>Ga0335081_10002079_pt1 | contig 31589 bp, 24 predicted proteins | sample Lox_Sample_35_FD_206713 | JGI IMG/M metagenome (GOLD analysis project Ga0335081, IMG submission 206713) | Soil microbial communities from Loxahatchee National Wildlife Refuge, Florida, United States - Lox_Sample_3.5 | ecosystem: Environmental > Terrestrial > Soil > Wetlands | place: USA...
CGGCCACGGATCTGCTATTCTTCTTCACGGCTGGTCTCCTTTTGCACCTTGAGTGCGTTCTCTATTGGGAAGCTTAACGCTATCCCGCTGAGACCAGCCTTCTCATCCCATCTGCCCCACGGAAGGCAGCGAAATGGATCCGGCGAAACATTCCAATCACATCTTCGCGTTGGCATCATCGGCGCGAACCGCCGTGTTGAAGTCATGCAACATCTGCATATCGTCGAGCGCGTGTTCGATCTGCTCGGGCTGCGAAAGCTCCACCGGACCAGGCTGCGGCTGCACGGGACGGTGGTTCAGAATCAGCGCCAGCATCAGAGCCACGCTGGCGGCCGCCGCCACCGGAACCGTGAGACGAACCCAAAGCGGCCGGAACGGCTCCGTCAAGCGGTCCCACAGCGAGACCTCCTGCTCGACCCGCGCAAACAGCCTCCGGTTGAAATCGGCCGAGGCTTCCGGGGCCTTCCACTCGTCAAGGGCCGACCACATGGCTTGCTGGCTCGCGACCAATTCGCGGCACGCCGCACACCCTTCCAGATGCTTGGCGAGCGCGGCGGTGCCGGGCGTGTTTCGCTCCCCGGCGCAATACGCTTCGAGCAGTTCCAGTTGTTCGTCACTCCCAATCGGACACTTCATAACTCCACCTTGTTCTACGCCATGTGAGCCAAGCGGGCGCGCAGCGTTTCGTAGGCCCGGAACAGTAAGGATTTCACTGCCGACTCAGAACAGTTCAAAATCTTCGCGATCTGCGAATATTCCATCTCCTGATACTTGTGCATCAGCACAGCCACCCGCTGCTTCTCGGGCAAATCTGCAACCGCCTTGCGTATCTCTTCGAAGCGGACTTGCTTCACCATGGTCGCTTCGGCGGTGGGGTTCTTGTCCGATAGCTGCCGGGCAGCCGGCTCGCCGGCCTCGCTATCAAGACTATCCTGGAGCCGCTCATTCCTGCCGTCTCGCAGCGAGTTTAGCGCGAGGTGCGTGGCGATGCGGAACAGCCAGGTCGTAAATTTCGCGGTTGGCTCGTAGGTCCCGCGCGAGCGGTACACGCGCAGAAAAACCTCCTGCGCCAGTTCCTCGGCCACCGCCTGATTCTGGACCATGCGGTATAGAAAGTGGATCACCGGCGAGCGATGCTTTTCGAGCAGCACGGCAAAGCTCGCGCCGTCACCTTCTTTGACCCGGACCATCAACTCAGCGTCGTAATCCAGGGCCGCCGCCAGACTCCCCATATCTGATGGAACCCGATCCGGCCTTCCAGGTTGCGGCAACATCAGTACTTATTCGCTTCTAAGAGACCGCTCCATGAGTTGCCGCACCGCCTCCCGCGGAGGAAGCCCAAAGTGCAGCATCTGATGCATCTGCTCGGTAATGGGCATTTCGACCGAATGCCGCCGCGCCAATTCGATGGCGGCTTCGGTGGTTTTGATGCCTTCCGCCACCATTCTCATAGACCCTGTGATTTCAGCAAGTTTCCGCCCCCGCGCCAGTTCCACTCCGACCGCGCGGTTGCGGCTCAGTTCGCCTGTACAGGTGAGCACCAAATCACCTAAACCCGCCAAACCGGAAAGAGTTCTGGCATCACCGCCCAAAGCCACTGCCAAGCGGGTGATTTCGGCCAAGCCTCGTGTTATCAATGCGGCCATGGTGTTGTGACCCATCCCCAATCCATAGGCCACGCCTGCGCCAATAGCTACTACATTTTTAATAGATCCACCGATTTCGACGCCCACTGGATCGGAACTGGTGTACAGGCGGAACGTCGGACCGGCGAATTGCGACTGGATGCACTGGGCAGTTTCTACGTCTGTAGATGCAACTACCAGAGCAGTGGGGTTGCCGGTACCGACTTCATGGGCGAAGGTGGGCCCTGAGATGGCGGCTACCTTCGGCCGGAACTTGGGCGAGAACAGCTCTGAGATGATTTCCGATGATCGTAGTAATGAACCGACCTCCAAACCCTTGGTCGCACTTACAAATATAGTTTTATCTCCCAACTGAGGAAGCATCTCCTGGTAAAGCCTTCGTACCAAATGGGATGGTACGGCGCTCAGGAGCACGTCCGGGGCTTGCAATGCGACACCCAGGTCGTTTGTGATCTCTACGTTTGTAGGAATTTGGCAGCCGGGAAGATAGATATCGTTGTCGCGGGTCTCGCGCATCCGTTCCGCCAAGTCTGCCTCGTATACCCACAGCCGGACTTGGGGAAACCGCGGAGCGAGGATGATGGCCAGGGCAGTTCCCCAGCTTCCCGCACCGATAATCGCCAGGGAGTTCACGGCCGCCGGGCCCCGAAGGTCAAGGTGCGCTCCGAGTCTTGGCGCAGCCGGCGTATGTTGTCACCGTGCCGGATGATGATGAAAATGCCTGCTGCCAGGGATGACACCACGACGGGAAGTGGTGGTTGCAAGATCAGCCAAACCGCCAGCGGAAACGTGCCGGCCGCCAGGATCGACCCGAGCGAAATGTAGCGGAACCAAGCCACGATCACCACGAACAACACCAGCACCGCCAGCAGAGGGAGGGGTGTCAGGCGAAAAAAAGCGCCAATAAAACTGGCGACCGCTTTGCCGCCATGAAACCTGAGGAAGACGGGGTAGGCATGCCCGGCCATGACGGCCAAGGCCGCTGCGCTCATCCAGAGCGGGTCATTGCCGGTGAGGCGGTCGGCGATCCACACCGCAGCATACCCCTTGGCGATATCGAGCACCAAGGTCACGATTGCGGGAACCGTTCCAGTGGTTCGCAAAACGTTGGTGGCGCCGATGTTGCCGCTGCCGGACGTGCGTACGTCCGAACCGGTCTTCCATCTAACCAACAGGTAACCGAACGGGATAGCACCGAGCAGGTAGGCGATGGCGAGAGCCAGAAGCGGCGTCATTCTTGGCGGAACGGAAACTCCGCAAGCTTAGTGTACACAGAACCGGTGGGGCGGAGTTTGCTCAGATACAGGAAAAAACGGTCGACAGTGACTTGGCCGAAGTCGAGTGACGGTAGCGCGGCGATGGCCTCGCGTAGGGGCTGCAGATCCAGCCGTTCCTTGATTCGGGCCAGAGTCAGATGAGGGGAAAATGCTCGTTTCTCGCTTTCAATTCCTAGGGCGGCTGTGGCCCGATCGGTGGCTGCAGCCAATTGGTCGAGACCAGGAGCTTCAATGCCGCACCAGAAGACCCGCGGCGAATGCGGATTTGGGAAGAAACCGACCCTGCGGATGTGAACCGAAATTGGTGGGCGCGGCTCCAATCGGGCGAGCGCAGCCTGAAGTTCGGCGATCCGTTCCTCCTTCCACTCGCCGATGAACTTGGTGGTGATATGCAGGTTCTCGGGAGGGCTCCAGCTGATGCGCGCGGTGGGGCGAAGTTTCTCCAGGAGATGCTTCAGGTTCGCGACAATCTCATCAGGAAGGTCGAGAGCCGTAAACAGGCGCATGGCAAGAATTTCCATTGTAATGTGGGGCAGCCCTTCGAGGCTGTGTCACGATTGCATTGTGGCCTTCGGACCGATCCTGCGGCGCAAGTTCTACGAACGAGCCACGGTGGAAGTCGCGCGGGGGCTTCTGGGCAAAGTGCTGGTGCACGGGCCCACCGCCGGAATCATTGTCGAGACAGAGGCTTACTTGGGTGGCGACGATCTGGCGTCGCACTCGGCGCGGGGGATGACCGAGCGGACGCGGGTGATCTTCGGCCCGCCGGGACACGCCTACGTTTACTTCATCTATGGGATGTACGAGTGCCTGAACATCGTTGCCGAGCCGGACGGAAAGGCAGGGTGCGTCCTGATCCGGGCTTTAGAGCCGGTGGCGGGAATCGACATCATGCAACGGCGGCGGCCGGCCGCGCGGCGCGTGACGGATTTGGCCGCGGGGCCCGGTAAACTCACGCTGGCTATGGCGATTACCCGCGCCCACTATGGCGTCGACATGACTCGTGGCGCGCTGGTGGTAAGGGACCCTGTGGAGGCGCGGCGGGTGGAAATCGAGGTAACTCCCAGAGTCGGAATCCGCCAGTGCGCGGATTGGCCGCTGCGGTTTCTCATCCGGGGAAATCGCTCGGTGAGCAAGGCCAGGAGCATTTAGCGAAATTTTAATGCAACCGTCTGAAACCGCCCGAATCGTCCTTCGTCTATCGTTACGTTCCGCGTTCTGGCGGCGGCAACTCAGGCGAGGGGAGCCGGCGCTCAACCGAGCCACTCGCTATCCGGAATTCGCATGCCAAAAAGCGGAGCGCCAACCCGCGTCAGCGGGCAAACCATCCTTGACGAACTCAGCCGCAACATGGAATTGGGGCGGCTGGAAATGGGGTACAGCATTCTCCTGCCCTGCCTGTTCAGCGTTTATTTGCATCCCGACGATTATGCCCGCCTGGCGCCGGTAGCCGGGCTGATTAAGGAGGACGCGAAGCGGGCGTTGAACGCGCGTGTGGCGGAGTGGAACCGCAAGAACCCGCTCTTCCGGCGCGGCGGCAAGCGTAAGGCTTCGAAGATCGCACTGGACGATTGGTGGATCGAACTGTTTGCCGACGCCGAGGGGGCTGTCCCGCCTGGCGACGTGGAGATTCACTCGGAGTTGAACGATATCCAGCAGCCGGGGTATCGCGGCGCGAAGACGACGCTGATCGACCGCGAGCCTTCGGTGACTTCGGCGCGGGTGGCACGCGACCGCCAGGCCACCCGCGCCAACTTGGAACGAGTGTTCGCCGAGATTCGGTACCAGGATGACTCCGGGCCGCAAACCTATTTCGTGACCCAGAACGACATCAGCGTGGGCCGCGGCGGTGAGGATCTTTGGGTAGATCTGCCGTTGTACGCCAATGAAGAAGTGTCGCGCGAGCATCTCCAACTGCGCCGGCATCCTTCAAGCGGCGGTTTCACGATTATCGACAAGAGCCGCAACGGAACGTGGGTCAACGGCCGCAAGCTGACGCGCGGCGTGGAGGAGACCGTGCCCGACCGGGCGGAAATCAATGTTGCCGAAGTGCTGAAGCTTTCATTTGTCGCCCGGAGGTAGCCTTGCGCGAACTCTACAACCTGCACACGCCATTCGTGATTCTGTTTCTCGTCTTTGTGGTGGTGTTTGTCTGGGCGCACCGCGGATCGGAGCGAAAACCATGAACGCCGGCGGCGCAACCGATACGGGCCTGGTACGGGAGCGCAACGAGGACCGTTATTGGATCGACAGCGACCGCGGCGTGTTTCTCGTGGTGGATGGCCTGGGCGGGCAATGCGCAGGAGAACTGGCGGCGGAGACCGCCCTGGAGCAGATCCGCGAGACCATGCTGGCGGGGGAACTCAGCGCAGAGGAACGCGTGCGGACAGCCATTACGCGGGCCAACAACCACATCTTCGAAACCGCCCAGCGAGATATGGACCGGCACGGAATGGCGTGCGTGCTCACGCTGGCGGTGGTGGAAAACGGAGAAATCACCATCGGGCACGTGGGCGATTCGCGTTTGTACCTGGTATGGGATGGCGCCATGCGCAAGCTGACGTCGGACCACTCGCCGGTGGGGGAAGACGAAGAGGCTGGAGCGCTCACCGAGGAAGAGGCGATGCGCCATCCGCGGCGCAACGAAGTGTTCCGCGATGTGGGCTCACAGCTGCGCCACGCCGGCGACGATGACTTCATTGACATCCGCAGGTGCCGCTTTCGCCCGGACGCAGCGATTCTGTTGTGCAGCGATGGGCTCACCGATCAACTGACGGAAGCCGAGGTGCGCGCCATTGTGGAGCGCTACGACGGCGACGCGTCGAGGGTGGCTGCGGAGTTGGTGGACGCGGCCAATGATGCCGGCGGGAAGGATAACACCACGGCCCTGTTTGTCGCGGGGCCGTTGTTTGGAAACCGGCGCGCTACGCGGCCGCGCTTTGCGGCGACGCGCGTACGCAATCCGGTCCGGTTGCTGACCGGGCGCGCGGCGTTCTTGACCTACGGGCTTCTACTCGGGATGCTGCTTTGGGCGGTGTTCCGGGCGGTGAAGGGATAGTTATGACGGTGAGGAGCCGCCGCACTTCCGAACGGCGCGCCGGGCGAAAGCCCGGCGGCAGGCCCGAAGGCCTGACCCCACCAACAGAGCCAACTGTATGACTGCCCCCGCACGCATCGGCCGCTATGAAATCGTTCGCCGGCTCGGCAAGAGCATGACCGATGTCTACCTGGCGATCGATACCGTGGAAAACCGGCGGGCGGTGCTGAAGCTCATCGAATCGAGCGGGGATTCGGTGAACCAGATGGTGCTCGAAGCCGAGCGGCGCGGCGCTGCGATCCAAAAGGAAATGCACGCACTCGATCCGCGCATGGTCGAGGTTTACGAGACCGGCGACGCCGATGGGTTCTTCTACATTGCCATGCAGTACGTGGAAGGACGCAACCTGGCGGAGGTACTGGCCAGCGAAAGCGCCGTCGACCCATACCGCGCGGCGACCATCGCGCTCGAGATTTGCGAGCAACTGGGAAAGTTTCACACCTGGCAAACCGCGGTGGTGCACGGCGATATCAAGCCTTCCAACATTCACCTGGGCGCCCACGACACCGTGCGGCTATTGGATTTTGGTATCGCCAAGATGTTGCGTGCCGGCCGGAGTGCGACGTTGCATCCGTTCGGGAGCCCCGGCTACTGCTCGCCGGAACGGCTAGCGCGCTCGGAAGTGGACCAGCAATCGGACCTTTGGGCGGTTGGAGCCACGCTCTACGAAATGCTGGCGGGTGTGCCGCCATTTCAGGCGGAAAGCACGCGCAAGCTGGAGACACTGATCCGCTCCGGACGACCTCCCCGGGCGCTCGCCGCCACGTGCCCGCGTGCATTGCGCGACATCGTGAGCAAGTCGCTGGCCTCGGACCCGCAGAAGCGGTATCGCTCCGCGCTCGAATTTCAGGCCGATTTGCAGGCGTTTCTGGAACATAAGACCCCGGTGGCAGAGTTGGAACGGCGCTCGTGGAGCGCCAACGCCACCATCGAAGTGGCCCGCGAATGCATTCGCAAAGCGACTCGTACGCTACGGCGCGCCCGGGTTCGCCTACAGGTGGCTGGCGCGGTGGCGTGGTTCGCGCTGGGAATGGGTCTGTCGATCGGTGGCACGTTTGCGTTCCAGGCCGTCGAGGCGCGCCGGCCGGCGCCCACCGCGGCGAGTCCGCAGCCCGATTTGCAACTGCCGTTGTTATATATCGCGACAGCGGACCGGGTTCTCGATTCGTACCGGACGAGCTCCGATCCCTCGCTGCACGATTTCGACTGGCAGAAGGCCGAAGTATGCCTGGCGCGCGCAGTGGATCTGGGAGAAGGCGATGAACGCACACAGGGAAAACTGGCCTTGAGCCGCGGCTATGCCGTGCTGGAACGCTTGATGGGCGGGCAGTATTCCGAGACCGCGGCGACGCAGATGCGCGCCAATGCCGCGGATCTGTTCGCGAATGCCGCGCTCAAAATGCCGCTCGACCCGGCGCCGCACCTAGCGCTGGCTCGGCTATACGTCTACTCGGTGCCGAATGCGGACGAAGCTATGAGAGAGTTCGCGGCGGCGAAGCTGCTGGGCGCGGCATTGGGACCGCGCGAGATTGAGCAGCAGGGCGACGCCTGGCGCCTGCGGGCCGAGCGGCAGGCGGATGCGCACCAATGGGATGAAGCGGAAAAGGATGCCGCTCTCGCGAAACAGCAATACGCGCCTATTGCCGGTTTCGACCAGGTGGACGCGCACCTGCGGGAGCTGGACGCGATCCATCGGCCGCCGGTCAAGAGAACGGGGAGGCGGCCGCGATGGCGGTAACCAAAAGCTGGACTACGGTTGGGGCGACGCCGCTGGTCATCGCGAGGCCTCCCAAGCGCAAGCCGCGCGGCGAAATTCTCTGGCTGGTGAGCGCGTCGTTCCTGGTGGCAGCGGGGCTGGCGATGGTGTACGCGGCTAAGTTACCAGACGTCGCCGGCGCAGAAAACCGGTTGCGAAGCGGGGGCTTGGTGAACGTGAATGCAGTGCACGCAGCCGAGGAACTGCTGCCTGCCGTCGAATCGCTGCCGGATCGAACGCAACTGGCCGAGGAATTATTCACTGCGCTTGAAGCAACTCGGCCCGTACGGAACCTGGGCGCGCTTGCGCGGAGGCCCGTGCCGCGGGGTGTGGTGGCGAAGCTGAAACCGTTGCTGGTGGCGCGCACGCCGCACGAATTCCGGATCGCGTTCTTTCGGTGGGTGGGGCTGTATTTTGCCGGGTTCTACCTGGTGGCGCTGGTTTGGAGGCTGGCACAGTTTCGCGGAGACGGCTCGTTTTTGCCGGTGCTCCATCTGCTTACTGGTATCGGGTTGACCCTGATGCTCAGCATGCGCGATCCGTTGCGTGATACGCTCGAGTTCCGCAAATTTGCGTTGGGCGTGTTTCTGGGCTGCCTGTTGCTCGCGCTCGGCGGTCTCAGAGCTTTCGACTACCGGCGGCTCTCGGATTGGTGCTATACCCCGCTATTCGCGGCGCTCGGATTATTTGGTCTGCTGATGGCACTGGGTAGAGGCCCAACCGGCTCGGGAGTCAAAGTGAACCTGGGCCCGTTTCAACCAGTGGAAGCCATCAAGATTCTACTGGTGCTGTTTCTGGCGGGCTATTTCACACGCAATTGGGAACGGCTGCGCGATCTGCGCGAAAGGCGGCTGCTGGCCGGGCTGTGGCGGCGCGTTGGCATGCCGCGGCTGGAACATGTCGTGCCCGTGCTGTGCGCGGTGGCGGCGGCGCTGGTATTGTTCTTCCTGCTGAAGGATCTGGGGCCGGCGCTGGTCACGTTCTTTGTGTTTCTGGCGATGTTCGGAGTGGCGCGCGGGCGGCCGGGCCTGGCAGTGGCGGGGCTGGTATTGATGGTGGCTTCGGTCGCGGTTGGATATCGGTTGGGCAAACCGGAGACGGTGGTAGAGCGCATTAACATGTGGGTTGCGCCGTGGGACAACGATGTGCGCGGCGGCGACCAATTGGCACACGCGCTTTGGGCCTTTTCGACGGGCGGCCCGTTCGGCTCCGGACCCGGCTGGGGCGATCCGGAACTGATTCCCGCGGGCAACACCGACCTGGTGCTGCCGGCCATCGGCGAAGAGTGGGGGTTCCTGGGCGTCGCGGCGATTGTGTTGCTGTTCGGATACCTGGTGACGCGGTCGTTCCGGGTGGCGGCTCGCGCCAGCACGCACTACGGATTCTTTCTGGCGCTGGGCTTGGGTAGTCTCATCGCATTCGAGATGCTGTTGATCAGCTCGGGGGTGTTGGGCGTGCTGCCGCTTTCGGGGGTGGTATCGCCATTCCTGAGCTCCGGGAACACGGCGATGCTCGCCAACTTCCTGATCTTCGCGCTGCTGGTTTCCATATCGGCCGATCCGCGGGAAGGAAAATCGCTCGATCTGCTGCGGCGCCCGGCCCGTTGGGTGAAGGGGGTGCTGGCGGTGGCGGGACTGGTGCTGCTGGGAATGGCGGCGCGGTATCAAGTGGTCAATGACCGGGCGTTTCTGGCACGCGATGCGCACACGTTCGAAGCCGATGGCGTGAAACGGCCGCAACACAATCCGCGCCTGGACTCGCTGGCGCGAGAGATTCCGCGGGGCAGCATTTACGATCGCAACGGAGTCCCGCTGGCAACCAGCGATTGGGCCGAGTTAGAAGGGCACCGCGCGGATTACGATGCGCTGGGAGTCTCGCTCGATCAAGCCGTTTCGCGTTTCGAGAGCCGCCACTACCCGCTCGGTGCGGCACTGGCCCACGTTTTGGGCGATGTGCGCACGGGCGATAATTTTCACGCAACCAATGCGTCGCTGGTGGAGCACGATTCCAATACCCGGTTGCAGGGCTATTCCTACGACGAATTGGCCGGGCTCGTACGCTATCGGCACCAGCCCGGAAATCCGGACCGGGCGCGGGTTCTAGCACGCGATCGCAATGTGCACCTGACGATCGATGCCCGGTTGCAAGTGAAGGCGACCGAAGTGCTGGAGCGGAGATTACAAGCGGCGCGCGCGGAACGGGGAGCGTTGGTGGTGGTGGAGGCGGCCACCGGAAATGTGCTGGCGATGGTCAGTGCACCGGCGCCTGCGCCTCTGGCCGCACGCTCGGCCGCGGCGACTCCCGATGAATTGCTGGACCGGGCGCGCTATGGACTCTATCCGCCTGGCTCGACCTTCAAGCTGGTGACCGCCATGGCCGCGCTGCGGCTCGATCCCAATTTAAAGAACCGCACCTTCTATTGCCGCCGATTGGCGGACGGCCGCGCCGGAAACGTGATCGCCGGGTGGAACCGGCCGATTAAAGACGACATCGGCGATCGCCCGCACGGCACGCTCGATATGGAACGGGCGATTACGGTTTCATGCAACGCGTACTTTGCGCAACTGGGAGTGCATGACGTGGGGTCGAAGGCCCTGGCGGAGGTGGCGGGAGAGTTCGGCATTTCGACGGGCGATCCGGCCGAGTTGCGCAAGGCCCTGCCCTTCGCGGCGTATGGGCAGGGGCCGCTGTTGATCTCGCCGTTCCGCATGGCTTTGGTAGCGGCAACGGTTGCGTCGCACGGGCAGATTCCAAACGGTCGGTGGGTTGCCGACAACGCTAATCGCGGATCCGCCCAGGTGGTAGCGGTGGAGCAGGCCGATTTCATCGCCCGGGCCATGCGCCGCGTGGTGACGGAGGGGACGGCGCGGCACGCCATGGCCGGTTCGGAAATCAGCTTCGCGGGCAAGACCGGAACGGCGCAGTTGGATGCCGGCGCGCCGCACTCCTGGTTTGCGGGATTCGCGCCCTATGACGGCGATGCCTCGAAGAGGCTGGCGTTTGCCGTACTGGTGGAGCACGGCGGATACGGCGCGCGGGTGGCGGCACCGATCGCGCGGGAAGTGATGGAAGCCGCAAAACAATTGGGAATGTTGCCATGATGAACCTGACCGAATTTCTGGAGAAATGGGGCCGGACGCTGTTTGAAGCGCCTCTGGCAGGGACGCCGAATCCCGAGGAGCCGCCGGAGCTGGCCGAGATCCGGCTGGCGGTGCTCGACCAGATCCGCGAGAAGAGCTATCGTTCGGGCGCCATGAAGGTGTTTCCCTACGATCTGCTGCGTGTCCGGCTGCGCGGCGTGGAGGAAAGCCGCGGCTCGGTGTACGGTGGAAGGTTTTTCCGCAAATACCTGGAGCAGGAAGTGCGCAACGCGCTCAGCCACGGACCGTGCCGGTACCCGGAAAACCTGCGCGTGGAAGTACAAGTGACGCTGGGGCTGCCGCAGCGTGGCGAGCAATGGCTCCTGGTAGAGACAGGCCTGCAGGAAGCGAATGAAGGCGCGGCGCCAGCCCGGCTGGTGGTGCGCGAGGGCGCTGCCAATTTACCGGAGATTCCGTTGAACAAGGCGCGCATCAATATCGGCCGCGCGGTAGACGTGGTGCGCTCGGAAGGCTTACACCGCCGCAACGACTTGGTGTTCGCCGCTGACACCGAGGTCAACCGCTCGGTTTCGCGCGAGCACGCTCATATCGGTTTCGATAAGGCGAGCGGGGAGTATCGTCTCTACAATGACCGCTGGTATCAACTGGGCAGCCACGATTGCGGGACGTGGATCGTGCGCGATGGCATGAGCCTGGAAGTGCACCGCAACGGCCGCGGGACGAAGCTGGAGCCGGGCGATGAGATTCACTTCGGGCTGGCGGTGGTCGAGTTTCAACTCACCGCCACGCCGGACGTGTCGTAGCGAAGTTCCCGCGGGCCGATGTACACGGATTGCGGACGGATGAGCCGGCCATCGCGAAGTTGCTCCAGGCAATGCGCGGACCAGCCGAGGACACGTCCGACTGCGAAGGCCGGTGTGAACAAATCGGCCGGCAAGTCCAGACCGTGCAGTAGAAGCGCGGTGTAAAACTCCACGTTGGTATCGAGACGCCGGTCCGGCTTGTATTCGCGGAGCAGGCGGAGCGCAGTAGTTTCGACGCTGCGGGCCAGGTCGTAGAAGCGCCGGTTGCCGCCGCGCGTATAGAAGCGCTCGGCGGCTCTGGCCAGCACATCGGCACGCGGATCGCGGACGCGGTAGACGCGATGGCCGAATCCCATGAGCCGTTCACCTCGCTCGAGCCTGGCGCGGATCACGCTTTCGGCCCGATCACGAGTGCCGATTTCCGTGACCATATCGAGCGCCGGGCCGGGCGCGCCACCATGCAGCGGGCCCTTCAGCGCGCCCAGCGCGCCAGTGATGGCTGAGATCAGATCTGAGCGCGTGGAGACGATGACCCGGGCGGTGAACGTGGAAGCGTTGAGGCCGTGGTCGCAGACGGTGTTGAGGTAGGTTTCGAGCGCGCGGGCCCGTTCCGCGGAGGGTTCGAAGCCGGAGAGTTGCTGAAGGAAGTGCGCGGCGTGGCCCAGTTCCGTGCGGATGGGAGCGGATTCTTCGCCATGCGAAATCCGCCAATAGGTTCCGACGATGGTTGGGAAAGCCGCGATCGCCGTGAGCGCGTCTTCGAGAGGATCTTCCTTGCGGCCGAGGCTGAGCGTAGCCGCGGCCATGCGCAGAGCATCCATTGGCGGCGCCTTGGAAACCGCTGCTTCGCGGAGCAGGCTGACGGTGGCATGGGGCAGGGCGCGCCGTTCGGCCAGGTTGCGCGCGAAGGAGATGCGCTCCGTAGACTCGGGCAGGCGGCCGTGCAAGAACAAATAGGCAACTTCTTCGAAACTGGCATGCGGCGCCAGATCTTCGACGGCGTACCCTGCCAGGATCAGCTGCCCTGCTTCACCACCCACGTGGCTGAGCCTGGTGGAGGCAGCTACAACGGATTCCAAACCCTCTGCCATAACTTCATGTTCGGCAGGCGGCGATTCTATTGTCAACATTGATTGTAAAATCCATATAATGCCCAAAGACCAGCATTACATGACGGCTGAGCAGGCTGCCGATGCCTTAGGAGTCACGAAGGCGACCTTGTACTCGTACACGAGCCGCGGCCAATTGCGCTCGGAGCCGGTGCCCGGCCAGCCGAGGGAGCGGCGCTACTACCGGCAAGATGCCGACCGCTTGCGGGAACGGAAGGAGATGCGGCGCGACCCGGCCAAAGCCGCCGCACGAGGCCTGCATTGGGGCAGCCCGGTGCTCGATTCGGGCATCGCGCTCATTCAGAATGGCCACCTGTACTACCGCGGACAGGATGCCGTGAAGCTGGCGGAAACAGCGAGCCTGGAGCGAGTAGCGGCGTTGTTATGGGAAGCAGATGCTGGCGAAGGCGAGCGGCTCTTCGGATCGGCACGGGGGCTCCCCTCTGGCCTATGGACGCGGCTTCGCGCCTGCTCGCGGGACCCTTTGACGTTGATGCAAGCGGCTCTGCCGATCGCCGCAGCATTGGACCTGAGGGGTTACGATTTGCGGCCGGCTGCGATCCGCCAGACAGGCGCGCGCATCGTTCGATTGCTCACTTCGATCGCGGCCGGTAAGGATTCGGGGGCGCCCGTCCATCTGGCGCTTCAGGCGGCCTGGGCGCCTCGCTGTGCGGCGGCTGCGAATGCAATCCGGACGGCGCTGGTGCTCTCGGCGGATCATGAACTGAACGTTTCGGCGTTCGCTGCCCGATGCGCCGCCTCGGCGCAGGCATCGCTCTATGACGTGGTATCGGCTGCCATGGCGACGTTGAAGGGCAGCCGGCACGGGGGTGCAACCGAACAAGTATCCTCTTTGTTCGCGGAGACGAAGACGCCGCGGCAGGCACGCGCCGTGCTGGCGGACCGGCTGCGGCGGGGAGAGCGCATCCCCGGATTCGGCCATCCGCTCTATCCATCGGGCGACCCGCGCGCGGCATTGCTTCTGCGAGTGGCAGAGACCAGCGGGAACCAAAGGGAGTGGCGGCTGGTGCGAAGCCTGGGGAAGGCAGGGTTCGATCTGCTGAACGATCTTCCCAATCTGGATTTCGGACTAGTGGCGATGGCCCGGACGTTGCAACTACCCGATCGGGCGCCGCTTCTGCTGTTTGCGCTCGGACGAGTGGTGGGCTGGATCGCGCACGCAATCGAACAATATGCGGACGGCAACCTGATCCGTCCACGTGCGCGGTACACCGGTCCCATGCCCGGAACGAGTGCGGGGTAAGGCTGTTGCATGCAAGCAAATATTGCAATTCGCGTTCAAGCGGCATCGGTCTGTTTTTACAAGATTTTTACAACTCCACAATCACCCTAGGAGGCGGCCACTTTAGCATTGCCTAAGGGAGGAAAAGAGAAAACATGGCACCGCTTCGGGAGAATCAAAGCCAACTACAACCTTACGGCGATGAACACCTGACGTTCGATTTCCATCAACAGGTGGTGACGCTGGATGGCCGCCGCATGACATTGACGCGCAAGGAGTACGATCTATTATCGTTGCTGGTGCAGCACGCCGGCCAGATTGTGCCGCGGGATGCGCTGTTGCAGCAGGTCTGGGGCTACAGCCCGGCAATTCGCACGCGCACGCTGGATGTGCACGTTCGCCGCTTGCGCAAGAAACTGGGCGGTTATGCCGACCGGTATATCGAGACCATTTTTGGCATCGGGTATCGCTTTCAGCCCTTTCACGCACCACGATACTTTCAGCCCGTAGAGCGGCCGTTCGCTATCAGCGCGTAGGCCGTAGCATAGGCCTCCGGCCTGTGTGAAATGTTCGGATTCCAGACACAGGCCAGGAGGCCTGTGCTACTGGTACGAGCTTAATTCGGCAGGGTCGGTAGTGCGCATCGTGAGCCAACCCTGCTGCGGCACGGCGTCCATGGGCAGGCCGCCTTGCCATAGGGAAAACTGAAACTTCAGCCCGCTACCGGAAGTCAATCCCAAAGCAACCAGCGAGATTCGCAACTCCAGCACACGTGAGAACGCGCACTCTACGGGTGAGGCTGCGGTCGTGTCGGCGAGGGCCTGTTCTTTGACGCGTACGCCATCTCCGGAGAAGACCAGCGCGGCGCGGCTGGTGCGTTTGCCGTCGGGCGATTCGGCGGTGAGGCGGCCTTCCATGCCCCGCAGCTCGCCTTCATAGCCCGGGTGAAAATCGACACGCACATAGAAGTTCGTACCGTCGCTACCGAACTGCACTTCCTTGATGAGGAATTTCTTGCCATGCATGGAGCCGGAGCGGCCATCCACCTGGTACAGGCCGGCGCCGATCCATTCGAAGTACGACGTCACTTGTCCATCGATCACGGGATGGATGGGACCGCTGGGCTCGACCTGCACCTCGGGGAGCGACACGCGCAAGATGGGCCGTGACAGCTCCTCGGGCGGCGTGAGATTCAAGAAGCGGTAGACGTTGGCGAGGTGGCTGCGGTAGAGCTGGTCGAATTCCTCGCGATTGGCGGAATCGTGCTCGGGGCCATACCACCAGCACCAGTCACTGCCCTCGGCGATGAGCAGTTCTTCGAAGGCCATGCGGCGGCCCTCTTCGGAAACATTGCCGGCGGCTTCAAAGGTTTGACGGGCGCGCAAAAGCTGCGTCCACGCCTGGTTGTCCTCATCCGCTCCGATCCACACGTCGAAATTGGCGTTGATCCACGAGCCGGGAAAAATGTGGTCGAGCGGGTCCGGCGGCAGCGCGGCGAGGCCTTCGCTGACTGTCACGGCGCGCATCTGCCCGTCTTCGCTGATGCGCCGATAGAGTTCGCGGAAGAAGGGCCGGCCGTTGCGATCGTAATACTCCCAGGCATTCTCGCCATCGAGGATGATCGGCACCAGGGCATTGCGGCCGGAATTGAGAATGCCGCTGCAGTTTTCGCGGATCCGCCGCAGGAAATCCTCGGCGGCGCCGGCGCTATCCATCTTGGAGTAGACGAAGCCGATCAAGTCGCTCATGAAGTGGTCGCGAAAGATCAGGCCGAGCTGTCGATCGTTCTGGCGCCACTGGTACGGGCGGTAGAGCCCTTCCACGGGAACGCCGCGGCTCAGCGTGCGATTGAGAACACCGCTGTCGGTAGCTGCCCAGGTGAATCCGACTTCCGAGGCGATGTTGAAGACTTCATCGGAGACGGAGCCTTCCGAAGGCCACAAGCCTACCGGGGCGGTTCCGAAATTCTTTTGGATGTATTCGCGCGCCAGAGTGAGCTGGCGGCGGGCGTCTTGCGGGTAGCGGAAGCGCGGCGGCAGCGGCACATCGGGATGAGCAATAGAGGCGATGTTGGAATCGCACAGCAGCGGGAGGATCGGGTGATAGAACGGTGTAGTCGAAATCTCGATCTGCCCGCTCGCGGCGAATTTCTGGTAGGCGGGGAGCACCTTGCCTATGATCTCGCGCTGCTTCTCGCCCATGCGGTGCTGGTCGGCCAGGTTGAATTCGCGCCCGCGCCGGATCCACTCGCGAACCTCGGGGTCTTTGGCTTGAAACTCCTCGTCGAACCAGGCAAGCTGCGACCACATCTGCAAGTCGCGCAGCTCCTGCGTTCCAAACAAGCTACGCGCTCCCGAATTTTTTTGCGTTTGCCAGTTATTGAAAAGCTCTCCGTAGCGCGGGTAGCGGTAGATCATCCGCTGCGGATCGGAATAGAAGGAATGGCGCAGCAGAAAGGCTTTCTCGTCGGCTGTGAGGCTTTCGGCCGGCTTGAGTGCCACCTGCAAAAACGGGTCTACGGCTTGGCCGGCGGCATACTCCGCCACTTGCGCCATCATGGACGGCACCAGGTTGAAGGTTTGGCGGACCTTGGGAAACTCTTCGAGGATCTGCACCATGCCGTAGTAGTCTTTGAGCGCGTGCATGCGCGTCCAGGGCAGTTTGTATTCGCCCGAGCCGAGGTCTTTGTAGAACGGCTGGTGCATGTGCCAGAGAAAGCAGAGATAGATTTGCGCCATTCGATTTTAGTGGTCGCGTTCGTCCAGGCGGATGCGCGGCTTCTCGACCGTGTAGGGGGACGCATCGGGTGTCGATTGGAAGACCGCGGTCATCGGGCGCGCACCGGCATCGAAATGGGTCATCGGGTGCAGCCCGAGGAAGACTTCAGCCGTGCGCAGCATGGAAATGGTGTTGTACATGGTGCTGTCCACGGTTCGGCGCTTCACGTACGGCGAAATCACGAACGCCAGTGAGCGGTGGGAATCGACATGGTCGTTGCCATCCTGTGCGTCCGCTTCCAGAACCAGGATCGCTGTGTTGCGCCAGAAGGTGGAGTGCGAAATAGCATCCACAATCACTCCTAATGCATAGTCGTTATCGGCTGCGGTGGAAGCTGGCGTGATTTTTCCGGGGACGGATCGAGAGGCAGCATCATTGGCCAGGCGCATGAGGATGAGTCCTGGCATATTGCCACTTTTCTCAAATTCCGCGAGATCGGAGACGAAAACCTTGGCTCGCTCGGCGTCGGGGAAGTCAGGATCGACGCCGCGGAACTGGAGATTTGTAATGTTGGGCCGCGATAACACCGGATCGTGCACGACTCCGGGCACGCCTGGAGCGTTCGGGGCGAAAAAACCGTAGTTGCGCAGCGGGATTCCGGCCGAAGCCGCGTTGGTCCACAAGTAGCCCGCAGGAGGTTGCGCAGAGAGTTCCCGTTCGGAACGCTCGAGCTTCATCACAAAATCACTTGCGATGCCGCCGGTGGACCATTGCAAGCCACCTGCCGGACCGTCGCCATTCACATAGAAGTTGTCGAACAGGACAAACTCACGAGCCAGCTTGTGCTGATTGGGAGTAACGTTCTCGCCAAAAGTGGCTCGCGCAGCATCGCCCGCGCCTTCCTTCAAGTCTCCCAGAACCTGGTCGTAGGTCCGGCTTCCTTTGACGACATAAATTACGTGTTGAATCTCGGGCAGTGGTGCCGGAGCGTCGGCTTTACCGGAAGCATAGGGAGAAGCCGCGGTTGCGGTTTGCGTCCACTGGGCGAGTTGATCTTCCGCAAACGGGTCGATCCACGAGGCGCTTCCGGTCCCGGCGGCGGGAGTTTTAGCATTCAGCGCCACCACCCCTCCGGATTTCAACGCCGCAACGGCGGTCGGATACCAGCCCACCGGAATGAACCCGGCAGTGAAGCTTCGTTCGCCCGAAACATCCACCACGGCCACCGCATTCGCCCCGGAGCAGGCAACATAAAGGCGCTTTCCATCGGGACTGAGCGCCAGCGCCGATGGAGTCATTCCGAGCGGCTGGTCGGGGCTGAAACCGATGTTGATGCTTTCCAGGCGGGTCATTTCGTTGCCGGCGCTCACGCCCACCGAATAGACGTTGTTGGTGTTGGCCGCCGCCACAAAGAGGCGTGCGGTCCAAGCCGGCCGGTCTTGACCCTCGGCGGCATCGGGCCCGCCGTTCCGCCACACCAGGTCGGTGGGATGGGCGCCGATTCGCACTACGCCGACGTTGCTGCCGGTCGCGGTGTCGTACTGCGTCACCGAACCGTCGCTGGTCACGAAGAACGACTTTCCGTCGGGAGGAAACAGAATGCGGTAGGGCCGTTGACCGGCCTTGAAGCGCTGAATGACGGTGCCGGATTGCGGGTTGATGACAAGAAACCAATTGTCAAACAGGTCGGTGGCGTAGAGCAGGCGACCATCGGGCGAGAACGCGACGTCGCCGATGAAACTGTTAGCCGTACGGTTTGCCTGTGGAACGACCGCGAAGGTCCGCCCCGGCCGCAGTTTGCTGCCGTCGAAGGTGAATTCGTAAACGGACGCATGCGCACCGCCGCCCACGTAGACGCGGTCGGCGCGGGGCGAGACGGTCATGCCTAACCCCGCGTCTTCGAGCGGCGCAGAATCCGCCACGCGGGCCGAGGCCGTTACGATCACACTGAGGGAAGGCTTGGCGCCGGCATTCAGGACAAACAAAAAATTCCCGTCGCGTGACGCAACCAACGACGTGGGAAAGGAACCCAGTGGAATTTGCCGGCCGGCCGGCTGTAACTTCCAGCCGCTGTTCAGCAGAAAGCCCCCGCCCGGCAGAGGGCCGACGCGCTGCGGCGGGGCGGGTTGCGAACAAAGCAGGGCCGCGCCAAGAGCCGCCGCCAGAAAACTCGGCACCTTCTTCATTTCGAGATATCTATTGTAACGGCATGCGCATGCGGGCCAGGGTATCGCCAGCAACACAAGTAATACCGGAACGCTGAGCTTCGTCTACTTTCCTGTTCGCCATCACATCTGGTACTGTGAGTTGAAAATGGGGCACGCCTCCCTGTGGTGGCGTGTCTTCCGGTTACTCCAGTAGATGGAACTGCCCGCGCGCATCGGCAAATACGAACTAGAAGAATTTCTGGGCGGCGGCATGTCGCGCGTATACCGCGCACGTGACACCGTGATCGGGCGCACCGTCGCCATCAAGATCCTGACTGAAGGCGGGCTCGAGGATGGCGAAGTGAAAGCCCGGTTCCTGGCTGAAGCGCGCATGGTGGGCGGCATTTCCCACGAGAACATTCTCGGCATCTACGATTTCGGCGAAGACGACCAGCACCGGCCGTTCATCGTCATGGAGTTTCTGAAGGGCGAAGACCTCCGCCACGCCATCCGAAATGGGCATACCGGCGACGCCGGAAACCGCATGCGGATCGCTCTGCAGATCGCGCGCGCCCTGGAACATATCCACCTGCAGAAGATCATCCACCGCGACATCAAGCCGGAGAACGTGCACATCACCACCGCCGGCCAGGTGAAGCTGATGGATTTCGGCATCTCCAAGCGCGAGGGGCTGGACAATTTGACGCGCACCGGCTACATCGTCGGGACGCCGTATTACATGGCCCCCGAGCAGGTGAGCGGTGGCGCGATCACCACCCAGGCCGACATCTACGCCTTCGGAGTTTTGCTCTACGAGCTGATGACAGGTGTCCACCCAATCGTGGGCGACACCATGGAGCGGATCTTCTATTGCATCCTGAACGAGCCGCTGAATCTCGAGCCGCTTCGCGCGAAGGCTCCGGAAGCGATTTGCCAGCTTGTGGCGCAGTGCACCGCGAAAAGTCCGGCTGAGCGGCCGCAAGGGTTCGGCCCGGTCTGCGCGGCGCTGGAACACGTTATGGGTGAGCCGGCAGCTCCCAACCGGTCCATGCCGACCGTCACGATGCCGGAGCGGCAGCCGGCGCCCGCTCCGCCGGAAGCGCACCGGCCTGGGTGGATTTTGCCCGTGGGCATTCTAGCGGTGGTCGTTCTGGGAGCGGGTCTCTACTTCGCGCTGCGGCCGAACGGGCCGGCGCCCGCGATTTCCGATCCGGCCGGCGACATGGTGCTGGTGCACGGCGGCGCGTTCCTGTTCGGCGAAAACAAGCAATCGGTGACGCTGCCCGATTTCTACGTGGATAAGACCGAGGTCACCAACGCGGCGTATCAGAAGTTTTGCAATGCGACGCACCACGACCTGCCGCAAGGATTCCCGCAGGACAAGGGTGGCTATCCCGTGGTCAACATCAGCATCGAAGAGGCCCGTGCGTTCGCTCGCTGGGCCAATAAACGCCTGCCCAACGAACGTGAATGGGAGAAGGCCGCGCGCGGTGCGGACGGGCGCGCTTATCCGTGGGGCAATAAGCCTGCGGAGCCCGGACAGGCGAATGTCGGCACCGGACAGCTGAGTTTGGCCGTCGGCTTCCCCGCGGGAGCCAGCCCCTATGGGGCGCTTCAGATGATCGGCAACGCTTGGGAGTTGGTCGACCAGACGCGAACGCCGAGTGACGGCGCCCGCGCCTATTTCCAAGACAAACTGACGCCGGTGCCGGAAGCCGGCGAGCCCTGGTACGAAATTCGGGGCGAATCCTTCAAGGACGACTCCATCGACAAAAACGTCATTTGGGATGGTGCGCCCGTGCCGGTGCGCTGGCACGATCTGAATATCGGCTTCCGCTGCGTTAAGGACGTCCGCTAGCCCGCGCTAGAATCAGTAGTAGGGCCCACGCTGCTCCAATGGACCGCCCTGCCACTGCACGGGAAGTTATTCTCGAAATCGTCCGCAATATGCGCGAGGGCCTCGAGCCGCTGCGATATACCGCCCTGCCGCCCGCCATCTACCACATCTACCTGAATGCAGAAGACCTGGACCGGCTGCGCGGCATACTGCCTCGCGTCATCGACGAGGCTCGGCAAGCGCTCGATGCCGAATTGGAAACCCTCAATCGCGGCAGCTTCACCGAACGCTTGATTAAGCGGCCTCCCGAGCCGAAGATTACGGCACCGGAAGGCGGCTGGCAGATTCAGATTCTGGAGAACACCGAGGAGGATGCAAAGCCCGGCGATATCGTCATCCATTCCGAGTTGGGGCTTCCCGCCAAGCCGCAATTCGGGGCCGGCAGCATGACCAAACGGATCGCCACCAGGCGCATGGGTGGCGCCACATCCACCGAGCAAAGCTACCAGCAAGGCCCTCCGCAGAACGCTTATGCCGTGATCGAATACCAGGACAACAGCGGCCGCCAAACGTATCGCATGACCAAGGACGAAATCGTCGTTGGCCGCGGCGGGCGCGACTATTGGACCGACCTGAAGCTCGACACGCTGCCGGATGTCTCGCGCGAGCACTGTCGATTGCGCCGCGATCCCACCAGTGGAAAGTTTTACCTGAAGGACCTCAGCAGCCTCGGCACCACCATCAACGGTGAACCCGCGCCTTCGAGCGTCGAAATCGTCAATGGCGACCGGCGCGACCGCAATCTGGAAACGCCCCTTCCGGACACGGCGCGAATCGGTCTGGCGGACGTTGTCTTTCTGGATTTCCGAAGCACACCCAATGGTTAAGACCAGACTCAGGTGCGCGGGCGCAAGCGATCCGGGGCGGGTGCGCAAGAACAATGAAGACCGGTTTCACCTGGACGCCGAGCGTGGCTTCTTCATGGTGGTAGATGGCCTGGGCGGGGAGGCTGCCGGCGAAAAGGCCGCGGAGATTGCCGTCGACCGGATCCGTGCACGCCTCGAGCGCCTGACCGGGACGGCCGAGCAGCGGCTGCGTGAAGCCATCACCATGGCCAACAACGAGGTGTACCGGGCCGCCCGTTCGAATCCGGGATGGGAAGGCATGGCCTGCGTGCTGACGGTGGTGGTGCTCGATGACAGCTGGGCGGTGGTGGGCCACGTCGGCGATTCGCGTCTCTATAAAATCCGGCGCGGCCGAATCGATAAAGTCACACCGGACCATTCACCCGTGGGCGAGCGTGAGGACAGCGGCGAGCTGGGCGAAGACGAAGCCATGCGCCACCCGCGGCGCAACGAAGTCTTCCGCGACGTCGGTTCCGGCGAGCATGCCCCCGATGATGCCGATTTCATCGATATCCTTCGCATCCCGTTCCAATCGGATTGCGCGCTCCTTTTGTGCAGCGATGGCCTCACTGACCAGGTCACTTCGCAGAAGATTCGCCGCGCCGTAGAGAGCCATGCGACTGACCCGGAGGCCGCCATCCACGAACTGATCGACGCCGCGAACGAGGCTGGCGGCAAGGACAACGTGACCGTGGCGATTGTCGAGGGCGAGCAATTTGCGCCTCCGGTCGTGGAAGAGGTGAAAGCGCCCGCGCGAATCTGGGCCAGCCGCCCGGCGCTGTTCCTGTACGGAATGCTGCTCGTGGCGGCGGTGGGATGGTGGTCGCGGGAATCATGGCGCCCGCCGCCGGTGGTGATCCGGCCGCGCGTGCTCACCGTGGGCCCGGGTGAACGGTTCGCGACCATCCAGTCCGCACTCGCCGAGGCGCGCCGCGGCGACACCGTGGAAGTGGAAAGCGGCGAGTACCGCGAACAGGTGCGCCTCAAAAGCGGCGTAGCTGTACGCAGTCGCGTGCCCCGCGGCGTGGTCCTGCGCGCCGATCCCTTGGGAGACTCGCCGGGGGTACTGGCGGATGACGTTACCGGCGCCACTCTCAGCGGCTTCCGCATCCTGGCGGACGCGCAGATGCCCCTTTCGGCGGGAATCGTGCTCATTAATTCCCAGGTGGAGATGGACGATCTGGAAGTTGCCGGAGCCGGAACTGGCATCGAAACCCATGGCGCCCGGTCTTCTGTGCTGCGCGCCAGCGCCATCCACGACTGCACGGCCGACGGCATCCTGGTCTCGGGCACTTCCGCACCTTGGCTCTCGCACAATGCCATTCAGCGCAACGGTCACGCCGGCGTAGCCGTTCTGGAGGGTTCGCATCCGGTACTCGTTGGAAACGTCATCGAGAAGAATCCCGTGGCCCTGCCGCCCGATGTGAACATGGACACAATCCGCGAGCGAAACTTCTTCCTGGATGCCAAACCGCCGCGCGGAGGGCGCAAGAAATGATCGCGCCAGCGGGCCGCAAGCTTGGCAAGTACGAGATCCTGCGCAAACTGGGCCGCGGCGGCATGGCGGACGTGTACCTGGGCAACGACACCGAGTTGGGCCACAACGTCGCCCTGAAGCTGATTGAACACGCTGCGGACGCGGATACACGGGACTCGATCGAAGCCGAGCGCAGCGGCGCCGCGTTGCAGGGGCGGTTGGCGGAAATCGATCCACGAGTCGTCCGAGTTTACGGCTTTGGAGACTTGGACGGCTTCTTCTTTGTGTCGATGGAATACATCGACGGCCAGGATCTGGCGGAATTGATGCGCGGCGGGCCCGACGGCACGGGCGGGCGCCTCGAGGTGGAATTCGCCACCGACGTCGCGATCGATGTAGCCGAGACCCTGGACCATGCGCACAGCTTCCAGGCGACGATAGACGGCAAAGAGTTTCATGGCATTATCCACGGCGACATCAAACCCAAGAACATCCGCGTAGATAGCCACGGCACTGTGCGCGTGCTGGATTTCGGTATCGCCAAGGCGCTGTCGCTTTCGCGGCGGCTGACACGCAATGAGTTCGGCAGCGTTCCCTACGCGTCGCCTGAACGGCTAGACCGCGGCGAGGTGAATGCGGCCTCCGACCTGTGGTCATTGGCTGTCATGCTCTACGAAATGGTGACCGGACTGCAGCCGTATCAAGGCGAAACTACGGAGAGGTTGGAACGTATGATCCGCTCAGGCATTCCGCCGCCGCCCGCACCCGACCCCTGCCCGGAGCCGTTGCGCCGCATCCTCATGAAAGCGATGGCGCCCGATCCGGCATTGCGCTATCAGAGCGCAAGCGACCTTGGATCCGTGCTACACGCGTTCCGCAACGGCGACGCTCCGGCTATTTCGACAGCGGATCTGGACGCGACCCGGCGCACGTTCCGCAAATCGGAGACCAGTGATGAGACCCGGCGAACGTCGCGGGTTGAGGAAGACGCCACCAAACGTACTTCGCGGCCCGTGCGAGCGGTGGCGCCGGCACATCGACACCGCGGCGTTTTGGGCTACGTCGCACGGGGCTTTGCCGTGGCGCTGCTCGCCAGCGTGGCATACCTGTCGTGGTGGGTAGTCTCTGACTATTTACTCTGGGATCACAGCCAGGAGCTCGGACGCCAGGTCGAGACCGAACAGATCAGCGACCCTGATGCGATCTGGGCAAAATGGGTGGAACTTTCCAAGGGCAATCCTACGTCTTGGTTATTGCATGGCTCCCGAAAAGCGGTGAAGCAGAAGTTCGTCGCGGAAGCCGACCACGTGATTAGCACTTACCGGGATAGCGACAGCCTGCCGGTTTATGAGAAGGACTGGGAGCGCGCGCGTACGATGTTAGCTCGAGCCTTGGCCGTGGACCCGGATGATTCAGTGCGCGGCAAGCTGCGGTTGGTGGAAGGTCACATCGCTCGCATCAACGGCGGAGCACATAGTTCCCTGGCCGACCTCAACCTGGCGGTTGATAAATTTACCTCGGCCCAGCAACTGATGCCCAAGTCGCCCGACCCCGAACTGGGGCTGGCGCGCGTTTACGTTTACGGCTTGAAAGACATCGATCGCGCCTACCAGGCGATGCAGCAAGCCGAGAAGCGCGGCTACAAACTGCGCAACCGTGAGAAGCTGCAGCTCGCCGACGGCTACCGCGCCCGCGCCGACCGGGTGTTTTGGGATTCGCGCAACGTTCGTGGATTGCCCCAGGAGAAGGATCAAATCCAGCGCGCGGCTGACGATTACAACCGGGCACTGGGTCTGTATCAGGATGTGGCGCCGTACGGCAATGCCAACGACGGAATCGTGCGCGTGGAGAAGAGCTTGGAGACCGTGAATTTCCGGCTGCAGCAACTCGATCAGGTGGCGCAGCCGGGGATTGGAAGATAGCAGTGGCCGTTACGCGCAGTAGCGCCGCCGAGCGCGCTCCGGCCCAGTGGGCCGCGCGGCGTCCCGTTCGCTGGCGCACTCGAGAGCTGGTTTGGACCATTGCCGCAAGCCTGTTGGTGGGCGCCGGACTGTACCTGGTCTATCGTGCCAAGACTGCCGACTTCTCCAACCTCGATCAAGGTCTCGCCGCCAAGAAGCTGCTCAACCTGAACGGCCTGAGCGCGCGCGAAGACCTGCTTCCGGTATTGACCGTGATTCCGGATGCGCGCCAGCGGCAGGAGGCGGCGCGCCGCATCTATTACCTCTCGGGTGGAATGTCGAATGTGGGGGCCGTGGCGCGCGAGCGGGGCATCCTCACAGGCGAACAGTTTCGCGTGTTCAAGCCGCTCGTGGTGGTGCGATCTCCCGCCGCCTTTCGCCGCGCGTTTTTCCTTTGGGTGTCGCTGTTCTTTGCCGGGTTCCTGCTGGCACACGCCTGGTTCAGTTTGCGCGGCTTCCGCGGTGATCAAACTTTCCTGCCCGCGGTTCTGCTGTTGACCGGCATCGGTCTGATCCTCATGATCAGCCTGCGCGACCCCGTACGGGACACACTGCTGTTCGTTGGCTTCGCGCAGGGCGTGGTGGGCGGCTGCGTGCTCTTGGCGATGGCAGCCACGCTCGATTACGAACGCCTCTTCGGCAACTTGAGCTTCGTGCCATTGCTCGCCAGCTTTGGGCTGTCGCTGTTGCTGATCGTCTTCGGGTCAGGGCCGGGGACGAGCGACGCCAAGGTCAACCTTTTCGGGTTTCAGCCGGTGGAGATCATCCGCCTGCTGTTGGTCTTCTTTCTGGCTGGTTACTTTGCGAAACGGTGGGACGTGCTCCGCCACGCGCGCGAACGGCGCCCATCCATGGACCGCCTCACTCGCCACTGGGACATCCCACCACTCGAATACACCGTTCCGGTTCTGGTTTGCGTGCTGCTCTCGCTGGCATTTTTCTTTCTGCAAAGGGACATGGGGCCGGCAATGGTATTCACCTGCCTGTTCCTGATCCTGTACGGCGTCGCGCGCGGCAGCGCATTTGTGCCGGTGGCCGGGTTGCTTTTACTCGGGGCCGGTTTCCTGGTGGGATATGTCCTGGGTGTGCCGCATACGGTGCGCGAGCGCGTGTCCATGTGGTTTTCGCCTTGGGACAACCTGGTTCACGGCGGCGATCAGCTCGCACACTCGCTATGGGCCTTTGCCACCGGCGGTGTTTCGGGCACGGGAATCGGTCTGGGCGATCCGCAGATCGTGCCCGCGGCTCACACCGACTTGATTCTCTCGGCCCTGGGCGAAGAGTGGGGCTTGCTGGGCGTGCTAGCGGTTTTTGCGTTGTTCGGCCTCATCATCTACAAGTCCCTGCGGATTGCTTGGCGGGCGCGTAACGATTACGAGTTCTTTCTGGCAACCGGCCTCACCGTCGCCACCGCTCTCCAGATCCTGCTCATCTCCGGCGGCGCACTCGGTGTGGTGCCGTTGACGGGCGTGGTCACTCCGTTTCTGAGCTACGGCCGTACCGCGATGCTGGCCAACTTCCTGCTGATCGCGATTCTGCTATCGATCTCGGCGCGCGGCCACGAGGAGACCGATACCGAACCGTTCCGCGTGCCGGTGCGCGCGGTCGCTGTGGTCTTCGGCGTGGCAGGCATTGCGGTGATCGGCAAAGCAGCGTACGTCGAGGCGCTTCACAGCGCAGACGTCATGGGTCAGGGCACGCTCGTGGTGCAGGCCGATGGCGCGCGGCGCTACCAATACAACCCGCGCTTCGAAGCCGTGATGCGCGAGGTTCCGAAAGGCGGCATCTACGACCGCAACGGCCTTCCGCTCGCCACCAGCAACTGGGATGAGTTGGAAAAGCACCGGCAGGAGTACCAGCAAATCGGTATCGATATCGATCGCGCCGGGCCGCATAACCAAACGCGCTTTTACCCGTTCGGCGGCTTGATGTTCGATCTTCTCGGCGACGTGCGCACGCGCGCGCGCTGGGGCGCTACCAATACTTCGCTGGTGGAACGCGATTCGGCACGCCGGCTGCGCGGCTACGACGACCGCGCCAGCCTGGTCGACGTACGCAATCCCAAAACCGGCAAGATGGAGCGCGTCGTTCGTTACGATTACCGCGAGTTGGTGCCTTTGCTCCGGCATCGTTATGAGCCGGATAATCCCGAAGTGCGGCGCGTGCTCGACCGTCCGCGCGACGTGCGACTGTCGATCGATGCTCGGCTCGAAGTCCGTTTGGCTGCGATTCTGCGCGAGCAGTTGCAGAAGGCAGGCAGAGACAAGGGCGCCGCCGTGGTGATGGATTCGAACGGCGACCTGCTGGCTACCGTCAGCTTACCGCTGCCGCCCGACGACAATGAGGATGCTTCGCTCGACCGCGCGCGCTACGGCCTGTATCCTCCCGGCTCGACGTTCAAGGTCGTAACCGCCATGGCGGCCATGCGCAAAGATCCGCAACTCGAGCACCGCACCTACGAATGCATTCGCCTGCCCGATGGCCGCGTGGGCAACTACATAAAAGGTTCCAAGCGCCCCATACGCGACGACATACAAGACACGGCGCCGCACGGAACCGAGGACATGGAACACGCCCTGGTGGTCTCGTGCAACGCTTACTTCGCGCAATTCGGCACGTATGATGTGGGCGCCCCCGCGCTTTGGGAAACCGCCAAGCTGCTGGGCATCGCGGCCGCATCGCCCAACACAGCTACTGAGCTGAAGAAATTCCTGCCGCAGTCGTCTTACGGCCAGGGGGAAGTGCTGGCTTCGCCGTTCCAGATGGCGCGTGTCGCAGCCACGGTCGCAAACGGAGGCGCCATGCCGCAAGGCCGTTGGATTACCGGCGAAACTAACACCCGCACGGACCCGCCGCAGACGGTGTTGGCGCCCGACGCTGCGCAAACCTTGGCGAGGTTCATGCGCGAAGTCGTTACGCAAGGAACCGGCCGCCGCGCGGCGGGCGCCATTCCGATCGCAGGCAAGACGGGGACCGCGGAGCTGGCCGACGCGCCTTCCCACGCCTGGTTCATCGGGTTCGCTCCGTACGGGGCGCCAGGCCGCAAGATTGCATTCTCGGTGTTGATTGAAAATGGAGTGTACGGCGGGGCGGCCGCCGCGCCGGCAGCCCCGGAAATTGTAGACGCCGCCGCCAAACTCGGGCTGATCCATCCATGAGCCTCTTCTCCGACATCGAAAAAACAATCGAGCGCAGTTTCCAGCGCTGGACGGAACGCGCCTTTGGCCCCGCGAATTCGGATGAGCTGCTGCTGGTTCACCGCGCGATTCTGGAAGAGATCGAAACCAAAGTTCAGACGGTAGCCCGCGGCAAGCGCATTTTTCCGTACGCGCGGCTGACGGTGACTCTCGTGGCGAGCGACGAAGATCGCCGCACGCTCCTCCAGTCGGCTTTTGGCGAGCGGCTGACTGGCGATATCCGGGACGCGCTCGCGGGCGCGAGGTGCGAGGTCCCGCGAGGATTCGCGGTGAATGTGGAAACCGCGGAATCCGGATCGCTCCCTTTCACGATCGAGTATGGAACCAGTGCGCCAGCGCCGCCTGCCCCGACCACCGGTCCCGCGCGCCTGACCATCGTTCGCGGCAAGGCGCAGCAGCCCGATTACCTGCTGGATCGTCCTCGCTGCAACATCGGACGGCTGGCCGAATTGACGGACTCCGAGCAGCGCGTGGTGCGCCGCAACGACATTGTGTTCGACGAAGGCGCCGACGAAGCCAATGCCACCGTCTCGCGCAAGCACGCGCACATCAAGCTCGAAGAGGGCGTCTACCGCATCTGCGACGACGGTAGCGAATACGGCACGCGTATCTTCCGCGACGGCCGCACCATCGACGTGCCGGAGGGCAACCGCCGCGGAGAAAGACTCCGGGCGGGAGACGAGATCTACCTGGGCCGGGCGTGCGTGCGCTTTGGGTGACCGTACCACACCGTCTCGCTTCACTTCGAAGACGGTGCCGTGGGGCAGACCGTCGTCTTTCGCGGTCTGCCAGAGCGTGCGAAGCGCGCCTGCTCTGCTGTACCGCGCCGGCAGACGACGGAAACCGATCGTCTGCCCTACAGCGATAGAGCGCGCTGCATGACCTGCCTTAGTTAGAATCTCGTCACGACTCAGTCCGCGGTGTATACTACCGGGTGCCGAAAGGAGAGGGTATGGTCCGACGCATCAGCCTCATTTGCTTGATAGCGGCCTGCGCCGCCCAGGCCCAGCCACTCCAAAAGATCACCCTCAACTATCCCACGCGCAGTGGCTCCTCCTGGCCAATGTTTATGGCGAAAGAGGGCGGCTACTACCAGAAGTACGGTCTCGATGCCAACCTCGTGTTCGGCGTGCATCCCGCCGGCATCGCCATGATCATAAGCGGCGAAGCGGCCATGACGAATTACTCGCTCGAGACCGCCATGCAGGCGAGCGCTCGGGATGGATCGCTGGTCATCGTCGGAAGCTGGCTGAATAAAGCCGTTTTCGCGTTGATGTCGCGCAAAGATATCGGCGGAGTCAAGGATTTGAAAGGCAAGCGCATCGCCGTGAGCCAACTGGGCGACGCGCCTTCCAACTACACCATCGCGCTGCTGCGGGATTACGGACTCCATTCGCGCGATGTCGAATGGGTCCCGGTGGGCACCGATGTGAACGGACGCGCCGCGGCTTTGGAGAGCGGCCGCGCCGATGCGACGCTTTTGACCGCGCCCGCCTATTTCAAAATGGAAGCGGCCGGATACAAGAATCTGGCGCAACTCGCCGACCACGATGACATCTTCGCCGCCACCACCTACCTGCTCAAGAAAAGCACTGTTGCGGCCAATCCCAAGTTGCCGGAGCTGTTGATCAAGGCGCACGCGGAAGCCATCAAGCGCTTTTACGAAGACAAGAATTTCGCCGTCAAGGCCTACATGATGTACGACAAGCAATCGCAAGCCGACGTCGAGCGCTTCTACGACATCTACGCAACGGCGAATCTCTTCCAGCGCGTGCCTTACGTGCTTACCGGCGCAGTGCAGTCTGTGATCGACCAACAGACCGACGCCCAGATGATCGCGCTCATGAAGAGTTACGATTACCGCAAAGTGGTCGACAACAGCATCGTCGAACGCCTCGTAAAGGAAGGATTCTTCGAGAAGTTGTTCGGCCCCGGCATTAAGGCTGAAGAAGATCGCAAGGCCAAGCTCGCCATGAAATGAGCGAGGACCAGAGGAACCGTGTCATTTAAATACCGCGCCGATCACGTCGGCAGCCTTCTGCGCCCCAAAGAACTGTTGGACGCGCGAAAGAACCCTGAAACCACACCGGTTGAACTCAAAGAGATCGAAGACCGGCATATCCTCCGCGCCCTCCAGCGGCAGAAGGATGCGGGACTGAAGATCTTCACCGACGGTGAGCTGCGCCGCCGCGGATTCATGAGCGATTTCTACGAATCGGTGGAGGGACTCGATCAAGAGCGCGACATACGGCGGCCATGGAAGGGCGAAGCCGCTGCCACCGCTGCCCGATCGCGTGTGGCAACGTTGCAGGGCATCGTCGTCGACAAGATCCATCAGAAGAAACGCCTCACCAGCCACGAGCTTGGTTTTCTCAAACAGCACAGCCCCGGCGATATGAAGATGACGATCCCGACCGCCAACCAGTTTCCCGCCATCATGTACAAGAGCGGGCTGAGCGAGAACGCCTATGCTACACGCTCGGAATTCTTGTGGGACATCGTGCCGATCGTCAAAGAGGAAATGGAAGCGCTCGCCAGAGAAGGCGTGAAGTATATCCAGATCGACGCGCCGCGCTACAGCTATTACATCGACCCGAAATGGCGCGCGTACGTCAAAGACGAGATGGGCATGGATCCCGAGCAGGCGCTCGATGAAGCCATACGGGCCGATAATGCGTGCCTCGACGGGGCGAAACGCGATGGCGTCACGTTTGGGATCCACCTTTGCCGCGGCAACAATCAGAGCCATTGGTACGCCGAAGGCGGGTATGACCCTATCGCCGAAAAGCTCTTCAACCAGCTCGACGTGGATGTCTTCCTGCTCGAATATGAATCGGAGCGCGCCGGAACTTTCGAACCGCTCCGCTTTGTGCCGAAGAATAAGGTGGTGGTGCTGGGCCTGGTCAGCAGTAAGCTTCCCGAACTCGAATCGCAGACTCAACTCATGCAGCGGATCGAGGAAGCCAGCCGCTATGTGCCCCTGGAAAACCTCGCGTTAAGTCCGCAGTGCGGCTTCGCCTCTACTATGGAAGGCAACCTGATTAATGAAGACGAGCAGTGGCGCAAGCTGCAACTGGTGGTCGAAACCGCGCGCAAAGTGTGGCAAGGCGCTTAGAACAAGCGGTTCCATAACCATCGGTAGTATTGTCTTACCATCTCGGCAGGTTTACTCTCCTACCCAGAGAGGGGAGATTTATGGCCACACCCAGTTATCTGATTCCGGTGCATACCGGGCCCGCGCGCAAGATTCGGCCAAGGCAGCCTCTGCGGAAGACCGGGGAAGTACTCCGCGAGCGGCGTTCCAACCAGCGATTT
>Ga0335081_10002080_pt1 | contig 31576 bp, 27 predicted proteins | sample Lox_Sample_35_FD_206713 | JGI IMG/M metagenome (GOLD analysis project Ga0335081, IMG submission 206713) | Soil microbial communities from Loxahatchee National Wildlife Refuge, Florida, United States - Lox_Sample_3.5 | ecosystem: Environmental > Terrestrial > Soil > Wetlands | place: USA...
GGTTCGGTCCTCGCCTTCGATGAATCGCTTCATGCTGCCGCCCCGAAGAAACCCGTTGCTTCAGTGTAGGAAACTTCTTCGTTTAGGCAACCTCCGCGTTTTGACACAACCTCGGCCGTTAAGCGACCGTCGCTGATCGACCAGAGCGGTCGTCCAACTTCCTCGAGAGGGAACGTTGCGGTGATAACTGCTTTCCTGAACGGCGGGGATGATGCAATCTATGCAGAGAACTGGGCATCGAAACGCGTTCAGGCCCGCCGCCCGGACGACGGAGCAGCACGTTTGGCGCTCCACATTCTCTCCGAGACTTCATCGTGCGCAATAGAGAACGAATGAGCAAACAAAAAAGTGGAGGCTTGATACTTTCTTTTACCCTGCTCGGAGTCGCACGGTTGTGCGTCGGTCAACCTGTGGCGGAAGGACCTGTTTACAAGGTCGATGACTATTGGAAATTTCGTCATACAAGTACCGACACGACCGTTCCAGGCAAAAAGCGCACAACGTGGAGTCGCAAGATTGTCGAAGTTCACCAAGATGGGCTGCGGGTCATTGCTCAGGATGGAAAGCTCCGAGCATACGATCCCGCTATGAATCCAATTCAAGAAGAGTATTCTGAAAACAGTCGGATTCTCGTTCGCTATCCTCTTAAGGTCGGCTTGGAGTGGAACTACAACCGCAAATTCTCGGATAGCTCGTTAACAGACGAGAAGGGCAAGGCGAAAGTCGTAGCATTTGAATCAGTCACGGTGCCAGCTGGAACGTTCGACTGCTATCGTGTGGACGTTAAGACGGAAATGAACTACAAGGCATACCGGAAAATAAACTTCTTCAGCAGGTGGTACTGTCCAAGAATCAAGTGGATCGCCAAGGAGCATCACCAGACCTACATTTTCAGCGCCGCTACCGGGGGCGGTGCAACGAAAGACGAGATCAGCGAGCTTATGGAGTTCACCCTAGGACAATAGGACCAGGTCACATGTGTTCCCAGGGGATTCAGAAGTCGCCATGTCACGCCTAACTCATTCGGACTGCTCGTCCCCGGCGGTGCTCCCATCCGCCAGAAACGGCGAGCATCAGGCTATAGGACCGGTATTGGCCGGTCAGCGACCGTCGTAACGCGACCCACTCCAGCCGTTCGCTTCCGCGAAAGCAGACGTTCCACGAAGTACGCTCTGGCCGATGGCCGGCGCTTCCGGCTGCTCAACGTGGTCGATGACTTCAGCCGCGAGGTCTGGCTGCCGAGCCGAGGCGCAGCCTGACCGGCCGGCACGTCGTGGAGATCCTCGATCGACTTGTCGAGCAGCGCGGCGCACCGGAAGCGATCTTGAGCGACAACGGTTCGGAGTTCTGCAGTCGGGCGGTCGATGCATGGGCACACCGTCGTCACGTGCAGCTGCGCTTCAGCCGGCCGGGCATGCCGGTGGAGAACGCATTTGTGGAAAGCTTCAACGGCAAGTGTCGTGACGAATGCCTCAACGAGCACCTGTTCATCAGCATCGAAGAAGCACGCCGCTGCCTGGAGCAATGGCGCATGGATTACAACCGTGTTCGACTGCATAGCGGCCTCGGCAACCTCACCCCCGAGGCGTTCGCTCAAACCCACCGGGTCAGCTACTCTGCCAACCCCGAATCTGGCGCTTAACCGTGGCATAGATTTCGGGGCTCAGGTCAATCTACCTCGCAACCCCGGCGACACAACGCTCGGCCATTCAGGTTAGCACGGGAACCCTGTTGACGATCTGTTATGGGCGCCGTCGCCGCAGCACGTGGCGGCAATCGTGGGGGCATGCTAGCATAACGACCTGATCGCCATCGATAGGGGGCAGACGTGCGGCCCTTCGGCGGACCGGCAGCATTGACGCGCCTTCCCCTGCAATGCCTGCTTGCGGTCGTATCCTGCGCCAGCTTTCTGGCGGCGCCCTCAAGCGCCGCTCGAGGCTATCAGATCGACAAGGCCGTTGCGCCGCTCGGTGTCTACGCCCACGTCAATCTCGCGGACGCGATTCAAGCCTATCTGACATCCGCAAAGGAGCCGCCAGCATCGGCCTGCTCCATATTGCCGAATGGCGTCGACAAGAAGAGATTGCACCATTATCTCAAGAATCTCTACGATGACTTGCTGAGCGATTCAGCCATCTCAGGCATCATGCTCGGCGTGCATTGGTGCGCGATCCAGGTATGCGACCCGAACTCGACCAGTCAAGCCTGCGCGCAATTCACGTCCACCGACGGCAACGATTGGAATTACCTTGACGAAGCTTTGAGCGTCGCTGCTTTGCACAAGAAGACCGTCCAGCTGCTCATTACCCCGGGCTTTGACACCCCCAAGTGGGTGCTGGACCAGATCAACAGCTGCGACGGGCTTTTCCCCCCGGGGGCCAAGACCGGCATTCATTGCGGAAAGGTGACTTTCACTTCCTTTCCCGAGCAAAGCCATGCCGACGGCGGCGAGCTGCCTTTGCCCTGGAGCTATGCCTACGTTTCGTCCTGGCTCAGCTTCCTGCGGGACCTTTATCACCAGACTGAGAAGCACGCACGGGCATTTGCGGCCATTGCGATTGCTGGTCCCGTGGGCGCCTCGCCGGAGATGATCCTGCCCACCACGGCGCTCGGCTCATCGTTCGTGAAGCAGGGCCCCCCGCCGTTGAACATCGCCTTTCTCAACCAGGCAGACGATATGTGGGGGGTACTCATCGCTAACGCGCTGGCGGTGGGTGACATACAGACTTTTCCCATTGCGGGGGAATTCCCCAATGCCGGCTACTATGGTCAGTATCCTGATCAACTATTCGTCGATTCCTGGAATGCGACCGTCGACCAGTTTGAGAGCACTTTCTCCGGCGTGACGTTGGTTCTCAACGCCGATAGCGGAAGCAGGGATTTGCCCGAGCTCGGCGTAGCGTCGGACGCGACCGTAAGCCATGTCCTAGACGCAGAAGCCTACAGCGTCTACCAAGCGCTCTGGCCGAATGATTGCAACGATCCCCATTCGGCGACGTGCCAAGCGAAAGTGGAGGCGCTGTCTCACTTCGCTACCGCTGCCACACCCGATTCACAGCCGGTTCCCAATCTGAAGGCGACCAACGTTGGCGGAATGACAGCCAGCAGCGATGCTGCCCTTGGCAACATTGGCATTCCCGGCGTCAAGGTTCTGACCGCGTGGCCATTCGTTGTTTCTCCGCCGTCACCTTCATTTCTCGGAGGCGCTGAATTTGATTTCGCCGTGACCGATAGCAGCACGATCCAGCAGGAGGGCTGTCCGCCCGGAGATCCCGCCTGCCAGATCATTCCCGAGGAAGCGGCGGGCAACGTGTTCACGTACTTTTTCAACTGCACGGCGGCGGGGGCCGACACCGCCAACGCCAGATTCACTTTTGTGTCGCCGTGCAGCCTGCCTCAGGCAATGGCTCGCGCGCCTATCCAGTTTGTTGCCCCGGACTACGTCGACATCGAATATGCGCACCATCCCGGAAACAACTGTCCGTCCCGACCTGTCTACCTGAATGGATCCTTTTCCTGCACGTCGCTGGAGGATCTGCTGAGCCAGGCCAGCTACGCGCTCCTTAAGACGGCGGGCCAGCCTGCCACGTCATGGTCCCCCACTTGCCATTTCAGCTTGGAGAACAACTGCCAGTCGCCCATCCGGCCCCCGCCCGGCGGTGGGGGAATCTATGCGCATTGAACCCCCGGCGGGCGCGCGTCCGCCGGGGGAAGAGTGAGCTGGGATGACGGCGCAAGATCGTCCCGGCGCTGCTCGCTGTCGATCTGCGGAACGACTTCATGCCGGGACGGGCGCTCGCCGTCGCTCGCGGCGACGAGGTGATCACCCTCGCCAACGCGCTCGGGCAGCGCTTCGCCAACGTAGTGCTCACGCAGGCCTGGCATCCGCCGGGGCATCGCTCGTTCGCCTCGACGCATCCCGGCCGGAAGCCCTTCGACACGGTCAGGATGCCCTACGACGAGCTGATCCTGTGGCCGGACCACTGCATCCAGGGCACCATAGGGGCGGCGTTTCATGGCCGTCTCACCATCCACCACGCGCAGCTTGTCGTGCGCAAAGGCTGGCGCCCCGATGTCGACAGCTATTCGACCTTCGTGGAGGCCGACGGCAAGTCGACCACGGGGCTCGCCGGCTACCTGCGCGAGCGCGGGATCGATACCGTCTACCTTTGCGAGCTCGCGACTGACTTCTGCGTGGCGTGGTCTTCGCTCGCGCCACGCCACCAGGAGCGACGGCCGCCGAGGTCTTCATGACTATCGAAAACAAGGGCAAGGAGACCGACCGCCTTGTTTCCGCATCATCCCCAGTGGCAGGCATCGTCCAAATTCACGAGATGAAGATGGAGGGCGGGATGATGACGATGCGCGAGATTAGCGGCCTCGACATCAAGCCCGGCGCGAGGTCGAGCTGAAACCCGGCGGCTACCACTTCATGCTGATGGAACTGAAGCAACCATTGAAACAGGGTGAATCCGTTCCGATGACGCTCAGTTTCGAAAAGGCAGGGACGGTCGACATCAAGGCCGCCGTTGGGACGATGGGTGCGGACCACATTCACTGATTGGGCGTGGTAGCTGATCGGTCGCTACGCGGCACGCCGGTCTGTTGCTGTCGGGCACCGTCGACGACTGATGCGCAAGCCTAGATTCAACTCCATCCGCAACGGGTCGGAAGGATCTGAACGGCGTTAGGTCCCGGAAAGGCGAAGCGCGCGCCAAACGCACTACCCCGAGCCGACGGGTCGGGGAACAGCTTTCCGTTGAATGCTGTCGAATTATTCGTTCATGGGAGAATCAAATGCCCCAATTAGCATACGGATTTGCCACCCTACTGACGGTTCTCGCGCTTGTCACCTGCCAATCGATGGCGATGGCCGCCGAGCCGGCGAAGACGGTTAACGGCGTCTTGACTAACCCCGCCGGCATGACGCTTTACACGTTCGACCATGACGCCACCGGTAGCGGGAAGAGTGTCTGCAGTGGGCAATGCGCGACGAACTGGCCACCGTTCGCCGCCCCCGCCGATGCCAAGGCCAGCGGTAACTGGTCGGTCGTGACGCGCGACGATGGCTCGAAACAATGGGCTTACAAAGGCAAACCACTCTATGCGTGGTCGAAGGATCAAAAACCCGGCGACAAGACGGGTGATGGATTACTCAACAACGCATGGCATGTCGCGAAGGAATAAGCAGGGTCTCGGTGCCTGAGGAGCGCTGCCCTCCGACATCTTAAGGAAGCGCGCCTTTGGCGCACGAAGCTCTGCCACCCGCGCTTTTCGCACACGCGACGTTTCCAGCGTGGTATCGCCAGCGGCGGGCGCCTCGTCAACGGCCGCGTACTGGAAAATTCCACCACGCCACCGACCGGCGGCTCTTGGCCGCAAGCGCCTGTCGGAGGGCAGGCGCATTGCGGTCATAGACGAACCTTACGGTCCGTTCAACTCTCAGACCTCGGTCTGTTCCGCGATCTCGAGCGCGTCGTCGACCTCGATCCCGAGGTAACGGACGGTGCTCTCCAGCTTGGTATGGCCGAGGAGGAGCTGAACGGCGCGCAAGTTCTTCGTCCTCCGATAGATCAGCGTCGGCTTCGTCCGGCGCATGGAATGCGTTCCGTAGGCCGCTGAGTCGAGGCCGATCTCCTCCACCCAGCCGTCGACGATCCTGGCGTACTGGCGCGTCCTTAGATGCGGCAGACTGTGTACCCGACTCGGGAATAGGTAAGCACCGGATTTCAGGGCGGCTTGCCTGGTCCAAGTGCCGATCGCTTCCCGCGTCGGTGGCGTGATCTCAAACTGCACTGGCCGCTGAGTCTTGTGCTGCATGACGACCGCCCGGGTGGCTACACGATCGCCGTGGCACACGTCGTGTACTCGTAGACTGACCAAGTCGCAAGCGCGCAGCTTGCTGTCGATACCAAGTTGAACAGGGCCAGTTCGCGCAGTCGCTGCTGCAGCTGCAAGCGTACTCGAATGGCCCAGATCTCCTTGAGCTTGAACGGGGCCTTCTGGCCGACCAGCTTGCCTTTGTTCCACGGCTCGCGCCGATGACCGGTATATCTCGCTTCCATGGTGATCTCCTTGTGGTTGAAGGAGATCCCATCCTGCTCTGGTCATCCCGGGTCGGCGTATAAGAGGCTACGACCGCTATCGAGCTGAGCAGCAACGCGCTGATTCGACCCTTCTCGGTCATGCGCCCGACCAAGCTGACCGTGCGCATCGCCGCAATTCCGGACGCAAGGATTTGCACGACGTAGGGGTCTGACCGCCGACTTCTTCCGCCATCGAACCCGGGGAATTTCTTACATCAGTTTCTGCAACGTCTTCCGCAGCCGCTCCAACTCTTCGGTTGGCAAACACTCCAGCGCGTCCGGCGGTCGGTCGGTGATGTTCTCGACGACGTCCAGCATGCGCCGGCCGGCGGCCGTCAGAGAGACCTGCTTGGCGCGCCGATCGGTGGGGTGCTGGACGCGTTTGACCAAGCCACGTTCTTCCAGTGCGTTGATCAGCACCGTGGCGGCGGGCGCATCAGTGCCCATGTCGTCCGCCAGTTGACCCAAGGTGCGGGCCCCGCGCTCGAGGCGCCAAAGTGCGCGCACGCGGCTGAACGGTAAGCCCGTCGCTTCGGCGACCTTGCGACGCCACTCGCCGCGCGTTTCCATCACCAACTCGACCAGGAGGCGCCACGTCCGCTCAGCATCAGATCGTGGAGTCGCGCTCTGGCGCGCTGTTCGTCTCATACGGGGGCCCCCGCGTCCGGCTCCTGCAACAGGTGCGCGATGCGCGCCGTGCTCGCTCGCGCACGCCAACCGGTCGACACGACCGCCAACACCACGATCAGCACGCCAAGGCAGGCGAGAACCCACCAAAAAGGATGTGTCGCTTGCGCAAAGCTAGCCCGTGCATTGCCGTCTCCCACAGAGCTGCCCGCCAGGGTCCCAGCTAGCGCGACGCCGACCGCAAAGCCGATCTGGCGGCTGGTGGATGCGACCGCCGAAGCGATCCCCGCTTGCGCGCGTGGCATGCCCGACACCGCAGCAAAGGTTACCGGCGCGTTGACCATCCCGAGCCCGATCCCGAAAAGCGCGTACACCGACAGCAATTCGACGAGCGGCGTGTCCGTTTGCAGTTGCGCTAGGAACAGCGCACTCAGCGTGAGCATCGCCCCGCTCACGAGGAGCGAAGGTCGTGCGCCATGCGTGGCCACGAGTCGGCCGGAGAACGGCGACACGATCGTCACTGCCAGCGCCGCGGGCAAGATGCCCATGCCCGCGTCGAGCGCCGAGAGGCCGCGCACGTCCTGCAGGTACAGCGAGTTCAGGAACAGGAAGCCGCCGAGTGCTGCGAACATGCAAACGGCGATCACCGTGGCCGCGCTGAACGGCAAGCTGTGAAAAAAACGCACGTCCAGCAGCGGCTCGTGGCGGCGCCGCTCGTAGGCGACGAGCGCGGCGAGCGCGAGTGCGGCTACCAATGCCGCGGCGTTCGCTGTCCATCCGCGGCCGCTTTCGATCACGGCAAAGACGAGTGTCGCCAGCCCGATCAAAAGCAGCGCTTGTCCGATGGGGTCAGGCCGCCGCGCCTTTGGCGCGCGCGATTCGGGTACGTAGCGCGCCGTCAGCCAAAGCGCCAGCACGCCGATGGGCACGTTGATCCAAAAGATCGAGTGCCAGCCCAGCGTTTGCGTCAATATCCCCCCGGCCAACGGACCCAGCGCCATAGCCAAGCCGGCCACCGACGCCCAGATGCCGATGGCACGTGCGCGCGCCTTCGGCTCGACGAAGGCATGCACGATGATCGACATCGCGACCGGATTCATCATCGAACCCCCGAGCGCCTGGATCACCCGCGCGGCCACCAGCGAGCCCACGCCAACCGCGAGGCTGCAAGAAAGCGAGCCCAGTGTGAACAGTGCAATCCCTACTTGGAACACGCGCCGCCGGCCGAAGCGATCGGCCGTAGACCCGCCTAGCATCAGGAAGCTCGCGATGACGATCGTGTAGGCATCGATCACCCATTGCAGCCCGCTGAGCGACGCTCCCAGGTCGCGGCGAATTTCCGGCAGCGCGACGTTCACAATGGTGGCATCCATCGACACTACCAGGAGACTCAGGCAGCAGATGGCCAGGACAGCGTTCTGTGGTGTCGGCACGAGTGACGATGTGAAAGGAGGATCAGAGACAGTTGTATTCATACACCAATTGTAAATATACAACTGTTGCCATGTCAAGCGGCCACCGGCTGCGACGCCGATCGACTAGGTGTGTGGGCCAGGCGACGGTTGGCGCCGACGCGATACTAACGTGCGCTGTCCGACGGCCCTCAGGGTCGGCAGTTCGCATTCCCCGGCGACGTACGGCTCCTTACCATCTGTTGCAGACGTTCTAGCGCGAGTTCGCGGGGACTGCTTATGGCCGGTCAGCGACCGTCGCAACGCGACCCTGAGCGGTCTTACGACTTTCTCGATAGCTGACATCGGAATGAACTGCCGCTTTCCGCTGCGGCAAATTCGGTTCTCTACACGAACTGAGCCGTCACGAGGCGCGGCGTGGGTTAGGATGGGAGGATGGTTGTAACGACACCTGCTGTCACCTTCCTGTTCACGGACATCGAAGGCAGCACCAAACTTTGGGAGCGAAGCCCTTCCCAAATGAGAGCTGTACTGGCGCGTCATGACGCTCTGCTTCGGAAAGCTATCGAAGGTAATCGCGGCAACGTTTTCAAAACTGTCGGTGATGGCGTTTGCGCCGCCTTCTCCACGGCGCCAGAAGCACTTGCCGCTGCCATGTCCGCGCAACGTGGCTTACTGTCAGAGCGATGGCCCGAGCAAATCGCACTTACGGTTCGCATGGCGCTACACACTGGAATCGCAGAGGCGAGTGGCGGCGACTACTTTGGTCCGCCCTTAAATCGTGTGGCGCGTTTGCTCGCGATCGGTCATGGAAGACAGATACTGCTCTCCGAAGCGACGGCCGCGACAGCGCGAGCCGCGTTACCCCCGGGTGCATCGCTGCTGGATCGGGGCATTCACCGCCTGAAGGACCTTCAAAACCCGGAGAAGGTGTTCCAACTTTGCCATCCGGAACTACCGACGCAGTTCCCGCCGCTACGCTCCCTTTCGACTCACCCCAATAACCTGCCGCAACAATTGACCAGCTTCATCGGTCGCGAAAAGGAGATCGCAGAGATCAAGCAACTGCTCGCCAAGACACGACTGCTCACTCTTACGGGGTCAGGCGGCTGCGGCAAGACCCGGCTTGCGCTTCAAGTCGCCGCCGAGGTTCTGGAGGCTTACCCGGATGGTGTCTGGCTGGTAGAACTTGCCTCCTTGTCAGACCCGGGCCTCGTACCGCAGACGATTGCCACGGTCTTCGGACTTAAGGAGGAACCGGGTAAGAGTCTGACGCAGACCTTGACCGACCAACTCCAGTCTAAGCACCTGTTGTTGGTGCTGGACAACGCCGAGCACCTGCTCGCCATCTGCGCGCAGTCGGCTGACGCTGTGCTGCGACAATGTCCGCGGATTGGCATGCTAGTGACCAGTCGAGAAGGGTTGGGGATGGCAGGAGAGCTCACCTATCGCGTGCCATCCCTCTCCATGCCCGACCCAAAGCGAGATGCCACCCCAGAGAGCCTCTCGCAGTACGAATCCGCGCGTCTGTTCATCGAGCGAGCGCAGTTCCATCGGCCCCAGTTCGCGATCACCCAACAGAACGCGCCGGTGCTGGCTTCGGTTTGTTCTCGACTGGACGGGATCCCGTTGGCAATCGAGCTGGCGGCCGCGCGGGTACGTTCGATGTCGGTGGAAGAAGTGAACCAACGCCTCGATCAGCAGTTCCGCCTGCTGACGGGTGGGTCGCGCACCGCCTTGCCTCGTCAGCAGACGCTTCGCTCATTGATCGATTGGAGCTATGAGCTCTTGAATGACGCTGAGAAGGTGCTGCTCTGTCGGCTGTCGGTCTTCTCCGGTGGCTGGGTGCTGAAAGCAGCGGAGCAGGTTTGCAGCGACCAGGGCATTGAAGATTCCGAGATACTCGACCTTCTCACTTCCTTGGCGGACAAGAGTCTTATAGGCGTCGATGAGCAACACGGCGTGACCCGCTTTCGGCTCCTCGAAACAGTGCGCCAGTACGCACGAGACCGGTTAATGGAGAGTGGAGAGATAGGTCGGTGGCGGGACCGGCATCTTGCGTACTTCCTCGCGCTGGCAGAAGAGGCCGAGCCACATCTAAGAGACGCGGACCAGCAGGCTTGGCTCGACGGGCTGGATACGGAGCACGACAACCTGCGGTCGGCCTTGGCGTGGTCTTCTGCCGCAGGCGGGGACACCGCGAGTGGACTCCGACTCGCGAGTGCACTCTGGTGGTTCTGGAATGTGCGCGGCCATCTGACCGAAGGCCGAAGTTGGCTCTCCGGGCTGCTTGCTGCTGAACCAAGCAGTCAATTTCCCGCGATCCGGGCAGACGCGCTTCTTGGGGCAAGCGTGTTGGCAGCACAGCAAGACGACTACCGGGTGGCAAGAGCGCTCTGCGAAGAGAGCCTGGCGATTTGCCGCGGACTAGGTGACCAGCGCGGTATTGCCCGGTCCCTGAACAACCTGGGGAACTTGGCACACGACGAGGGCGACTATTCGTCCGCTCGAGCACGGTATGAGGAGTGCCTAGCGATGCTAAGGGAACAGGGCGACCAGCGTGGGATTATCGGCGCGCTAAGCAACTTGGGAAATCTGGCTCGCAAGCAAGGCGACTATGCGGCCGCTCGTCTGCTCCAGGAAGAGGGGCTGGCGTACTTTAGGAAGCTAGGCGTTCGGCGGGGCATTGCCGCATGGCTGCATAACCTCGCGGGGGTGGACTACGACCAAGGCGACAATCCATCTGCCCGGGCAAAGTGGCAGGAGAGCCTTGCCCTCTTCCGAGAGCTGGGCGACCGCCGCAACATTGCGGAAACCCTGGAAGGACTTGCCGACGTTGCCTTCGCGCTGGCCGAGCATAGTAAGGCGGCACATATCTGGGGTGCGGCGCAGCGGCTGCGCAAGGAGATCGGTGCCCCGCTGCCGCCCGGCGAGCGCACGCGGTACAACCGCCAGGTTGTCGCTGCCCGCACTGCCATCGACGATGACACTGCCTTCAACCGGGCTTGGCAAGAGGGCGGAGCAATGACGCTACAGCAGGCAATTGAGTACGCGCTGGAAAAACATGACTGCGAATAGTGGATTTGGTCGAGCCTCGCGAAGATCCACTATGGAACAGCTTTTCAATTGCCCGCTTTGGGCCGATGGCTGCCTTTGGGCGCGGGCGCCGCAAAGCAGCCTCTCGCCGATATGCGCAGTTTATCCACGTCTGCTTTGGGCGAGCATTCGGAACCGCGGCTCCCGGCCACAAGCAGACGAGAATCGACGAAAACAACTCGGCCCGCAATTGCGCGGGCCGAGTCATTTCTTCATCGCGTGTCGTCAGACGCGGGGCTCGCCCTCCGCGTTGACCAAGATGGTTCTGCCCGGCAGGCTCGTGGTCTGCACATGATGCTCGTACCCGCGGAAGTCGTACGTGACGTCATAGTAGTCCAGCGGTGCGGCCGCGGACGCGCTCGCGCACCGCTGCACATCCTGCGTATAAACAGTGCCGGGCGCACCACGACCCACGTTCGCTCCCAGCACCGCGCCGCCGGCTGCGCCGATGCCCGTCGCAAGATCTCGCCCGCGGCCACTCCCGATCTGATGGCCAAGGATGCCGCCGACGACGCCTCCTACCACTGCGCCCGGGACATTGATACCCGGTGAGCCGGTGTCCACAATCTGACGCTCTACCCAGCAGCGCTGCTGCGGTGGTCCCACGACTGCGCGCACTGAGGTCACGGGCGCCTCGTACAACGGCTCGTTCGGTCGGCGCCGGTAGTCATAAGCAGCCGGCGCGGCAGCCGCAAGACGCTGCGCCTCATCGGCCTGCCGCTGCGCTTCCGCTGCTTGTACCTGTGCTGCTGCGGCCTGTTGCTGGGTGACATCGGCCCGGATACGCGCATCCGTTGCCGTGCGCTGCGCGACGAGCGCCGCCTGTTCGCTACGAACGCGCGCCACGTCCTGTGCCGCAACGGCACGCTGGTTCGCAAGTACGGCAAGCTGGTGCACGTCGTCATACCGCCCGCCTTTGGCCGCGAGGTCCTCGGCTTGGCGGAGTGTTGCCGCCGCCTGGTCGAGTTCGACGGATGCATACGTCGCAACCTGAGGATTGCGTCGCGCTGCATCCAGCGATAATCGCGCGTCGTCCAGTGCCGGGTCGCGGGGAGCAAACGATGCACATCCTGAAGCGACGAGGATTGCCAGCGCGACAGCGAACGGTGCAGATTTTGCGAACATGATAGCCTCCAACCTTCTTATTTGCCGACACGGCGCGACGCATCGCGCCCAACTAGGATAGGTGCTATACGTGTGCAAATAAATCGGACGCCGTCCGATTTGGTCGTCGGGGCGCAACCTACAAATGCCAGCCGCTGAGCCTCGCCTCCATACGAGTACTGCCGACTATTTTTTCAGTCGGTCCGCGAACGGGTTGCCGCACGCGGGAGAGCACAATATCCACACTGGTCTGCCGGACGGCGGGTGAACACTGCCGCTACGTCGGCATTGGGTCGATTTGAAAGTACCCACGTTTGATGGACACCTTAATTCGGGCAATACTAGGGAGCCTTGGTGGGCTGGGCGATGAGCCGAACCCTGGACACGAAGCTGGCGATGGACGCGTTGAACATGGCGATCGCTCATCGGGGTCCACCGGTAACGCTGCACTCCGACCAGGGGTCAACGTACGCCACCGGAAGCTACCGGGAAATCGTCAACCGCTATGGCATCAGGCAGAGCATGAGCCGCAAAGGTGATTGTTGGGACAATGCGCCTATGGAGAGCTTCTTCCATACGCTTAAGACCGAATTGATCATGCACTGCGACTACAAGACGCGCGACGATGCGCGGGCCAGCTTGTTCGATTACCTAGCAGTGTTTTACAACCGGCAGCGACGGCACTCATCGATTAGCTACGAGGTCCCGCTACCATTCGAGGCGATCAAATCGCCTGGCAACGTGTCCGTCGTTCGTGGGTAAGACCAATTCCGCCTGTTCGGTGCTATGACAAGCTGACGCTGGCGCTCCCTTCCCACGTCTGTGGGCGTCGCCGTTACCTGAGCGTCTGCATCGGGGACTTCGGTCCGGTGTTTGCGGCACCAACCACTGTCCTGCTCCGCCTAGACTCCGGTCGTAGCCAGCGTCGGCTTCGGAGCGCCCGAACGGTAAGCGGATGGCGAAGTCATCTCCCGAACGTCAGGATGTGGCCGGTCAGCGACGGTCGCAAAGCGACCCGTTGCGGTCCTTCAGCGGGAACGAAGCAGACGTTGCAGTGAGCGGCTGCCATCCGCGAGATTTTGTTGTTGCGACGCCAAGAGGCGACCAGTAACGCGTACTTGCGAGTGCGGGAGCGGTGACGTCTTCTTGACCGTTCTAAGACTCCGGCGTAGCGTCTGCATCGCCATTTCTGGCAGTCGACCCGCAGGCGATCAAATGAACCGACGTGGGTTTGTTTGCTTGGTTGCCATCGGCGGCCTCCCTGCATGGTGGTCGCGCGCTTTGGCGCAACGATCGCACAAGGTGTCGCGGGTCGGTTATCTCGCCCCTGTTTCGCAATCCGCCAGCGTGACGCTGCTGGCTCCGCTAAAGGATGCATTGCGCGAACGCGGCTACAGCGACGACCACACGGTCAAGTTTGAAGTGCGCACTACCGACGAGTTGGACCGCCTACCACTGCTGGCCGCCGAACTGGTCGCCGAGCAAGTCGACATCATCGTGGCTGTCGGCCCGGCAGCGATCCTGGCCGCAAGTCATACGACCAGGACTATCCCTATTGTTATGGCATTTTGGGGCGGTCCAGGGCTAATCGAATCTGGAACAATCGCGAGCTTCGCCCGTCCAGGTACCAACGTAACGGGTGTCTTCATGCTCGGGGAAGAGTTCGAAGTTAAACGCCTCGAGCTCCTGTTGCAGGCAATACCCAATGCCCGGCGAATCGCGGTACTCAACCCTGGTCCTGGCGGGAGAGACCGCCTCGCGCTCTTGCGTCCGGTGGCACAGGCCGCGAACGTCGAACTCCAATTGACAGATGTCCCGGGGCCGAATAACTACGAACCCATTTTCGAGGAGATGACCAAGGACCGCATCGATGGCGTCGTGGTGCCGTCGTCCACTCGATTCTCTCTCGAGCGCTTACAAGTCATCAACGCAGCGGCGAAACACCACATTCCTGCGATGTACGAATGGGGCGAGATGGCGCGCGCGGGTGGCATGATTGCTTACGGACCCAATTTCGTGGAGCTACATCGTCGCGTTGCTCTGTACATCGACCATATTCTCAAAGGTGCCGACCCAGCTTCGCTGCCGGTCGAGCAGCCAACCAGATCCGAGCTAGTGATCAACCTCAAGACGGCGAAGTCGCTTGGCCTTACGATTCCGCAGTCGCTGCTGCTGCGCGCGGACGAGGTGATTCAGTAGCCGCCCAGACGCGTCCGCGTTTGGCCGAACTCGGCCTGTGGCTACACGTCCGGTATAGCGGCGGTGTAGCGGGTACGGCGCCGCCATTATCGGTGATTTCACCGAGGCGCCGGGAAATCGGGCTGCAGGTTTCGATGCGGCTGCTTCGACGTTGCGCCCGTCATAGCGGCGCGGACCGGGGCCAACGAACCCCGGGCTGGGCGCAGGAATCGCGCACTGACTGCCTGGCCCTTCGTATTCCGCACCAAGCGGAGTCCGCTGCCTCAGTTCCCCGGCGAAGCTGAGGGAGTCGCCGAAAGATTTTATAGTCGGGCTAAGCGGCTGCCTGCCGAAGCGGGAGAAGCTTCAGCTCATCAATTATCTATGTTTCCTGGCACAGCTGATGTATGAAGGGGCTTACGGTCGGCGCTTTGATATGCGGTCCGCCACATATCTTGCGGATTACCAGTGCATTTCGCAACCAGACCTGCGCGGAAATGCTGCGTCAGGCGCGGTTAGCGTAAGCGCTCGATCTGAGTGCGCCCGAGTCTCCGGTCATGGTGAGCGCGACCGGCCGCTTTGGAGGACCAAGCGCTACAGCCGGTTGTGGCCGATCAGCGACGGTCGCAAGACGACCCGTTGCTGACCTTCGGACGCGAGTGAAGCAGAGGTTCGCCGATCAAGCAGAGATTTCCTGCAGGGGCAATGTGAAGGTAAAGGTCGAGCCGGTCCCGACCTGACTTGTTACCCAAATCTTTCCGCCGTGTAGCTCGATGAACTTCTTGGAGATGGCAAGCCCGAGCCCCGTACCTTCCACTTTCTTCGAGGCCGTTCCGACTTGCCTGAATTCCTCAAACACCGCTTCCTGATCCTCAGGAGAGATGCCAATCCCGGTGTCCGTCACTGAAATCTCCGCTACGCCATCATTCACAGTCGCTCGCACGTCGACCGTTCCGCCCTCCGGTGTGAACTTCAGTGCGTTTGACAACAAATTGAGAAGGACTTGCTTCACCTTCCGCTCGTCTGCGCGAATCGATCCAAGGCGCTCGTCGATCGTGCGCCCAAGCGTGATCCCGCGCCGGACTGCCCGCTCCCGCACCAGCATTACCGTTTGCTCGATACTGCTGGGCAGATTGAAATCGCGGAACTCTAACTCCATCCGTCCGGCTTCGATCTTGGAGAGATCGAGGATGTCGTTGATGAGGGACAAGAGGTGTTGTCCGGACTGCAGAATGTCGCCGATGTACTCGGCTTGTTTCTCGTTGATCTCCCCGAACATGCGCTCGGAGAGGACCTCAGAAAAGCCGATGATGGCGTTGAGCGGGGTGCGCAGCTCGTGCGACATGTTGGCGAGGAACTCGCTCTTGTGGCGACTCGCGGCCTCCAGCTCGTGGCTCTTGACCTCGATCTCGCGGTAGAGTCGCGCATTCTGGATCGCCAGGGCAGACTGCGTGGCAAAGGTCTTCAGGAGCGCGACGACTTCCGGGGCAAACGCACCGGGCGTGGTTCGGTTCACGGCGAGCGCCCCTAGAAGATGGTCCTCACGCAGGAGCGGCACGGCCAGTACCGACCGATAGCCGCTCCGAATGAGGGTCTCCCGGAGGCAAGTCGGATAACCGGGTTCATCCGCGACGTCGCGGATTTCTATCGGTTCGGGCGTCATCGCCAGCTGCCCTAGCGCGCCCTCGCCTTGCCGGATCGGTGTAGCCCGGTGCAGCTCGACCTGCTCATCGGGCAACCGGTGGGTCGCGCGCACGTAGAACTCTTCGCGCCTTTCGTCGTACTCCCAAATTGATCCGCCGTCCATGCCGGCGAGCTGGACGGCGCGGGAGACGATCGTAGAGAGTACGGTCTCCAGGTCGAGTGTCGAGCTGACCGCCTGGCCGACCTCCCCTAACGCCTTCAGCTCTCCCACCGATCGCGTCAGTTGAAGGGTACGAGTTTCCAGTTGCGTGAACAGACGGACGTTCTCGATCGCGATCAGCGCCTGATCAGCGAAGGTCTTCAGCAGCGCGATCTGGCTGTCGCGAAACGGCCCCGCTTCCGGTCTCCCGACCGCGATTGCGCCGATAGGACTGCCGTCGCGCATGAGGGGGACTGCCAGAACGCTACGGAACGCCCCGGCGCCCGAACGAGTGGCAAACACCTGCGCATACTCGCGATCCGCCTTCACGTCCGGTATTTCGACCACGCTGCAGGTCTGGATCGCGCGCGCCGCGCCGGTGTCACGGCCGGGTGGCCTTGGATAATGCCGGTGCATCGCCCCGACATACCCTGGATCCACGTTTACGAACGCCGCCAAGTGGATGAGTTCGCCATCGAAAGTGAACACGTTCGCGGAGCTCGCGTTGCACAGCTTCAGCGCGGCGGCTGCGATGGTATCGAAGACTGGCTGCACATCGCGCGGTGACTGGCTGATCACGCGTAAGATGTCGCTGGTTGCGGTCTGCCGCTCCAGAGCCTCCTTCGTCTCGTTGAACAGGCGCACGTTCTCGATGGCGATCACGGCTTGGGCGGCGAAAGTCTGGAGCAGAGCAATCAAGGCCGCTGGCGTCTGCCCCGACTCGCGCCATGCGAGGACGATGACCCCTAGTACAACGCCGTCGCGAAGCATCGGCACGCCGAGCATTCGTCGCAAGCCAAGGGTCACCGCATGCTCCTGGTCATACAACGGATCGCGCAGCACGTCGTCCATCTGCTCGACCCTACCGCTGAGAATGACCCTTCCGGACATGACTGAGGCATCCCCCGGCTCCACGGGATATCTCTTGCGCAGTTGTTGCTCGTCCTCTGGCGAGAAGCCATAGCAGGCGGCGATATTGAGCAGGCGCCCATCGTAACGTAGGACGTTACACCGCACAGCGCCGCTGAGGCGGTGCGCGTTGCGTGCGATTGTTTCGAACACGGGCGAAGCGTCAGTTTGCGCGCCGGAAATAGCTTCAAGGACCTCGGATGTGGCCATCTGCCGTTCGAGCGCTTCCTTGGTCTCACTGAACAGCCGCACGTTCTCAATTGCGATGACCGCCTGATCCGCGAAGGTCTGCAGCAGCCGGACGAGCGTCTCGGGTACGGCGCCGATCTCGGGTCGAGCCACTGTAATACACCCGAGAATCTGTCCGTCACGCATCATTGGCACTCCAACTGCACTCTGGAATCCCTGGCGTGCGGCGGCCTCCTTGTGCGCGTACCCCTGGTCGGCTTGCATGTCCTCGATCTGCACAGTGGTGCGATCACGGATCACCCGGGCGGCGACTGCGCCGGGGCCCGGCCGGATAGGGTACCCTGGGCGATGCGCCTCCGCGCCCGGTCCGTAGGTCGCGCGCATGTGGATCCATTCGCCATCGAAGCTCGTTACAAAGGCGAACCTCGCTCCGCACAGCGTTGCGGCCCGCTCGGCAATCGTGTCGAATACCGGCTGTACGTCGTTTGGCGAGCTAGAGATCACGCGCAAGATCTCGCTCGTCGCCGTCTGCTGTTCCAATGCCTCGGCCAAGCGCTTCTTGAGCGCACTGAGCTCTGTGTCCTCGGGCTTCCGTGACCTCCCGGCGACAGGCCGCTTGGCCACCTCAGCCTTGACGCCCCTCCAGCTCTGCCGCATTAGTCTCCCCCAGTCCCTACGACTGTGGCCGCAATCAGGGCTAGGCTAGGCCAAGGAAACCGTCGCGGCAAGTGGCGAGGTGAGCCGTCGCCTATGTCGGCTTCCGGGAAACCATTCTGGATGACTGGAAGTGGCCGAACGCGCCGGCCGAGCGGCAGGCGCAGTAGCTCCGTAGAGCGGACGCTGGTCAAACGTCAGTCTGCTCGGCCAACTCCAGCGCATTGTCGACCTCGATGCCGAGGTACCTGACCGTGCTTTCGAGCTTGGCGTGCCCGAGCAGCAGTTGCACCGCGCGCAGATTCTTCGTCCGCCGGTAAATCAACGACGCCTTGGTGCGCCGCATCGAGTGGGTACCGTAGTCCGCCGGATCGAGCCCGACTAACGACACCACCCGTCGAGGATGCGGGCGTACTGGCGAGTGCCCAGGTGCGGCGAGCGGCGTGCCCGGCTCGGGAACAGGCAGTCGTCGAACCTCAGCCCGGCCTTGCGAATCCAGGCCTCCACCGCCTCCCGAGTCGCCGGCGAGATCTCGAACTGGACCGGCCGCTGCGTCTTCTGCTGGAGGACCGTCGCTCGGCTGGCGACCCGGTCACCGTGGCAAACGTCGCGAACCCGCAGCTTCACGAGATCGCAGGCGCGCAGCTTGCTGTCGATGCCGAGGTCGAACAGCGCCAGTTCCCGCGTGCAGTTCTCCATTTGCAGGCGGGCCCGGATCGCCCAGACTTCCTTGGGCTTAAACGGGGCCTTCTGCCCGACGAGCTTGCCCTTGTTCCAAGGTACGCGAACATGCGAAATGATCGTGCATTCCATGATGGACCTCCTTGCGTTGAGCCGGGTGGCGTGGATTCGCCGACCGGGGGCACAGGGCCGAGGCGCGGGGCCTGGCCCTGGCAAGGTCCATCTTCGATTGGAGTTGTCCGCTATCGGGCGCGCCGCTTACGGCCGGCTCTGACCGGCCATGAGGAGAAGTTGCGACGCGCGGCGCAAAGCAGACCGTTATCGACGGCAGACTTACAAAGTCGGCAAACAGCGGGCTCCGGCAGCGTGGCTACATTCGGCTAGCCCGCTATTTACCGCGCGGCAAAACGACGGTGAAGACAGTCTCCTGATCGTCTGAACGCACTTCGGCAGTGCCGCCATGGCCTTTGGCGATCTCGCGAACAATGTACAACCCGAGCCCGAGACCAGGATGACGCGTGTAGGCGTTGCCGCGATTTAGTGGCTCAAACAGTTGAGTCAATGTCGTCGCATCCATAGCAGGCCCGCGGTTACTTACTACGATGCGAACGCCTGCCTCCCCGCCCATCACTGCGACGCGCACCGACCCGTCCGGTTCACCGTGATGTATTGCATTCGTGACAAGGTTGCCGAGCAACTGTTGCACGCGTCTCCCGTCCCAAAAGCCCCGACAGTCGCCCGCGACGTCCAATTGCAAGTTGCTGTCGGGATATGCGGCGCGCAATTCCTCGATTTCGTCGGCAGAAATTGTGCCCAGATCTACCAGAGAGCGTACGACGTTGATGCCAAGACCGAGATTTGTTCGGTTGAAATCGACCAAGTCGTCAAGCAGACCTTGCAAGTGAGCACCGCTGTTGATCAGCCGGCGTGCGGCATCCGACACAACCTCTCCGGCATTGAGTTGTCCCAGGAATCGCGCGGTCATTTGCACAGTTTGCAGCGGAGTGCGCATATCGTGGCTCAGCATGCCCAGTAGCAAATTTCGCGCTTGCTCTACTTGCGAACTGAAATGGCCGATAGACTCGGCCAGCGCCTGATCGATTGACTCGTTGAAGCGAATGACATCCTCCAGCGACGGATGGTTTGGCGAGCACGCGTCCATCCACAGCGAAAGCACGCTTGCGCGCAGCGCCCGGTACTCGGAGGCCAGTTGCCGAATATCGTAACCGGCCTTCGCGCGGAGAACGGCGTGGCTCTGGGCGGCGGTTTCCCGAGCCGGAAAGGGCTCGGGCGCGAGCCCTTTCGATTTGGCCGCTTGCGCTTCCCGCGTCTGGGGTATCGACAAATCTGCCGCGATCGCCTCGAGTATCTGCTGCGCGTGATCCCGGAGCTCCAGGGAGGTCATTGATGCCGCGGCGGGCAAGCGAGTGGAAGCAAACGCCTCCCAACTCGCTAGGATGTGTTCCATGTCGCGCAAGATGAAGTCGGCCAAACGCATGACTGTCCCCGCGGCCAATGCCCATACTGCGCCCCAATGACTGTCTCGGCACTTGCGAAGCTTCGCGAAGTACTCGGCGCCCCGGGACCAATCAGACGGCGCACCGGCCTGGTCTGCCTGACAACTGCCGTTAAGTATGCACTCTTTGTACTGCTCGGGCAGTGAAATGATCCAGAGGCCTCTGCGTCCCAGACGTCTTCGATCCCGCCTAGGCACCCGATTCAGTCGGGCCGTGCGTATGGCCGCTTCTATTTGCCGGCAACGTCAGCAAGGGGTCGCCTTGCGACCGTCGCTGACGGCCATGAGCCGACGCACGCTCCTGTACCAGCAAGCGGACGTTCCATGAGGCTACCCGAACGTCACCGCGTCGATTTCGTGCCTCGACAATGATGCGTATTGCCCTCCTTTCTTGATTCGGTTAGGGTCTCGGCGTAGTTTCCGCTGGTTGTGTTCCAATCGGAAAGGTCCATGTCGCTTGCGTTGTGTGCACGACGAAGCGTGGGACGGCAACTAGCGTACACGGCTGCTTCAGGATCACGGCGACATAGCGGCATGACCCGAGCCGTTCCGCTGCTGCGCTCCCGCGTGGGAGCGCATCTGCCGTGTGACGGTCATGCGCCGGCATGACGGACATTCGCTCGCTAAGGTTCGCGGGCCTTTTCGTTTTGCTCTGGAGCACGGGATTCATCGGGGCCAAGTACGGATTGCCCTACGCTCCGCCGCTAACGTTCCTGCTTTACCGCTTTACGCTGGCCGCGGCAGTGATGATGCTGATAGCCTTCGCCACTCGTACGGCGTGGCCGCGCAGCTTTACTCAGGTTGCGCACGTCGCGATTGCCGGCTGGCTGGTGCACGGAGCGTGCCTCGGCGGCGTCTTCGTATCGATCGCCGGCGGCATGCCGGCGGGAACAAGCGCGATGCTGCTCGGCTTACAGCCGATCCTCACGGTGCTGATTGCACGCGGCTGGCTTGGCGAACAGGTGGTGGGACGCCAATTCGCGGGCCTTGTACTCGCCTTGGCGGGCGTCTGGTTCGTCGTTCGGCACAAGATTGGCTTCGCCGGAGATTGGGTCAGCCTCGGCCCCATGGTCGTCGCCCTGGTCGGCCTTAGCGTAGGGACGCTGTACCAGAAGCGGTTCTGCTCCTCCGTGGACCTGCGCAGCGGCACCTCGCTGCAATTCATGGCCTGCGCGTTGCTGTACCTGCCGCTGGTGCTGTGGCTCGAAGGCGCACCCGTTCGATGGACGCCCGAATTTACGTTCGCGCTCGCGTGGCTGGTACTGGTGCTGTCGGTGGGCGCCGTCAGCCTGCTCTTTTGGCTACTGCGACGTGACGCGGCTTCGGATGTGGCGCGACTTTTTTATCTCGTGCCGCCAGTCACGGCATTGCTCGGGTGGATTGCGTTCGCCGAGGCCTTGGACGCTTCGAGCATTCTCGGCATGGTGATGATCGCCGCCGGGGTGGCGATGGCGCGGCCGCCGGTGCCTGAAGGATCGCGCGGTGGTTAAGGTCCGCACGTGACCAATCGCACCGGACGCGATTGTTGCGCCCCTCAAACCGGCGCTGCGCTTCACCGAATTAGATGTCCGGCATCGCGTTGGGTAAATAAATATACCGAGTCGCGTACTGTAGTAACTGGGCGACGGCCCTCAGCCAGAGGACCAAACCGCTCGCGCGGTCGTTGTTGAGCTTCGTTCCACCCGCGGAGCGAATCCGCAATTCTGAAACTGCTTATGTTGAGACACGAGGCAAGCCGCCTCGGATCTCGATAGGAGCAGAGCCATGGATGCATCATCGCGGGGCCAGCTCGCGTTGCGCCAACGCATGATCGATGACATGCGGATGTTCGGCGAGATCAACGAAAAGCAGGCCGAATACATCGGCGACATCCTCGAGTCGGGAAGACATCTGCTATCACTCATCAACGACATCCGCGATCTGCCGAAGATCGAAGCGGGACGGATGGAGCTAGAACTGACCGATTTCGATCTGGCCAGCACCATCGAAGGCACGCTGATCCTGGTACGGGAGCGCGCGCAAAGGCGGGGAATAATGCTGGGTCGCACTGTCGACGAGCGGCTGGGAATCATCCGTGCTGACGAGCGCAAGGTGAAGCAGGTGCTGCACAATTTGCTGTCAAACGCCATGAAGTTAACCGACACCGGAGTCGGTATTGCTGCCGCCGATCAGGAAGCCGTGTTGGAGGAGTTTCGCCAAGTGGGGACCGCCGACAAGAAGGTGGAAGGCACGGGCCTCGGGTCGCGATCTCGCGCAAGTTCATCGAACTGCACGGCGGAAAGATTTGGGTCACCGGCAAAGTCGGAAGCGGCTCCACGTTTACCTTCGCGTTGCCGTTGCGACAGCCGAGCGTATGAGCTATCCGGTCAACGTCCGCTTTGCTCGCGGCCCGAAGGTCAACTGATGGTCGAACTCCGAATTTCCGGGCGTGCTCGGTAGCTGTCGTTTGAGCTAGAGCTCGCGGCCAGATCCGGGCATTCGTTCGCCGCTGACGCGCCATTCGGCATGACCGGTAACGAAGCGGAGCCGACGCTGTTCGTTGGCCAGAACGAAGCGAGGCGGTCTCTCCGCATTGCTGACATTCGAAGGCTTCAATGCTCGAATGCAGGCCCGCTGCGCGAGCGGCAGCTTCTGATGGGATCGAACTGACGCTACCGACCCATGGTGGACATGGCTCTCGTAATTGCGGAGTCCTGAGACTCGCCCTATAGTCACCGGCATTGGTTCACTATGGGTGTCGTAATCAAAATGATTGATGCGAAGTCGCGCCATGCCGCGAGATACCGCCTCGCGCTCGAAATGCGGACGACTCGGGGTTGGGTCCAATTCCGCGCTCACTTACACGCCCTAAGGGTGGCTGCGGGGGAGGAGCCTGGGCCGAGAGGGCCAATGGGGCTGAAAGATTGGCGAACATCGTAAGGTCGTCTCCACCCGACAGGCAGCGGGCCGAAGGTGGGCGAGCGAGTTTCCGATGCTACGTGGAGCGCCCAACTCTCGGAAGAGCGTCAGGCTCTCTTCGAAGAGCGCATTGGCCACCGCATATTCGCCTCGGTTGCCAGCAACGGCACCGATTGCTGGCCAGGGATGTCACAATCCCCCACCGGTCCCCGAGTCTCGATGCGAGCGCCGCAATCGCTGCCGTCCCGGCGCTCCATGCCGGTGCGATCGGGGCACCGGGATGCGGCGGCCGCCTGTGGGTGAAGCCCGTGCGTCGCCGCGCCACGAATCCGGGTACGTGAATTTCCGAGTGGTAGGCCGCCGGCTTCGGTGCTAGATTGGCCTGGCAGGCAGCGTGACTGCCGCGCGCGGCAGCGCGTCGCAAAGGCAGCCGATCGTCGAATTCACGTCGGTACCGTATGACGGAGGAGAACACGATGGGGTACGACACGACGAAGATTTCACCGGCCGCGATCAAGAAGGCGATCCTCGCGGTCGAAGCCGAGCGGATGAAGCACCCGGCGGCGTTTCGAGCGGACCGCGCCCAACGTGCCGTGCTGCAGAAGAGCCGGCGGGAATCGGAGAAGATGCTCTCCGGCTTCCTCAGGGAGGCGGGCCTGGACCTGAAGAAATTCCAGGCGCAGCAGGAGCGCCGGGGCGCAGAGCTAGAACGCATGGTCGCGAAGCAGAAAGCGGAAGCGCTTCGCCTCGCGGCGCAGCGAAAGGAGCCGCTCTATTCGAGCGTCGCGGCACAGGTCAGGGCGGCGAAGGACCTGGCGGCGCGGAGCGATTTCTTTCCCTACCCGACCTTCACCCTGGACGAGCCGATTCTCATCTGGTCGATCCCGCTCGCCAACATCGCGGACTCCTCGGCGGCGCCCTTCGACAGCTGGGCGAAATTCGACTTCAAGTCGTCGAGCTCCGGTACCCAGAAGGTGGGCTTCTACTTTTTCTGGTCGAATCCGTACCAGGACTACGCGGTGATCAACGTCGGCACGTTCATGTCGGCGGTGGGTCACCTCCGCTCGCACGCGCCGTGGGGCTGGGGCACGAACACCAGCGAGGTTATGGCGTATGCCGCGCTCAATCTTTGGTTCGGCTGGCCCAGCGGCGTGACGTCCGCCTACGGAGACAGCTACTTCCTTGGGCGCAGCGGCGCGCTTTCGAACACCTTCATCGGCCCCGACACCGAAGGCTTCTCCATCTCGCAGGGAGTGAGTCTCGACGCGTCGATGTTTCCCGTGCCGCCAAACACGCTCGTGGTCTTCGAGGTGGCGCTCGAACTCGACTACGACAACGACAGCGGGAACATCGATGCGGATTTCGCGTCCGGTAACTTCCAGATCGCCTGCCCCGTGGTCGTGTTCTCGCTGCTGAACAACCCGGCGGGCAGCACGTTGGCGTGAATGCGCGGAAGGTCGGTACGGCCCGATCTTCCGTTACCTTTCGATGTCGAGCGCTCCCACGACCCGGGAGTACCGCGCCTTCCCGAAGCATGGCGGCCAAGCCGGCTCTCAAGCGCCGCGAACTGCGCGTGCCGGTCCAGCCACCGACGCAAGCCCTGGCCTACCCTGAGTCTACCCGCTCTTCAGCGGCATGAACGGCGCGCCGGGACGCAACAGGCCTCGAGATACTCGAGCAGAATACAGGCGAGCGGCCAATCCTTCGCGGGCAATGCGGCGACGGGATACTTGCCCCCTGGAATTGGAGGCTCAGAATGGATTGCACTTCGGGGCCGCATGATATCAAGGACGGCACGGCTCGCGCATCCAAGAACGTCCTGATGGGCGATGCAGATCGCGTCATACCGCTTACTGAGAAGGAGATGCTGCAAGAGGCTGCTTCGAAGGCGGTGGCAGAAGCGGTGTACGCGATCAAGGGTATGAGGAAAGTCTGCAAAGATCCCTGCGTGCCTCGAATCCTCCCAACGTTGAGCGACTATCGGGTGCAAAACGAAACCGGGCATTTCTCGGGGAGCGTCGGTGCGATTGCGGGCACGGTATCCTACTTGGTAAGTGCCGAGGTCGACTGGACAGTGGACCTGTTATGCGAGAAGCAGGATCCTGCCAACCCGCCGCCCGCCTCCTCCGCGCTGGCGGAGACACTTGCGCCCGGTGGTTGTAAGTCGAAGCGAATCTCCGGTGTCCATTCCGCGCCCACTTACACGCCCTAAGGGTAGCTGCGGGGGAGGAGCCTGGGCCGAGAGGGCCAATGGGGCCAAAAGATCGGCGAACATCGTAAGGTCGTCTCCATCCGACAGGCAGCAAGCGTCGAACTTGACGACGCCCGTCGTGATCGTCACGTCATGTTCACAGCTCATGGTTGGGGGCGTGATCTTCACGAGCTTGGCCACGGCCTTGTCGCCTCTGGCCTCAAATACGATCTCGCTTACGCCAGAATCGCCAGGCTTTGTCCAGTCTGCGTGCCATGTGGCCGTTCCCAGCAGCATGGCCTTGATGTCCTCTGCCTTGCCTGCAGCAGCCTGAACTTGCGCGAGCACCGGCGCAACAGCCAGCAGCAAAGCGATGCACAGTGCGCCGAACTGAAAAACAACGGATCGTCCCATTGGGCTCTCCCTCGATGAACCATCAGCGAACTCTTGTACGCTTGGACGGCGCCTCCCGATTGGCCCGCGACGGTGGACATTGAATCGACATAGCGACGACCGCAGTTGGCCGCGAGTCGCCTAATCGTCGACGGTCCCAGTCTGACCCTGAACCGGCGATCGAGCCTCTCAAAAGCGGACGATCAACGGATCAAGTTGACGTGGAAAGTGTGACGAATAGGAAACGCCCCGAACAACGTTATACGAATCTTTACTGAATCAACCCTGAATCAAACAGCCCGCGGAGCAGCAGCGGTTGGAAGATTGGGAGACTGGGAGATTGGGGAACCGAGCGCGTTGGCGTGCGTTTTCTTCTTGCGCTCGCGTTGCTCTTGAGCGATAAACTCGCGCCACTCTGGGCTCATCCGTTGCGCAATTGCTTGCGCAATGCGCGTTGCGTTCTCAAGGCCCGCACCCGATTCGATCGGCTTCGTCCGTAAACCTCGAGAGTTCTCAGCTACCACGGTAACCGATGACATGAACAACCTTCCAAAAAGCAGCGCTCTTTCTTGTACATGGACACCCGGGGCCCAAATTCTCTGGCTGCGGCCCTGCTCGATCTCCCGCTAATCGCCTGTTGCGCTTGAGTCAGTCAGCCGAACAACAGTGACTCGTGTTTCTTGCCGCAGCGCGGGCACCTGAACTTAACGACCTCGATGTCGTGGACCAAGAAACGAGTTCCGACAACATCCACGGCTCGGAAGTCATGCGGCTCGCCATCGCATTCCAGCCATACCTTTCGGCGTCGGTCAGCAAGCGTGGTTACTGGCTCTTCGACGAAGCGAATCTCGCTTTCCATCGGTGTGCCCCCTTTGTAGCTCTTGCCGTAGCGCCCAACGTGTAGCCTATAACCAACCTGTATTCGGGTGATTGATATGGGTCAAAGAACCAGGGCGGCGTCAGGTTCGCTACCGGCGTTCGGGCCGGCCTGGGCCGCCATCAGTGTCGCCGGCGAGACGACGATAGCCGGCATTACGGCCTGTCCTTGCGCTCCGCCTGCCGACACGCGTGGGTCGAATGGCTGTCCACAGGTGGCCGAACTCAGCCAAGTCTGCCGTGGGTCATCAGCGTTACCACAGGGCGTCGCCGTTGCCAGGCAAGTAGCGCTGGCGGCGAGCGGTCCGGTGCGGAAAATAAAAGGGCCCGGCTAAGAGGAAGAAAGCCAGGCCCAACTCCATGGTGCTCGATACGAAGCCTACGCTTGCATGAGCGCGCCTGGCCTTGATGTGGCTCAAGGGAAATGAAGACGGGAGGTTCGTCCGGTGGTGTCTCACCTACTGTTGGCGTTGCTGGTTTAACGAGGCCGGAAGAATCATGACTGCGGGCAAATGCCTGTGCGCGTCAACGTCCGCACCTGGCCAGTTAGCGACGGTCGCACTTCGACCCACAGCGGCCGGCTGGTCTTCTACAAAGCAGACAGTCAACGAGTGGGCTTAATCGGACCGCAGCGAGCAAATTGGAACCCTGCGAGCAGTGCACAACGAGGGTAACCCCAGCGGGCCTTGGACTACACAATGATTCGTCGCCCGACTCTCCGCTCTTGACCAACAAGCAGGCAAGTGGAAAGAGCGAATGGTGGTTGGGCATGGGAACGGAGCAGCGAATGGCGGCTTCAGGGATGTCCATTCGGCGCAATGACCGGCAGGTGTTGACCGAAGCCGGCTCGATCGCCGGCGGTCGCAGTCCGAACCCTGAGCGGCCGGCCGCCGGCCTCGGTAACCCGTGGTAAATTTTCGACCCTAGACTCTCGCGAGCGTTGCTCGTCCAGGGAGGGAAGCGTGATTTCCACTCTGCCTTCCGGCGATCAGGGAGGACCGGATGAAGCGGCTGTCTGATCTGCAGGTTGCCCGCGACCCGCCAACCGCGCTGGCGCGTCAGCTCGGGATCGCGCTCGACAGCATGCCGGGCGCACTGGTCTACACGGATGATGATCTCAACGTCATCTTCTGCAACGACCGGTTCAGGGAGATGTATGCGGTGCCGGGTGGACTGCTGCAGCCCGGACAACCCTATCCGGCGTTTCTGCGCTATCTCGCCGAGCACGGTTACTACGGCGAGTGCGATGTCGAAGCCGAGGTGGCTCGCAGGGTGGAAAGCCTGCGCAACCCGTCGGGGCAAAGCTTCGAGGATCGCACCCCTGACGGCCGCTGGCTCCGCGTGCTGCGGCGCCAGGTCTCGGGTGGCGGGACGGTCACCGTGATGACCGACATCACCGAGCAGAAGGAAATTCAACAGGAGCTCGCGAACAGGCAGGCCGAATTCCGTGTCGCGCTCGACAACATGCCGGGTGCGCTCGTCTATACCGACGACCGGCTGAATATCGTCTTTTGCAACGATCGCTTCAAGGAGATGTACACGGCGCCGCCCGAATTGCTCCAGCCTGGGCGCCCCTATGCGAGCTTTCTGCGCTATCTCGCCGAGAACGGCTACTATGGCGAGGGCGACGTCGATACGTTGGTGAGCCAGCGGGTGCAGAGTCTGCAGAATCCAACCGGTGAGAGCTTCGAGGATCACGCACCCGACGGCCGATGGTTTCGCGTGCTGCGACGCCGGGTCGCTACCGGCGGCACGGTCACGGTGATGACCGACATCACCGGCCAAAAGGTGGCCGAGCGTGAGCTGCTCGACGCGACGCGCCGCACTGAGGAGGCCAATAAGCTCATTACCGAGAAGAATCGGACGCTCGAGGCCCTCTACACCGAGATCCGCGACAAGAACCGACAACTCGAGGAGCAGGCGGCGCAGATCGCCGATTGGAATGCCCGGCTCGAGATCCGGGTCGCCGAGCAGGTGGCTCAGATCGGGCAGATGTCGAAACTCACGCGCTTTCTATCGCCGAAGGTGAGCGACTTGATCATGTCGGGTGACGCAGACGACCCGCTCAAGACACGGCGACGGGAGATCACCGTCGTGTTCGTCGACTTGCGGGGCTTTACCGGCTTTACTGAGACCGCGGAGCCCGAGGAGGTGATGGGCGTACTGCGCGAGTATCACGCCGAGCTCGGCCGCGCGATCATGGCCTACGATGGGACCATTGAGAACTTTGTCGGCGATGGCGCGATGATCCTCTTCAACGATCCGGTTCCGGTCGAGAATCACGAGTTGCAGGCGATCCGAATGGCGCTGGTAATGCGCGACTCGGTGGGAGCCCTCGCGCGCGGCTGGCAGAAGCGCGGATTCGCGCTCGGCTTCGGGGTGGGCATTGCCGCAGGCTACGCCACGATCGGCACCATCGGATTCGAAGGTCGTCTCGACTACGGGGCTATCGGCACGGTCACTAACCTCGCCGCCCGCCTCTGCGGCGAGGCTCAGGACGGCCAGATTCTCATCTCGTCCCGCATCTTCTCAAAGGTCGAGTCGGACGTCGAAGTCGAACCGGTCGGCGAGCTCGCGCTGAAGGGCTTTCATCGTCCGGTCTTTGCTCACAACGTCACGGGAATCCGGCAGGGATTAGCGCGGGAGCAGGCGTGAGATCTCGGTGGCACGCCGCTCTGGCAGCCGAGCGGGACGCGGCGGACGGCTATCCGGAGCCAACTTGGACCCATCGCATCGCAGTGGAGCTGACGGTCGCGCCAACCACGACCCCACCGGCACTCAGCTAGATGCCTCAGTCGCACGATGGCGGCTTACCGGACCACCGCGGCGACCACGAACGACCGGAGTTCGCCGTTCATCGACCGTCGCAAGCCGACCCCAAGCGCACATTGGCCAAGTCGGACAGAAGCACTACCCGGGGCGGGAGTAAGATGAGTCGCTTGTGCTGAAAAATGGGGCGGTATGGTCTGGAGCAATGCACACTTAGGATGGCCGTGGTTGTGTCTGGGGGGCGGCTTGGCGCTGTTCCCGGTGATGCTTTTCTCGAATGCGATGCGTAGTCAGTTCACCATTTCACGGTGGTGGGACCCGGTGTGGCTAGCTTGGCTTGCCGTGCCGATGCTCATGGTTCACATGTTTGAGGAGTACGGCTTCGATATTCTTGGCCGTACTTACGACCTCCCGGATATGGTGTGCAAGAACCTCGGATATCCGCCATATCCCGACTGTCCGATTCCGCTAGCACACTATCCGCTGGTCAACCTCGGCATTGCTTGGGTGACCGCGCCGCTTGCGGCATTGCTAGCGCGGCGGAACCTTATGATCGGTCTGAGCTGGTATGGCTTGTTGATAGTCAACGCAACGCTACACGTCGTCGGAACGATTGCTATCGGCGCTGCAGGCGCTGGCGGTCTTGTGACAGGCGGGTTGTTATTCATTCCCAGCTTTTTCTGGATGATCTACGTGGTCCTCAAGTCCCATGCCATGCGTGGCAAAGCACTCGCGGTGTCGGTGTCTGGCGGGATCGTCGCGCATATCCTGCTCGCCGCTGTGTACGGTGGGCAGAAGGTCGGAGTGTACGGAGCAGCGGGTGTGCTGATGCTCGATCTCGTGGTCATCGCAACCCCTATCTTGGTCGGCTGGGTGGGGAGCAAGTCCTTGGGGACGTTCGCGGTGAAGGGAATGGTGGCCGCGTAGACCGGAGGTACTGTGCCCGGCCAGTTGCGCATGCCCGCTTATGGCCGCAAGCGCCTGTCGGACGGCAGGCGCATTGCGGTCATAGACGAACCAGATCTCCTTGAGCTTGAACGGGGCCTTCTGGCCGACCAGCTTGCCCTTGTTCCACGGCTCGTGCCGACGACCGGTATATTTTGCTTCCATGGCGATCTCCTTGCGGGTTGAAGGAGATCCCATCCTGCTCTGGTCATCCCGGGCCGGCGTATAAGGGGCTACGACCGCTATCCTGCTGAGCAGCAACGCGCTGATTCGACCCTAAGCAGCCATTCGCCGTCACCCAAAGCTGTCTTTCAGCGTCCCTCGGGGTCGCGCTGGCGAGGGTGCAATCGGCCGACTCCACGAAAGGCTGCCACTTCCCTTGATGCAGTCGCGCCTGGCGCACTAATGCCGTGGCGACGTCCTTAAAAGGGGGTCTTCAGGGAATCGTGTGGGTAAGCCTGGGTTGACGCGGATTGCCCTTGGGCGGGGAGTTGCGCTATGAAGGCCCTCCGAAGGGAGGGCGATCGTGCGCGATACCGAGCTCTACCAAACGCTGTTGGGCTTGACGACGCCATGGGAGGTAAGCGGGGTAGCCATCACGCAGGCTTCGGCCGAGCGGCCGCTGGGTGAGGTCAGCGTGACGGTGCAGTGGCGAGCTGACGCTGCACTGGTGTGCCCTGCTTGTGGGCGAAGCGGCCCGCGCTACGACTCTCGTCTGCGCCGCTGGCGTCATCTGAACACGATGCAATGGAAGACGTTCATCGCGGCGGAGGTGCCGCGGGTGAACTGCCCGCAATGCGGGGTGAAGCAGGTGCGGGTGGCCTGGGCCGAGGACGCCTCGCGCTTCACCGAGCTCTTTGAGGCCTTTGCGATCCAGGTGCTGCAGGCGGTGCGCAGCAAGGTGCAGGCGCAAGGGCTCACGGAGCTCTCTTGGGATCAGGTCGATCGGATCATGGAGCGTGCGGTCGCCCGCGGGCTGGCGCGGCGGTCCCTCGAAGGGCTGAGCTACCTCGGGCTTGACGAGAAGAGCTTCGGCAAGGGGCATGACTACGTTTCCGTCTTGCACGATGTGGTCGGCCGCCGCGTCCTCGACCTGGTGCCCGAGCGCACCCGAGAAGCGGCCGATACCCTGTGGGCGGCGATTCCCGAGGCGCAACGCCAAGCCGTGGCGGCGGTCGCAGCGGACATGTGGCAGCCCTACTTGGAAGC
>Ga0335081_10002081_pt1 | contig 31576 bp, 19 predicted proteins | sample Lox_Sample_35_FD_206713 | JGI IMG/M metagenome (GOLD analysis project Ga0335081, IMG submission 206713) | Soil microbial communities from Loxahatchee National Wildlife Refuge, Florida, United States - Lox_Sample_3.5 | ecosystem: Environmental > Terrestrial > Soil > Wetlands | place: USA...
AGAATGCCATCACCCACATCACCGCCGTGAGGGCTGCGAAGAGCATGAAACATTCGAGGTAGTTCAGTTGCGGCCCGAAATACCTCACAAAGCTCCACTTGTAGGTGTAACCGTAGACAATAAGAAGGTGGACGCAGTAGACCAGCAAAGATTCTTTCCCGAAGAGCGTGATGACCGAATTCTGGGACACGGTTCTTCGATTCTCATAGAGCCACAAGAGATCGAGCGCGCCGACAACGATCCCGCAACGCACGAAAAAGAACTGCGGGCTTGCATTCCAGAAATTGAGATCCGGATAGATCGTTATCGGAAGTACTTCTGCAACCAGCGATCCCACAATCGCCACAACTGCAAGAGCAAGAGACTGATTCACGAACGCCCTTTCCCTGCCCTTCTCCTTCATTCCCAGAAACCAGAATCCGATAAGTGTTCCCACGGAGAGAAACGCCATCCACGGAAAGAGAGGAAACTGCGACTTCACCTGCATAGTGAAATACGGGCTGAGCCACTGCGGTGCCCCTGAATAATCGAGATTCCGGATGACTGGGCTGAAATAGATGACAAACAGCGTCAGCAGCACAGTACACCACACGACGGCTTTGCGGTTCCGGAGGATCGGAATGAGGAGCGTCAGAATGAACAGCCCCACCGCGATAGTCTGCAGGATATCTGCCTGAAAGAAGGGAAGCCAGACGTTCGGATCGGTTATCCCTCTCAACCGGGAAAGAGAGAAAAACGGGAGATGGAGGGAATACCCAACGATGAGAATAAACAGGAGCCGGAAGAGATACTTCCAGAAGGGCTTGCGGAGAGATTTATGATCTTCCCATCTCTTCCGGAGAACAATTGCCAGAGCAACACCGGCACAGAACAGAAACGCGGGGGCAACAAGGCCGTTGATAAACGTGAGCACTTTGAATACGCCCTGATCCTTCAGATCGGGTCTGAGAAGTGCATTGTAGACATGCGTTTCGATCATGACAAAAACTGCCCACCCCCGAAGAAGATCGATAAACTCAAATCTTGCGGAGACGCGTGGCGCAGGTGTCTGGACGGGAGTAGTCTCGTTCATCTGGCGGGAAAACGATATCCGGTCGAAAGGATCACAACCGTTTCTTCAAACGGCAATGACTCCGGCAGTAGCCGGAAATTACACGTCTGCGGCCCCCGGTATGTTACGAACCGACAGAGTCCGAGCATATAGACCATCTGCGAAGATCGAAAATGAGTTCAAGATTCTCTCACCACAGCTGCAACTCGTCGGCACACGGAGCGTAGGAAGTTAGCGGGATTTCAAGAAAAAATCAAGAGGTGGGACACACCGCAGGTTTCCGGTCTCACGGATCCTGGCGGATTTGGTGAAATGGATTATGGAAGAGTCGAAATCCGAAGAGACCCAATCCTCCCCCATCCGGAACTGACGTCGGGAGAGATTACAGATGCTTTTTCAGGTATACGTTTCCGTCGACGGTCTCAATGCGGATCTTGTTGGTTCCGTCGCCGATCGTCCCTCTGGCGTACAGATATTTTCTCGGAGATCCTTCACGATCGTCCCAGTCCTTCGATTCTTCCTGTTTCAGGGAGAAATCGCTTTCGATTCTGGGGGTGCTTTCTCGTGATCGGCGACCCCATTCCCTCGTCCGGGCAACGGTAATATCCACGTCCATCGATAAACCGTCGGGCACCGTCAACGTGATGTCACCACCTTTGGAGGAAATTCTCACATCGCGTTTCCCTTTGGACGGATCTCCGGTCATCGTCACAGCCACATCCCCGCCCATCGTTTCCGCATCCACCCAGCCGTCGATTGATCCGATCGTGATATCCCCTCCCATCGTCTTCGCCTTCACAAACTGACCTGCACGCTTCACATCGATTTCTCCTCCCATCGTGTTGAGGTCGGCCCCGTTCGGCGCATCATCCACATTCACTTCTCCGCCCATGGTCGAAATCACCACGGCTTTCCCGGTTGACGATCCTTTCCGGTCGGTCACATTTCGGTAGGTGACTCTTCCACCCATCGAATGGCCCTTCACATTTCCGACAACATCCTCCAGAAGCACAGAACCGCCATTCGTGCTCACTTCACCATCCACTTCCGACTTCGTCAATGAAATTTTTCCACCCATCGTCTTGAAATTCACCGTTCCCTTAAGCTGCGTGAAATCCAGACCGCCACCCATCGTCTCGCCATCGATCTTGCCGGACACATTGTCGATGGATATCGCCCCGCCGCTCGTTTCAAGGTCAAGATCGAACGTCTTCGGGACGTGGACGACAAACCTGAGCTCCGTGCTCGAATTATGCCGGCGCCCTTCGTACCTTGAGGAGATTTCGACACCCATGTCAGTTCGCTCCGCGTCAACGACGCAGCCCTCATCATCTTTCCCGCGGCGTTCGACATCCAGCGAAACGACCTCCTTATCCCACCCGGAAATCGATATGGCACCGCCGGATTCGATGTTCACGAGAAGACGTTTACCGGATGAGACCTGGAATTCCTGGTGATCCTGGACGGGGCCGTAACCCAACCCCACGAACATGGCGAAGAAGAGTAATGCCAATCGAAGCATGGTGTTCTCCTTTTCCTGGTTGGACGGGATGAGGCGGAAAAAGGTTGCGGGGGACGGGAAAAATACTACAGCTGGCTGAAACGCTCGAGAAATTCACGTTCAGCGGGGGTGAGGTACTGGACTCCCTGTGTATCGATTTTGCGGAAAATCCTGTCATACTCTTCAGCATTGACGGCATGCATCCGGTCACGGGGAATTCTCCGCCATCGCTCCAGGTCGGACTGAGTTGCCTGAACAACTCCTTCCTGTTTCCGGCGGCGCGACGCCCTTGACGAAGCAGACAGAAATCTCAGGTAGAGGTATCCACCAAGAAAGCCGCCAAGATGTGCAAAATGTGCAGTCCCGTCCGTGCTTCCAGAAAAACCGCCGAAGAGTGAAAGTGCTGTCATGGCAACCACCATCCATTTTGCGGGGATGGGCAGGAGACCCCAGATATAGATCGGTTCAGAAGGCCAGAAATACGCGAAGGCGAGCATCACACCGAAGATCGCTCCCGAGGCCCCAACGATGGCGCTGCGCGGCATGAGGCATGTTGAAAGGACCGCACCCATGATCCCGCTGAGAAAGTAGAGCCACAGGAAAGACTTTGAGCCGATCGTGATCTCCACCCTCGGTCCAAAGAAAAACAGAGCGAGCATGTTGAAAAAGATGTGCCCGAAGCCTGCATGCACGAACATGTAGGTGATTACCGTCCAGGGGCGGATGAGAATCAGTGCGGGAACAAACATGAGCTGTTCCTGAAGCATCGGCGCTCCCAATGTCAACAGGAAGACGATCACGTTTGCAATGATCAACCGTGTAACCCACGGTGTCATAATTGAGGGACAGGTAAATTCATGATACGCGCATGACGAGAAGTGGTGAGAAAAGCCCTTCTCACCACTCCGACCAACTTTGCAAGCTCGTTACCTGACGAGAAGCATTTTCTTGACATCAACGAATGTTCCGGCCTGGAGACGGTAGAAATAGACGCCGCTCGAAAACGTCGAAGCATTCCAGGTAACGTGATACACTCCGGGCGCCTTCGTGCCACTGATCAGCGTCGCCACTTCCTGCCCAAGCACATTGTAAATCTTCAGCGTGACCACTCCGCCCTTCATGATCTGGACATCAAAGCTTGTCGCCGGATTGAAGGGGTTGGGATAGTTCTGAGTAAGCTCGTAATGCGTCGGGAGAGTGTGACGAATTTCCGTGACCCCGGTAACGATGGGGTTTGATCCGCCGGCTTCATTGTATCGTGCAGAAAATTCCTGGATATAGAGATTGGCAATCCGGTTATCCTGAACGATGACCGTATTTTCGTTATTCGAATTCTCCGCACTGTTCGTCCAGTTATGCGAACCCGTAATTACCCACCTCGGACCGGAGGAAACGGTACCGTCGACAATCGCATATTTATGGTGGAACAAGCCGTCGGTGAATCCCTTGAGAAGAAGATCGACGCCATTTGAGCGGAGGAACGACGACTGGTTTCCAGTGACATCGGCGGCACTCGTGTCATCGGTGACGATGCGGACTGTTCTCCCGCGCTGCTTGAGGGCAATAACCGTGTCGGCAAGATCGAGACGCGTGAAATTATACATGCCAATGTTGACGGACGACTGTGCCCGGTGGAGCGTAGCCGCAATGTGCGATGTCGTCCGGTCACTCGGACTGAAGTAAACTTCTACCGGAGAAGTGCCAACGATGAATTTATGGGGAGTATTGTCGGTTTTTCTGGCGCCGAACCGGGACGTCGCGGGATTCGGGGTATCGGTACTGCTCCCCCATTCCTCATTGAATTCGACCGTATAGGCACCGGCAATCGCAACATCCTGGAACTCGATGGAATTCTGCCGGTCGTTGAGCGTACCGGGATCGGTGAGATTCCAGGAACCCGTCCACAGCCACACGCTGTCCGGCGCACCTCCACGGGCATCAAAGATGATGAATTTATTATGGTGAAGTCCGGTCCCGTCATTCGAACCGTATGCATCAAAGATCACCGGGATGCCGTTACCGATCAGCGTATTCCACGCGGTGGAATTTCTGTTGTCATATTCACCAATAGCCCGAATGCTTACCCCACGCGCTTTGGCATTGAGAAGTGCCGCTGCGATAAATGATCCCGTCGAGCCGCTGAAACTGTAGAGGGCAAGATCGATGGAATGCCGTGCCGCATTGATGTGCTGGACAAATTTTGTCACGAGATCATAATTGCCAAGCGCCGGAATGCCCTCCGAGACCGTCGTATCGACACTCTTGTTGAAATACACATTGATCTGCCCCGTTGTCGGGGGTGCGGAGGTCGTACTGACAATCAGGTTGGGAGCAAAACTCGTATCCGTTCCCGATGAAGAGAATGCCTGAACGTTGTAGATTGTCGCAACATCAAGACCGGTGAGATCAAGCGAATGCCCGGTGCTCACAGAATCCTGGTGAAGGTTCACCACCCCCAATTCATACCCCGTGGTCTTTCCATACCGCAGCGCCGTGGTACCGGGATTGATCGTCTGCCAGCTGATCGTGAGGGATGTCGGGGCGAGGTTCGATTCTGACGGCAGTACCGCAAAAAGAGGGCCCTGGGAAATAACATCAGCCGTGCTTCGCGGCATAAGCTGGTATCCGCCGATAAACGGACTTGAGCTCTTAAACTGACTCAGGACACCGATCACATCAAACGCGCCGGCGGGTGCAACGGTGTTGATGATGTTTGTGCTGTCATCAATGCGGATTTCAACAGTATCGGTGCCGGAAGTTCCGGTGAGCCGGTAGTTCTGATATGCCCAGGTGCCGACCGAACCTCCCGAGATCAGCGAAACCGTTACATCATTGAGGCGAACCAGTGATCCTTCATAATTTTCGATGCCGCCCGCACCGTCGGAATTCAGCTGGGTGGCAGTTGCCTCAACCGGAGTGACGGCGTTCCCCGAGCTGACGATCGAAAAGGATGTCACGGGGGAAACCTGATTGAGTCCGTTGAACTGCGAAACGGTCCCGGTGACAATAACTTCATCACCAATGGAAACGCTTTCTGAAAATGTGTGATCGAAGACCGACATCCCGCCGGTATTATCCTGGATATAGCTGGGTGATCCGAACTGATTGGCCACAGTCACGATTCCCCGTACGGTAATGAGCCGGCCGAGACGAATTGCAATCCCGTTCGCATCGTTCTGCTTCACATCCGAAATCGGGGACGGCGAGCCAAGGACAGTCACAGCAGGCGGGGTGCCGATAGTGAAAATGGAATCGGCAGTTACCCCGGTCCGGACCGTGAAGTTGAACACTGCAGTCGAATCGGCGGGGATGATATTGTTGAACTGAACATGCAGTGTGTCCGTTCCGGAGAGCGTCAAACCGGATACGATAACCGTGTCACCACTGATGGATGCAGTGGGAGAACCTGCACCCGAAAGACTCAGGTCACCCGTCTGGTACGACCAGGTCCAGGAAGCGGGTGGAATGATCTGCGCCACATGCAGTGTCTCTGACGCGGCACCGACGACATGGACGGTGAGATTTCCCGAAATTCCTCCCTGTAGTTGAGAGGGTGTGATGAAGGCACTGCCGACGCCGATCTGTCCGCCACCGACACTTACATCCGTTTCAGCCCCGGCATTGACCGACCATGATCCTATGAATGTCTGATAATGGCTACCGTCGTCATTCACAGCCACAAGCGAATCGATAAAGCCGGCAGGAACCGCGATCTTGAATCCTCCTGCGCCGTAGGAGTAGCCCTCGGCAATGCCGTTGTCTTCGGTGCGGTACGAGCCGACGATATTGCCCCCCGAATAGGCGAAGATCGGTTTATTGACTGCCGGGGAGGTATTTCGTACGACCCAGCCGCCGTTTCCGGCCGGAGTCGTGTTGAGAACGTTAAATGTGAGGCTTCCGCTCGTAAGATTCGTGCTGGTGGCTCCGACTTTGGCAGCACGCAGTTTCGGGCCGGTAACGGCATCATTATGCTTCATATAGACCCAGCCGGTCCAGTTGCCCGCCGCATCGATATTCACGACTGGTTGGTTCGAGCTCGAATACGTGGTCGTACTGCTCCAGACTCCCGTTGCGCTCCACATGAACTCGTTGTTTGTGGAGTAATAAATTTTAACGTACGCCTGGCTGCTCGCCGCTGCAGTCCAGCCGGAAATATTCACGAACACTGCATAAGGATACCCTACTGTTCCGGCTCCGCCGGAGCCGGCAATGGCCGTAGGGATCTTGACCGCCGTAATTGTCTGAGAACTTAAAGTCGAGAGAAAGATGAAACTCATCCACGTGAAGAGTATCATTCTCCACATCATTTTCAACGTCATAGTGGTAGCCTTTCCGGAACGAGGAAGAATGAAATTGATAGGAACTTCAATCAATTTAACAATTTTTGCGGTAATTCCAAGTACTTTTGTCCGAGCAAACTTGATTAACTGGTGCTTTCTCGTTATACTCTGGAGAAAGCGGGGATACGAACTTTGGACTCGGAGACCTCTCCTTACTCCCATCGAGCAGAACGACGCAAGAGAACGGGGTGGATCGTGCTGCTCATCATCGGTCAGTTCTTCTGCTCACAGAAATGCATCTGCCAGCCCAACAGCTGTGAAGCAGAATGGCAGTTACCGATACAACTCTCGCATGATTCGGTGCTTGCAGTCTCACCGTCGCTTTCCCTCGACGGATCAATACTCCATGTCATCTGGTACGGAATAGACACGATCGGCGGATTGCCCTTCTCCGGCATCCAGTATTCGAGAACGACCGACCGTGGGGCGTCATTTTCTCTCCCCCTGACCATTGCAGATCCCTCGACGGCGTTTTTGCCGGGTGTTTTGTCCGCAGCAGGCGGGGTTGTCTGCATTACCGCTCTCGGATTCGCCGACGGATCTTCCGGCTTACTGCTGTTCCGGAGCGGTGACGGCGGAACGACCTGGGATTCAACCAGACTCCTTCTTCGAAATGCCGCACCGAATTCCTGCGCGGCCTACGATTCCAGTTTCTTTGTCAATTATACGCTCTTGACAGACCATTCCAGCGGGGTCATCGGAAGCACGGACGGGGGAAAAACCTGGGCTGTACTCTCGACCACGGCACCTCCTATCCAGAGTCTCTACGTCTCAAACGCCCTCTTCGCGGGCACCGGCGAATTCCTCAACGGCTCTCATAATGAGATCGGATACTATTATAGCCCGGATCAGGGGGCCGATTGGATCGGCCCGCAAACGGTCTCGCTTCCGGATGCCGTTCCTTCCACGACCTCCCGGCTTTCCGTGGAAGGTACGCATACCGTGTATGTTGCATGGAACGATTCCGGCAGCATCATGTTCCGGAAGAGCGATGGAACGGATGACGATGGAGACCAGCTCTTTGGCGGAATCACTCTGCTCTCGGCCGAACATGGGGCGGTGTTCCCTTCACTCGCCTCATCCGGACCGTACGTTGTGGTTGCATGGGATGCCGACGTGAACGGCACAAACTCCATCCGGTTGCGGTCAAGCAACAGAAATGCATCATCATTCTGTCCTATCGACACCCCTTCCACAGGTACACAACCCAGCGCGCCGTGTGTCGTGATGGATGATTCCACGATTCATCTCGTCTGGGTCGAGTCGGTTCAGGGAAGCGGTGAGATTATGTACCGAAGCGGAAAATTGACGCATGATCTGCGCCCGACATCTTTTTCACTCATGCAGAATTTTCCAAACCCTGCCGCAGGAACAACGAAAATTTACTATGGGATACCCGTTCCGGAGAGAGTAACGCTCAAGCTCTATAACATTCTCGGACAGTGCGTCGCAACGCTGGTCGATGATGTTCAGCCCGCTGCCACCTACACCGTGACGGTCTCTACTTCCGGACTGGCTTCAGGAGTCTACTTCTACCGTCTGATGGCATATCCGTTCAACGAGGTCCGAAAGCTCGTTGTCCTCCATTAGCATTCCTCCCGGAATTCGCTTTACTTCATCTTCTCGATCGTGCTGATCTCCCTGAGGAGGTCCTTCTTTGTAAACCTCGACTTGCTCATGATCGTGGAGATGAATCCCGCCATCTGTTCCTTCGTTTCCTCGTCCACCTCCATCGATGTCAGGATAATGATCGGTGTCTGTCGGGTCGACTGGTGCTGTTTGAGCTGGTAAGCAACATTGAAACCGGAGATATCCGGCATGATGAGATCCAGAATGATGAGATCCGGGGCTTCTGATGTCGCAAGCCGGACCCCCTCCTTTCCGTTCATCGTCTTGATGACTTCGTAGCCCTCTGCTTCGAGCATCACCTGGATCAGCTCGGAAGCGGTCCGGTCGTCGTCAATAATCAGCACCTTCGGATGCTGCTTCTGGGCATGCACCTTCAGCGGCACTTTGCGGAGAGCGCGGATCAGCTCGTCCTTATTGACCGGCTTGACGAAATAGTCGATTGCACCCATACTGAATCCGAGCTTTTTCTCATCCGTAATCGAAATGATGATAATCGGGATGTTCTTGCAAAGCGGGTGACGCTTCAGTTCCTTCATGACCTGCCATCCGTCCTTCACCGGCATGATCATATCCAGCGTGATGATGTTGGGCTTCATGCGCTTCGCTTTCTCAATCCCTTCGGCGCCATCCTTGGCAATCTCCGTACGGTATCCGGCATCCTGAAGATACATCTGGATGAGCTGACCCGCCTGTGCATTATCCTCAATAATGAGCACAAGCGGCTTCTCGCCATCCGGGAGTGTGACCGGCTGATCGCCGACAATGCGGAGAAGCTGATCTGCCGATTCCACAACTTCCCCGGCCACGACCATGGGAATCCTGAATCGGAAAGAGCTTCCTTTTCCCCACTCGCTCTCTACGGTGATATGACCGCCATGAAGCTCGACGAGCCGTTTCGTAATCACCAGCCCGAGCCCGGTTCCTTCTTTCGAGCCCTTTGCATTCTTTCCCTGCTGGAAGGCCTGGAAAAGCCGCGTCAGATCTTCCGGCTTGATGCCGACACCCTCATCCTTCACCTCAAATTCTATCTCGTTGACAAACCTTCGCACCCGGACGGTTACCGTTCCGTGCGGATTGCTGTACTTGATTGCATTCGAAACAAGATTCACGAGGATTTGCTTAAAGCGGGTCTGATCGACAACGAGCTGGTCGATATCCGCCGCGATATCGAACACGAGCGAAATACTCTTCTGTTCGACAGCCGCCTGCATAACCCGCTGAATGCTTTCCGTAAAATACGAGACCGGATACGCCTCGACGTGGAGTTCCATCTTCCCCGCTTCGATCTTCGACAGATCGAGAATGTCGTTGATGAGTCCCTGAAGGTGTTTGCCGCTCTCATTGATATTCTTCATGAAATCATTGACTTTTTCGGGCGGGAGCGTCTTGAGGTCGGACGTCAGGATTTCGGAGAATCCCACGATGGCGTTGAGCGGAGCACGAAGCTCGTGGCTGAATGTCGCAAGGAACCGCTTCAGCGTTTCGTTTGCATCATCCGTGCGCTTTTTCTCATTTTCGAGCTCAATATTCTTGATCGTCACCTCGTCCATTAACCGCTTGCGGCTCATACCGATGGCAAGCTCGTTGGCAATAATGGAGAGCATCTTCAGATCCTCCGCTACTGCAGCTTCCACCTTCGGTGAGAGTACTTCCAGCACTCCTTGGACCTCGTTCTGGACCATCAGAGGGATCGAAATCAACGTCTTCAAATGAAGGGAATCCGTTTCGTTGAGGAAATATGCCGCGATTGAGCTCCTCGACAGTTCGTCGGTGACAACGACCTGTCGTTCCATCACCGTTTTAACTGCAATGGTGAGTGTTTTCTCGTCAACGATCTGATGTTCCACTTCCGGATCGACGCGCACATCGACAAGAGACGGTGCCATCAGATGGAGGAGCGCCGTCCGCTGGTCATAACGGTAGATGCAGACGAATTTGGATGGAATCTCCATAAACTCTGCTATTCGCTCGCCCGCATTCAGGCAGAGATCGTCAAGGTGCGGTGCAATATTAATGACATGTGAGACTTCCATCAGCATTTCTTTTTGCCGCTGCTGACGTTTGTGTTCCGTGATGTCCTGGAAGAATACCGATATACCGCTATCTGTGGGATAGATCCGGATATCGTACCATGCTTCAAATCGTTCATCACGGTAAGAGGTTTCGATACTCTGAAAAACCTTCTTCTCCATTGCATTCCGGTACTTCTCGCCGAGTTCTGCATCCTTCGCATTCGGGAAAATTTCGAAGACATTTTTCCCAAGAACCTGCTCCCGCTTCAATCCCGTTCCCTCTTCTGCAGCCCGATTCCAGTACGTAAATCGATATTCAGCGTCCAACGCAAAGAAGCCGCCGGAGATGCCTTCCAGAATTTCGACGTACTTGTTAGAGGAATCCATAAAATTCCTATTCACGTTGAGAAAATGATCTGAATTTGAACGCCAGGAAAACCTTGCAGAAAGACTGCAGTGAGCATAATCAAAATTACAATAAGATGCAAGTTTTTTTTTGAGAAGTCCTTGAAAGGACATATTTAATCCCTTACTTTTCAAGCGCGAAACCTTTTGTCCACAAAGTCATCAACATCAAAGATGCCAAAAATGGACTGTTTTGAGCACTACCGGGAAAGTTATCCACACCCCAAAACTGAACGGAATTTTGGGGTCCGGATTAAAAGCGACCGATCGGTGGGAAATCCCAGGGATTAAATTGGGGGACCGAGGGAGAAATAGAGGAGAAGTGGCCCTACGGTAACCGGTGAATTGGGGAGGTCGTTCCGGAAGTAGAAGCTCTTGCCCATGCCGATTCCCAGCTGGCCGAGCGGAGAATCGAGATCGAGTTCGAAACCAATACCGTGCCTGAAGTTGCTGAACTTGAGTTCCTGCGGAACCAGCGAAATTGTTCCGAGATCGTACCGCGCTTTCAGGTATGTTTCAAAAATCAACTTGAACGGGAGCCAGTACCGATATTCCATATTCACCAGGAATATCTGTCTCCCCCGGCTGTCGTCCTGGCGAAGACCGAAAAAGGAGTTGATGCCCCCCAAACTGTATTGTTCGGCAACGGGGAGCGTCTGATCTGCAAAACCAAATGTGATTTTCGGACGAATCGTGTTTCTGGGCAGGAATGTATGATACGATTCATACGTGAAGCCAAATTTTCCAAAACTCACCTCGCTCCCCAGACTCTTCAACGCCGATTCATAGCTTATCGAAAGAGACATTCCCTCGGTCGGGAACAGGAACTTGTCTTCCGTGTCGAAATTGCTCTCCAGCTTCACCGATGCGAATCGGTACTGTTCCGGCGTGTATCCCAAACCGGACAGCCCCTGGATCTGATGATTCTCCCATCGCATTTCACCTTCGAGATTCCCGAAGCGTTCGATACTGCTCCCGAATACGAGGCCTCCCCCATATTTAACCTGACGGTATCTTCCGTTTTCCAGCCGGTCCCAGTGATCCGTCGTCAGTGTGGGATCATCCACATACGTGGTGATATCACGGGATAAATAATAACCGCTCAATCCGAACGAAAGATAGGTATTGAAGATACGGTTAATCGTGTAACCGAGCTTGGCATTTCTATCTTTATACCCGTAAAGAAGCGAAAGTTCGAGATCCTCCCATGCTCCCCGGAAGTTGGCATCTCCCAGCGAGATCATCGTAACCACGCCCCGCTCATCGTCCGAATGAAATCCCAGGCGGAGGAGTTCGGAGCTTTTTTCCTTCACCTTCAGGATGAGGATTGGCTGATCATTCTCATACCGCACATCAAGAAGGACATAATCGAAAAGTCCGGTACTCCGGATATTGACGATTCCCTGTGACGCGTCATCAATGTTGAAAATATCGCCTTCATCGAGAGGGAATTCGCGTCGGATGATATAGTCCCGGGTTTTTTCGTTTCCATCATACCGGATTTGTTTGATTCTCCCCTCATTAAGTTTGAATTTCACTACTCCCGCGGTCCGGTCGACCTGCAGTGATTCGACGCGTGCAAGCGAAAGCCCCTCATTCCGATAACTATCCAGAATCTTCTCAAAGGCAGATTGGACCTCGGCAGGATCGATGGGTCTGCCTTCGAGCGGACGGAATTTATTGGAGATTGATTCGTCGGGAATGCGGTGGTTCCCCGAAAACTCACATTTCTGCAGAGGGGCATTTTCCTTCACGTGAAGATGTATGAGGGAACCGCTGCCGTTCGGCGAGACTTCAGCATACGCATCCGTATACAATCCGGATTCCATGATCGCATTGAGTGCCATCCGGAGGGTGCCTTCGGTGAGGTTTCCCCCTTCGGCTTCGGAGAGTACCCTTTCCCGGAGCGATGGAGTGAGCGTATCTCCATCAAACCGGATGATGGCGTGATCATATCTCGCGGAATCCGGGGCGGCATGTTCAGCTTCGTGGGAATGGAGAACGCCGAGGATTTTGGGGATACTTTCCTCACCCGCCCGTTCGCCCGAGGCGATGAGGGAATCGATGCCGGAAAAGTCCGAGACGATTCGGTCCGTATCCCCGGGAGTGATAACCACATCCGCCATTTTCAACTCGCGGCGGTTTGATTCCTCCATCATGATGGTCATGATCTGATCGGCAATTTCCCAGGGAGCCGTCATCTGGTCGGGCTTCCGGAGCGAGCTTGTGGAATTCACGGCTATCACCACATCGCATCCGGCAAGACGGGCAACATCTGCGGGGATATTGGATTTCAAGCCCCCGTCGACCATCGACATGGAGTCCCTTTCGAGGGGCGAGAAGAGGAGCGGGACAGTAACGCTTGCACGCATAGCTTCTGCGAGCGAGCCGCGGCTCAGAATGATCCGTCTCCCCGAGTTCAGATCGGTCGCAGTTGCGCGAAACGGGATTTTGAGATCGTCGAACGTGGGACTGGGATGATACAACGCCTGCAGTGTGAGATAGGAAAAGTAGTTCGATAACCGCTGGCCGCCGGAGATCGCCGATGGAATGATCGGAGCCAGGCCGTCGAACCGGATAAGGAGATACCCCTGCGCCTGAGCCTGCTTCTGTTCCACGAGGAGATCAGATCTCTTCGTTTCTTCCGAAAACGAAAGAAGCTCTGACCAGTCGGTGTGTACAGCAATCGATTCAAGTTGTGTAGTTGTATAACCGGAGGCGTAGAGCCCTCCGACGACGCTTCCAAGACTATTGCCGACAATGAAGTCGATGGGGATATGATGCCGCTCCAGCGCCCGCAGCACACCGATCTGGGCAAGACCGCGTCCGCCGCCTCCGCTGAGCACAAGCCCCACTTTCGGGCGGCTCGAATCCGAAACGGTGAACGGTCGAATCCCCTGCGCCTTGCCGAGGACCACGGAAGGGCGAATGATCTGTGGCTGTTGAGCACCTGCCGGAGAAAAGGAGAGGAAGAAAGCGAGAGGAACGAGATGCCATTTGAGCGCAACACGGAATGGGAATCGTAACAAGTGCTTTCCTCGTGGTTTCTGGACGTTAGAAAGTAGAGATTTCATCACGGAAAATCAAGGATGTTTGCGCCCGCTTGCGACATGGGATTCCCATTTAGTCCGGATTGAGCTGCTGATCCCGGAGCGGAAGACCTCTTTCCTGAATTGTTCAACATGCGCACGAATCCTCCCCGCATCGAAGGTGATCGTATGAAACCTTCCGATGGCTCGCTCAAGTGAACTGCTCGATTGTTCCTCAAAAAATGTGCCGGTTGCGGGATCGACGACTGTCTCCCGTACTCCTCCGCGCCCGTACGCGATCACCGGCTTTCCGCATGCCATTGCTTCTACCGGGACAATTCCAAAATCCTCTTCTCCCGGGAAGACAACACCCCTGCATCGCTCGTAATGATGGCGCACGAGATCGTCGCTGAGTGGGCCAAGAAACTCGATGGTGGGTCCAGCCATGGCTTTCAGTCTGTGCTGTTCCCCTCCCGAGCCGATGATCAGGAGTCGTTCGCGGCGTGCATTGAATGCCCTGACAGCGAGGTCGATTCTCTTGTACGGGACCAATGCGGATACGATGAGAAAATAACCGTCATCGTTCCGGGAAACCGTAAAGCGATCCACATCGACGGGCGGGTAGATGATCTCCGATTCGCGCCCGTAGATTCGCCTGATCCGTTCCTGGATAAACCGGGAGTTTGCAATGAAATGGTGGACACGCCCGGATGAACTCACATCCCAGCGGCGCAGATACCCTCTGACAAGCCGCATCACCGTACGGACTGCCGGCGACGAGCGGCCCTTCCCAAAGTACTGATCATATTGATCCCAAAGATATCGCATCGGGGTATGGCAGTAGCAGATGTGCAGTGCCTCTTGCCCAACCTCGACAGCTTTTGCGGCGGACGAGCTGCTGGAAATGACAAGATCATATTTTCGAACGTCAAGAGATCGAGCGGCGAGTGGGAAGAGAGGGAGATAATACTGGTAGCGCGAACGACCCATCGGCAGCCGCTGAATAAAAGAAGTCCGGATCATCCTCTTTTCGATGATCGGGGACACCGATCCCCGTGCGTGCACGAGGGTGAAGAGATCCGCACCCGGAAAGAGCTCGCAGAGAACTTCGAGGACGCGCTCGCCTCCCCGCATGCCGACGAGCCAGTCATGAACGAGCGCAATGCGCGGCGGATACGGAATCATGATGCCCAATATACAAAGAACATGAAAGACTTGGAAGGATTCCGTCACACGTTCAATTGCATCAGAGAACGTCTCTTCCTATATTGGACTTGCCATGAGCAACAGACATCTTTTCCACGTCATTCCGGCCGCCTGATGACCCTTTTTTTCGGGCTCATCCTCATTTTGTTCCTTTTCATTGTTGCGGCGACCATCATCATGCTGGTCATCGGGCCGAGACTTCTCCTTGAGCCGAGGCGCAGGACGGAAGAATTCTATCGGGCTCTTGGAAAGCCGGTCTCGCCGAAGGAACTCAATCTTCCCTATGAAGAATTCACTATAAGTACCGGTGACGGTTTGAAGCTCGAGAGCTGGCTCATCCGCGCACGAGGCAAGATGCGCGGCACCATCATCTATCTGCACGGGGTTGCAGACTGCAAGATCGACGGACTGCAGTTTGCGGAGTTCATGCACGCAGAGGGATATAACGTTCTCCTCTACGATTCGCGACGTCACGGGAACAGCGGTGGTGAGTATTGCACGTACGGATTTTATGAAAAGCACGACGTCGTGCGCGCCGTCGATTATCTTCTGTCCCGGACAGATATTCCCGCCGGGAAAATCGGCATTTTCGGAACCTCCATGGGAGCGGCAATCGGGCTCCAGGCGGCCTCGATCGACAAACGTATTGCCGCCGTCGTGGCGGAGAATTCCTTCGCCACGCTCCGGACGATCTTCGACGATTACCAGCGCAGGATGATCAAACTTTCATTTCACTACCTGCGGAACATGGTTATCGTCCGATCCGAGTTGACGGCAAAGTTCAAAGCAAGCGACGTTTCACCTCTCGAGGCCGTGAAGAAAATTCACCTCCCCCTCCTCTTTGTGTACGGCACGAACGACAACCTGATCAATTTTCAGTATTCCCTTCTCCTCTACGAGCACGCACATCCCCCGAAAGAGCTCTTTGCAGTGGAAGGCGCCTCCCACTCGAACATCTGGGATATCGCGGGTGCATCCTATAAACAACGCCTTCGCGATTTCTATAGCAAGTATCTCCCATGAGAAAACTCCTCTCAGTTCTCGTCTTGTTCGTTCTGCTGCACGCTTCCGGAGGAGCCCAGAGTCAGTTCTCCCAGGAACAGGCGCTCTCCATCGATCACCATCTATCCGTGGATATCGGTCCCCGACCGATGGGATCGCCGGCAGAACAACAGGCGCTGGCGTATGCCGTCCGGGAATTCCAGCTCGCCCATTGCGATACAGCATATGTGATGCACATGGCTAGGACGGAGGGAACCAACACATCGAGCGGCATTGCCGTCGGTATCCTGAAGGGATCTTCGCCCAGGATGATCGTCATCGGCGGACACATCGATTCCGAGGGCCCCGAAGTTCCCGGAACCGACGACGACGGCTCCGGCGCCGCGAGCGTAATCGAGCTTGCTCATGTCTTCGGAGGATCCCATCCGAAGAACACGCTTGTCTTCTGCTGCTTCGGCGGGGAGGAACGAGGATTGCGCGGCTCGGAATATTTCGTCTCTCGTTTCCCGGAAATCGACAGCGTTGATCTGATGTTCCAGATCGATATGGCAAACGGAACGCCGGTTCTCGACATCGATCCGAGTACACACGGCGCGGATGCTCCAGCGTGGCTCGTCACGGCAACGCTGGAAGAGTTCCGCGATCTCGGGTTTGACACTCCCCGATTCCCGACGCATGCCTTCTCTGTGAACTATGCGCTCCCCGCAGGTGCCGGATCGGATCATGAATCATTCCTCCATGTTGGAATACCCGCAATCGACTTTTCCAGTGATGTCGACAGGCCGATCCATACTCCTCGTGATAATTTTGAAAATTTCCTCCCGGACGGTCTTCGTCGCACAGGATCCGTCGTTGAGCACCTCGTCCGGCGTTTCGACGGCAATGTTCCGCCCCGGCAAATCGAACACTACTGGCTCTATCTCCTCGGAGGCATCCCGATCGTAGTCCCGTTCTGGGGAATCTGGTTGTTTATCAGTGTGGGTGTTGTCCTCTCCGTCACTGCCCTCCTGGTGGTTCGCCGACGCCGTCTCCCCGCCGGCGATCCCGGAAGAGTTCGCTGGACAACGATCAAGACAATTTTCTTCACTCTCATCATTGTCTGCTGCGGCTGGTTTTCCGGCGACCTCATCGGGATTCTCCGCGGATTGCGGCATCCCTGGGTTTCCGCAATCGACGAGTTTATTGTCTACGGCGCCGCCGCCGCGGCTATAGGGTTATGGATTTCAGCGAGATTGTCAGACCAGTTCCGTGTTTCTGCGTGTCCGTATGTTCAGTTCAAACGCGTGTTCATCATCCTTATTGTCATCACGGCGCTGCTCGGCCTGATAAACATCAAACTTCTGATGGAACCGGGAGTTGCACTGCTTTTCCTCAGTCTTGCGATCCTGATCCGGAACCTTATCGTCCGCGGTATTTTTCTGGCACTTTCGCCTTGGTGGATGTTCCGGCTGATCTTCTCCGAATGGCGGTCGTTGTTCTTCCGTGCGTTCGGCACCCAACTGCCGGACAATTTCGGGACATGGATATTTTTCAACTCCGCCGTCATTATCCTGCTGACGCTCTTCCTTCTCCCGTTCCTGTTTGGCGCACTCGCCGTTCTTGATGATTCCGGCATGTATGAAGTCTTCCGCAGGAAAATCCGATCTCTGCAGTTTCTCGTCGTCGTCGGCATCCTCTTCGTCATCTCGACCGGATATCTCATCACGATTCCCACCTACAACGCGCTGTGGTACAAAGACCTGAGAATCGCGGAGCGATATGATGCGGACGCGGGAAGATCGTCCCTCGAAGTGCGGAGCAGCGAGTATCTCACCGGGCTTCGCGTGCGGTACGATGAGAAGGATACGACCATCACTGCACACACGACGTCAGCCGTCATCGGCGGACAAATTCCGCTCGATACCGGCTGGGCGATAGTTCACGACACTGACCATCAGACGGAAACGGGCGGATCGGTTCACCATGATCTCGAAGTCTTTGTGCATACGAGAATACGACCGTTCAGAATCACCCTCTCGTTGTATGGCGGCCGGACTCCACTGCGTGGACTTACCACATCCGCAGCGTACACTGTCGATCGATCGCTTGCAACGCTGGAATGGTACGCGTTCCCTGAATCAGAACTCACAATTCCGCTGAGCTTTGATGTGACGGGAAAGGACAGCATTCGGGAGTCTGTGGGCGTTGAGTTTGACACACTGGTTTGGCCGGTACGGTGGGATCTGGATGAAGCGTATGCCTTGCCGCGTACGGTATTCACAAGCTCGAGGTGGATCCGGAACCGCTGAACCGGCAGTTACGTTCGAAGAAGCTTCAGGAGGGAGGTCATATCGGCCGGGAGAGATGAATCAAATCGCATCGTCTCTCGTGTCAGAGGATGGATGAAGCCGATGGTTTTTGCGTGAAGTGCCTGGCGGTCGATAAGTGTGAGATAGTGCTGGACTTCTTCTTTCTTCCTTTTTTCGGTTCCCCCCCAGGCAATCCTTCTGCCACCATAGACCGGATCACCGAATACGGGATGACCGATGTGGTGAAGGTGAACCCGGATCTGGTGCGTTCGGCCGGTTCTGAGATGAAGCTTGACGAGCGAAAGATACTCGAATCCTTCCAGAACAGTATACTCGGTGAGAGCCGCTTTCCCTGTTTTCGATACCGCGATCTTCTTTCGGTCTGAAGTGCTTCTTCCCAGCGCCGCCTCGATGAGGCCGGAATCACTCTGTTCAAACCTTCCCCAGACAATCGCCCAATATTCCCGTTCGATCGTTCGCCCGGAGAACTGACGGGCAAGAAGAGCGTGCACATGATCATTCTTTGCAACGACCATGAGCCCGGAAGTATCCTTATCCAGCCGGTGAACGATGCCGGGCCGTGTGACATCGTTGAGCGTTGAAAGGTGTTCGCGGCAGTGATAGAGGAGTGCGTTGACCAGTGTTCCGGTGTAATGTCCGTAGGCCGGATGAGTAACCATGCCGGCCGGTTTGTTCACGACCAACAGCGATTCATCCTCGAAGAGAACCTCCAGGGGAATATTCTCCGGAACGATATCGGGAGGGGGAGGTTTGGGAATCGTAATCTGAATTTCTTCGCCGCCGCAGACAGGGTAGCTCCGCTTCGCCGTTTTTCCGTTGACGAGAACCAGGCCGGCATCAATGGCCTTCTGGACTTTCGTACGGGTCGCGTTTTCGACATGATGGACAAGATACTGGTCGAGACGTTCACGTGCCTGACCGGGAGGTACGTGAAGTTCAATGCGACGACTTTCGACCGGCATTACGATTGCGGGGGCTGCGAACCCGATGTGGGGGGAGGATCTGCGGGAATTGGTGAGCCGCCGATAACCGTCGAGGGAAGCGCGCCGTCGACGCCGATCGTTGCCGGCTCGTGAGCGGAGCGGCGATGTGAAAAGAGCATGAGCAAAACACCGCAGGTCACGGACGCGTCGGCAATATTGAATACCGGCCATCGCGTCATGTGATAGCCGAACAGGTTTACATCAAAAAAATCAGCGTCGATGAAATCCACGACCTTGCCGTAAAACAATCCCCCATCATTGAACAGCACGCCGTAAAATACCCGATCGATGAGATTTCCGACGGCTCCGCCGAGTATGAGGGCGAGAGCGATGCGAAAGAGGAGGTTTTCATTTCTTGCCTTGTACAGATACAGGAGTATCCCCAGACTCGCGATGATCGAAAAGACGGAGAAGAACATCTTCCCACCGAAATCGATACCGAACGCCATACCGGGATTCTCGATGTAGGTGATGCGGAGGAAGTTCCCGAAGATCGGGCGGGTACTCCCCAGACGCAGCCCCTGCAAATGTATGCCCAGCGTGGGAATGTCGATCCCTTTTACCATCAGCTTCGTGATCTGGTCACTCAGAACAACGAACAAGCTCACATTGAGTATCTTCATTCTCAATCCGAAAAAATTACTTCTGCGACCGGAGCTTACAATCCAGGCACTGCCGGGCGTGAGGAACTGCCTCAAGTCGTTCCTTCTCGATCAGCTTGCCACACGTCTCACATCGGCCGTATTCCCCTTTCTCAATTCTCTGGAGTGCATCCTCTAGGTAATTGAGAAATTTTCCTTCTCTCGACGCAAAGAGGAATGTTTTCTCCCGTTCCATAGCATCAGTTCCCTGCTCCATGTGCGTGGAGTACATGGAATTTTCGCTCGCATACTCTCCGGTGGTGGTATCCATCATGGTATCCCGCAGGGTTTCGAGTTCTTCGAGAATCTCCTTCTTCTTTTCCAGGATGATCTCCTTGAAGCGGTCGAGGTCCTGCTTACCGTACTGCTGCTTTTTCATGGCAGGTTTCGGCGCTTCCGGTTTAACCATCCGGACGACTTTCGGTTTCACCGGTTGCTTCGGTCGTGGAGCAGCGAGCTTCCTCTTCTTCGACTTCTCCTTGAGGAGCTTGATCGCTTTTTCTGCTGCTGCCGATGATTTTCTTGATTTTGCCATGGATTTTTTCCTTTGAGATAAATGATTCAAACCTGGTGATATCCGATGTCTCTTAGACTCCGTTTCCCGAAAGACGTTGAATGGTAATGGAGCAGTGTTCGCCGTTGATTTCCCAATCCGCCGAAAATCCCTGCCCGCCGCTTCCTTCCCGGAATTCGGTTGCCAGAGTCTCATTCCTGACATATTCGCTCTGTGCCTCAAGTGCCGCAGAGAGCTTTTTATCGGAAGTATAGTGCAGTTTGATCCGGTCCGTAACGTCGAACCCGGCGTCCTTTCTCATATTCTGCACACGGTTCACAAATTCCCTTGCCAGACCTTCGTTTACAAGCGCCGGAGTAAGCTCGGTATCCAGAGCAACGGTCATCGTTCCGTCTGATTCCACTACCCAGCCCTTGATATCCTCATGCAGAATGTCCGCATCCTCACGAAGGACATCAATGTTCTCCCCGTTCAGGGAAACGGTGATCTTTCCTTCCTTCTCCAGCACGTTAATTTCCGGGGATCCGAATTTCCGGATCGCTGCTGCGATTGGCTGGACGTTTTTCCCATACTTCGGTCCGAGAATCTTGAAGTTCGGTTTGATCGATTTGTGAACGATCCCCGAATCGTCCTGCACAAACTCCATGTCCTTGACATTGATCTCGTCGAGAATAACATCCCGCATACTCGCAATGGCAGCACGGTCCTTCGGGCTGGACACTGGTACGATGACTTTCGAGAGCGGCTGACGCACTTTCAGATTCGATTTGTTTCGCATCGCCCGGACGAGGGTGACGATCCGTTCCGCCTTTTCCATTCTCGACTCCAGCTCACGGTCGATAGCCCTGGTATCGATATCGGGGATCATCGCCAGATGAACAGACGGACTTTTTTCGCGTCCCGTGGGAACGGACAGATTCCGGTACAGCTCATCCGCCATGAACGGCGCAAATGGTGCCATGAGCTTGGTGATGGTCACCAGGCATTCGAACAGCGTCTGATATGCCGCAAGCTTGTCTTTGCCCATTTCATTCTTCCAGAACCGGCGGCGGTTTCTCCGAACGTACCAGTTTGAAAGCTGATCAATCGTGAAGTCGCTTACAGCGCGTGCTGCTTTCGTGACGTCATATTCATCCATCGCCTCTTCATACAGCTTCACTAGGGAATTCAAAGCCGAGAGAATCCACCGGTCGATCTCCTGCCGTTCCTCAACTGGAACGGTCGTTTCCCGGTATTCAAATCTGTCGATGTTGGCATAGAGGCAGAAAAATGCATAGGTATTGAGAAGTGTGCCAAGGAATTTCCTCTGGACTTCCACGAGTCCGGCCTCATTAAAGAGCGTAGAGCGCCAGGGAGGGCTGGTGGCCACAAGGTACCAACGGGTCGTATCAGCACCGAACCGGTCAAGGATGTCGAACGGGTCGACCGCATTCCCCTTCGACTTCGACATCTTCTGTCCGTCTCCATCAAGAATGAGCTCATTCACAATCACATTCTTGAACGCCGGCGCATCAAAAAGAAACGTGCTGATCGAATGGAGTGAATAGAACCATCCGCGCGTCTGGTCAATTCCTTCACAAATATAATCTGCCGGATGCTGCTCACCGCTGTCGAGCAGGTCCTTGTTCTCAAAGGGATAATGCCACTGGGCAAACTGCATCCCTCCCGAATCGAACCAGACATCGATAAGCTCCGGAGTTCTTTTCATCTTGCCGCCACACTGGCACAAAAATGTCACATCGTCCACAAACGGCTTGTGCAGATCGAGGGGTTCCCGAACACCCTGCCCCTTACGATATTCTTCGACGCTGCCGACGCAATGTTGCATACCGCATTTTTCACAAATCCAGATTGGCAGCGGAGTCCCCCAAAACCGGTCCCGTGAGAGCGACCAGTCCTTGTTCTCTTCCAGCCAGTTGCCGAACCGACCCGAACCCACTTCCGGCGGATACCAGTGAATCTCATTATTGAGCTCAACCATCCGCTTTGCATATTTCGTCGTGGCGATATACCACGAGTCACGCGCGTAGTACAGAAGAGGCGTTTTGCACCGCCAGCAGTGGGGATAACTGTGCGTGATCGTTTCCTTCTTATAGAGAAGCCCGCGCCCTTTCAGGTTCTGGATAATGAGCGGATCTGCGTCCTTGACAAAAAGTCCCGCAAAGTCTTTCACTTCCGGACCAAATTCACCGCTCTTGTTCACCGGATGAATTGTGGGAAGCCCATACACCTTCGATGTCTGGTAATCATCCTCTCCGTATGCCGGAGCCATATGCACGATACCGGATCCATCCTCAACGGTAACAAAATCCGCTCCAACGACATACCAGCCCTTCTCCTTTACGGTGTGATAATCGAACAGTCTCTCATATTCTTTCTTCACGAGCGCCGTTCCGGGAAAGCGTTCGACAACTGAATATTCCCCTTCAAGAACCTGCAGCCGTGCTTCCGCGAGTATGAGGTACTGATCCTTGTGAAGAACTTTCACATACGGGATGTCGGGATGCACCGCGAGCGCGACATTTGAGATGAGCGTCCACGGCGTCGTCGTCCAGACAAGAAAATAGGTATTCTCCACTCCTTTCGCGCGAAACTTGACGTAAACGCTGACGTCCTTGACGTCTTCATATCCGAGTGATACTTCGTGCGACGATAGAGGTGTTTCACACCGGGGACAGTAGGGCTGAATTTTATATCCCTTGTAGATCAGTCCTGCATCGAAGTAGCGCTTCAACGCCCACCAGATCGATTCAATATAGTTGTTGGTGAACGTGATGTACGGGTCGCTCATGTCGACCCAGTAGCCCATCCGCTCGGTCAGCTGTTCCCACTCCGCTTTATACTTCCAGACAGATTTCCGGCATTCTTCGTTGAACTTCGCGACTCCGAATTTGACAATGTCGTCTTTGTGTTTGAAGCCGAGCATCTTCTCGACTTCAATCTCCACGGGAAGTCCGTGGGTATCCCATCCGGCTTTCCGGTGGACCTGATAGCCGCGCATCGTCTTATACCGGCAGACCAGATCCTTCAGCGTTCTGCTCATGACATGATGGATGCCGGGCCTGCCGTTCGCCGTGGGCGGTCCTTCATAAAATGTGAACCCTTTTTGCGCATCCCGGGTTGAAACGCTCTTCTCGAAGATTCTGCTTTCCTTCCAGAATTTCAGGATGGAAAGCTCCACTTCAGAGTAATTGATTTTATCTGTGAGTTCCTTGAACATCAGAAGACCACATCATCCAAGTTCATTTCTTATTCACCAGCGAGATGAGCCAGAGTATCACGCTCGCCGCCACGCTGATCAGAATGCTCGTCGTAATCGGAATATAGACCTGAAAATTTTCTCTCTTGACACTGATATCTCCCGGCAGCCGGCCGAGAAACGGGATCTTATCGGAAAACATCATCACGAAACCGATACCGGTGATCACGATGCCGAGAAGAACCAGCACCTTTCCGAGAGAAGTGATCATTTCAGAGTCTACCCACCATTTCCTTCATGATTTTTGTCAGCTTCGGTTCCGCCTTGTTCGCAACTGCGATAACTTCTTCCACCGTGACCGGCTTGAGTGTGTCGGGGAAGCACTCATCGGTGATGATCGAGATTCCGAAGCAGTGCATTCCCATATGATTGGCGACGATATTTTCCGGAACGGTAGACATGCCGACCGCATCGGCACCGATGCCGCGCAGGAAGCGGTATTCCGCGCGCGTTTCGAGATTCGGTCCCTGGACGGAAACAAAGACCCCGCTTTGAATCGTAATCTTCAGATCGGAGGCAACGTTTCTGGAGAGATTGATGAGCTCACGACAGTACGGTTCCGACATGTCGGGAAACCGCGGACCCATCTCTTCGTCGTTCGGACCGATCAGCGGATTGTCGCCCTGCAAGTTGATATGGTCGGTAATGACCATGAGATCGCCTTTCCGGAATTCGGGATTCAGGCCTCCGGCCGCATTGGAAATCAGCAGCGTTTCAACCCCGAGCCCGACTTTCTTTGACATTACGCGAACCGGAAACGTCACCTGCTGAAGCGTATATCCTTCATAGTAGTGGAAGCGGCCCTGCATTGCCACAACCTGCTTGCCTGCAAGCGTACCAAAGATGAGCTTACCATGATGCGATTCGACCGTTGAGACTGGAAAATGGGGGATATCTTCATATTCCAGCTCCACTTCCTCTTTGATTTCCCTGGCCAATCCGCCCAGCCCGGTCCCGAGGATGATGCCGATTTCCGGTTTCATCTTCGTTTTCTTGCGGATGAACGCGAGCGCCTCACGAATGTGTTTTCTTAATTTCATGCTCATACTGCGAAATCCTGCTACTGATGTTTACTCCTCCTGCCAAAAATGCCCGTTCCGATGCGGACGATTGTCGATCCTTCCTCGACAGCAATTTCCAGATCACCGGTCATCCCCATCGAGAGCTGAGGAAGAACGATGCCCTGTTTCGCCAGATCATCTCTGACCCGCCGCAATTCCCGGAACGCCGGGCGTGCGGATTCGGGGTCAGGAAGAAGAGGGCCGATCGTCATCAACCCCGTGAGCCGTATATTCGGAAGATCCGAAAGGCGTTTCGCCAGCACGGACACTTCCTGCGGATGAATGCCGAATTTCGCCGGTTCGCCGGAAGTATTCACTTCCATCAGCACTTCGATGGTGCGGTTCAACTCACCGGCACGTTTTGCGATCTGCTCCCCGAGGGATACCGAATCGACTGTCTGGATCACATTGATCCACGGGGCAATGCTCTTGACTTTGTTCGATTGCAGGTGTCCGATAAAATGCCATCGGATTTTCCGGTCTGCCAGCTCGTTATGTTTGGGGAGAAGTTCCTGGACATAATTTTCTCCCACTTCCGAGATCCCGGCATCAACCGCCTCGCGCATAAGCTCAACGGAAAACGATTTTGTGACTGCGAGAAGCGAAATTTCTTCGGGTTTTCTTCCTATCCGTGCACAGACTGCTGCAATCCGTTCGCGTTGATGCTGAATATTTTCCGCAATCATCGAGATCGAAATACTTAATATACTCCATTTTTCTACAAAAAACAACGGATTTTACTCGTGCGTTCATACGAGTTACTTGACTTCAGCTTTCCTTTTTATTTATATTCATTCAAGACCACTTTTCATTCACCACACAGCGCGCATGAGCAATTTAGAGTACGATAATCTTGACGACGAGCCGGACGGACAGAGCGATAACCGCGAACGGTTCGAGGAAGAGATCAAGAAACTCAAAGATCGCCTGCACGACAGCGGCGGAGGTTCCACCAATATTGAGGTTCTGGAGGAAATCGTCGCATTTTATTTCGACCACGAACGTTACGAAGAAGCGCTCCATTTCATCACACTCCTCCTGGAGTATGTGCCCTTCAGCGCCGACACCTGGCAGAAGAAAGGTTCCATTCTCAACAGTCTTCAACGGCACGAAGAAGCGCTCGAGTGTTTCGACCGTGCACTTCAGCTGAATCCGGTGGATCTCGATCTTCTTATCAGCCGGGGATGCACACTGGATGCTCTCGCCCGATACGAAGAGGCCCTCCAGTGTTACGACAAGGCCCTCGAGGTTGACGGATCGAACGATGATGCGCTCTTCAGCAAGGCCCTCACCTACGAACGCATGGACCGTTTCGAGGATGCGGCAAAAATTTTCCGGTTTATTTTGGACGGCAATCCGCAGCACAAGGAAGCATGGTACGAGATGGGGTTCTGTAACGACTGCATGGACCGTATGAGCGATGCCCTTGCCTGTTACGACCGGCACCTTGATCTCGACCCGTACAATTATAACGCGTGGTACAACCGCGGCATTGTGCTCAACAGGATGAGCCAGTACCCGAAGGCCATTGAAAGCTATGACATGGCTCTCGCCATCAAGGAGGATTTCGCCGCAGCGCTGTACAATAAGGGAAATACGTTCGCAAATATGGGCCGTCTCTATGATTCCGTCGAATGCTACAAGCTGACGCTGCGAATTGATGAGCGAGACGTTCCCGCCTGGCACAATATGGGGAACGCGTATGAAGAGCTGGGGATGTTCAAGGAAGCAATCAAGTGTTTCACCCAGGCGCTTCGCTACGACGCGAATCATTACGAATCGTATTTCGGCAGGGGAAGTTGTCACGATTCGCTCGAGCAGTACCGGAAGGCCTACAATGATTACAACCGCGCCCTCGCTCTCTGCAAGGATTATCCGGAGCTCTGGCACGCAAAGGCGGATGCCGCGTACAACCTCGGCAAGTGGCGCGAGGCGCTCTACAGCTACAGGATGGCGGTGAAGTTCGATCCCTCGAATACCGAGGCATGGTATGATCTCGGTGAAACGCTCCTCGAATACGGATATTTCCGCGAGTCTCTTAAGGCCTTCAACAAATGTATCGAGCTCCAGCCGAAGTGGGCGGATCCGTATTACAGCAGAGCGAAGGTGCTTTTCCTCCTGCGCAAGACCTTTGATGCACTCGAATCGCTCAAGACTTCATTCCGCCTTGATCCCGACAAACGGAAAACGTTTGAGAAGGAATTTCCCGGAGTCCGCTCGGTGAAGGAATTCACGAGCCTCTTGGAAAAATAAGAGCTCTTTCGTACCTTACAAGCGATACCGCACATCAACGGTATCGCTTTTGTTTTTATGAAACCGGAACTCGACTCCAAATACCGGCACCTCCAGTCCATCCTCCGCGACCTCGGCAGCGTCGTCATCGGATATTCTGGGGGCGTCGACAGCACTCTTCTCCTCAAGGTTGCCGTTGACGTTCTCGGTACGAGCGCCCTGGCGGTGATCGGAAAATCGGAAACCTACCCCACCGAAGAATACAAAGAAGCCGTCCGGCTCGCAAAGGAATTCGGCGCGCGGTTTATGGAAGTCCGCACCGAGGAAACGGACAATCTCAAGTTCACGGAGAACCCCGCCGACCGGTGCTATTACTGCAAGACGGAACTTTTCTCGAAACTCCAGGGCATCGCAACCGAGCAGGGGATCCGGTGGATCGCTGACGGGACTATCACCGACGATCTGAAGGATTTTCGCCCGGGCATGAAAGCAAAAAGCGAGCAACAGGTGCGATCTCCTCTGCTCGAGGCGGAACTCAGTAAAGCCGATGTCCGGGAAATCTCGCGGGAACTCGGCATTCCCATCTGGAACAAGGGATCATTCGCATGCCTTTCCTCACGCTTTCCGTACGGCTTCGGGATTACGCGGGAAGCACTTTCGAAAATTGACGCAGCAGAGACCCTCTTCCGCGTGCTCGGCTTTCGTGAATTCCGGGTTCGCCACCATGACGACAAGACCGCGCGCATCGAAGTCGGCGCGTCGGAAATTCCGCGCCTGCTCGACGAGCAGCTTCGCTCCAAAATCCTTGAGCATCTCAAGAGTCTCGGGTTCACGTATGTGACGCTCGATCTGCAGGGGTACAGGACCGGCTCCATGAACGAGGTGCTTCAGCCGCAGGACATTCAGCTTTCTCTCCGATCGGATACCGTTTCCGACAAACCACCGCTCTCGTAACCGGCTCGAACGTTGACCCCAGGCCACGCGACAAACCTGACATTCTTCGTGTTCTGATTTATAGTGATTCCCGCAAATTTTGTGGATGTATTGCATTTACACGACCGGTTTTGTAATTTGATTTAAGGTATAAGGATAGGTTCATGCGTTCATTTGTCATCTTGATAGTCGCCGCAGCTTTTTGCAGTGCCGCGTACGTTTCCCCCGCGCTCTCCCAGGAAACCGAGTTTGGACAGAACAAGGTGCAATACACGACGTTCGACTGGTCGTTCATCCAGTCGAGCCACTTTGATGTCTACTTCACGAACGGCGGGGAATATCTGGCAGATTTCACCGCGGATGCCGCTGAATCGGCGTATGTTCTGATCAGCAAATCGTTCCGCTACCAGCTCAACAACCGCGTCTCCATCGTCATTTACAATTCCCACAACGATTTCCAGCAGACCAACGTCGTCAACTCGTATCTCGAAGAAGGCATCGGCGGCGTCACGGAGCTCTTCAAGAACCGCATGGTCCTCCCCTTTGAGGGGGACTACAAGAAATTCCGCCATGTCATTCACCACGAACTCGTTCATGCCGTCGTCAACGATATGTTCTACGGCGGCTCAATTCAGTCGATCATCACGAACAACATCACGCTCCAGCTTCCGCTCTGGTTCAACGAGGGACTTGCGGAATACGAGGCACTGAAATGGGAAACGGATTCTGATATGTTCCTTCGTGATGCAACGATCCACGAATATCTTCCGCCGATCGAACGGCTTGGCGGATATTTCGCCTACCGCGGCGGGCAGTCGGTATGGAATTACATCGCAACAAAGTACGGAGACCAGAAGATCTCGGAAATTCTCACGCGCATCAGAGGCACCCGCAGCGTTGATCAGGGATTTCGTGCCGCCATCGGCTTGAGCATACCGGAATTATCGGACCGGTGGCTGAAGGAACAGAAGGTTCTCTACTGGCCGGATATCGCGAAGCGCCAGGAGCCGGCAGATTTTGCCAAACGGCTCACCGATCATACAAAGGACGGCAGCTTCTATAATACCAGCCCATCCATTTCACCGCAGGGAGACCGGATCGCGTTCATTTCCAACAGGGACGATTATTTTGATGTCTTCATCATGAACGCGGCGGACGGGTCGATCGAGAAAAAACTCGTCAATGGTCAGCGCACTGCTGATTTCGAGGAGCTCCATCTCCTCACGCCCGGAATGGCATGGTCACCAGACAGCAAGCGCCTCGCTCTTGCCACGAAGACCGGTGAGAAGGACGCTATCATTATTATGGATGTGAATTCAGGCGATGAACAGAAAATCGAGCTCGGGCTTGACGGGATCTTCTCGGTTGCTTGGTCACCGGTCGCCGATCCCGGTCACAACGGTACGCTCGCTTTTGTCGGCACGCTGAACGGAAGGTCGGATATCTACACGTATGACATCGATACCAAACAACTGAAGAATCTTACCGAAGATGTCTTCAGCGATGCCGATCCGGCATGGTCGCCCGACGGCAAGAGCATCTATTTCGCATCGGACCGGGGATCGAATCTCGATCCGAAGGCGGTTCCGGCGGATTTCAAGATGCAGCACTACGATTTCCATCAACTGGATCTGTACCGGATCGATGTCGCTACACAGATCATCACACGAGTCACGGATCTTCCTTCAAGCGATGAAACCTCGCCGGTGGCAACGCCCGACGGGAAGCACCTCCTCTTCATTTCCGATATGAACGGGATCAACAATATTTACATGAAGGATCTCGACAGCAACACCATTTATCCTCAGACCAACTCCCTGAGCGGTGTTTACCAGTTGTCACTCAGCCGTGACGGAAGCAAGCTTGCGTTCAACTCTCTCAACAATGCCGGTTTTGACCTCTTCCTCATGCATAATCCACTGGACAGGGAAGGAAAGCCCGCCACACTGGAGCCGACGGGATTTATCAAGCGGTCGCTTCAGACCCGACGGCCCGATACCCTGTTTGCCAAGAAAGACAGTATTTCATTTTCCAACGACGTCGTCATCAAGACCTCGAAAGAGGACACGTCGGCACAGTACAGCAGTGAAGTGAAGATCGATCTCCGGAATTACGTGTTCAGCGACAACTTCCGGGACCGCCCCGAACAGCACACCGATTCCTCGAAGCTGAGGGTAACAAATAATCTGGATGAGAACGGAAATTACAAGGTCAACAAGTACAAGCTGAACTTCTCTCCCGATATCGTCTACGGGAATGCGGGATACAATACGTATTACGGCGTGATGGGGACAACGGAAATGGCGTTCAGCGATATGCTGGGAAACCACCAGTTTTATATCCTCACGAATCTTCTCTTCGATCTGAAGAACAGCGATTACGCCCTCGCATATTTCTATCTTCCCAAGCGGCTTGACCTCGGCATACAAATTTTTCACAGCGCGCGGTTCCTTCTCCTCAGCGATCCGACGGGAAATTCCGACACGCTCTACCGCTTTACAAATTACGGCCTCACGGGAATCGGTCTCTATCCTCTCGACAAATTCAACAGGCTCGATTTTTCATTATCGTGGTACAACATTGCAAAAGACAATATGGATGATTCTTTTGCGCCTTCGGAGCAGCGGACTGTAATTGTTCCATCGGTCAGTTATGTGCACGATAACAGTTTATGGGGAATCACGGCACCAGCCAACGGCAACAGATATAATATCACGCTGATGGGAAGCCCAAAGCTCGGCAGCCAGTCGCTTGGATTCTATTCCGTATTACTGGATTATCGGAATTACTTCCGGCTCTGGAGGAATTATGCATTTGTGGTGCGGCTTGCGGGCGGCGGGAGCTTTGGCGAGGATCCTCAGCGGTTCATCATCGGCGGTGTCGACAACTGGATCAACCGGGAGTTTTCGAACAACCGGATCCCCATCGACAAGCCCGAAGATTTTGTATTCCTGACGGCTGGTATCCCCCTTCGGGGCTACGATTACAATGCACGGCTTGGAACAAAATACGGGCTCATGAACCTTGAGCTGCGATTTCCTTTTGCGGGATATTTTTCGGCAGGGCCATTACCCGTATTTTTCCAGAGTCTCGGCGGCGTGATCTTTCTCGACATGGGAAGCACCTGGACGCTGGGAAGAGATGTCAAGCTCTTTGATCGCGACGCAGACGGAGTGTATATGCGCGATCTTCTGGCGGGAACGGGTTACGGGGTCCGGATGGTTTTCCTCGGCTTCCTTCTTAAACTCGATGTCGCCTGGTCGTTCGATCTCCAGCAGACATCAACACCGAAATACTACTTCTCCGTCGGCGAGGACATTTAAGCAACTCGCCCGGCACGGCTCTCAGCGCTTTCGGTCTGGAGCGGAAGCGTCACGGTAAACTTGCTCCCGCGAGCGGGCTCGCTTTCCACTTCAATTCGCCCTCGATGCAGCTCCGCGATCCATTTCGCAATTGAGAGACCGAGGCC
>Ga0335081_10002082_pt1 | contig 31575 bp, 30 predicted proteins | sample Lox_Sample_35_FD_206713 | JGI IMG/M metagenome (GOLD analysis project Ga0335081, IMG submission 206713) | Soil microbial communities from Loxahatchee National Wildlife Refuge, Florida, United States - Lox_Sample_3.5 | ecosystem: Environmental > Terrestrial > Soil > Wetlands | place: USA...
GCAAAACCCGCCGCCACCGGGCGAAAAACTCCGGCATTCGGCTCGCGAAAAATATCGTAGCCGATCACTGGAGTAGAGAAAACGATTGTTTTTCAGCAGCCTGTGGAAGTCGTGCCCTGATACAAAGCTTGCCAATCTATGAAAGGCTGACCGCTGACTGCGCTTCCCGCATCCGAGTCGCTATTCCCACCGCTCTGCTCCAAGCTTCATACTCATCTCGTGCAGAGTGCCGATCCTAATCTGCGCTTGCTCATCTCATTCCTTGACTACCTCAAGGTCGAGAAAGGCCTCGCACCGCTGACCGTCGCGGCTTACCGCTCAGACCTGGAGCAGTACGTGCAATTTCTGCTGAAGCGCAAGCGCGGGTTGCGCGAGGCGCGCCGGCCGGAGGTTCGCGACTTCCTGAATTCGTTGCTCTCGAACGGCGTCGATGGGCGCAGCGTGGCGCGCAAGCTTTCGGCGCTGCGCCATTTCTATAAGTACCTGCTGCTGGACCGTTACATCGGTGCTGATCCCACACTCAACATCGACACGCCACGGCAGTGGAAGGTTCTGCCCAAGTCGCTGGCGGCGGATGAAGTGGAGAGCGTGCTACACGGACCCGCGCGTGCGAAAGAAGATCGGACGTCGCAGGCGCTGGCCAGCCGCGACCGGGCCATGCTGGAGGTCTTCTACGCGGGGGCGCTGCGCGTCTCGGAAGTGGTCAACCTCAAGCTCGAAGATCTGAAGCTGGAGCTGGGCTACGTGCTGGTGCGCGGCAAGGGTGACAAGGAGCGCATTGTGCCGCTGGGCCGTGCGGCGCAGGATGTGGTGCAACAGTACCTTCGCGACGCCCGGCCGGTGCTGGGAGCAGGGAAGTCGTCGCCGTACCTGTTCATCGCGCGTGGGGCGCGTGGGATCACTCGGCAGCGCGTGTGGCAGATGGTGAACGCTGCCTCGGCCCAGTCGCGTCACGTCAGCCCGCACATGCTGCGTCACAGTTGCGCCACGCACATGGTGGAGAATGGCGCGGACTTGCGCACGGTGCAGACGATCCTGGGCCACGCGGATATCTCGACGACGCAGGTTTACACCCACCTGGCGCTGGATCGATTGAACCGCGTGTACAAAGAGCACCATCCGCGCGGGAAGGGACGAGAGAAGGGGAAAGCAGACCCCTCGGCGGGAGCTGCCTCGGAATGACAAAATACCAGGGAGCGTTGCTACGCAGCTGAAGCTGCGCCCTTTCAAATGGCCAAACCGCGCACAACCGTAGTCGAGAAGGCGGTCGCACAGTTCCTGCGCGGCTTGCAGCAGCGCAATGCCTCGGCGCACACCATCAAGGCCTACCGCACCGACCTGGCGCAGTTCGCCGAGTACATCGGACCGCAAAGCTGGCGCGAAATCGATCACGTACTGATCCGCGGCTACCTGGCCAACCTGTACGAGCGGGGGCTCGGTAAGACGTCTGTGGCGCGTGCGCTGGCGGCGCTGCGCTCGCTCTACAAATGGCTCGCACAGGAAGGCGAAGTGGAGCAGAATCCGGCCGCTCTGGTCGCGACGCCCAAGCTCCCCAAGAAACTACCTCGCGTCCCCACGATCGAAGAGGTCAACACGGTGCTCGACTCCGCGATGCCGGAGTGTTCGGCGTTTGCGGAGCGCGACCAGGTCATTCTGGAGCTGCTCTACGGCTGCGGCATCCGCAACTCAGAGCTGATCGGCATCAATCTCGACGATATTCGCTGGTCGAACGAGGTCATTCTGGTCCGCGGTAAGGGCCGCAAGGAACGATATGTGCCTTTCGGCGACTCAGCAAAGAACGCAGTGCAGGCCTATTTGCCGGCGCGTCAGCGGGTGCTGGGCGAGACGAAGCGGACCACCGAGCGCGCGCTCCTGATCAACCTGCGCGGCACGCGCCTGACCACACGCAGCGTCGGCCGCATCGTCAAGCAGATTGCCATCGCGCGAGGACTCTCTCCGGATATCCATCCGCACACGCTGCGGCACGCCTTCGGCACGCATATGCTGGAGGAGGGCGCGGACCTGCGCGCCATCCAGGAAATGCTCGGCCACGAGCGGCTGTCGACCACCCAGCGTTACACGCAGCTGACGGTGAAGCATGTGATGGAGGTGTACGACAAGACGCATCCCCATGCGAAAAAGCGGCGACAAACTAGCTGTCGGCCAGAACTCCTCGTCTTAGCTGATGGCTGATGGCTAACGGGTTAACCGTTCGCCCAGGCCGCTCGGGTTTTCATCACCCGCCGCGGCCTGATACACTTGCTGCTCCAAAAATCCGCACATGAGTTACGCAGGTTCCCCTTCAGGCTCTCCGAAGATCCGGCTGTTGCTGCTCTGGCATATGCACCAGCCGTTTTACAAAGACATGGTGACCGGCGAGTATCGCCTGCCCTGGGTGCGGCTGCACGCGCTCAAGGATTACTACGGCATGGTGAAGTTGTTGGACGAGTTTCCGCAAATCCATCAGAACTTCAACCTGGTCCCGTCGCTGGTGGCGCAGATGCAGGATTACGTCGCGGGCGAGGCGCACGATCCCTTTTTCGATCTGGTGGCAAAGCCGTCGCGCGAACTGACTGCCATCGATCGCCGCTTCGCCCTGCAATATCTTTTTCAGGCAAACCCGGTCAACATGATCGGCCGTTATCCGCGCTATCGCGAGCTGTGGGAGAAGTACCGCTCCACCAGCGAGCGTCCGGAGGGAGCGGAGTCGTATTTTGTGGCCCGCGACTATGCGGACCTGCAGGTGCTATCGCAGCTGGCCTGGTTCGACGAATTCTTCCTCGCCGAGCCTGACATCGCTGCCCTGGTGCAGAAGGGCGAAGACTTCACGCGCGGGGACCAGCAGTTGGTGATCGCCAAAGAACGGGAGATGCTGGCCAAGGTACTGCCTGCCTATGCGGAGGCGGCGCAGCGCGGCGCGATCGAACTGTCGGCGACGCCGTACTACCATCCCATTCTGCCCCTGCTGTGCGATACGAATGCCGGCGCAGAGTCTTCGCCGGGCGTGCCGCTACCCACGCGGCGCTTTCGCCACCCCGACGATGCTACGTTGCAGATCCAGCGCGCGCTGGACTCGCACGAGAAGCTGTTCGGTGTCAGGCCGAAAGGGCTGTGGCCGTCTGAGGGCAGCGTCTCTGCGGAAGCATTGAAGTTGGCAGCGCGCCAGGGCATCCAGTGGATGGCGACGGACGAAGGAGTTCTGGGCCGCACCATCGACTACAACTTCGCTCGCCACAACGATGACCATCTGCATGTGGACGGCGCCGAACGGCTCTACAATATCTATCGCTACGAAAAAGACGAGACGCGGATGCATCTGGTATTTCGCGATCATCGGCTGTCCGATCTGATCGGCTTCGTTTATTCCGGAATGCCCGCGCAGGATGCGGCCAGCCACCTCATCCAGAACATTAAGGATTCGGCGCAACCGCTGCTGGATAAGGGCAAAGATGCGGTTGTCTCCATCATTCTCGATGGCGAGAACGCCTGGGAATACTATCCGCGGTCGGGGCGCGAGTTTCTCCGCCGCTTCTACGATGGGCTGCAGGGTGATCAGCAGATCGAGTCAGTCACCATCAGCGAAGCGATCGCGCGGCACAAGGAGGCGGATTTCGGGCAGCTGAATCGGCTGGTGCCAGGCTCGTGGATCGATGCAAACTTCAACGTCTGGATTGGCGCGCCGGAGGACAATCGTGCCTGGGACCTGCTGGCCGAGGCGCGCGATTATTACGATCGCCATTCGGGACGGGTCTCGGAGACGCAGCGCCAGATCGCCTGGGAGGAGCTGCTCATTGCTGAGGGCAGCGACTGGAACTGGTGGTACGGACCGGAGCATCACTCGGCCAACGATCGCGACTTCGACGAGCTCTACCGCAAGCATTTGTCGAATGTCTATCACGCGCTGGAAGGCAGTCCGCCGGAGGAGTTGAGCACGCCAATCATCAGCGGCGTGGTGCGGCCCAGTTACGTTCCGCAGACGGCATACGTCACGGCGCGTGTGGATGGACGCATCAGCGGATACTTCGAGTGGATGGGCGCAGCCAGCTACACCTCCGATCAGCGCACCAGCGCCATGCACGGCAAGCAGTTCCTGCTCGATGCGGTCTATGCGGGCCTGGATGCCGATTCGCTTTCCGGCCGGCTCGACTTTCATCACGGTCCTCCGGACGGCGCCTATCGGCTGGTGGTGAGCTTTGAGGTCTGGCGCGATCAAAGCGACAGCAAGTCGACGCCGCAATCATTCCGCCTGGCGGTAGACGCACAAGGCCGCGATTTGCAGAGATGGATGGTGACCAACGGTGAGGAGCGCCACAAGCTCGCAAGCTTCTCCGCCGGCAACGGTGCCGCGAACACCAACGGAGTCGAGGTCGCCCTCGATGACATCTTCGAGATGCGCGTGCCCTTCGCACTGATGGGCGCGCAGGACGGGAGCCGGATCCGGCTACGCTTTGCCATTTGGAAGGAACACCTGCCGGTGGATTCGCTGCCGCTGGAGGGTTGGATTGATCTGCACGCGGTTCCAGAAGAGGAGCTGGAGAACAACCTGTACAGCTTCTCACCAACGGAATAGTGATGGAAGGGCGCAGCTTCAGCGGTGCCGCTTACGATGAGTTCTCCTGCAAAACAGCGTCCCAGGGGCCTGTTCGTCGGCTTGGCTACCGTCGACGTCACCTATCCAGTTGACGAGATCCCGCGGCGCAATCGGAAGATTTCGGTTCCGGCACAACATGTCTCCGCCGGAGGTCCGGCCACGAATGCTGCGGTGACGTTCGCCTTTCTCGGCGGACGTACGTCGCTGGTCACGGCGGTGGGATCGCATCCGCTGGCGTCAGTGATACGCAGCGACCTGCAACGCTTCCAGATTGCGCCACACGATATGGCCAGGTATCGGCAGGAGGTCCCGCCAATCTCCTCTATCATGGTGCTGCGCGGCACGGGCGAGCGCACGGTTGTCTCCGCGAACGCGGCTGCGTTTTCGCAGATTAGCGCGAAATTCAATTCACGATGGCTGACGGGTGTCCAGATTGTGCAGGTCGATGGACATTACATGAATCTATGCATCACTGCGGCGCGTGCTGCTCGCCTGCGGGGCATTCCGGTAGTTCTCGATAGCGGAAGCTGGAAAGAGGGAATGGAGGAGTTGCTGCAGTTTGTCGACATCGCGATTTGCTCCAACGACTATCTGCCGCCGGACTGTCGCGATGTCGATGACGTGGTCGAATTTCTGGAAGGCCGAACAATTCGCAAGATCGCGATTACGCGCGAAGCCCGGGAGATTCGCTTCGTCGATGGTGCACGGCGTGGCAGTGTCGCCGTTGAGAAGATTCGAGCGGTGGACACTCTTGGAGCCGGAGACATCTTTCATGGGGCATTTTGCTATTTCGCCTGTCAGCCTGGATACGGATTTCGTGATGCTTTGGCGGCGGCCGCGCGCGTAGCGGTGTTCTCCTGCCGGTACCCCGGCACGCGCTCGTGGATGGCGAAATATCGGAGATAAACGTCGCCGGCTGACGCCGGGCTCGGGTGACAACAAGGTGTCGTATCTGCAACTGACGAGGTGCATAGGCAGCCTCAGCAGCTCTGCTCGGCATCCTAATCCCAGGCGAGCGCTATGCGTATTCTTAGTGTCATCGTTGCGGTGTCGTTGCTATCCATTGTTATTCCGGCGAATGCCTCCGATCTTCGCCAGGTGGGCATGGTGAATCTGCCGGGTGCGCCCGGCTTTGGCCAACTTGCCTTTGCCGATGGGATGCTGCTGCTGACGCATACGGGCGCGTCCGCAGTCGACATCTTCGATCCGGCACGCCGTCGCGTTATCGCGCAGATCAATGGCCTGCAATCGCCGCGAGCGATTGCCGTGCATGAGAATGCGGGCAAGGTCTACATTGCCGATCACGGCAGCAACTCCATCGTAGTGGTAAACGTCGACGGCTGGAAGGTGATCGACTCAATCGCATTGCCGGGCTCACCCGACGCGATTCTGCTGGACAGCACAGGCAAGATGTACTGGACCGATGCTACGGCTGGCACCATCTCGCTGCTCGATCTTCACACCAAGCAAGACATTGCCAAGCTCGACCTGAGCGGCACGCCTCGCAACCTCGCCTTCGACAGTGCGCGGAATCTGGTTTACGTCACGTTGCAGGATCAGCACCAGATCGTGGCCGTCGATCCGCAACTGAGACTCGTCAACCGATTCGACGTCAACGGCTCGCAGCCCACGGGCTTGACTTACGATCCCGACACGCGCGAACTCTACGTTGCGGTGCGCTCGGCGGTGATCGGGCTCAATGCCGGTACCGGGGCCGAGATCGATCGCGTAACGGCTCCTGCAGGCGTCGACTCGCTCTGGCTCGACGGCGACTCGCAGACGCTGTATGCCGCAAGCGAGGGCTCATTGTTGGTGATGAGTGTGAAGGGAAGACTGGTGCTCACCGATACAATTACGACCGAAGTCAAGGGACACACCGTCGCCTACGATGCGGACAAGCAGCTGGTGCTGCTGCCCGGCGGCCGCGAAGGCAAGTCCAAGCTGCAGATCCTCCGGCCGATGAACATCAACCGGCAAACCGGCACGGCCGAGGAGACGAGCGCGGCAGTTCGGTAGATCTCTATCCCAGGTAGGCCCTTGCCATCGGCCGCCACCACGGCCAGTCGTGATAGCTGCGATCGCCCCACACATACAGCTCATGGCGGATGCCGCGTGCGCGCAGGATGGCGGCCATCTGCTCATTGTCGTTCCAGCACATGTCCCATTCGCCAGTGGCGAGCACCGTGCGCATGTGGTTGTAGCGCCAGCCGTCGGTGCAATTGGCGAGGTAGTCAGGCGGATTGTTGAAGTAGACGTCCTCGCTGTACCAGCCGTCGAGGAAGCGTTTGATGTCGAACGAGCCGCCCATGGTGACGCAGTCAGTCACCTTGTCGGGATGGCGGAAGGCGAAGTTCAGCGCGTGATAGGCGCCGAAGCTGCAGCCGGTGACGATGGTCCGCGGATTCCAGTTCTTGTTCCACATCAGCGGAATCACGTCGTTCAGGATGTAACGCTCATATTGCAGATGCCGCTGCACGCGCCAATAGGGATGCGCCCATTTGTTGTACCAGCTTTCGGTGTCAACGCCGTCGACGCAATAGACCTGCAGCCAGCCGTTTTCCAGGCGGTCGGCGAGCGTGGCGATCATCTTGTTGTCTTCGTATTCGAAGAAGCGGCCCATGGAAGTAGGGAAGACGAGGACCTTCGGACCATCGTGTCCGAAGACGAGCAGATCCATATCGCGTTGCAGATCCTTCGACCACCAGCGGTGGAATTCGCGATTCACGTTATGTATGCCTCTGATGGAGAGATTTTGCCGAGCTTAAAGCCAGTACCGAGTCCCGGCGCGCCTGGTAGAGCCGGCCTTCAGGCCGGCGTCTAAGTCCGATCCGTCGGCTCCAGCGGTCCTTGTGTACCCGTGGACGTAGCCCTGAAGCGCCGCTTTACCTGGACCAGACGTCTGGTACTCTAGGAGCCACAATTCTACCGTATGCCAACCGATCCCATGAATCTGCCCGACGCGCCTATTGCCGGGCAAGGCTTCTACGTCACGCACTTCCTCACCGTCAAGGATCAGGCGAGGTCGAAAGCCTTCTACGTCGCCGTTCTGGGCGGCAATGTCGTGCAGGAGGAGAATCCCTGCTATATCAAGCTGGCGAATTCGTGGATTATTCTGAACTCGGGCGGCGGCCCGACGCCGGACAAGCCCGATGTACTGCTTGAGACGCCGCAGGATCTTAAGAAGGTGAGCAGCTTTCTTAACCTCCGCGTCGCCGACATCCAGAGTTGTTACCGGGAATGGAAGGCGAAGGGCGCGGAATTTCTCACTGAGCCGCTCGACAACCACGGTCACGAGATGCGATGTTACATGCGCGACCCTGACGGCTATCTCATCGAGGTAGGGCAATACAGCCAGACGGCGATCGATCGCTTTAAGAAGTATTTAGGCAAAGCAAGCCTGTAGGCTTGCATGCATTGAGAAGAGATTATTACGGAGCCAATGCTCACTCCCACCGACATGAACCAGCCTCCCGTCGCCCTGGCCGGCGATTTGAAGTCCCGCTTACGTCTGCACGAGAACTTCGTCTCCAAGGTCGAGGAAGACCATGACTTCATCGTCTACCTGCCGCCGATATACGACGAGCAGCCCGACCGCCGCTTTCCCGTGCTCTACATGCAGGACGGGCAGAACCTCTTCGATCCGGAAACCAGCTTCTGCAAGGGCAATTACTGGCGGATGGGTGAGACGGCCGACGCGCTGGCATTGGCCGGCGAGATCGAGCCGCTGATTATCGTCGGCGTCTACAACACCGGCAAGCATCGCATCGACGAATACACGCCCGTGGAAGACAAGCGCCTGGGCGGCGGGCAGGCTGATGCCTACGGCCAGATGCTGGTCGAAGAGCTGAAGCCGTTCGTCGATCGCACCTATCGCACGCTGCCAGGCGAGGCCAACTGCGGACTGGGCGGCTCCTCGCTGGGTGGGCTGGTCACGCTTTATCTTGGCCTGCGCTATACCTGGCTCTTCAGCAAGCTGGCGGTGATGTCGCCGTCGGTCTGGTGGCGCAATCGCGCGATCCTCAAGACCGTGGCAAAGATGCCGCGCAAAGCCAACCTGAAGATCTGGCTTGATATCGGGACGAAAGAGGGCCAGCGGGCCCTGCCCGATGCGCGCGAGTTGAACATCGCGTTGGTGAAGAAGGGATGGATCGAGGGACGCGATCTGTCCTATCTGGAAGTTTCCGACGCCGAGCATACCGAGTCGGCGTGGGCGGAGCGCGTGGCGCCGATGCTGAAGTTTCTGTTTCCGGCGAAGTAGGAACAATTCATCACTCTTCGGTTTCGCTCAGGGCGAGCTCCAGCACAGAGAGAAGGAACATAACTCCTAGTAGAGTTGTGCCCAGAAAGTCGAGCTTGCGAGCGAAGATCGATACCGCACAGGCGAAGCGGGCAACACCGACGAAGCGTGCGAGGGAGAGCCGTGCGGGCATCCACGAGGGAATGAGCGTGGCGACGAATTCGGCGTACCGGAAGTGTTTGGTACCGAAGACCAGCAGCGTGATGGCGTACAAGGCAAGGCCAACCTCGATGGCACTCCAGTGTCGCTTACTGATCCGCGGCATCTTTCCACTTGATGCTCAGGATGGGGACACCAGATTGCTCCAGCTTGAGCTCGTTGTGTCCCACGATTATTTTCTCGTGTCGTTTGGAGCTCAAGCGCAGGTTGGCTTCGACTCCCGAGTGATGGGCGCCGGAAGGCGGCGGGGGTGGTGCAGGATAGTAGCTGTCGGGTCCGGCCACGCTGTCGAGCATGGCATGGAGAATCCCTTCCGATGCGCCTTGCTTTCGCAGTTGAATGAGCGCCGCCGGCGTGATGACGAAGTTGCTCGGCGAGACTCGGATTTCGCGTACGATGACGCTCTCCGGCAGGCCCGCCCTCATCATCTTTACGACGTCAGCGTTGGTAAGGGTGGCATCACCGGTTGATTGCGCGAAGCAGGATGCGGAGGTGGCCGCGAGAAGAATGATGAGAATGGCTAAGCGGTATGGGGTTGCGCCACGCATGGTATGTCTCCAATAGCAAGCTCGAATGTTCTGTCCGCGCCGGAGGACAACGCTCCTCCGTGAGGGCCGTCATGTCTGGGGAACGCGCAGTTCAACAAAGCTTGCAGAAAATATTTTGGCAGGCCAGCCGGTTTGACACCCTTTTCCGGCGCGGCCTATACTCCGCCACAAATCTCGTTTCGGAGGATGGGTCATGTCGAAACCTTCGCCAGCCGCTTTCCTCTTGGTCGCGTTGGCTCTCACAGCGCTCAGTGCATCGGCGGCCTTCAGTCAGCAGCCAACTCTCACCCCCCAGAACAGCAACACCAGCAACCTCCTGATCGCGGTCAGCCCGGTCGATGAAAACGTGGTCTGGGCAGTTGGAACCAACAGCACATTCGTCGTTACGACGGATGGCGGCAACACCTGGCGAGCCGGCGTAGTGCCAACGCAGAATGCCGCCGAGGTCCAACTTCGCGATGTGCAGGGCGTCAGCGCCGATGTTGCCTATGTCATGTCGATTGGGAACTTCCCCGGGGAGTTCGCCATTTACAAGACCACCGATGGCGGCAGCACCTGGACAATGCAGTTCCAGAACCAGCTGGTCGGCGCCTTCTACGACTGCATGGCGTTCTGGACTCCGACCAATGGCATCGCGCACAGCGATTCCGTGAATGGCGTCTTCCCCGACATCATTACGACCGACGGACTAACCTGGCAGAGCATCGCCAACAATATGCCGCCCGCGTTGCCGGGCGAGGCGTCGTTCTCCTCCAGTGGAACCTGCGTGGCGACTCAGGGCAGCAGTAATGCGTGGATTGCCACCGGCGCTTCGGATATCGCCAGGATTCTGGCGACCACCGACGGCGGCAATACCTGGAATGCGTACGACACTCCACTGCACAGCTCACCGACAGCCGGCGGATTCAGCGTGGCCTTTCGCGACGCTTCCAACGGCATGCTCGGCGGCGGCGACCTGGCTCCGGTCAATCCGCTGCAGGCAGCACAAACGGCGATTTCCAGTGACGGCGGGCAAACGTGGCAGCTTACCAACCATCCGCCGCTGGTTTATGCCATCTTCTGCCTGTCGTATTTGAGCAACACAACCGGCGTCGGCGGCGGAGGGCAGCATGAGGTTCGGCGGGAGATGAAGCCGGTTGCAGGCCGCCGAGTAAGCAAGCAGGGCGGGACGGATTACACGCGCTACGTCGTGATCACCGCCGACATCGGTGGCGCAGCGTGGTCTCCCGATGAAGGGACAACGTGGAATATCCTGCCGGGCGTTACAGGATACTGGGCCGTAGCCTTCGCCAATCCGCAGAATGGCTGGATGGTGGGAACAAACGGAACGATCCTGAAGGTGAGCTTCCCGGACTAGTGGTCATACACGTAAGAACAGCTCCCATGTCTCGAAAGGCGCGAGACATGGGGCACCCGCCTGGTCGCGAATTGCTAGTTGCTTACGGCTAGCTGCGGTTCTTTGGCGCTGTAATGCGACTCGACGTAGTCGTTGAGTATCTGGATGAATTCGGCGACGATGTGATCGCCCTTGAGCGTCAGCATCAGGCGGCCATCGACGTAGACCGGCGCCTTCGGCTCCTCGAAGGTTCCCGGCAGCGAGATGCCTATGTTGGAGTGCTTCGACTCGCCCGGCCCGTTGACGACGCAGCCCATAACGGCGACCTTCATCTCTTCCACGCCGGAGTAGCGCGTCTTCCAGACCGGCATCTGCTCGCGCAGGTAGCTCTGGATCTGTTCCGCCATCTCCTGAAAGAAGGTGCTGGTGGTTCGGCCGCAGCCGGGACAGGCCGTAACCTGCGGCGTGAAGCTACGGATTCCCATAGACTGCAAAATCTGTTGCGCAACCGTGACCTCTTCGGTGCGATCGCCATTCGGCGCCGGCGTGAGCGAGACGCGGATCGTGTCGCCGATGCCTTCTTGCATCAGCACGCCCAGCGCGGCGGTTGAGCTGACGATGCCCTTCGCGCCCATGCCTGCTTCGGTCAGGCCGAGATGCAGCGGATACTCGCAACGTCGCGAGAGCTCGCGATAGACGTCGATGAGGTCCTGCACACCGCTGACTTTGGCGCTGAGGATGATCTGCTCGCGCTTCATGCCGTAGCTGACGGCGAGCTCGGCCGAGCGCAGCGCGCTTTGCACCATCGCTTCCATCGTCACGTCGCGCGCATCCTTCGGCTCATCCAGCTTCGAGTTCTGGTCCATCAGACGCGTCAGCAGCGCCTGGTCGAGCGAGCCCCAGTTGACGCCGATGCGCACCGGCTTGTCGTTCTCGATGGCGACCTCGATCATGGTGCGAAAGTTGTCGTCATCTTTCTTGCCGATGGAGACATTGCCGGGATTGATGCGGTACTTGGCCAGTGCGCGCGCACACGCGGGATACTTCTTCAGCAGGATGTGCCCGTTGTAATGGAAATCGCCGATGATGGGCACGGGCACGCCGAGCTTGTCGAGGCCATCGACGATGTAGGGCACTGCCTTAGCGGCGTCATCGTTGTTGACGGTCACGCGTACCAGCTGGGAGCCGGCGCGGGCCAGGGCCATCGACTGGCGTATGGTTCCGTCGATATCGGCGGTGTCGGTGTTGGTCATCGACTGCACCACAACCGGTGCATCGCCGCCGACGCGCACGCCGCCCACGGTCGCCGTATAAGTCTTTCTGCGCTGAATTTGTGCCATACAGGACTGTAGAAAAGTTTAACACGGACGTTCTGTTCGCTCTGGACATCCCAGCCCTCGCGACATAGAGTGCTGCCATATGGGCGCGCAAGACATCGTACGACTCATCCTGCCTTGGGTCGCGGCCCTCGCGATCAGCAAAGCGGGATGGATTTACGCCACGATGTTTCAGCGTGATCGCCCACTCTCTCACTTCCAGAAGACCGTCAGCAAATACCTCAGCCTGTTTGTTCTCGGGATGGGTTATCTGGTTCTTTGGCAGTTCGAAGTCGACACAGCCGTTCATATCCGTGGCTTTTGGCGAGCCCTCTTGGTTTTATGGGCGGGAGCAACCGCGGGGATGGCGATACATGCACTTCGGCGCAACCCGCACTCCCCTGGGTTGGTGGAAGATAAGGCGTCCGCGGCTCCGGAGGTATCGGTCGCTTCCCAACAAATTGAAACTTCGCCTCCCGATTTCCGGAAACCTTAACAGGATCCTCACATCTGACGACATAGGCCGCCAGCATTAGCGTTGGACTTTGTTCCATAACAAGACGACAATAGAGGTAGCTGGCCGGCAACAATTCGCTCGCGACAGGGTTCTAATCGAGGGTGGGCCAGGGTGCCGAAGTCTATCTGCCCTTCGGTTCGGCCCAGCAAAGAAGGTAGGTTATGCGTTCCGCAATCCGTCCGTTCAGTATTGGCGCGGTGGCGCTGATGTTGGTTTCGCTGGGCTTCGCTCAGAATCAGGGCTCGACCCCGACCGATCAGGGCACGGCGCAGACTCAGAACTCGCCTTCGGCATCCGGTTCATCCTCAGGTCAGAGCGGCTCGGACGGCCAGTACATGCCGGAAAAGCCGGAGAAGAACGCTCCCTCACCGGACGCGATGAAGAACATCGACGCGATTGGTAACCGAAATGTCGGTTGCAACAAGGGCGTCGGGAACTGGTATTCGCTCGACAAACAGGTGGCGATGGGGCGCGCGTATTCGCAACAGGTGGAACACAGCGCCAAGCTGGTCAGCGATCCTGTCATCACGGAATATGTGAATCGCATCGGGCAGAACCTGGTGCGCAACTCCGATGCCAAGGTTCCGTTCACGATTAAGGTGATCGATACCGATGAAGTGAATGCCTTCGCGCTGCCGGGCGGTTTCTTCTATGTGAACTCCGGTTTGATCCTGGCGGCCGACAACGAAGCCGAACTGGCCGGTGTGATGGCGCACGAGATCGGACACGTTGCTGCGTGCCATGTGGCGCGCGAGCAGACGCGAAGCAACATCGTGAACCTGGCGAGCATTCCGCTGATCTTCGTCCCCGGCGGCTGGGGCGTCTATGAAGCCACACAGGCGGCCATGGGCATCGGCGTACCTCTCACCTTTATGAAGTTCTCGCGCAACTTCGAGGCTGAAGCCGACTTCCTCGGCATGGAGTACATGTACAAGGCAGGCTATGATCCGCAGTCGTTCATCTCGTTCTTCGAGAAGATCGAGGCTCAGGAGAAGAAGAAGCCAGGCACGCTGGCCAAGGCATTCGCCTCCCATCCCATGACGCCCGACCGCGTCGCAGCTGCTCAAAACGAAATGAGGACGGTGCTGCCGGCGCGTGATGAGTACATTGTGAATACTTCGGAATTCGATCAGGTGAAGTCACGCCTGGCCACCCTGGAGAACCGGCACAGGCTGCAAAACGACAAGGACAAGGCCGATCGGCCAACGTTACGGCGGGCAACGGCCGACAATCCTTCCACGAACAACGGCAATGGCTCCGACAGCCAGCCCAGCGACGACCGTCCGACGCTGAAGCGCAACGATGGCTCGGGCTCGCAGTCGTTCAACTAATCGCTCCATAGTGCAGATGAAGGCTCCCGGCATTGGGAGCCTTTTGATTTGTGCCTGGATTTTTCGTGACGAACAGCCACATTCTGGTGGCGAACGACTGTTTGGAGGACTACACTGCGGCCGAGATTCCCTCAGCGTTTTTTCGGGGGCGTGTATGCTGCGCAAGCTGGCTTTGGTCTTGCAGTTCGTCCTGGTGATTTGCCTTGGATTGACCGTCGAAGCAGCCGAGTCCGCCAAACAGCGATTGCCCAACCTCAGCGAGAAAGACTTTCACCAGCTACAACTCCGGGCCCAGCACGGCGACCCCGACGCAGCTGCATCGCTGGGAGTGGCTTTCGAGGAAGGCATGCATGTGCAGCCGGACATGACCCAGGCGCTCCGCTGGTATCGCCTGGCGGCTGCGCATGAAAACGTCGAAGTGCTGCATCATCTGGGATTGCTCTACGAAGAGGGCCGGCTGGTGCCGCAGAGCTACCCCGAGGCCGCGCAATGGTATCGCAAGGTCGCCGAACTGGGGTACGCGCCATCGCAGTGCAACCTGGCGAACCTCTATCGCGAGGGCCGCGGCGTGCCGCGCGATCTGGAGCAAGCCGCCAAGTGGTACGAGGTCGCCGCGCGTGCAGGCGATGTTCAGGCGCAGAGCAACATCGGCTACATGTACGATCACGGCGACGGAGTTGTGCTGGATTATCAGCAGGCTGTGTACTGGTATCGCAAGGCGTCGGAGCAGGGATTCGGCATCGCCCAGATTAGTCTGGGCGTCATGTACAAGCTGGGTCACGGAGTTCAGGTCAACGAGGAAGAGGCGCTCCGCTGGTTCGCGAAGGCTGCGGAGCAGGGGATGGCGCGCGCGTTAGTTTACCAGGCAATCTTGTACATGCAGGGAACGCAGATATCGCGCGATTACGCGCGCGCGTCGGAGCTACTGGCTCGCGCCGCGGACGCGGGCGAAACGGATGCCGCGCCACTGCTGCAGCGGTGCCGCAGATATGCCGCACAGGATGGAGCGCCGGCAACGGAGACGGCGTCTCACGTCAGCCAGCGCAAATGACTTCGCTTATTGCGTGATCTCCCAAACCACGCCGCAGCCCAAGCCTCCACAGCCGCCACCGCTGGAGACGCCGGCAGTTCCGTAGACGTTCCCGGCGGAGTCGAGCACGACATTGCCGAAGGGATTACCGCCATCACTACCGCCCGTGAAGTCGTGCAGGGAAGTGTACGTCCAGCTGCCGTTGTGCGGCGTCAGCTTGAAAACGGAACCTGCCCCATTGGCGCCATCCATGACCGTCGTGCCGTAGAGAGCCCCGCCAGAGTCGATCGCCAGCGTTCCCGTCGCGCCGTAGATCAGGAAATCGAAGGTGCCGTTGTAGGTCAGGCTGTAGAGCAAGTGGAAGGTCCAGTTGCCGCCGCCGGCGGGAGTAAGTTCGAAAACCGTGCCGCCGTTGTGGGCACCACCAAAATTCGTGGTTCCGTAGAGGTTGCCGGCGGAGTCGAAGATCAGTCCGCCAATGGGATACTGTCCGTCCGTCGAGCCGCATTGGAAGCTGTAAAGGACTTTCTCCGTCCAACCGCCGTCGCTCGGACTCAATTCATACACCGTGCCACAGCCATTGGTGCCGCCGCCGTTGGTAGTGCCGTAGAGATTTCCGGACTGGTCGAAGATAACCGCGCTTTCCGGGCCATTGCCATCGTCGCCACCGCTGAAGTAATAAAGCGGGGTGGGCGTGCCTCCAGGCGTGATCTTGTAGACCGCGCCATAACAACAGGGAATGGCGCCATAGATGTTGCCAGCCTGATCGAAGGTCACTTCTCCGAACGAAGGACAGCTGCCGAGCACTAGCGTTCCCGGATCATGAGGACGGCCGGCGGGACGGGCGGCGCTCCAGTCGCTGAATCCCTCGCAGATCGCATTGATTCCGCCGAACGAGTACACGATGCTTTCCAGCCATGGGCACAGCGACGTGGTGCAGGCGGTGGCGGGAGGACGCAAGCTGTAAAGGCTGCCGCAGCCGGGCCCTTCGCAGAATTGGGCTCCGCCGGCATCCGTTGTGCCGTACAGAACGCCGTTCGGGGCGAAGGCCGGCCGCGCCATGGGTGTCGAGCCGTCGCTCGGACCGCGGAATTGCCAGAGTGGGTCCAGCGTCCACCCAGCACCTTGGAATTCCAGGCGGAATACCGTTCCGCATCCTTCCTCGTTACAAAAGCCGCTGCTGTGGCCTCCACTTTGAGTTGTGCCATACAACCTGCCGCGAGCGTCGATAGCCAATCCGGCTACAGGATTCGCTCCGTCGGTTCCCGAAAAGCTATGAATAACGTTGAACGTCTGTCCAATGACTGGCTGGGCCAGGACGAAGGCTACGGCGAAGATTGCCAGCCGCAAAGTGGAGTGCAGCAGTCGACTTGCTTTGCGCGATGTCATGGGCGCTCTCCTTAAGGGGTCAGCACAAGGTGATCACCGAAACTCAGATTTGCCGGAGCTGCGGTCAATTGCAATCGCAATTCAACTTCACGAAGGTTTTGTCATGGCCGTGCAGTGCAAGGGAGGGAACTTACTTCTCCCGGTGATTCAGAAACTTCGATCAGCCGCGCCCCTGGGATCCGACGAAACAGGCTGGAGCGTGAGGGAAATTCTGTTCCAGCCGCAACAGTGCGTCAAGTGAATCCGCGGCTGTTTTTGTTCGAATCGTGTGGCAGCAACCGCGACGACTACAATAACAACCAGGTTTGTTCAGTCCGTGCCAAAGACTGCTTGTGCGGTCCAACTTTACGGAACTTTACAATCCGATCTGGTGAATAACTGATGAAACGAGATCAGGTTCACCCCCGAGGTGGCGTTGCTGATTGCCTTAACCGACGAGCAACTGCTGGCGCAGGCTCTGGCGGGAGATGAAGACGCGTTCACCGTCCTGTATCGCAGGCGGCAGGGGCCGATCTTTCGCTTTGCCCTGCACATGAGTGGTTCTTCACAGATTGCCGAAGAAGTGACGCAGGAAGTTTTTCTCTTTCTGCTGCAGCGTGGCCAAGACTTCGATGCGGAGCGGGGAGCGCTGGGTGCCTTCCTGTTCGGAGTAGCCAGGAATTACGTCCGCCGCGCATTGGAGCGCAGCTATCCTGAGCACGTGCTGGGAACTCCGGTCGAAGAGCAAGCAGAGTCGCTGATGGTGGAGAGCGATCCGAGCGAAGGAATTGCGCGGCGGCAGACATCCACCGCGGTCTGGAAGGCGGTGCTGTCGCTGCCTGAGCATTATCGCGAGGTGGTGGTGCTGTGCGATCTGCAGGAGATGAGTTACGCGGATGCAGCCGAAACGGCGGGTTGCGCCATCGGGACCATTCGCTCGCGGCTGCACCGGGCGCACGACATGCTTAGCAAGAAGCTGCAGCACTCGGCAGCGGTGGCTCCGGGAATCTCAAGCATGGCGGCGAGGTGCGTATCATGACATGCCGTGAGTTCAAACATAGTGCGGCATCTCTAACATTGTGGGAGCTGGTACAGGCGCCCGATCGCGAGGTCCAGGACCACGCGGACGAATGCGCAGCTTGTGGCGCGTGGTTGGGTAGGCAGCGCGCGCTGGCAGCTTCGATGCAGACGTTGCAGACGCGAACTTCCGGCCTGGAAGCCGGACCGAGTGTGGAGCGGGCGTTGCTGCGGGCCTTCCGGCAGGTCGCTCCGGTACATGCCGCCGGAGTGGAGGAATGCACGACGTCCTTACGCCTTGCGGCAATGCCCAACTCCACTCCACTGGCGCTGCGATTGAGTCGTTTCTTTGAAATTGGCGCCTACGTCGCCGTAGCAGCAGCGATTGTGGTGGTGGTGTTCCTCGGAGTTCGGATCCTACAGCGCCGCTCCGCGCCGGCTCCGGTGCAGAGCCAGGCAAGACCTGCCGCTACGAAACCTGTCTTGCAGACGGCACCGGTGGTTGCGGCCAATGTCTCAGCGAAGGCATCACCCGCAAATACGCAGGTGGCGCGGACCGCCGCCGCGCGGAGACACGAGCGGGTGCAGCCTGCGGGTTCCGGCGCGCGGGCCAATGTGGGTCGGGCTTCGACCGAAGACGCGGCCAGCGATGCGGATGCCGGGTATGTCGCGCTGATGTTCTGCGATCCCTTGAGCTGCGCCGCAGAATCGCAGGTCGTACGGATGGAATTGCCGGCCGGGCAGAGTTCGCAACCGCAGGTGGCCGATGTTGTGGTCGGCTATGACGGATTGGTACGGGCTGTCCGTTTCGTCAACTAGGCAAGCTGTAAAGCAAGTCAATTCGAGAATGGGGATGAATGTATGAGTCTGGGAAAACGTGCGAGATTTTGTGTCGCTTCGAAGGTCCTATTGCTGGCAATGCTGGTTGTGGGTCTGACCGCGTTGGTCGCGGCCCAGAATGAGCCAGGGCCACCTCCTCCGCCACCGGGGGGTGCGGGCATGATCTTTATGCAAGGCCCGGGCATGGGCGGTGCATTCTTCCATGAGGAGATCGGGGAAGGTCATCAGGTGGTCACGGGCGCTCCCATGACCGCGATCCTGACGACCGACCGGGATACCACATTGTCGGACGGCAATACCATTCATACCGAGAATCAGACCACCGTGTACCGCGACTCCGAGGGCCGGGTGCGTCGCGAGGTGCAGTTCGAGTTGAACACTCCGGCCACCGGCGCTACCAAGCGCACCATGATCGTGATCACCGATCCGGTTTCCGGCAATCGCTACATGCTGAATCCGCAGAACAAGACAGCGCACCAGATGCCGCTCCGCCCGCCCAAGCCGCCGGCCGGCGCGGCTGAAGGAGAGCCGCCCGCCAGGCCGGCCCAGGACAATGTGACCACCGAGTCACTGGGCAGCAAAACCATTCTTGGGCTGCAAGCGACGGGCACGCGCGTGACCCGCACCATCCCGGCCGGGCAGATCGGCAACGCCAAGCCGATCCAAGTCGTCACCGAGCGCTGGGTTTCGACGGACCTGCAGATTCCGCTCAGCATGACGCACAGTGATCCGATGATGGGAACGGTGACCGCAACCGTGACTAGCGTGAATCGCACCGAACCTAACGCCTCGCTGTTCCAGGTGCCGTCGGATTACAGGATCCAAAGCGGCAAGGAAGGCGACGTCTTCTACATGCCGAAGCCGTAGTACAACTTTAACCAGGATCGGCAGCGGAGGCCTAAGCGGTCTCCGCTTTTCGTTTGGCTGGAGTTCAACACCTCCGGCCGGAACTCTTCCGGCGATTCCGTGTTTGCACATATGTCATGGAGATCAGAGCCGCACGCTTCGTGCCCCCTGCAATTTCCCGCGATGGAAGGCTTTCGGATTCATCGCGTAAAGAGTTGCCAATACATGGCCTGGCTGGCTGACGGTAAATTGTAGTTTCCAACCCCTGCGCCGTTGGCTCTCACATTCCTTGGAATCATCCAGCTGTTCCCGAAGGTGACTCGGGGAGCGAAGGGCTGGGTGCGCTTGCAATGCGCTTTTCCGTCATGCCTCGCGGAAATTGTGCCGATAGGGAAGATGAGGCGACTTTTCTACGAAAGGGAGTCATAGCAAAATGGTCAGAAGACTTACGTCACTTATTTTCGTCCTGGTGCTGGGCAGCCTGGTGGCGGCAGCGCAGCAGAGCACCTCCAAGTTCGATGTATTCGGCGGCTATTCCTACTTCAACGGCAGCACTTCGGGAGTCACCAACCGTTACAGCCTGAACGGCTGGAATGGCCAGGGAACTTATTATCTGAACCACTGGCTGGGAGCGACGGCTGATTTCGGGGGCTATTACGGCTCGCCTTTCGGATTGAGTGCCAACAACTACAGCTTCCTCTTCGGCCCGACGGTGAGAATACCGGTGGCGCATGTGTCGCCATTCGCGCATGTGTTGTTTGGCGCCGATCGCATCTATGAATCGCTGCTGGGCGGTTCCGTGACCGATACGTCATTTGGCATGGCGCTGGGTGGTGGCGTAGATATCCCGGTAAAGGGCGGCTTGGCCGTTCGTGCTGGCCAGTTCGACTGGCTGTATAGTAACCACTTCAGCACTGGCCAGAACAATCTCCGCGTCTCGACCGGCGTGGTTTTCCGGTTCGGCCAGTAATCCATTGCACTGCGGGCGCACGTTAGCGGCGTGCGCCTGTCAGCGCGGGTGCCCAATAATCGCGAGCACCCGCCGGATTCATCCAACATCAGCATCGTCTATCCCATCTCACAAGTAACACCAAGAACTTGTGGAGGCAGGAATGGCCCTATTCTCAATGAAGCTGGAAAACCTACAACAACTGTTCGTTAAAGAATTGCGCGATCTTTACGACGCAGAAACCCAGATCACCGACGCGCTACCGAAGCTAATCGAAGCCGCACATCACCCGGAGCTGAAGCAAGCGTTACAGGAACACCTGCGCGTTACCAAGCAGCAGATCTCGCGGCTGGATCGCATCTTCCAGATGCTGGGCGAGAAGCCGACTGGCGAGACGTGCAAAGGAATGAAAGGACTGATCAAGGAAGGCGATGAGATTGCGTCCCAGGGCGGCGATCCGAGCACGACCGACGCAGGCATCATCAGCGCGGCGCAACGCGTGGAGCATTACGAGATGGCTGGCTACGGCACGGTCCGCACCTACGCGCACCTGCTGGGCAGGCCGGAAATGGCGCAGTTGCTGCAGCAGACGCTGGATGAAGAAGCGGAAGCCGACCAGACATTGACCCAAATCGCCGCCACCGTGAATGTGGAAGCCAAAGCAGCCTAGCGGCCATCCCAACTGCGCTTGGGGTTGCAGAGGCAACTTCGAAGCCTCCCCGCCCAGGTTGAACCTGGGTGGGGATTGCTGTCTTCGCACAGATTTCGCCGCCGTGACCTTGATCCGTTCTACTTGGCCCGAGTCGGCATTGCCTTTGGCCACGCGGCATCCTTCACCCGCGCGTGAACGGGCGGACAGGTGGTGCTGCGCACGAACTGCGGAGCGTGGTCATCATCGCGCTTGAAGATGAAGGCGCGAATCTTGTAGCAGACGTGATCGTCCGAAGGCGCGAGCACTGCATTGTCGTTCGTTGCAGTTGGCGTGACTTCGAAAGCCTGCGGTGAAGGCGGCGCCCCGTCGAAAGCCTGCTGCGCAAAATTCAGCGACGGACGACTGTCCACGGCGGCAACCATGGCCCCGGCTTGGGCCGCTGGAGTGGACTGGACTGCTGAATCGGCCGGCGCGACCAGGACCAGTGACACTAAGAGAAGGCTGCTCAGGTACATATAAGCCCTCCTGAGGCGGATGATAGCACCGCCGAAATAAGAACGATTGAGATTGGGACAACTTGCAGGGAATTTTTTTCGATTATTTCAGGCGAGAACCAGTTCTAAACGTTGCGGAGGAAGCTCACAGCATCGGGCGGGCCGACGCGATGCGACCCGCATGCCGTAATCTTGTTTCCCGCATGCTGCTACGCCGCGGGTTTGCGCCGTGACTTCGCCTTCTTCGCGGCAACTACCTTCACCTCTGACTCGCGCTGGGCCTCCGCCACACGCTGCGGCGGACGCTTGGGCACGTTGGCCAGGCTCTCCTTGAGAGCGGCCATCAAGTCGACCACCGGAGCCAGCTTCTTCGGCTTCTCCACTGGCGTAACTTCCTCGCCCTCAAGGTGGGCCTTGATCAGCGTCTTCAGGTTCTCTTCGAAGGTGTCGTGATATTTCTCCGGCTCCCAATCGCCGGCTAATGCTTCGATAAGCTGATGCGCCACCTTAACCTCGGCCTCTTTCAGCTCGACATCCGGCCGGCCAAAACCTTCCAGGTCGCGCACCTCTTCCTTGTAATACATGGTGTGGAGCATCATGCCGCCTTTGTAGGGGCGGAGGAAGACCGTGTACTCGCGGTTATGCATGGTGAGCTTGGCGATGGCGACGTAGTTGCTTTCTTCCAGAGCTTTGCACAGCAGCGCATAGGGTCGGCGGCCGGCTTCTTCCGGCGTCACAAAGTACGACGACTCGAAGTAGATGGGATCCACGTCATCGGCCTTGACGAATTCCAGGATCTCCATCGCTTTCGCGGTCTTCGGTTCAATCTTCTTGATCTCTTCGGGCTCGATGATGACGTACTCGCCCTTGCGGTACTCGTAGCCCTTGACGATCTCGCTGCGCTCCACGACGCGATCGTCGTGCGGGCACCAGAGCTGCTGCTTGATGCGCGTGTTGTCGTCGCGATGCAGCATGTGGAAAGAGATGTGGTTACCGCGCGCGCCGGAAAACAGCCGTACCGGCATGGAGATCAGTCCAAACGTCAGATAGCCAGACCACACGGAAGATGCCATAAATTCGTCCTCGTTACGGCCAGAGCCCCTGTGGAAAACTGGGCACAATATGATCCGGCGCTGCGCCGGGCTGCGTCAAGAGCAATTCGTCCCAAGCGGCGGGGAACCAAAGTGCTTACTTGCCAAATAGATGGGATGCTGGGTGGATGGGGCGGGGCGGCTTCCCAAGTGGAGGCCGGTGGCTCATGCGATACTGACTATTCGTGACAAGTCTCATCCAGGCAAGGGGCTTGCCCGCCGCGGTGGTCGCCATCGGATTTGCTCTGCTGGCCCGCGTCATGGGCTCGGTGACCGACGGCGGCGCTCTGGCGGGAGTTCTGGCTGCTTTCGTCCTGATGCTGGCCGGTGGTCTCGCCGGCTTTATTCCACTGCTGACATTGTTCGTGCTGACGGTAATCTCCACACGCTGGGGCCACACGCGCAAGCAGCGGCTGGGAGTGGCCGAGCGCCACCGCGGCCGGAGGGCGTCGCAGGTAATCGCCAATCTGGGTGCGGCGACGCTGTGCGCTATGGCGGCTCTGTATTTTCCCGACTTCAGCGGAGTCCTGCTGGTGGGCGCGATGGCGGCGCTGGCTGAGGCTGCCGCCGATACCGTGTCTAGTGAACTCGGCCAGGCTACTGCCCGCAGCGCCTATATGATCACCGACTTTCGCGACGTTCCCATCGGCACCAATGGCGCTATCAGCGTGGAAGGCACGATCAGCGGATGCGTGGCCGCCAGCATCATCTCCTGGGTAAGTGCGTCTTCCGGCCTGGTGGATTGGCGCTGGACTCCGCTCATCGCTCTCGCCGGTATCGGCGGCATGCTGCTCGACAGCGTTCTGGGCGCGACGTGGGAGAACGCGGGCAAGATGGGCAACGATTCGGTGAACTTTGTGAGTACCGTATTTGCCGCCAATGTCGCGCTGCTGGTACTGGGAGTGATGGAGCGGCTCGGGTTGTAGAAGTGTAGGCCAGCCCTACCCGATCGTTGGAAGAGCAATGAAAGTCCGCTTGGTTCGTTGGAACTAAGGTCCATGTTTCGGAAGGACTAGAGCAATTTTGTTGGGCTATTTTGCGTCCCGCGCGACCCGATCCGTGGCTGCGGACCATATAATCATCCCTTGATTTAAGCCACGCAGTATCACCGCCCTCGTCTTCAACCCCTGCGAAATCCAACACAGTGGAGAATCGTTAGCATGCAGCCTTGCTCGTCCGAAATATATGCTCGCCCGCATTTTTCCGTTTATTGCAATCTCTGCTTAGTGGCGGTTCTGTCGGCCCTGCTATTGGTGCTCGCCGGTTGCGGCGGAGCGGCGTCGGCGACGCAACCGCAAACGCCGATCGCTCAACCATCGCAACCGGCCGGAAGCGGGTCATCCGACTCCGGCTCCGACTCGCAGCCTAGTTCCTCCGGCAGCAACTTATCGTCGTCGGAGATTCCGGGCGTTCCTGCGGGGGCGCAGACGATTTCAGCTGTGCAGACGCTGCCCAACTGGCAATGGTGTACCGCGAGACTCAATGGTCACGTCTGCGCCAGCGGACAAGGGAATGCGACTTCCAGCATGACAGCTAACCAGGCGACGCCCTCGCTCAGCGGCCGTTCTTCGGTATTCCATCTCGGCGGGGCGACTGCCTACTCCAACGCGCTGTGGTGGAAGTCCTTCGGACCGAACAACACGCCGAAGCATTTCGTCTACGATCTGTACTTTTATATGAAGGAACCGACGGCCCCCGAGGCGCTGGAGTTCGACATTAACCAGAGCATGGGCGGCACGCGCTATACGTGGGGAACGGAGTGCAGCTATCGCGATACCGGATTCTGGGACATCTGGAACGATGAAACGCAGCGCTGGGAGACGACGACCGTTCCATGCCCGGTGGTCTCCGCCGACACGTGGCACCATCTGACATGGCAGGTGGAGCGGGTCAACGGACAAGTGCATTACATCAGCGTCACGCTCGATGGCGATGTGTCGACGGTGGACAAATACTACACTTCGCAACACGGTTGGAATGGCAACGGCGTGAATGTGGCCTTCCAGATGGACGGAGACTATCGTCAGGATGCCTATTCGGTGTGGCTGGATAACGTGAGCTTGTCAACGTGGTAGGGAAAAGCTGCAATTCGCATTTCGCTCTTCGCTTTTCGCCAGACAAGCCCGTGTCACGCTGGCGCACCACGGGCCGGGCGGAGAGCGTGAGGATGTCCCATGAGAGGGTGCTCCACCCAAGCATCTCTTGCTTGGGTGGGTCCTTATGCCGTCACTGCTTCGGCCCTCAGCTTCTGCTTCAGGTCGGCGGCGATTGCCTGCCCGTGGAAGCGGCCATTCTCAATGAAGATCTCGCTGGTCCGCATACCCGCGATCAGCACGCCCGCCAGATAGATTCCCGGGACGTTACTCTCCAGAGTCTCGCGGTTCACAACCGGCTTCTTGTCGGCTTCGCCGCTGATCTTGATCCCCAGCGAACACAGGAACTCGAAGTCGGGATGATATCCGGTCAATGCGAAGACGTAATCGTTCGCCAGCGTCAGCTCGCCGTCCGGCTTCTCGAGCACAACGTGCTCGAGGGTGATCTCGCGAACGCGCGTGTTGAAGTAGGCCGTGACCTGGCCGGCCTTGATGCGGTTCTCGATGTCGGGCTTGATCCAGTACTTCACCGACGGCGCGATTCCCGGACCGCGATGCACCAGCGTGACCTTGGCCCCGTGCCGCCACAGCTCCAGCGCGGCAATCGCGGCCGAGTTCTTGCCTCCGATGACCATCACATCAAGCCCGAAGAAGGGATGCGGCTCGCGGTAATAGTGCATGACCTTGGGCAATTCCTCGCCGGGAACGTTCATGTAGTTCGGGCGGTCGTAGTAGCCGGTGGCAAGGATGAGCTTGCGGGCGTGGTATTGGCGTTTGTGGCCGTGCAGGTTGGTGGTGTGGACGACGAAGTTGTTGTCGCTGCCCTCGACGCTCACGACCGGCTCATACTGCCGCACATCGAGCTGGTAGTGCTCGGCGACCTTGCGGTAGTACTCCAGCGCCTCCTGCCGCGTTGGCTTCTGGTTCGGACTGCAGAAGGGGATATTGCCAATCTCCAGCAACTCCGGCGTGGTGAAGAACGTCATGTTGCTGGGATAGTTGAACAGGGAATTGACCAGGCAGCCCTTGTCGATGTTGGCGACAGTGAGGCCGGCGCGCTTGGCGTCGATGCCGCAGGCCAGACCGGTCGGGCCGGCGCCGATTACGACCACGTCAAAGGACAAGACTTCAAGTGCTCCACGATCCATAGAGTCAGGATACCGTGTAAGGAGCATGGCGTGAATTGCGGTTATAGTGGAGGAATTCCCCACCCAAGCGAAATCAGCTTGGGTGGGCAGCCGGCGTTTGACCTTATGTCCTACTTCGTGGGACTCGGCTCCTCCGGCAGCTTCTGCGGGGGCATGAAGGGCACCGCGACCATCTCGGTGAACTCCACTGCCTCACCACAGCGCATGTACGGCGAGTACCTGTACTGCTTCACGGCGTCGGTCGCGGCGGTGTTCAGGTCAGGATCGCCGCCGATCATGGTAGCCTTCGTCACTGAGCCGTCCTTACCGACAGTCCCCAGCACCCATACCAATCCGTACTTCTTCGCCTTGGCTGCAGCCTCCGGCATCTTAGGCGGCACCGACCTGGACAGGCGCGGCGCGGTGAAGTTCTTGCCCACGTCGGCGCAGCTCTTGAAGTCGGTGGTCGTGCTCTTGTCCGGCACAACAAACGTGGCGTCGGGCAGCGGGTCACGGCTGATCGTGATCTTGCCCTCTTCCAGCAGCTTGCCCGCGTAGGTCACCTTAACCGTCTGCGGATACTGTACGTTGCCTGAGGCGGTGTAATCGCTGTATTCGAAGCCGGCGAACTGAACGCCGTTGATGCTCATGCTCACTGACAGGACATGTCCAGTTGCGGGATCGATGCAGTAGGTCTGCAGCGGATCGCCAAAGGCCAGGCACCGCGCGTCGATGTTGTTGACCTTCTTCTTCGTGGTGTCGATCTTGGTTTTGCTGTCCAGAGCGAGCGGCGGAATGGTGTAAGGTCCGGCGGGATTGTTTCCGTCGACCGCCGCGAGCGCAGCTTCAAATTGCAGCAATTGCACCACCGGATTGGGCTGGGTGTTCATGTAGGACAACTTGCCATTGTTGAGCATGGTCACCTCGACCGGGCCACCCGACGACCACTCGGCGCGCCATCGGTCGGGACCGGCCCACGAGAGCGTGTAATCCAGGGTGACGTCTGAGCCGTCAGGCTTAACATGAGGCATGGTAAGCTTGGCCGCCAGCTTGACGGGGCCTTGTGTCCACAGATCTGACTGCTGAAATGCCTTGTTCAGCGTATCGTGAGGGTCTTCCTTGGCTGCAAACGCCGCCGGCACCAGCAGCCCGGCGATCAGTAGCTGAGAGAGAAACTGCCTCCTGAGTCGGATCAAGATTGCCTCCAGAATCTTTGGTTATCGAAATACTAGGTGCTCGGTCACTGCCCCTCAATGCCTCCGGTCAGCGCCTTCAAATAACGATAGTAAAAGTCTACTCCCTGGTAAAACGAGTCGGCCCGCACGCGCTCGTCGCGGCCATGCGCGCGCACATCATCGAGATCGATGCCAACGCCGGTAATTCCATACGCAGGAATCCCCGCCGCATTCGTGTACACGCCGTCGGAGGCGCCTTCGTTCATGCTGGGGACCACCTTCACTCCCCACATTGCGGTCACGACTGCCTGCAAAGGCTGCATTACGTCGGGACGCAGGACGACCGGTGCTGCTCCCTTGTCTTCGGGCGCCTGGTCCTGAACTTCTCCTGCCGGCGAAATGTAGCGCACCGTGATCTTCGGATCGGCAAAGATTCCAATCAGCGCCTGGCGCACCTCTTCGCGCGAATGTCCCGGCAGAATCCGACAGTTTACATTGGCGGTGGCACGTTGCGGCAGCGCATTGTTGGCGTGTCCGGCGGCCAGTCGGGTGGGGACGCAGGTGGTGTGCAGCATCGCGTTGTAGAACGCGTTTTTGCTGAGACGTGACGCAGCCGCGCGATCGGGCGGCGTCTTCAGGATCGCCTTCATGTCGACCGCGGTCTGCCCCTTCTCGATCGCGGACATCTGCTCGAAGTATGCACGCGTGACGGCACTCATTTCGAAGGGGAATTGATGACGCTGGAGCCGGCTAAGTGCGTCGGTGAGGTGATAGATGGCATTGTCCGGCACGGGAAGCGAACTGTGGCCACCCGGATTCGTTACCTCCAGGCGATAATCGGCATAAGTTTTCTCCGTCACGTCCATCGAGACCATCCAAGGCTTGCCCTTCACGGTCTCGACCGCGCCATTGTCGGGATTGAGGGCGAACTCGGCGTCGATCAGTTCGCGACGATCGCGCAGCAGCCAGTCCACACCATTGGAGCTGCCGCCCTCTTCATCGGCGGTCAGAATCAAAATGATGTCGCGGTCCGGCTTGTAGCCCTCTTTCAGAAAGCGAATCAGCGTCACCAGGAAAATCGCATCGTCGGACTTCATGTCCTGGGTGCCGCGGCCGTAGAAGTATCCGTCCTTCTCGACGAACTGGAAGGGATCGGTGGTCCAGTCCTCGCGGCGCGCCTCAACCACGTCGAGATGGCCCATCAGCAACAGCGGCTTCTTCGCGCCCGTGCCGTGCAGTCGCACTACCAGATTGTTCTTGCGATCGTTCGGTCCCAGGACTTGGATATCACCGGCGGGGAAGCCGGCATCGCGCAAGCGCTGCGCCATGGCCTCGGCCGCAGAGGTGACGTTGCCGACGGAATCGGTGGTGTTGATCTCGATCAGCTGCTTGAAGATGTCGTGGGCAAGCCGGCGGTCGGCGTCGTCGGTCTGCGCGGGAACAGCGGCGGTGGCGAGGAGAACGAAGGCGCAGAGGGATACCGACCAAAACTTCAACAGAAGATCTCCGATGGAAGATGGCCCGGCAGGACGCCTAGTGAGCCTATCAAAGCGCTGCGCCGCATGACAAACCAGCCCGCTCTTCGCGCTTCACTCTTAGGAGCTAATTCTTAGTCGTGTCATCCGGCCGGGGTCGTGGCACGGCTGCCCGGTTTCGCGAAAATGAGATGGTAAGTCCAGCAGTGTCGCAATCCTGCGATGGCCGTCTCGAGCCCACTCATCTGCCGTGTCATGTCCTGCCGGATCAGCAGCTTACCTAATCAGCCGCAGATCAGCGTCAAATCAGTCGGCAACCATTGAAGGTTAGCGGCCAGGAGCGCATTGTGCCTCACGAAAGCAGCAGTTGAGCGGAAGCTCGACGGACTGCTCTCAAGGGGACGCTGCCGGAGACGGGTTAACCATCCCGTCTCCGGTTAGCGGAAAAAGAGGAGGCAGTGATGAAAGCGCACTTCGCAAGCTCGGAAACCACGCAAGGATCGCAGCCGCGAGACGGCGCGACTGTGGACGCAACCCGAACGCTGGAACCATTGACTGGCCGACTGTTCAAGGTGGGGCGGCCGGCGTTGTTCATGCTTGCTGTACTTGCTTTGCAACTGGTTGCTGCCGCACCGGGCAGTGCAAGAGCAAAGGCGTCCGCGAGCAGCACCGCGATGGTTTATACGGCCGATGACGACGATGATTGGGGACGTTGGGCGTGGACCTCAAGCGCAACGAAAGCCACGATGTTCTGGACTTCTGGGCCATACTCCGCAGGCAAGACGACTTGCGGAGCGAAAAGCCCGAATGAAAAGAAATTCCTCTCGCCCGGCGGCCCGCTTTTGTCGCGCACGTTTGTTGGATTCGGGAACCCGGTTGGAGCTGCCACATTCCAGTGCAAGGACGGCGCTGGAAATTTCGCGACAGGACGCGGATGGGGTGCCAGCCGGATTGTAACTGGCACTTGGGTGTATTGGACCTACCGTGCCGAGTGGAACGTTGAAACTGGCGGCGGTGGTGCTTACAGCGGAGAGGTGATCGGAAACGATCCTTGGCCAATGACGGCGGCGGATTTCGGCCCCTTGTCGGACCCTTACATGGACATTTTCATCCCGATTGGGATGCAGAGTGGATCCTTCGGCAATGAGTCGGGAAACACCAGCTACGTTGGGTTTGATGTTGCCTATCAAACCGCAGCGGGCACATCCGAACTGTTGCAGATTTCGATCGGGAACAACGGAACGACCATCAATACCGGCTCAATCGATTCCTCCAACGTAGAGCTCTATTCGATGACGTACGACCCGCTCTACGGACCGTCAGCTCCCTCGACGCTGCCCTCACAACGCCTCACTGCGAGTGATCTTGCCCAATTGCTGCAGCAGGATCTGGTTCGCGAAGGGCCGACAACCTCGATGCAACAACCGATTTGGGCAGGTGTGGTCGTGCGACATGTGCCAGTGCCGACGCAGGAGATGCTCGATGGAGCAGTGCTCGACGTCTACGTTTCGAGCTCGGCCCACGACTCCACCGAAACCCCAGGCGTTTCCCAGTAGGAGCCAGCCGTGCCGGGTCGCGACCGAGGATGATATCCAGCAGAATCCAGACTATCCGGAAGGACAATACGGACTTGGCATCGCCACTGACGTGCTGGGTTACATTCCAATTTCAGGAGATCTTCCTGAGGTCTTACCGAGTCTCTGGCAGAACCCTTAAAGACGGGGCTGTTTTGACCGGCCAATGTTCCACCCAGGCCTACTTCGCTTGGGTGGGCAAAGCCGTCGGTCACACCGATCCAGATACCGGCCAAAAAGACCGCAGCTTCCGCTTTCGGCCTCCACGGCTCCGCAACGAACCTTCGCCGCACTCGCCGCATCGTGTAACGGCAGGTGGGTTCGCGCGTTTCGTCGGGCTACCGGGCTGTCTCATCCCTTCGAACACTGAAGGCAGCTTTCGGCCGTTCGGATTAAAGCCTGGGAGCAGCTCTCGCACACTTCGAGGGATCCCGTTTTTCTGTAGAATCGATTGTCCTGTGACTCGCTTATCGCGCGCGCGACTATTAGTCTGCATCTGCCTGCTCGGCGGATTGACCACACTTTGCATCGCGCGCGCGGATGATGCGACGCAGCCTCAGATTGTGCAGGTCAAGCCGTTTCAGGTGGTCGGCATCATTGCCAGCACGAACAACGCGAAGGAATCGGGCCCCGACGCGATCATCCCCAAGCTGTGGCAGCAGTTCATGGGCGAGGACCTGCTGAACAAGATTCCCGGTCGCATCGATCAATCCACCTACGCCGTCTACACCGACTACGCCAGTGATGCCAACAGCCAGTACAGCATCATCATCGGGGCGAAGGTGGCTCCGGTTCCGAATCCTGTGATCCCCGATGGCATGGTGGTGAAGAACATTTTTGGGGGCCGTTACGCGCGGTTTACCTCGGAGCGTGGGCCGGCGGCGAGCGTCGCAGTCGCGACCTGGAAACGGATCTGGGCATACTACCAGTCGCCGGAGCATGGCAAGCGCGCCTATCAGACGGACTTCGAGGTTTACGACCAGCGCGCCAATCCCAACGACACGCAGGTCGAGATCTATATTGGAATCCAGTAGAGCTAACGCGCGTTCAGCAGCCGGATTGTCTCCAGCACCACGTCGCCGGAGATGGCCAGCGACTGCGGACTCAGCTTGTCGATGGTATCGGCGGGCGTGTGATGGAAGACGTTGTTGTAGCCGTAATCGAGATCGATGATGTCGACCGAGGGAACGCCGATCTTCAGGAACGGCAGATGGTCGTCCTCGATGGGGCCCTGCAACTCGTAGAAGTGTGACTGATAGCCGAGGTTGCTGGCTGCCTGATAGACCAGATCGCTGAGCCACGGCGTGGAGTTCGTATCTTTCTGGATGTCGAGATCGGCGTCGCCGATCATGTCGACCAGCAGCAGCGCCTTGATCTTCTTCGCCGTGCCATCCTGCTGCCACTTCGCCGCCAGTTGCCGCGAGCCGTAGTCGTTGTCGGTGCCTTGCCACCTCACGAAGGCTTCTTCCGCGTCGGTCCACACCAGCCAGATGCTGTAGCCGTCAAGCGGCTTGCCGCGGAAGTGATCGGCCAGCGCCAGCAACAGAGCGGTCGAAGAGCCGCCGTCATTGGCGCCGACATAGCTCTTCGGCAGCGGGTAGTTCGTGTCGTAATGTCCGGCGACGACGATGATGCCGTCCTTCTTGCCGGGGAATTTCGCAATGATGTTGTCGACTGGAAACTTGCCGACAGGAGTTTGCGCGGTGAACTTGTCCTGCTCCACGTCGATGCCTTTCAGCTTGGCGACGA
>Ga0335081_10002083_pt1 | contig 31564 bp, 36 predicted proteins | sample Lox_Sample_35_FD_206713 | JGI IMG/M metagenome (GOLD analysis project Ga0335081, IMG submission 206713) | Soil microbial communities from Loxahatchee National Wildlife Refuge, Florida, United States - Lox_Sample_3.5 | ecosystem: Environmental > Terrestrial > Soil > Wetlands | place: USA...
CGGCGGCATCATGTACAAGAATTCCGAGATCGAGGAGACCGGCCTGGCCGCCGGCGTGCTCGGGCATCCGGCATTGGGCGTCGCCTGGCTCGCCAATAAGCTGGTTCAGCACGGCACCGCGCTCGAGCCCGGCCATATCGTGCTCGCCGGCTCCTTCACCCGCGTGGTGTTCGCCGCCAAAGGCGACACCATTCATGCCGATTACGGCCCGCTCGGCGGCATCGCCATTCAGTTCGTGTGAGAACGCCCATGGGTAGCGAGTTCCAGCGCAACGCCTTCAAGCACGCCATTGCCGCCGGCAAATTGCAGATCGGCCTATGGTCGAGCCTGTGCAGCAACATCGCCGCCGAGATCATCTCCGACAGTGGCTTCGACTGGATCCTGCTCGACACCGAGCATTCGCCCAACGAAATCCCCGATCTGGTCTCGCAATTGCAGGCGGTGCAGGCCGGCACGGCGACGCCGATCATCCGCCCGGCCTGGAACGACGCTGTGCTCGCCAAGCGCTGCCTCGATATCGGCGCGCAGACGCTGCTGTTCCCTTATGTGCAGAATGCGGAAGAGGCCAAGCGCGCGGTCGCCGCGACGCGCTATCCGCCAGCCGGCATCCGCGGCGTCTCGGTGGCCGCGCGCGCCAGCCGCTACGGCCGCACGCCCGGCTATCTGACCAAGGCCAACGATGAAATCTGCGTGCTGGTGCAGGTCGAGACTCGCCCCGCGCTCGATCAGCTCGAAGCCATTGCCAAGGTCGAGGGCGTCGATGGCGTGTTCATCGGCCCGTCGGATTTGGCCGCCTCGCTCGGCCATCTGGGCAATCCGCAACACGCCGACGTGCAGAAGGCGATGCAGGACGCCGTCAGCCGCCTGAAAAAGCTCGGCAAGCCGGCCGGCATCCTCACCGGCAACGAGGACGAGGCCCGCCGCTATATTGACTGGGGCTTTTTGTTCGTGGCGGTCGGCGCCGATGTCGGCCTGCTGGCCAAGAACGCCGACGCGCTGGCGAAGAAATTCAAGGGCTAAGCGTCCTTTCGTGCCCCGGACGCGGCGCAGCACGTAGTGGTGCGCCGCAGATCCGGGGCCCAGCTTGTTTGGATCCCGGGTCTGCAGCGCACTGTTCCGCTTCGCTGCACGCTGCGCTGCGCTCGGGACGCGCAAGAGTGCGCTTTGCGCTAAATCAAAATCACGCCGCCGCACCCGCGCGATAGTTGCACAGCGAACCAGCGGAGGCGGCGATGCGGGTGCAAAGGGAGCCTATTCACGACATTGCGCATCTCGGCAGCGTGGAATTGTTCACGCCCAAGCCCGACAAGAGTCTGTGGTATTTCCGCGATCTTCTCGGCATGGAACCGGTGCATGAGGCCGGCCAATCGGTCTATCTGCGCGGCTATGGCGACTACGCCACCTCGACGCTGAAGCTCACCGCGGCGGCCAATGCCGGCGTCGGCTGCATCTCCTGGCGAGCGGCAAGCCCCCAGGCGCTGGAGCGCCGCGCCAAGGCCATTGCCGATGCCGGTCTTAGCCTTGGCTGGACCAATGGCGATTTTGGCCGTGGCCGCTCGTTCCGCTTCCGCGATCCTGACGGCCACGTCATGGAAATCTACTACGAGGAGCAGAAATTCGTCGCGCCCGCGAACCTGCACTCGACGCTGAAGAACCTGCCGCAGAAATACACCGGCCGCGGCGTCTGTGTGCGCCGTGTCGATCATCTGGCGCTGCTCGCCAAGGACGTCGAGGCCAACCGCAAGTTCGCGCAAGAACTGCTCGGCTTCCAGCTGCGCGAGCAGGTGCGCTACGACAAAGGCAAGACCGAGATCGGCTCCTGGATGAGCCCGACCGCGATCCACCATCAACTTGCTTACGTCGTCGACGTGAAGGGCGCGCATGGGCGCCTGCATCACTTCTCGCTATGGGTCGACAACCGCGACGACGTTTTGCGCGCCGCCGACATCCTTTCGGAAAACGGCATTTTCCTCGAAGCCGGTCCGTCCAAGCACAACAATTCGCAGGGTTTCTATCTCTACACGTACGAGCCCGGCGGCAATCGCGTGGAAATCTACACCGGTAGCTTCCTGGTCGTGGCGCCCGATTGGGAGCCGGTGACCTGGGACGAAGAGGAGCGCGGCACCGGCACCTATTGGGGCGCCACGCTGCCGGAGAGCTTCATCCAATACGCCACGCCCAATGTCGAGGGCGAAACCGCCGGCAAGGCGCCGGAATTCCCTGTGTTCTTCTGAGGAGTACTGCGATGGCTCTGCCGCCCCGCATCGACGCCAAAGCCGTGCGTGAGCGCATCGGCGCCTACGCCGACAAAGCCGCCACGTGCGAGGAGCGCAGCGCTATCTACGCCGAGTTGATCGGCTTTGTGCCGCCGCGCATCGAGGCGCGCATGGCGGTGACCGGCGCACTCGATCCGACGCTGCTCGACCTGCAGGAGAAGATGCGCGAGCACGCGATGTATCCCAAGTGCTTTGACGTCAAGACCGCGCAACTGATGTTGTTCGGCATGCTGCTGATGGACATGAGCGATGCCGCGCAATTGCATGCCCTCGCCGCCCGCCGCGCCGGCGCGAGTTGGGAGGAGATGCAGGCGGTGATCAGCCTGTGCTTCCTGTTTCGCGGGCTGCCGGCGGCCAATCGCGGCGCCGAAATCCTCGCCAATCTCGCCAAGCGCGAGGCGGATGCCGCAGCGGCATAGTATTGCCGCTCAGCTACCCCCTTTGAATCGCTCGCGAATCAGCTTAGACGGCAGGAGTTATCCACAGTCCTTGCGTCAGCGTCGACCTGCGTTTCCGCAACGGACTCCCCCATGCCGCACCTGCCGGGCGCCGCCCGCCTCGATCTCATTGCCAGCAAATGGCATGCGCTCGCCCAGCGCCGGCTGCTCTACTATAGCGAGCTTTATCGCAGCGGCCGCTGGACGCATTATTACGCCTCGCGCGAGCTGTTCGCGCGCCATATGCTCGACGTGATCAAGGCGGCCAAGATCTGGGCGAAGCTCGCCGGCGAGACGCCGCGGGCCGATGACGACAGCGACGATTTCCTGTTCGCGGCATGAAGACATCAGCAGCAGTCTTGGCGGCCGCCTGTCTGTTGGCGGTGGCGTGGCCTGCGTGCGCGGCTAACGAGGACCTCAAGCGCGGCGAGCGCTTGCTGCAGCGCGACTGCGCGGCCTGCCACGCCATCGGCAAGACCGGCGACAGCCCGCACAAGGAGGCGCCGCCGTTCCGCACGCTCGCCCAGCGCTATCCGATCGAGTCGCTGGAGGAATCGCTGGGCGAGGGCATCATGTCCGGCCATCCCGACATGCCGGAATTCTCCTTTGACGCCGACGATGTCGGTGCCATCATCGCCTACCTGAAATCCATCCAGCAGCCTGCTGCCAAAAAATGAGTGGCGCTCCAGGAGTGTTTCTATGAGTGCTCTGTTCTTGCCCTATAGGCTTGCTGGTCTCGAGCTTTCCAACCGCCTTGTCGTTTCGCCGATGTGCCAGTATTCGGCTGATGATGGCTGCGCCAATGACTGGCATTTGATGCATCTCGGCATGCTGGCCAATTCCGGCGCTGCGCTTGTGGTGGTCGAAGCCACCCATGTCGAGCGTCACGGCCGCATCACCCATGGCTGCCTCGGGCTCTACAACGACGACAACGAGGCGGCGCTCGCGCGCGTGATGTTGTCGGCGCGGCGCGCCGGCTCCGCCAAGTTCGGCATCCAGATCGCCCATGCCGGCCGCAAGGCCTCGGCGCAGAAGCCGTGGGAAGGCGCCGGTCCGCTGCCGCCGAATGCCGACCCCTGGCCGACCATCGCCGCCTCGCCGATCCCGTGGGGCCCGAGTTGGCACACGCCGCGCGAAGTCACCGAAGCCGACATGGAACGGGTGCGGCAAGCTTTCGTCTCGTCCGTCAAACGCGCGCTGCGCATCGGCTTCGATGCCATCGAACTGCACATGGCGCACGGCTATCTGGCGCACGGCTTCATGTCGCCGGTGTCCAACAAGCGCACCGACCAATATGGCGGCTCACTGGAGAACCGCCTGCGCTTCCCGCTGTCGATTGCGCGCGCGGTGCGGTCTGTCGTGCCGAAGGAGATCCCGCTCGGCGCCCGCATCACCGGCAGCGATTGGCGGCCGGATGGGCTCACCCCCGACGACGCCGTCGCCATCGCCAAGGCACTCAAGGACGAGGGCATCGATTTCATCTGCATTTCTTCCGGCGGTGTCACCGCCGACACCCGCAATCCGACCGAGCCCGGCTACAACGTGCCGATCGCGGCGCGCGTAAAGAAAGAGGCCAATGTCCCGACCCGCACGGTCGGCCTCATCCTCACGCCGCAGCAGGCCGAAGACATCCTCGCGCAAAGCAAGGCCGACCAGGTCTCGCTCGCGCGCGGCTTCCTCGACGATCCGCATTGGGGCTGGCACGCCGCCAAGGCGCTCGGCGCCGAGGTCAAGCGTCCGGTGCAATACGAGCGTGCCGGTCCGAAATTGTGGGCACCGGCCGCGGCCAAGGGGTGAGGCTATGGTCTTCGTCTTTCCGGGACGTGCCGAAGGCGCGGACCCGGAATCCATAACCCCTGCTGCGGAGTATGGATTCCGGGCTCGCCGCGGCGTGGTGCCCCGGAATGACAGTTGCTAATGGAAAACGCCGTTTTCCTCGCTGTCCTGTTCGCCGCCGCCTGCCACGCCGGCTGGAACGCGCTGATCAAGGTTGGGCTCGACCCGCTCTCCACGACGACGCTGATCTCGCTCGGCTCCGCCGTGGTGGCGCTGGCCGCGCTGCCGTTTGCCGGCATGCCGGCCGTCGCAGCTTGGCCCTGGATTGTCGCCTCGACTGTCATCCATTTGTTTTATTTTGCAGCGCTGGTCGAAGCCTACCGCACCGGCGACCTCGGGCACGTCTATCCGATCGCGCGCGGCTCGGCGCCGCTGATGACGGCGGCGGCCAGCGCCTTCTTCGTCGGCGAGCGGCTGAGTTTGCTGAGCTGGAGCGGCATTGTGCTGCTGGCCGCCGGCGTGCTGCTGCTGTCGGTGCGCGGTGGCCGCGAGCTGACGCATGTCGACAAGCGCGCCGTCGGCTTTGCCCTCCTGACGGCGCTCACTATCTGCGCCTATTCGGTGGTGGACGGTGTTGGCGCGCGTGTCTCTCAGAATTCCCTGTCCTATGTGCTGTGGCTGTTCATCGGCATCGCGCTGGTTCTTCCTCCGTATGCGCTTTGGCGCGACGGGCGCGACGTCATCCCGGCGATGCAGCGCTATTGGCTGCGCGGCTTCGCGGGCGGCGGCTTGCAGGTTTTGTCCTATGGCATCGCGCTCTGGGCAATGACGCTCGCGCCCATCGCCATCGTCGCCTCCTTGCGCGAGACCAGCGTGCTGTTCGGCGCGATCCTCGCCGTGACCGTGCTCAAGGAACCGCTACGCCCCATCCGCATCGTGGCGGCGCTGCTGATCCTGTGCGGGCTGGTGCTGCTGCGGCTATAGCGCGAGCGCGGGCAGTTCCCGCTCCATGCGCGCCAGATCGTTTTCGCTGTCGATGTCCCATAGCGGGTCGAGCTCGATCGCTTTCAGGTCGAGCGCGGAAATCCGTTTGCGCGTTTCCGTCAATACCGTGGCGGTGCCCCAAATGATGCCGGTGAACAGCGCCGGACGCGCCGCGCGCGCGCCGATCAGCACATAGCCGCCGTCCTCGGCCGGGATCAACGCCACGTCGGCGGCGCGCAAACCGTCGGCGGCCGCGCGCAAATGCTGTGGCGTGAGGGCAGGGCAGTCGCTGCCGATCACCAGTGTCGGCATTCCGCCGAACGCGGCCAGCATGCGGGCGCCGAGATCGCCGTCGACTTGGCGCTCAAGCCGGATCGGAAAGCGCGCGGCCAAGTTGCGGAACGACCGATGTGTCACGTCCGGCGCGCACCACAGCGTCACCGGGCCGATCCCGGCGGCGTGCGCCGTCTGCACCGTCTGCTCCGTCAGCCGCGTCTGCAACACCGCCGCGGCGTGCGCTCCGATCGAAGGGATTAGCCGTGTCTTGGCGAAGCCGGGGACCGGAGCCTTCGCCAGAATGGCGATGCTAGTGGTCATAGCCGTAAGCGCGGGCGAGCCGCGCCGGATCGGCGCCGAAGAAATAGCGCAGACGCAAATGCCACATCAGCAGGATCGTTCGCCACAGCCCGTGCTGGCGCCAGCGACGGCCGGAGATGGTCGCGCGCGCCGACAGACAGAGCGGGCGGCCAAAGGGCTTGAGCCGTGCCGACAGTGCGACATCTTCCATTAGTGCAATGGGCGGAAAGCCGCCGGCCGCTTCGAACGCCGCGCGCGTCATGAACATGGCCTGGTCGCCGGTGGCGATGCCGGTGAGGCGTGAGCGCAGGTTCATCGTCAGTGCCACCAGCCGCAGCCAGCCGCCGCTGTCGAAACGCACGTCGAAGCGGCCCCATGCATTGTGCCGAAGGCCATCGAGAATAAGCCCGTCCGCATCGTCCGGAAGTCGCGTGTCGGCATGCAGGAACAGCAGCGCATCGCCGTTGGCCGCCGCGGCACCGGCGTTCATCTGCGAGGCGCGGCCGCGCGGCGCGCTGAGCACGTGAGTCGCGAGGGGACGCGCCAGGCGCAAAGTGCCGTCGCGGCCGCCGCCGTCGACCACGATCACTTCGGCGCCGCGTGCGCGCAACGGCGCCAGCGCCCGCAATGCCGTCTCGATGCCGGCGGCTTCGTTCAGCACCGGCATGATGATCGACAGTCTCATCGCGCCGCCGCCTGGGCTAGCGTGAAGTCCGGCCCATTCACGATGCGCCGGTGATAGGACTCGTATGCGGGGGAGCCTGCCGGCCAGCGCTTTAGGAAACGCGCGACAAAAGACGCATGGTCGCATTCGACCGCGATGGCGTCGATATGAACGCTGTCGCGCGCCAGTCCATACAGCGGCTGGTGTGGCGAAGGTGTTGTGGCGATGCGCGTGATCACGCCAAATTGCGAGCCGGAAAAATTCGGCATGCCGGCCGCGCCATTATTGGCGACCGTCAGCCGCCCGGATGGCAGCGCGTAATCGCGCAACGCCGCCCGGCCGGTATGCGTGCAGGCGAATACGTCGATGCGCGAAGCCGCCCGCACCGTATCGAGCCAAGCCCGGTTGCCGGCATCATCGAGCGATTCTTGCGCAAACTGCCAGCCAGCGAGCGACTGCGCGTCACCATGCACCAAGCCGAGGCGCAAGCGTCCGACCTGCGCCACCAGATGCATCGGCAGCGCCCGCAGGCGGGCGCGCGCATCTGGCGGCGTTTCGGCGCGCAATTGCAGCAGCGTCTCGTTGGAGCGACGCACCACGTCCTCGCTCACCGTCTCTGGATAGTCGCAGCCGCAGCCGGCGCCGATATCCTCGAGCCGCGAAATCTCAGTTTCCACATTGCCGCGCAGTGCGCGATGCGGAGCGACGCCGCGCTCGATCTCGGCGAACCAGGAAGGCTCGGCGTCGACCCAATGGAAATCGCCGTTGAACACCAATGCCGGGCGCGTGCGCTCTTGCGCGGCCAGCACGTTCACAGCCTTGAGCGCCGCGTGATTGCCGTAAAGCCCGCCCACCGCGTAGAGCACGTCGCAGGCAAAATCCGGCGCGCGCGCCAGTGTGGACGGTTGATAGGTATAGTCGAGCGGGCAGACGCGGCCGGCACTTTTTTCTCCCTCCCCCGCTTGCGGGGGAGGGTTGGAGTGGGGGCCGTGCGCCAGCGCGCTCATTCCGCCGCTTCTTTCAGCGCGCCGCCGCAGCTCGAGCCTTGCCCGGCCGTGCAGCCGTAGCAGTGCCCCGCGACGCGCACCGGATTGCCCGCGATGTCCTCGTCGAGCAGGTCGGCGAGCCGCAGGCGCGCACGTCCGCCACGCGTCAGCGGCAGACCGAGCATCTGGTTGAAGTCGCAGTCGTAGACGTAACCCTGCCAGTCCACCGAAATCAGGCTGCGGCACATGACGCCGTCGAGATTGGCGTCGAGATGCGCGTCTTGCAAAAGCTGCAGGTAACCGTCGAACTCGCCTTTGCTCACCAGCATGGAGCCGAAGCGCTGGATCGGCATGTTGGCAAGCACGAACAATTTGTTGAACACGATGCCGTAGCGCTCGCCGAGCACGCGCTTGTAGTCGGCTTCCAGCTCCGCTTGAGCGGGCGGCAGCGCCGGACCTTGCGGATTGTAGACAAGATTGAGCGCGAGCTTGGGGTCGCGCCCGTAGCCGAGCGCGTTGAGCTTTTTCAATGCACGGATCGAGCCGCCGAACACGCCCTTACCGCGCTGGCGCTCGACATTGTCCTGCAGGTAACACGGCATCGAGGCGACGATCTCGACGCGATGCGCGGCCAAGAATTCAGCGAGACCCTCCTGGCCAGGCTGCTCCAGGATGGTGAGGTTGCAGCGGTCCATGACAGTGACGCCAAGCCTGCGTGCCTCGACCACCAGCCGGCCGAAATGCGCGTTGAGCTCGGGCGCGCCGCCGGTGATGTCGAGCTTGGCCACGCGGCGGCGCGCAAGAAATGCCAGCACAATGTCGGCCACGTCGCCCGCCATTTCCTCGGTGCGGTTCGGTCCCGCGTTCACATGGCAATGAAAGCAGGCCTGGTTGCAGCGGTACCCGACATTGATCTGCAGCGTATCGAGCCTGCCGCGGCGCAGTGCAGGAAAGTCGATTGTCTCGAGCAGCGGCAGCGTGTCGCGCATGGTCCCCTCGTTGCACGCACGTTGCCACGGGCGGCTCGTGTCGTCACCCCGCCTGCAATAACAGTTTTACAAAATGCCGTGAGCTAGCGCGCGAGCGCGGTGGCAACCGGCGAGGGCACGCCGATGCGGCCATAGCCCGGCAATTTGAGCGCCGGATGGCGCAGATCGAGCCCGGCGACCAGGCCGAGCAGATTGACCTCGATGCCTTCGACCCAGCCGATCTTCACGCCGGCATAGCCGTTGAGGTTGAGCTCGATCCCGGTTCCACTGTCGGTCCTGCCCGCGTAGAATCCGTCGCGGTAGTCGCGGCCGACCGCGTTGGGTGGCAGGCTTATGCCCAGTTCCGGCACCTCGCGCAGGATCGCGGCGGTAAAGCTGTTGCTGTTCGGCCCCGGCCAGATGCGATAGTCGCCGGCGCGACCGTAGGCATAATCCTTCACCATGGCCTCGATGCGCGGGATCATCTTCTCGGCCTCTGGCCCGGACACATCGGCGATTGCCACCGGGGCGTTGCCGTACCAGCGTCCGTCCGCCGGCCAGCCATTGGCGCGCACCGGCTCGCCCCAGCCGACCACGTCGTAGCGCGTCCAAGACTTGGCGTTGGCGTGCTTGAACACGACCCAGCTATGCACCGAGAAAATCCCTTTCCAGGCGCCGGTGGTTCCGGTGAACACGATCACGCGTGCGGGCGCGTAATCGGCGGCGCGCGGGAGGAGATGCGTGCTCGACCAGTCGGCGTCGCGCCAGGAGCGCGGATCGCTGCCGAGGGCGTAGAACGCGGCGCGGGCAAGGATGGGGGCGAAGAACAGCGCGAAGACGATGAGCATGATGGTTATACGGCGGCTGAAACGGAAAAGCATGGCCGCATTATATAGGCCGCCATTCCGTCCGAAAAAGGGCAATCAGCGCGTGCGGTTATTGGCGATGGTCAGTTGCGGGTAGCGGCTGGCATCCTCGGCGAGATCGCCGGTGACCTGCTTGTCCCATTCCATGCCGACAATGGCGCCACGCTTGGCGCCCGCGATCAGATTGCCGGTGATGGCGGCGTTGCCGGCGCCGGGCGCGACCGACACCGCGATGCCGGCGGCGGCATTGCGCACCACATTGCCGGCGATGGTGACGCTGCGCAGATATTCGCCATAGCCGGCCTGGATGCCGGCGCGTGCCGCGTTCTCGACGGTGTTGCCGGTGACGGCGGTGTCGGCCTCGACGCCGATGCCGACGCCGGCATGCTCCGGCGGCGTGCCGGGCCGGCGCACGCCGACATTGCGCACGATATTTCCGCGCACAATGGCGAGATGGCCGCCTTCCTTGAAATTGGTGACGGAAATGCCATTTTCCGCGCCGTCGACGACATTGTCCGAGATCACGGCGTTCTCGAACTCGAACTCGGAATAGATCGCCACCTCGCCGAGCGCCGAACAGTTGTTGCCGACGATCTGAATGTTGGAGGCGGAGTTGCCACGCACCGCGGTGAAGGCCGCCTGGCGGATGATATTGCCGCGCACGATCGCATTGCCGGCGCGAAACACGTTGATGGCATTGCCGTTCTGCCCATCGCCGCCGCCGCGCGCTAACGTGTTCTCGATGCGGTTGTCCGCGACGATGGTGCCGTCTTGCCGCTTCTCGTTTTGCCAGACGCGGATGCCGCCATTGCCGGAGCCGCGGATGGTGTTCGACGAGAGCACGAGCCCGCGCGAATTGTTGGCGAACAGTGCGGTGTCGGCGGCGTCCGCGATCGCCGTGCCGGTGACCGCGCCGGCGCATTGCTCGAGCACGATGCCGTTGCCGCCGGCGTTGTGGATGTCGCAATCAGTCACGCGCAAGCCGCGCACGTCGGCGATATAAATGAGGCCGCGGCTCTCGCTCAGCGCCTGCCCGCCGCCGTCGAAGGTCAATCCCGACAGCGTGATGGTGTCGGCGTGCTCGGCGGAGATCAGCGAAGTGCCGTGCGTGAAAATGAGTTGTGTTGCGCCGCGCACGCCCAAAAGCTGCGTGCCCGCCGGCAACCGCAGATCGCCGGCGCGGTAGACGCCCGGCGCGAGCCACAGCGGCGTGCGCGTGCGCGCGGCCTCGCCGATGGCGCGTAGCAGTTTGGCGGTCTGATCGTCGGGCGCGCCCGGCCGCACGCCGAATTGCGCGGCGTCGAGCCCGTAGTGCGATAGCGGCGCGGCTAATGCCGGTGTGGCAAAGGTCGCGATCGAACCGACGATAAAATGACGCCTGTGCATAAGGCGCATCTTGCGCGCCGGAGGTTAACGCCGTGCTGCCGCGGTGACTTCGACCAGCAGATGGGCGCCCGCGCGCGTCAGATCATCGACCGTGAAACGGCGTTTTTTACCCTGCCGCAGGGGCTTGCGCCCGGTATTCGGCACATGCACGAAGGCGGCGATGCGCGGGCCGAAGTTCGGTCCTTTGCGGGCGGCCAGCGCCGCCTGCCAGCAGAGGTAATTGCACAGGTAGCGCCCGGCATCGCGCGACAACGCGGCCGGCAGGCGCGCGGCACGTGCGGCCGCGAGCAGGCGGCGCGCTGGGCTGGGCATCGCGAGCGCCGCCGGCTCGCCCGCGGCGATAGCGTGGCCGCGCGGCGTCGCGCGGGTCACATCGGGCAGCAGCGCCAGCGTGTTGCGCGCGCGCGTCTCGACGCGCAGCCAGCGCGCCCGCGGCGCCAAGCCAAACATTAGCAGCGCGTCCGGTTTGTGCTTGGCGATCAATCGCGGCAGCTCGCGATCGATCGCCGCGTAGCTGGTGGCGAAAACATGCCGCACGATCGTCACGTCCGCCAAAGCCGGCCGCCGCAGCCGCGCCAGCCGCTTGACCAAGTGTTCGGTCGGATTGAACGGCGCGCCCGGAAACGGGCCGAAGCCGGTGAGCAGGATAGTTACGCTAGTCATTCCGGGGCGCGAGCGTGGCGAGCGAACCCGGAATCCATAATCCCCGTGCTGCGGAGTATGGATTCCGGATCCGCCGCTTCGCGGTGTCCCGGAATGACGGAGGAGCAACCATCATCACACCCCCAACAACTTCGCGATCTCCTCCACCGCCAGCGTCGGCGCCAGTTTGCCGGCGGCGACGGCGGCTTCCGCCGCCTTCAGCTTGGCGCGCACGGCGGCATCGCCGCGCAGCCGCGCGGTCAGGCGCTCCTCCAGCATGCTCCACATCCATCTCACCTGCTGCTCGCGCCGCCGCGCCGTCAATTCGCCGGACGCTGTCATCTTCTCCTTGTGCGCGAGCACTTGGCGCCACAACTCCGGAATCCCGTTGCCGGTGAGCGCCGAGTAGGTCACCACCGGCGGCGACCAGGTTACCGAATGCGGCGTCAGGATGTTGAGCGCGCCGCGATACTCGGCGGCGGCCAGCTGCGCGCGCTCGACATTGTCGCCGTCGGCCTTGTTAACCGCGATCATGTCGGCGAGTTCGACGATGCCTTTCTTGAGGCCCTGCAATTCGTCGCCGGCGCCGGGCAGCATCAGCACCAGGAAAAAGTCGGTCATGTCGGCGACCGCCGTTTCCGATTGCCCGATGCCGACGGTTTCCACCATCACCACGCCGTAGCCGGCCGCTTCACACACCAGCATGGTCTCGCGTGTTTTCGCCGCGACGCCGCCGAGCGTTCCCGATGACGGCGAGGGGCGGATGAAAGCGTTGGGGTCGCTCGCCAGCCGCGGCATGCGCGTTTTGTCGCCGAGGATGGAGCCGCCGGTGCGCGTGGAGGACGGATCGACCGCCAGCACCGCCACCTTTTGGCCCTTGCCCGTGAGATAGCTGCCGAGCGCGTCGATGGTGCTGGATTTGCCGGCGCCGGGGGCGCCGGTGATGCCGAGACGGATGGCTTTGCCGGTTAACGGCAGCAAGTCCTGCACCAGATGGTGCGCCTGACTGGCGTGGTCGGCGCGCTTGCTCTCGATCAGCGTGATGGCGCGCGCCAGCACGGCGCGGTCGCCCGAGCGGATGCCGGCGGCGAGGCTCGTTTTGGCGGCTGCGGTCGAGGCCATGAGCGGCAGGTTACGCTGCGAGCGCCGCGGTCGGTAGCCACGCTGGGGAAAAACTAATCCTTGTCGGCATCGCCTTGCGGCCGTTCGCCGCCGAATATCGCCGCGCCCTCAGCCGACAGGTAGTCCTTGAATTCGGTCCAGGCCACGAAGACCGTGTAGTCGTCTTCCACGTAGGGGCCGACGGCGTAAGGCGAGAAATAGCAGATCAGGCCGGCGCTCTTGCCGGCATCGTTCGAGGGCGCCAGCGCCACGCCGCCGATCTTGGTGAGGCTCGGCTTCACCGCGGCGAGATTCTCGTCGCTGTCGGGATCCTTGACGTCGATGTCGCGCGTCTTCTTTTCGGCCGCGAGCGCGGCGCGGATGGCCTCGGCCAGCGCGCTCATTGTGGGCCCGTTGTCGGCGGTTTCCTTGAAGAACGGCCGGATGCTGATGCGCTTCTTGGCCTGGGTATCCCACAGGATGGTGTCGGTTAAATGGTTGGGATGCGCGCCGTGGCCGTCGACATAGTCGCCGCGCACGATGCTGACATAGCGATTGCCCGCCACCGAGCGCTCACTGTAGCTGCGATCGTATTCGTCGCGATGGCCGTCACGGTAGAGATCCTTGTATTTCTTGGAGTCCTGTTCGGCCTGCGCGTTCCACTTGGCGGCGTCGCGTTTTCCCTCCGCGAGCAGATTGTCGTGGAGTCCGGGATATTTCTTCAGCGCGCCGTCGATGGTGACGGTGACCTCGATCAACCGGCCATGAAACTTGTACGCGGGCTTGTCCTCGGCGATGGCAAGCGCCGGTCGGATAAGCAATGCCGCAACCAAGCTAGCGCGGATGCCCGATATCGCGATTGCTCTCATTGTCAGTGCCGCGGACGATGGCGAGCCGGCGCGCGTTTTTCCCGCTCATCCGGCAAGCGGACGACCAGCCCGCCCGATTGGTGCTGGCGCGCGGCGGTGGCGCGGGCGAAAGCGAACAGCTGGTCGCGGGTCTGGATGCGGCAGCTGTATTTGTCGGATTTCGTGCAGAGTGCGGCGCGCGTCTGTTCGTCGGCATCGTCCTCGTCGATCACGCGCGCGAGATAGACCCCCTCGGCCAGCTTGTGCAGCAGCGCGTATTCGGTTTTGTGCGGGTCCTTGCTGGGCACGCTCTGGATGATGTAGTCGCCGGCCTCGAACGCAAACACAGCAAATGCATCGACCTCGCGCGCGCCGCCGGAGCGGACATAAAGCGCGCCGTTCCAGGCGAAGGTCTCGTGCGCCGGGTCGGTCGCGACGTCCTTGCTCAGCGCATAGAATTGCAGATTGAGCTTGGGACCAAAGACCGGCTGCGCGTCCGACAGGATCGGGTCGGACGAATCGATGCAGCCCGATAGCGCGAAGAAAGCGAGCAGGGCGGCGCTTTTCAGGAACTTGTTCACGTCGCGATGCCTCAACCCCTGGCCAGTCGAGCGGCCTCACTCTGTGTCGCGCCCGCCAGCGAAGAGGTTCAATTCGTTGGTACGGTCTACTCCGCCGCTTCTTTGCCGTGCCCGAGCCGCTTGTTCAGCGTCTTGAGCAATTTCTCCGCCGCGTCCGCGATCACCGTGCCGGGCGGGAAGATCGCCTCGCAGCCGGCTTTCATCAACGCGTCGTAATCCTGCGGTGGCACCACGCCGCCGACCACGATCATGATGTCGTCGCGGCCTTGGGCGGCGAGCTCCTTCTTGAGTTCCGGCACCAGCGTCAGATGCGCGGCGGCGAGCGACGACACGCCGAGAATATGCACGTCGTTCTCCACCGCCTGGCGCGCGGCTTCCGCCGGCGTTGCAAACAGCGGCCCGATATCGACGTCGAAGCCGAGATCGGCGAAGGCCGAGGCGATCACCTTCTGCCCGCGGTCGTGGCCATCCTGGCCGATCTTGACGACCAGCAGACGCGGCCTGCGCCCCTCGGCTTGCTCGAAGGCTTCGACCGCCTTGCGCACCCGTTCGACCGCGCCGGTCATGTTACCTCCTTTGCCGACCTCCCGCTTGTAGACGCCGGTGATCGCCTTGATCGAGGCAACGTGGCGCCCGAACACCTGCTCCATCGCCGCGGAAATCTCGCCGACGGTAGCCTTGGCGCGGGCGGCGTCAATGGCGAGCGCGAGCAGATTGCCGTTGCCACGGTCGGCCGCGCGCGTCAGCGCAGCGAGCGCCTCCTTCAGCGCCGCCGGATCGCGCTCGGCGCGCAGCCGCTTGAGCTTGTCGAGCTGCATCTGCCGGACGGCGGAATTGTCGATCCTGAGCACGTCGATCGGGGCATCGTCGGTGGGGGCGTATTTGTTGACGCCGATCACCGACTGCACCCCGGCATCGATGCGCGCCTGCGTTTTGGCGGCGGCTTCCTCGATGCGCAGCTTGGGGATGCCGGCTTCGATCGCCTTGGCCATGCCGCCGAGCGCTTCCACTTCCTCGATGTGGCCCCAGGCCTTGCGCGCCAGCTCGTAGGTGAGCCGCTCGACATAATAGGAGCCGCCCCAGGGATCGACGATGCGGGTGGCGCCCGCTTCCTGCTGCAGCAGGATCTGCGTGTTACGAGCGATGCGTGCGGAGAAATCGGTCGGCAAGGCGAGGGCCTCGTCGAGCGCGTTGGTGTGCAGCGACTGCGTCTGGCCTTGGGTCGCCGCCATGGCCTCGATCATGGTGCGGGCGACGTTGTTGAACACGTCCTGCGCCGCCAGCGACCAGCCCGAGGTCTGGCAATGCGTGCGCAGCGACAGCGAGCGCGCATCCTCCGGCTTGAACGGCTTCATCAGCTTCGCCCAGATCATGCGGGCGGCGCGCAGCTTGGCGATCTCCATGAAATAATTCATGCCGATCGCCCAGAAGAACGAGATGCGCGGCGCGAACTGGTCGACGGTGAGCCCCGCTTTCATGCCGGCGCGCACATATTCGACGCCGTCGGCGAGCGTATAGGCGAGCTCGAGGTCCTGCGTCGCGCCGGCCTCCTGCATGTGATAGCCGGAAACCGAAATCGAATTGAATTTCGGCATGTGCTCGGCGGTGTAGGAGAAGATGTCGGAAATGATGCGCAACGAGGGAGCGGGCGGATAGATGTAGGTGTTGCGCACCATGAATTCTTTGAGGATGTCGTTCTGGATCGTGCCCGACAATTTCGCCTGCGGTACGCCCTGTTCCTCGGCGGCGACGATATAGAGCGCCAGCACCGGCAGCACCGCGCCGTTCATGGTCATCGACACGCTCATCTGGTCGAGCGGGATGCCGGAGAACAGCGTGCGCATGTCGTAAATGGAATCGATCGCAACGCCCGCCATGCCGACGTCGCCGGAAACGCGCGGATGGTCGCTGTCGTAGCCGCGGTGGGTGGCGAGATCGAAGGCGATGGAGAGGCCCTTCTGTCCGGCGGCGAGGTTGCGCCGGTAAAAGGCGTTGGAATCTTCCGCCGTGGAGAAGCCGGCATATTGCCGGATGGTCCAGGGCTGCGCCGCGTACATGGCCGGGTAGGGGCCACGTAAATAGGGCGGCTTGCCGGGGAAGGTGTTGAGAAAGTCGAGCCCGGCAAGGTCCTTTTCGCCGTAGACCGGCTTGACCGCAATGCCTTCCGGCGTCTGCCACGGTGCAGGCGCGTCCTTGCCCGCAGGCGCCGTGGTGTCGGCGAATTCGACGCTGGCGAAATTGGGAATCTGGCTCATTTCGCGCCTAAGATACCATGCGCCTCGCGCAAGGTCGAAAGTGCATCGCACCCCATGAACACGAATGTTTTGACGCCCGCCTGCCGCCAGGCGGCTTCATGGTCGCCGCCGCGCCCGGCGAGGTGGACGATGGCGCCTGCGGCGCTCAGCGCCTTCGCAGCCTCGGTGGCTTGCGCTTCATAGACTTTGTCGGACGAGCAGAGGCAGGCGAGCTTGGCGCCGGATTTCTTAAACGCGGCTACCATCTCCGCCTGATCCTTGAAGCCATCGTTGCTCACCGCCTCGATACCGCCGGCCTCGTAGAAATTCTTGGCGAAGGTCGCGCGCGCGGTGAAGTCGGATGGCGTGCCGAGATTGGCCAGGAACACTTTCGGCCGCGCGCCGCTCTTGGCGAGGAAGCTGTCGGAAGCGTCGCGCAGCGCCTCGAACGGCTCGGCCATGCGCACGCTCGGCAGTGCCTCGAAAGTGACCGCCAGCTTGAGCGCCAGAGCGGCAACCCGCGCAACGTCGAGCACCTTCACCGGACCTTCGCCGAGATTGGGATAGTCGCTGGTGCCGGTAAGCGCGTCCTTGCGGCGCGCGAGGTTGGCCTGCCGCGCCGCGCGCGTTTCGCCGAACTTCTTCTGGATCAGGCCCTGCTGCAGCGCCGCCGCCGCTCCGCCCGCCGTCTCAATCTCCTGGAAAAGCTTCCAGGCCGTCTGTGCCAGCTCCGTGGTCAGCGCCTCGATACCGCCGGAGCCGGCGGCCGGATCGGCGACGCGAAACAGGTTCGACTCCTCCAGCAGGATCAGCTGCATGTTGCGCGCCACGCGCCGCGCGAAACGGTCGGGCAGGCCGATGGCCAGCGTGAAGGGCAGCGCGCAGATCGCGTCGACGCCGCCGACGCCGGCCGCGGTCACCGCAATGGTCGTGCGCAGCATGTTCACGTAAGGATCGCGCTGCGTCATCATGCGCCACGCGGTTTCCGCCGCAACGTATGCCGGCCGCGGCGTCAGCCCGCTTGCCTGCTCGACCCGCGCCCACAGCTTGCGCAGCGCACGATGCTTGGCGATGGTGACGAACTGGTCGGGCCCGGTCGCCACGAGAAACGAAATCCGCTGCCGCGCTTCGTCGAGCGAAAAGCCCACGGCTTCCAGCAGCCGCAGATAGGCGACGCCGACCGCCACCACAAAGGCTAGCTCCTGCGCCTCGGTGCCACCGGCGTCGTGCACGCTGCGGCCATCGACGCGCATGAAACGCGCTTTGGCAAAACCTTTCACCTGCAAATCTTTCGCCGTCGCCCCCGCGCGTTGCGACAGCTCCGGCCAGGGCACGATCGCCCCCCCGCTGCGCGCCATGTCGCCGATCGGATCGAGCCCGAAATCGATAGTCAACGCCGCCGGGTCGAGCTTCCGCCGTGCGGCAAGCTCGATCATCATCGTCGCCACCGGCCGTCCCGCAAAGGGCGCGGTCTCCAGCCGCAACGAGATCATGTCGAGCATCACGCCGGCGAGCGTGCGGTCGAGATCGTCCGTATCCCTGATCGCCACGCCATAGCCGCGCGCCGCCGGTGCGCCGGCGAACATCAGTGCCAGCCCGCTCGCGCCGTTCTCGAGGTCGTGCAGCGCTTCGGCATTGGCGGCTTTGGGGTCGGGATGGTCGACGCGCTGGATCACCTGCCAGGGCGTTGCCGCCCGCCCGGCGATCGTTGGCGCCTCCGCCGCGCGCGGGTAAAGCGGTTCGACGCGCAGGCCGTCATAGGTCTGGCTCACCAGCCGCTTATCGAAATCGGCGCCTTTGAGGGCCGCCTCGACCAGCTGGCGCCAGTCCGCCTCCGTGGTCGGCGGGAATTCACCAGCGAGGGTAAGGTCTTCGGTCATTTACGGAAAATGCCACAGGCGGCCGGGCGCCGCCATTGCGAGTTCAAGCAAATTACGTGCCCGGCCAAGCTAAGACCGCGGCAGCAGCCGCTCGATGCCGGTGGTGTCGAGGCCGGCCAGCGCCTCGCCGATCTTGCGTCCCGCGATCACCCGGTCGCCCGCGATCTCGTTGAGCGGCACTAGTACGAAGGGGCGCTCGAACAGACGCGGGTGGGGCAGGGTCAAATTCGGCGTATCGAGCGTCACATCGTTATAGGCGAGGATGTCGATGTCGGCGGTGCGTGGCCCGTTGCGCTTTTCATGCGCGCGGTCGCGGCCCAGCCGAAGCTCGACATCTTGCGCGCGCGCCAGCAGGTCGCGCGGCTCGAGCGTGGTGTTCACGGCGATGCACAGGTTGATGAAAGGCGGCTGGTATTTGAAGCCCCAAGGCGGCGTGCGGTAGTCGGCGGAGCGGGCGGTCAGCCGCACCTCCTTGCCGTCGCACAGCAATGCGATGGCGCGGTCAAGAATGGCGCGGCTGTCGCCGACATTGCCGCCGAGCGCGAGCAGCGCGTCCGTCATTGCTTGCGGCTTCGCACCAAGGTCACGCCGACATCGCTGAAGGTGGCGGCGATCGGCGCGTGCGGCTTGTGGATCGTCACCGTGATGCTCTGCACGCGCGGGAAGGCCGCGAGCACCGCCTCGGCCACCGATCCGGCGGCAGCTTCGATCAGGCGGAACTTTTGCTTTCCGAAGGCGGTCGTCGCGTACTCCACCACCTTGTCGTAGGACACCGTGTCCGCCACCTTGTCGGAGCGCGCGGCCGCGGACAGATCGATGTCGAGCGTCATGTCGATGGTGAAGGTCTGCCCGACCTTGCCCTCATAGGGCATGACGCCGTGATAGGCATGCAGCGATAGCCCGGTGATGAAGATGCGGTCGTTCATGCTATTTCCTTGGCGCCGCCTCGATGGCCGCGGCGACGCGCAGCGCCTGCACCGTTTCCGCGACATCGTGCACGCGCACGATGGCCGCGCCGTTCTCTACCGCCACGAGATGCGCCGCGAGCGAGCCGCCGAGGCGCTCGTCCGGCGGCGAGGGGGTGACCGCATTGATGAAGCGCTTGCGCGAGGCGCCGACCAGCAGCGGCAGGCCGAAGCGTTTGAATTCGGCAAGCCGCGCGATGCAGGCGATGCTCTGCTCCGGCGTCTTACCGAAGCCGATGCCGGGATCGAGCACGATCTTGTCGTGTGCAATCCCGGCGCGCGCCGCGATGTCGAGCGAGCGCTCGAAGAACATCATGACGTCGGCGATGATCTCGATCCGAGGATCGGCTTCGTCGCGGTTATGCATGACGATGACGGGCACGTTTCGCGCGGCCACAAGCTTTGCCATCTCCGGATCGCGCTGCAGCCCCCATACGTCATTGACCATCGCCGCGCCCTGGTCCAACGCCCAGGCGGCGGTCGAGGCCTTGATGGTGTCGATCGATACCGGCAGGCCGAGCTTCACCACCGCCGGCAGCACCGGCGCCAGCCGCGTCTTCTCGTCCTCGGCCGCGACCGGCTGCATGCCGCCATAGGGCCGTGTCGATTCTGCGCCAATGTCGAGAATATCGGCGCCGGCTTCGGCCATGGCGCGGGCATGGGCGATGGCCACCGCCGGATCGAGAAACTTGCCGCCGTCGGAAAAGGAATCCGGCGTCACGTTGAGGATGCCCATGACCAGCGGCCGGCCCAGAGCGAGCAAACCGGACAGCGCCGCAGGCCCCGGATTTTGCTTGGGTTTCGTCGGATCTTTGATGGTATCGGCGAGCGTCATAAGCTGGCTTTGCGCTGGTTTACCCCGCGCCGTCAAGCGCGCCTCAGCGCAGAAAGTCTTCCCACAGCAAATAGGCGCCGAACGCCGCCACCGCGCCGCTGCCGGCCACGAACTTGGGCTGGATCGCCGGCGCATACAGCAATTGCAGAATAAGTGTCAGAACGCCGCCCACGACCATGGCGATGTACACGCCAAGGACGAGCACGCGCCCCATCGTCAGTAGGTGATTTTCAGCGGCAGCTTCTTGGCGTGGTCGATCCAGCGCGCCACCACCTTCTCCGATGGCAGCATGCGCACGAGCTTGTTCTTCTTGTTGGCCTCCGCCATCGCCCGCGCGAGGTTGGCCGGGTTGCGGTATTTCAGCTCTTTGACGGTGTCGACGCCGGCCGCCTGCAAGAGCTGCGAATAGTCGCGGTTGACGCCCTTGATGCGCATGCGGTCGGCGACGTTGGCCCAGTACAAAAGCTGCTTTTCGTCGAAGCCGGTCTCGCCCGCGAGCTCCTTACGGCCGCGCATGGAGCGCGCACGCTCGAGTAGCTTGCCAGTCGACCTTATCCCCGCCGATTTGAGACGCGCAGCAGCGTCGTCGTCGATCCCGTCAACATCGGTGATCGGATAAGACATCTATGCCTCCTCGTCCGCATTCGCGCCGTTTGCCGCCACAAACGGTTCAAATGAACTGACTCAATCCTGGTATTGCTCCGACGATCTCCCCGATGACGTCGTCGCCAGCCTGCTCACGGGCATAGGCGATCACTTCGCGCGTGACGCCTTGCACCTGACCCATGCTCAAGCCGGCCGCCATCATCTTGGTGCCCGCGCCCATGAGACCGCCCATGATGGCAAAGCCGCCGCCGCCTTCCTGGGATTTCATGAGCTTTTCCGCCCCGGGCAGGCGGTCCATCAGGGCCTGCACCTTGTCGGGCGGACCCTCCTTACGCAGAAAATCGAAAATAATGCCGACGGCTTTTTCCGCCGCGCCCCGATCGACGCCGACATTGGCGACGAGACGAGCAATCAACTCGTCCATGGTCCCCTCACGCCCCGCACTGACGGCGGATTGCCGTTATCATGAGCGCAAGTGCCCGCCAATGACAAGGAGGGTGTGGCATCGCGCATGCAAAATTTTTTTGGTGCGCGCGCACCATCGCCACCGGCTGTCAAGTCAAATGTAAATGCGCCGGTCGCAGCGCTGCGCAGGTGCAAGCGTAACGACCCGACCGGCGATACCGTCACGGGCATCCGGAATTATGATGCAGACGGCGCGAAAGCGGCGACGTTCGCCCGCCGGCGGACTTTCAACTCGCTTTTCGATGCGCTTTTCAGCCCGCGCCTGCGTTGCTACGCTGGATGCCTCGCCGAAGGAGCCAAGGCCATGAGCACACTCGACGCGGTCTTGAGCCGCATCGACCAGGATATCGACCGGAGCCTCGAGCGCCTGTTCGCGCTGCTACGCATCGCTTCGGTGTCGACCGACCCGGCCTACAAACCGCAATGCCGCGCCGCGGCGGAGCACGTGGCCGCCGACCTCAAGTCGATCGGCTTTACGACCAGCGTGCGGCCGACCGAAGGTCACCCGGTGGTGGTCGGCAAATCGAACGGCGGCAAAGGTGCGAACTTGGGCCCGCGCGTGCTGTTCTACGGCCATTACGACGTGCAGCCGGTCGATCCGCTCGATCTCTGGAAGACGCCGCCGTTCGAGCCGCGCATCGAGACGCTGCCCGATGGGCGCAAGATCATCGTGGCGCGCGGCGCCTGCGACGACAAAGGCCAGGCCATGACCTTCATCGAGGCCTGCCGCGCCTTCAAGGCAGTCACCGGCAAGCTGCCGCTCAACATCACCACCATGATCGAGGGCGAGGAGGAGTGCGGCTCGCAGCATCTTTTCAAGTTCGTGCGCGACAATGCCGAGGAGTTCAAGCTCGACCTGGCGCTGGTCTGCGACACCGCCATGTGGAACGCCGACACGCCGTCGGTGACCACCTCGCTGCGCGGTCTGGTCTACGAGGAAGTCAAGATCACCTGTGCCGACCGCGACCTGCATTCCGGCCTGTTCGGCGGCGCGGCGCAGAACCCGTTGCGGCTCTTGGCCAAGATCCTCGGCGCCATGTGGGACGACAACGGCCGCGTGACCATCCCCGGCTTCTACGACGGCGTGAAGGAGCTGCCGGCCGACATCAAGGCCGATCTCACCGCGCTCAACCTGACCGCCGACGAGTTTTTGGGCCAGGTCGGCCTGAAAGTGCCGTCCGGCGAAAAGGGAAGACTGGTGCTGGAGCAGACCACCACGCGTCCGACCGCCGAGATCAATGGCATCGTCGGCGGCTATACCGGCGAGGGCGCCAAGACCGTCATTCCTGGTCAGGCCACCGCCAAGGTGTCATTCCGCCTGGTCGGCGAGCAGGACCCGGAGAAAATCCGCGACAATTTCCGCGCCTTCGTGCGCGCGCGCATGCCGGCCGACTGCAAGGTCGAATTCGCCAATTTCGGTCTGGCGCCGCCGCTGCAACTGTCCTTCGACAATCCGGCGCTCAAAAAGGCGCGTGCCGTGCTCGCCGAGGAATGGGGCCACAAGGCGGTGGCGGTGGGAGCGGGCGGCTCGATCCCGATCGTCGCCGATTTCAAGCAGGTGCTCGGCATGGATTCGCTCTTGGTCGGCTTTGCGCTCGATGACGACCGGGTGCATTCGCCGAACGAGAAGTTCGACCTCAAATGCTTCCACAAGGGCATCCGCTCCTGGGCGCGGATATTGGATGCGCTGTCCAACTGACCGAGGTTCCGCATGCGAGGGATTGGTTGATGGGTCGCACGGGCATCGCTTTATCTGTTTCATGCGGTCTGCTTTTGGCCGGCGTCATCGCGTTTGCCGCGGAGACTCGGGCGCAAACGGCGGGACCACCCGCCGATTACAAAATTGTCGCGAAATACACCTCGACGTCGCCGGACGGCAAAACCACGGTTGAACAATACGCGAAGATCAATGCCGACGGCGATTACACCTGGCAGTTCTGGGCGCGGCGGCAAGACACGCTCACCATGCTCGAACCGGAGCAACCCGACTACGCGGCGGGCTTCAGGTTCACCAATGATTCCCAGTGGCTCGTGCGAATGCAGAAAACCGGGTCCGGGGAGCAGAGCTTGTACCTCTATCGATTGACTCCGCGAGGCTTCGCGGCTGCGACGTCAAAGCCGCTCGATGAGCTGGCGTGGGACTTTTTTAAAAGCCGTCCTGAGTCGCGAAAGATTCTGATGCCCGATTTTCATATGGTGGTGGCCCCGCTGAAAGGGACGGAGGAAAACTATCGTTGGCTGGGCGTCGACTGGCCCGAAAATCGCTATCTCGCGCTCACTCTGTCCGGCGACAACGATGAGCACGGTCAGGTTCTGTCGGTCCGCGGCTGGCGCTGCCGCTATGACCTGCAAAGGGGCACATTCGACGTGCCGCCGGAATTCGCCGAGCATAACGCCAAGGCAATCGCTCCCGAGGCGAAATAGTAGCTTCGAAAACAACGCGTCGGTGCCGCTCACTTGAGCTGATCGACGACCTTGTCGAGGCCGGCCTGCGCGCAGACATCGTCCTTTCCAGGCGAGCCGGAGACGCCGACCGCGCCGATGACTTCGTTGCCGACCTTGATCGGCAACCCGCCGCTGAGCGCCAGCACACGATTGTATTGCGTCGCCTGAGCGTAGCTGGGCTCGCTCAGCACGCGTTTGGCGAAATTGGCCGACGGCGAGCCGTAGGTGCGCGCAGTATAGCCTTGCGGTCGGCACCTTCCGGCGTGTGCAGCCCGGCGCCGTCGCCGCGCAGCATGACGACTTGCAAGCCGTCGCGGTCGATGACGACGACCGACACCTTGTAGGTCATGCTCTGGCATTTCTCGAGAGCGGCGGTGGCGATGGTCTGCGCCAGCCACGGCGACACGTTTTTCTGAACGAGCGCGCCCTGCTGCGCATGGGCCTGCGACGACAGCGCGACGGCCGCGGCGAGCACGGCAAGCGATTTCACGATACCCGGCATGAAAGCCCTCCCTGAGTTTATGTGGCGCAATGAGCGCCGCTCAGAGCATACACCGCGCAGGGAGAATTATTTCTTGAGCTTGTAGCCCGTTTTGAACATCCACCAGACGGTGGCCAGGCAAATGCTCATGAAAACCAGCGTCATGGCGAGGCTCACCGCCACGTTGACGTCCGCGATCTCGAAAAAGCTCCAGCGGAAGCCGCTGATCAGATAGACCACCGGATTGGCCAGCGTGAGCTTCTGCCAGAGCGGCGGCAGCACGTGCGTCGAATAGAAGGTGCCGCCGAGGAAGGTCAGCGGCGTGATCACCAGCAGCGGCACGATCTGCAGCTTCTCGAAGTTGTCCGCCCAGATGCCGATGATGAAGCCGAGCAGGCTGAAGGTCGCCGCTGTCAGCACCAGGAAGGTGAGCATCCAGAACGGATGCGCGATATGCAGCGGCACGAACAAAAATGACGTGGCGAGGATGATAAGGCCGAGGATTATCGATTTGCTGGCGGCGGCCCCGACATAGCCGAGCGCGATTTCCAGCCCCGACACCGGCGCGGAGAGGATTTCGTAAATGGTGCCGACGAAGCGCGGGAAATAAATGCCGAACGAGGCGTTCATGGTGCTCTGCGTCAGCAGCATCAGCATGATCAGGCCCGGCACGATGAAGGCGCCATAGGGCACGCCCTCGATTTCGCTGATGCGCGAGCCGATCGCCGCGCCGAACACCACGAAATAAAGCGAGGTCGAGAGCACCGGCGACACGATGCTCTGCCAGATGGTGCGCCCGGTGCGCGCCATCTCGAAACGGTAGATCGCCTGCACTGCCCGCCAGTTCATTGCCTGTCGCTCACGAGCCCCACGAAAATATCCTCCAGCGAGCTTTGCGTGGTGTGCAAGTCGCGGAAACGGATGCCGGTCTTGTTGAGATCGGTCAGCAGCGCGGTGACGCCGGTGCGCTCGGCCTGCGTGTCGTAGGTGTAGACCAGGTCGGAGCCGCCGTCGGCGAGCGTCAGATTATACGCAGCCAGCTCCGCCGGCAGCGCATCGAGCTTCTTGGCCAGATGCAAGATCAATTGCTTGCTGCCGAGCTTGCGCATCAGCTCGTCTTCGTTCTCGACGAGAATGAGCTCGCCTTTGTTGATGACGCCGATGCGGTCGGCCATCTCCTCGGCTTCCTCGATATAATGCGTGGTGAGAATGATGGTCACGCCGGAGGCGCGCAGCTCGCGCACCACCTGCCACATGTCCTTGCGCAGTTCGACGTCGACGCCGGCGGTCGGCTCGTCGAGGAACAGGATTTGCGGCTCGTGCGACAGCGCCTTGGCGATCATGACGCGCCGCTTCATGCCGCCGGACAGCGTCATGATCTTGGCGTCCTTCTTGTCCCACAAAGACAAGGCTCGCAGCACCTTCTCGATGTGCGCAGGGTTGCGCGGCTTGCCGAACAGGCCGCGGCTGAAGGTGACTGTGCCCAGCACCGTTTCGAAAGCGTCGGTGGTCAATTCCTGCGGCACCAGCCCGATCATCGCGCGCGCGGCGCGATAGTCGCGGATGATGTCGTGGCCGTCGACCGTGACCGCGCCGCCGCTCGGATTGACGATGCCGCAGACGATCCCGATCAGCGTGGTCTTGCCGGCGCCGTTGGGGCCGAGCAGCGCGAAAATCTCGCCCTGCTTGATGTCGAGATCGATAGCGTTGAGCGCCCGGAACCCGGTCGCATAGGTCTTCGACAGTTGCGTGATGGAAATGATCGATGGCATGAATGGGTTACGCTTCGCCGCGACGCGAGCCGCATATAGACGCCAAGCGTGGCCGGCGCCAGCCCTCGACGCTCAGTTCAGCGCCGCCAGCGCGGTGAGGTCGCCCAGCGCCTGCTTGGGCGGAAAATCGCGGTACTCGTCCGGCATCTTGCCGCGGTTGACCCACAGGCTGTTGAAGCCGACCGAGGTTCCTGCCATCACGTCCCAGCGGTTGGACGACACGAAGGTGACGTCGCCCGGCTTGCATTTGTAATGCTCGGTGACCAGCCGGTAGACCTCCGGCCGCGGCTTGAACATTTTCACCGCGTCAACCGACAGCACGGCGTCGAGATCGCCACCGATGCCGGCGGCGTCGACCGCGCCCTTGAGCATCTTGGGCGAGCCGTTGGACAGAATGCCGGTACGGTGGCCCTTGGCTTTGAGCGCCTTGAGCGCCGCGCGCGCGTCGGGAAAGGCGTCGAGCTGGAAATAGGCCTCGAGCAGCTTGGCCTTGAGCGACTTATCCACCGCCGGCACGCGCGCCAGCGCGAAATCGAGCGCCCGCTCGGTCAGCGTCCAGAAATCCGCGTAGTGGCCGGCCAGCGTCAACGTCCAGGTGTATTCCAGCTGCTTGGCGCGCCAGATCTCGGACATGCGCTCGGCGTCGGGGCCGGCCTGTCCGCAGCGCGCGATCGCCGCATGCACGTTGAACAGCGTGCCATAGGCATCGAAGACGAAAATCGATGGCATGGTATCCTCCGGTTCGGGCCGCTATGTTGCAAAGCACGGCGGGTGTCACAAAGGAAGTACCCCCCGGGAAATGGCAATGGCGGACCAAGCCTGGTCACAGACGTGGACGTATTTCGACGGCGGCTGGCACGAGGGCAATGTGCCGCTGTGGGGCGCGCGCACGCATGCGATTTGGCTCGGCTCCTCGATATTCGACGGCGCGCGCGTGTTCGAGGGCGTCGCGCCCGACCTCGATTTGCATTGCGCGCGCGTCAATGCCTCGGCCAAGGCCATGTTCTTGAAGCCGAGCGTCTCGGTGGATGAATGGATGGGCCTTGCGCGCGAGGGCATGGCGAAGTTTCCGAAGGATACCACGCTCTACGTGCGCCCGATGTATTGGGCCGAGCGCCCCGGGCCCATGGCTTTGCCGCCCGATCCGGAATCGACGCGTTTTGCGCTCACCCTCTACGACGCGCCGATGCGCAAGCCCGACGGTTTCTCCATCACGCTGTCGCCGTTCCGCCGGCCGACGCAGGACACCGCGCCGGTCGACGCCAAAGCCGGCTGCCTTTATCCGAACAACGCGCGCGCCATGTTCGAGGCCAAGTCGCGCGGCTTCGACAACTGCGTCGTCTGCGACGTGATTGGCAACGTCGCCGAGCTTGCCAATTCCAACGTGTTCATGGGCAAAGACGGCGTCGTGTTCACGCCCATCCCGAACGGCACCTTCCTCGCCGGCATCACGCGCAAGCGCGTCATCGGCCTGTTGCGCGAGGCCGCTATTCCGGTGGTCGAGACGGCGATGCGCTACGCCGATTTCGAGACCGCCGACGAGATTTTCTCGACCGGCAACGCCTCTAAGGTGCTCCCCATCACCCGCATCGGCGAGCGTTCATTGCAACCCGGTCCGTTTTATCGCAAGGCGCGCGAATTGTATTGGGAGTTCGCGCATTCCTAAAAGGCCACGATGATTTTGCGCTGCGCATCCGGCTTCATCTGCAAGGCTCTCTTGGCCTGTCTCGGCGTTATCGCCGCGGCGGGCGGCATGCGGGCCGAGACGCCGGCCAGGTTCACGGCGCACTACGTCATCACCATGACGCATGTCACCGTCGGCGAAATAAGCTGGACGAACAATTTTTCCGACACGTCCTATCTCGCTTCCGCGACCGGCAAAGCGAGCGGCGTCTTGAGCGTGCTGGTCAAGGGCGAGGGTTCGCTGACCACCCGTGGCACGTTTGCCAATGCGCGCCTGATCCCGGTGACGGCGCGCTTCGACGTCAACGACGACGACGGCATCTATGAGGTGGAGATGACGTTCGAAGACGGCATCTTCAAGCGCGTGGTGGACCGCGGCGCGCCGCCGCCGGAAGACCGGATTCCGGTCGGCCCGAAGCTGCTGCACGATGTCACCGATCCGCTCAGCGCGTTCTTGATCCCGGTTGAAGGCAAGGCATTGGCGCCCGCCAATTGCGGCAAGGTGCTGAAAATCTTCGACGGCCGCCGCCGCTATGACCTCGAGCTGAGCTTCAAGCGCATGGACGCGGTTAAACTGGCGCGCGGCTATTCCGGCGCCGTGCTGGTGTGCGGCGTCGTCCTTCACCCGATCGCCGGCTACCGCCCGGACAGCTTGTTGGTGCGCTATCTCGCCGGCAAGAACGATCTCGAATTATGGTTGGCGCCGATTGCCGGCGTGTCGATCATCGCGCCGGTGCGCGCGCTGATGCCGACGCTGGTCGGCACCATGGACATCAGCGCGGATGAATTCGTCGAGCGTAAGGTCGAGGCCGCTCCGGTTGCGCCGCTAAAGCCGGTGCAGGCCGCCCCGCTGGCGCCCACCGGGCAGATCGAAACCGCGCCGCTGGCGCCGCTGAGCAAGCCCTAGGCGCTGTTTTGATAAGCTCATACGGGCGAGCGACAACAACCATGAAGAAAGCGGCAACACCCGTGAAGAAGCACAAGGCGCTGGGTGACTGGCGGGGCGAGATGCTCGCGCGGGTCCGGAAAATCATCAAAGAGGCCGCCCCCGGCGTGGTCGAGGAGGTGAAATGGCGAAAGCCGTCGAACGCGATGCGCGGGGTTCCGGTATGGTCGCACGCCGGCATCATCTGCACCGGCGAGACCTACAAGGAGGTCGTCAAGTTGACCTTCGCCAGGGGCGCCGCGCTCGCGGATCCTTCTGGTCTCTTCAACGCCAGCCTCGAAGGCAACACCCGGCGCGCCATCGATATCCGCGCAGGCGGCACAATCGATGAAAAAGCGCTGAAGGCGCTCATTCGCGCCGCCGTGGCGCTAAATGCGTCCTCGGCCGCCCGGCGGCGCAAATAGATCGTCAACCACGACAGCGCCTAGGCGCCGACCGCCACCGGACGGCCGCTCTCGATCGAGCGAATGATCGCCTCGAACGCGCCCACCACATCGAGCATGTCGACGGTCGTCACCGGAAACGGCTTGCCGGTCTCGATGGTCTCGGCGAAGGCTTCTATCAGCGTGCCGAGCGAATCGACCTGCGGAAAGGTCTTGGTTTGCGGCTGCTCGCCGATCTTGGCGACGGTCAGCGCGGTTTCCTCGCGCGCTTCCGCCGAGCCCTTGGTGCCGAACACGTGGATGCGCCAGAACATCGGCACGGAGCGCACTGTCGCCATCACGCCGGTTGCGCCGCTCTTGAACTCGATCAGCGCCGCCGCCGCGTCGCGCGGGTCGGGTGGCGGCTTCGCCGAAAACACGCGCGCGTCGACTTTGGCGATCGGCCCGGCCAGATTGACGAAGGCGTCGAGCACATGCAGACCCGCGCCGGTCATGCCGCCGCCGGGCGACTCGCGCGGATCGTCGCGCCAGCCGCCTGTCACGCGCGTCGAATGCTCGTTGGAGAAATTGCCCTCGATGTGCAGAACGTCGCCGATGACGCCGTCGGCGACCACGCGCTTGAGCTCGCGCATCGATGAAAAGCAGCGCTTGTTGTTGCCGAGCGCGAACGGCACTTTGGCTTTGGCGACCGCGGCAATCGCGCGTTCGGCCTCGCGCCGCGTGAGCGCGAGCGGCTTTTCCGACCACACCGGCTTTCCCAATGCGGCCACCACTTCGATCTGGCGAATGTGCAGCGAATGCGGCGTCGCCAGGAACACCGCCTTGACGCGTGGGTCGGCGATCGCTTCCTCGAAGTCGGTCGACAGTTCGAAGCCCTTGCTGGCGGCGAAATCGCGCGCAAGCTCGGGCTCCTTGCTGACGCCGCGGATGATGCGCAGGCGGCGGCTCTTGCCCTGCACGGATTCGACGATGCCCTTGCCCCAACGGCCGAGCCCGATGACAGCGGCGTCGATCATGGCATCATACCAAGCCGTGTGCTCATAAATCCGGTTCTATAAGAGCGGCTCACGCGATGTCCGCTTTGCTCGGAAAACTACCAAATTGCCGCGTCGCCGCGAAATGCCGCTAAGTGCCAAAAACGGACATGAGGGCAGTATTCAATGACTAGCCGCCGCCTCTTTCGAGCAATCCGAGCGCGCGGCGTAGTGCATCGGCTGCGGTCTTGCGCTCGTCATCGGACATACGGTCGGCGTCGATTTCGAGTCGCAGATGTGTCGTGCCCGCCTGCTCCACATCCGCCTTCAGCCCAGCCACCGCATAGGTCGCAATTGGCTGCTTGATCCCTTTGACCTGTACCTGGCCGCGCTCCTCGCACCGCACGTCATCCTTCACAAGCGCATAGGTCTCGAACGAGATCAGTACGCCGCCGGGGGATGCTTCGTGTTCGAGTCGCGATGCGAGATTCACCGTGCCGCCGACCATGGTGTAGTCCATGCGGTCTTCGCTTCCGAAATTACCCACGGTGCAGTAGCCGGTGTGAATGCCGATCCGGCAACGCAATGGCGTCTCGATGCCGTTGTCACGCCATTCTAAAGCGAGTTCGCTGACGCGCTGCTGCATGGCGAGCGCCATTTGGACGCAGGCCAAAGCATCCTCTTTCACACCGAGCGTCGTAGGATCGCCAAAGAACATAACGATGGCGTCGCCAACATATTTGTCGATCGTTGCTCCGTATTGCAGCGCTATTTTTGACATCTCGGTGAGGTAATGGTTGAGCAACTGTGTGAGATCCTCCGACTCAAGACTGTCGGTAATCTCGGTGAAGCCGACGAGATCGGAAAAGCAAACGGTCAGCTTCTTGCGCTTGCTGACGATCTTGACGTCCTGCTGGCCCGTGAAGATGGAGTCATAGACTTGTGGCGCCAGGTATTTTGCGAGCTTGGACGACAGCGCGGCCAAGGCTTTGGATTTTTCGGTGAGATCTTGCTCTCGCTGCTTGAGCTCAGAGATATCGGAATAGACCGAGACGGTGCCTCCATCCTCTGTGCGGCGCTCGCTGACTATTACCCAACGGTCGGCACCGCGTTGTTGCACGTGCGGTTCTCCAGGATTGTTGTGCTGCTGCAACCGTTCAGCTATCCATTCCTCAATGCGACCTTCCGCGTCCTTGATGTAGCCGCGGTCGGCGGCACGGCGGATGATGCTTTCAAACGTCGCGCCGGCGCTGAGATCGATATCCAGCCCGGGGTAGAGCATGTTGCGGTAGCACGAGTTGCAGATGACGAGTCGGTCTTCGCCATCGTAACAGGCAAAGCCCTCTGAAATGCTTTCGATCGCTTCAGCGAGCCGCTGTTCGCTGCGTAGCCGGGCCTGCTCGGCGCGGCGCAGCGGCGTAATGTCGTAGAGCCAATATAACCGTTTTCCACCGGCAACGGCGACGTGACCGCCATGGTAGGCGACCTGGACGTAAGAGATCAAAAGATTAAGCAACTCGCCTGTCTTGGTCTTCCAGGTCACCTCTTCGTCGAGCAGTTGTCCGCCGCGCGTCCGCAACATTTCGACGACGCGCTGACGGTGATCGAGGTCGTGCCAGAACCGCCTGGTGTCGAACAGTTCCAATTCGTCTTTGTCGTAGCCTGTCAATTCGGTCAGGCGCCAATTGTGAAACAAAAGCCGCCCATCCTCATCGACGACGCTCACAGCGGCCGGACTATAATCGAGAATTTCCTTAAGCTGGCGCTCCTGCTCCGCGACCTGTGCCTCGTGTTTCGTCAATGC
>Ga0335081_10002086_pt1 | contig 31543 bp, 28 predicted proteins | sample Lox_Sample_35_FD_206713 | JGI IMG/M metagenome (GOLD analysis project Ga0335081, IMG submission 206713) | Soil microbial communities from Loxahatchee National Wildlife Refuge, Florida, United States - Lox_Sample_3.5 | ecosystem: Environmental > Terrestrial > Soil > Wetlands | place: USA...
CCCCGAACCGCGCCTACGTCGTCTACACCCGGCAGGGCCGCGGCCGCACCGTGCATGGCTACGATACCAGCCAAGTCTGCAGCACCGAACCGCGGCCCGACGAGCTGCGCCAGATCAATGCCGGCGGCGGCGGCGACAGGCTTTTGCTCAAGGGCCGCAGAGGCGGCCCCGAGCATCAGCTCTGCGATTTTCGCAACAAACAGTTCAGCTCGGACGGCCGGCGGCTCTATTTCTTGACCCCCGGCTGGGCCACGTCCGGGGCGCTGCATGTTATCGATATGCGCGACAGTGATGAGCGCTTCGTCATGCCGGCCAACGATTTTCTCGTTTTGAGTTTCTGCACGAACAAATACAAGGACGATCTCGTCGTGCTGCAACACCGCTATTTCCTGCTCGGCGGCAGCTACGACTGGTACTGGCTCTACGATCCGACCGGCAGGAAAGAGCTCGGACCGCTCGGCGAGTTCGGAACGCCCGACGACATGCTGCGTCAGGCGCACGGAGTATGGTGCGCAGCCAAGCCCTGATTTTTTTACGGGCGTCCCGCAAACGGCTCCGCCGGCGCGATGTCGGTAACCTTGAACTGCACCCGTTCCTCGCCCTGCCAGCGATCGAGGGCAAAGGTGCCGGCGGCATGCACTTGGCGGCCGCGGGCCTCGCGCAACGCGGCGCCGAGCTTCTGCCCTACGGCGCGGAAGGCGATGGCGTTGAGACCGGAACCGTCGGCGGATTTCAGCCGTAGGCGCATATGTGCTTGGCCGACTTCCTCGGCGTAAGTCACCGTATGTGCGGGGAGCGCAATCAAGGGCTCCGGATTGCCGGAGCCGAACGGCCCGGCGCGCTCGATCATGGCGACAAGCTCGGCGTTTGCCGCCGAGGCGGTGACGGCGCCGTCAATCAAGAGCCCGTTCGCGCGGCGCGCGACCTCGACGTCGGCGGCGAGCGCCGCTTCGAGGAAAGCGCGCAGCTCGGCAAGCGCAGTTTTGCGCAAGGTAACGCCGGCCGCCATCGCATGGCCGCCGCCCTTGAGCAAAAGCCCCTCGGTGACCGCGCGCCGCACCGCACGGCCGATATCGACGCCGGCGATGGAACGCCCGGACCCGGTGCCGATGCCGCCCGGCTCCAGCGCAATGGCAAAGGCCGGGCGGCCGAATTTCTCTTTCAATCGTGCCGCCACGAGCCCGACGACTCCGGGATGCCAGCCCTCCGCGGCGGTCACGATGACCGCGCCCTTTTCTTCAAGACCCAGCGCCGCAATGGCCTCGGCTTCGGCCTGCGCCAGCGTCCCCTGCTCGATCGTCTGCCGCTCCTGATTGAGCCGATCGAGCTCGGTCGCGATCCTGGCGGCTTCGATGGGATCGTCCTCGAGCAGAAGCTTGACGCCGAGATCGGCGCGGCCGATCCGTCCCCCGGCATTGATGCGCGGCCCGAGCAGAAAACCGAGATGCCAAGCCTCCGGCGGACCAGAAAGCCGGGCCACGTCCATCAAGCTGACATGGCCGGCGCGCTCACGCCGCCGCAGCGCGATCAGCCCCTTGGCGACAAAGGCGCGATTAAGCCCGATGAGCGGCACGACGTCGGCGACAGTGCCAAGCGCGACGTCGTCAAGCAGCAAGAGAAGGTCCGGCTCCGGGCGCCCGGGATGCCAGAAGCCGCGCCCGCGCAACACGCGATTGAGCGCGACGACGGTCATGAAGGTGAGGCCTACGGCGGCGAGATGGCCGAGCCCCGATAGATCGTCGCGGCGGTTCGGGTTGACGATCGCCACCGCCGGCGGCAGTTCCTCGTCGGCCTGATGGTGATCGATGATGACGGTGTCGAGGCCGAGCTTTTTCGCCTCTTGCAACGGCGCAATGCTGGTCGTGCCGCAATCGACACAGACGAGCAGTTTTGCGCCGCGCTCCGCGAGCGCCCGCACCGCTTCAACATTCGGGCCGTAACCTTCGAACAGGCGGTCGGGAATGTGGATGATGGGCTCGAGACCGCATTGCCGCAGATAGCGCGCCAAGACCGCCGCCGAGGTGGCGCCGTCGACGTCATAGTCGCCGAAAATGGCGACGGATTCGCCAGACGCGACAGCATCGGCGATCCGCTCGGCCGCCTCCTTCATCGCGGTCAGCACGTGCGGATCAGGCATGGCGTGCTTGATGGTGGGATCGAGAAATGCGGCGACCGCGTCGGCTTCGACATTGCGCCCGGCGACGATGCGCGCCAATAGCTCGGGCAATTCGTGGCGCTGGGCGATGGCGAGCGCACGCACGGCGCCGCGCTCGTCGAGGCGGTCGCGCCAGGCTCGTCCAGTCGCCGAGTTTTCGACGCCAAGGAAAAGGCGATTCTCAGTCATCGCGGCAAGTGTAACACCGTCATGCTCCGCAACGGCGGAGCATCGTGTAAAGGAACTACAAAATAAATTCGGCCCGCTGGATCACCGCCGTCGCGGGCAATGAAAGGTGGGGACGCTAGTCAAACTTATCAAGCGCGCGGTGTTCGGCGCGGATCCAGCGGACGGTGCCGCTCGCCGAGCGCATCACCACCGTTTCGGTCTCGATCATGCCTTTGCCGAACTGCACGCCGCGCAGCATGCGGCCATCGGTGACGCCGGTTGCGGCGAACAGGCAATCGCCGCGCACCATGTCCTCGATCTCGTATCTCTGGCGCGGGTCCTTGATGCCCATTTTGACGATGCGCTCGCGCTTTTCGTCGGTATCGACGATCAACCGGGTCTGCATCTGGCCGCCGATGCAGCGCAGCGCCGCCGCCGCCAACACGCCTTCCGGCGCACCGCCAATGCCGAGATAGATGTCGATGCCGGTCTTGTCGGGATCGGCGGTGTGAATGACGCCGGCAACGTCGCCGTCGGTGATCAGGCTGACCGCCGCGCCGGCCTTGCGCACCGCGGCGATCAGATCGGCGTGGCGCGGCCGGTCGAGCACCATCGCGGTGATCGCATCCGGCTTGACGCCCCTGGCCTTGGCGAGCTTGCGGATATTTTCGTCGGCCGGTGCGTCGAGATCGACCACGCCCTTGGGATAGCCGGGGCCGATGGCGATCTTGTCCATATAAATATCGGGCGCGTGCAGCAGCGTGCCGTCCTCGGCGACCGCCAGCGTCGCGATCGCGCCCGGCATATTCTTGGCGCACAATGTGGTGCCTTCGAGTGGATCGACGGCGATATCGACCTTCGGGCCCTGCCTGGTGCCGACCTTCTCGCCGATGAACAGCATCGGCGCCTCATCCATCTCGCCTTCACCGATCACGACCGTGCCGTCGATCGCAAGCCCGGCAAGCTCGCGCCGCATGGCGTCGACCGCGACTTGATCGGATTCCTTGACCGCGCCGCGGCCGCGCAAGCGCGCCGCGGCGACGGCGGCGCGTTCGGTCACCCGGGCGATTTCAAGCGACAGCGCGCGCTCAAGAGCCTGTGCTGCGCGGCCGGGTTTCGCTGACATGCCGAACCTCCATCATGCCCTTTCGAGGCGAATGACCTGCGGCCGCCCGGACACGACCCGGTCACGGCGGACCGCGGCCAAGGCCTTGTGCACGGCATCCTCGCTGGTCGCATAGGTGATCATGATCACGGGGACAGATTCGCCGGAACGGCCCGGCTGCGCCGCGCCGCGCGAGCCTGCCGGGTGGCGCTGCACGATCGATTCCAGCGAGATCTTTTGTTGCGCAAGTCGCCGCGCAATGGTCGCTGCGGTGCCAGGCCGGTCCCGCGCCAGAAGCCGAATGTAATAGCCGCCTTCGTGGTGCTGCATCGGCGCCTTGCGGATCGTCGTCATGCGCGCGGTCGGACGACCGAAAGGCGGCGTCACGACGCCGCGCGCGATATCGGCAAGATCGGCGATGATGGCGGAGGCGGTTGCCGCCCCGCCGGCGCCGGGACCGACCAAGGTGATCGGCGCCAACCCTTCGGCGTCCACCGTGACGGCGTTGGTGACGCCCATGACCTGGGCGATGGCGGAATCCTTCGGCACCATGGTCGGGTGCACGCGCTGCTCGATGCCCGCCTCGGTCTTCACCGCGACGCCTAAGAGCTTGACGCGGTAGCCGAGCTCGGCCGCGGCATCGAGGTCGGCGAGCGAGATCGACGAGATGCCTTCGACATAGACCGCGCCAGGATCGATCCTGGTGCCGAACGCGAGGCTCGCCAGGATCGCGAGTTTTTGCGCGGTGTCGTGGCCCTCGATGTCGAAGGTCGGATCGGCCTCCGCATAGCCGAGCCGCTGCGCCTCCTTGAGGCACTCGTCGAAGGCGAGCCGGTCCTGCTCCATGCGGGTGAGGATGTAATTGCAGGTGCCGTTGAGGATGCCGTAGATCCGCGTGAATGATGCGCCGTTCAATCCCTCGCGCAGCGTCTTGACGATCGGAATGCCGCCGGCGACCGCCGCCTCGAAATTAAGTGCGACCCCATGCCGTTCCGCGAGCGCTGCCAGCTTTTGGCCATGCCGCGCCAGCAAAGCCTTGTTGGCGGTAACGACCGGCTTGCCGGCATTCAGCGCGGTCTCGACCGCGCGCTTGGCGGGATCGCCCTCCCCGCCGATGACCTCGACCAGGACGTCGATCGACGGATCGCGCGCCAGCGTCACCGGATCGTCGAACCAGCGAAACTTTTTTAACTCGAAGTCGCGCTTCTTGGTGCGCGAGCGTGCCGTGAGCGCCACGATCTCGATAGGCCGGCCACAGCGCGCAATAAGCTTGTCGCGTCCCTCATCCAGGAGACGAATCACGGCGCTGCCGACGGTACCGAGCCCGGCAAGACCGACTTTCAGCGGCTGCGCCATAAAACGTCGCCAACCCGAGGCTGTGAGGCGACGCGTGCCTAACGTCGCGTCGCCAAGGGAACGACGTTGTGCAGCATTTCCGGGCCTGTTTCAAGAAAGCGCCGGATATTGCGGGCGGCTTGACGAATGCGCTGTTCGTTCTCGACCAGCGCGATGCGAACGTGACCTTCGCCGTGTTCCCCGAAGCCGGCGCCGGGCGACACCGCGACGCCGGCCTTCTCGACCAGAAGGGTCGAGAATTCCACGCTGCCGAGCGGCGCAAACGGCTCGGGGATCGGCGCCCAGGCGAACATCGAAGCGGCCGGCGGCGGCACGTTCCAGCCGGCCCTGCCAAATGAATCGACGAGCGCATCGCGCCGGCGCCGATAGGTCGCGCGCATCTCGTTGATGCAGTCGTCGGGCCCGTTGAGCGCCGCCGTCGCCGCGACCTGGATCGGCGTGAAGGCGCCGTAATCGAGATAGGACTTGACCCGCGCCAGCGCGGCGATGATGCGCTCGTTGCCCACGGCAAAGCCCATACGCCAGCCGGGCATCGAATAGGTTTTCGACATCGAGGTGAATTCTACCGCGACGTCCATCGCGCCGGGCACCTGCAACACCGACGGCGGCGGATTATTGTCGAGATAGACCTCGGCGTAAGCCAGATCCGACAGCACCAAAAGCGAATGCTTCTTCGCAAACGCGATCAGCTCGCGATAGAAATCGAGGCTGGCGACGCAAGCCGTCGGATTCGACGGATAGCAGACCACCACCGCGATCGGCCTCGGGATGGAAAACAGCACCGCCCGCTCGAGCGCGCCGAAGAACTTGTCGTCGGCCTCGACCGGCACCGAACGGATGGCGCCGCCGGCCATCAGGAAGCCGAACACGTGGATTGGATAGGTCGGATTGGGAACGATAATGATATCGCCGGGCGCGGTGATCGCCTGCGCCACATTGGCGAAGCCCTCTTTGGAGCCGAGCGTGGTGACGACCTGGGTCTCGGGATTAAGTTTCACGCCGAAACGGCGGCCATAATAGGCCGCCTGCGCGCGGCGCAGCCCCGGTATGCCCTTCGAGGCCGAATAACGATCAGTGCGCGGCTTGCCGACGGTCTCTTTCAGCTTCTCCACCACATGGGCGGGTGTCGGCAGATCGGGATTGCCCATGCCGAGATCGATGATATCGGCCCCGCCATTGCGGGCCACCGCCTTGGCGCGATTGACAGTCTCGAACACGTAAGGCGGCAGGCGGCGAATGCGATAAAATTCTTCCATTGGGGAACCCCGGCACAGCGTCTCGACCAAATATTATACTAGAAGCGGAGCTTTATCACTTGGTTTCAGCACCGGCGGTCAGCGTGCCGCTGCCGCTCGCGCGCGGGGCGCTGCCGTTTGCAGCGGCCGCAGCCGGTTTCTTCGGCACGGCGGCAGGATCGGCGCCCGACTGGGCTGGCCCGTCCGCCTCGGCGTTTAGGCGATTGCGATCGCTGATGAGATCTTCGGTCGCCTGCTGAACCTGTTTGGCATCCATCGGTGTATCGGCCCGCGGCGGCGGCGCTTCCTCGACTGCAGGGAAAATCGACGGATAGCTTGCAGGCGAACAGCCCGACAGCGCGAAAGCGGCCGGGGCCAGTAACGCCAAAGCGGTAAAGACACGCGTCCTGACCTTGCGGCGGCGCTGCACACTCTTCTCCGAACTTTCGTGGCAAAGCGCCCCGTTTCGTCCCAAAAAGGTCCGAAAATCCGCCTCACCCACCCCTGTCAGTCACCAAAATTCCTAATACCACAATATTTTAGCTTGATCAGCTCAGAAGTCACACAAGTCGCCAAACTAGCCTGCCAATATGTCGAAACAAGGACTTCCGCTGTGGCGAGGTCGGCGCAAAATCGCTTGCGCGCATTAAAAGCGCGGTCCGGCATGCCTTGTGCAAAGAAGTGGCGCGGGCCATTTCTGGCGAAAAGGCTGACTCCATTCAGCCGTTGAGGAACGCTCGTGCGGGCTCCATCGCAAGACCCGGTGAAACCACCGGCACAGCAACCCCCGATGAAGATCGGAGCGGTCGACATCGAAGAGTTCTCGCGCAATCTGGCGCGGCTCGTCGAGGAAGGCGGCCGCGCGCTTGCGGCCTATCTGAAGCCCCGCGAGGAAGGCCGCGACAACAGCGAATTCGCCGACGAAGTGACCGAAGTGGTCAAGACGCTCGGTCACGTCGCGGAATATTGGCTGGCCGACCCGCAGCGCGCCGTCGAGCTGCAGAACCGGCTGGGCAAGGCCTATCTCGATCTTTGGGCCTCGGCGGTGAAGCGGCTGGCCGGCGAGGAGGCGCCGCCGGTCGTGCGCCCCGCGCCCGGCGACAAGCGCTTCGCCGATCCGGAATGGACGCAAAACCAGTTCTTCGATTTCCTCAAGCAGGCCTATCTCCTCACCGCCGGCTGGGCCGACACATTGGTGCGCGATGCCGCGGCGCTTGACCCGCATACCAGGCGAAAGGCCGAATTCTATATGCGGCAGATCACCAATGCCCTGTCGCCGACGAATTTCGTCCTGACCAACCCCGAACTCTTGCGCGAGACGCTCACCTCGAACGCCGACAACCTGGTGCGCGGCATGCATATGCTCGCGGAGGATATCCAGGCCGGTGGCGGGCATCTGAAGATTCGGCAGTCGGACGCCTCGATGTTCGAGGTCGGACGCAATCTCGCTGTCACGCCCGGCAAGGTGATCTACCAGAACGACCTGATGCAGCTCATTCAATACGCACCGTCGACCGAGACCGTGCTCAAGCGGCCGCTGCTGATCGTGCCACCCTGGATCAACAAGTATTACGTGCTCGACCTCACCCCTGAAAAATCCTTCATCAAATGGTGCGTCGACCAGGGCCTTACGGTGTTCTGTATTTCCTGGGTCAACCCCGACACGCGGCTCGCCGAAAAAGGCTTCGACGATTACATGGAGCAAGGTCCGCTGGCGGCGCTCGACGCCATCAAACAGGCGACCGGCGAGGACAAAATCCATACCATCGGCTATTGCGTCGGCGGCACGCTGCTGGCGATCACCTTGGCGGCGATGGCGGCCCGCCACGACGAGCGCATCGTCTCGGCGACGCTGTTCGCTTCGCAGGTCGATTTCACCTATGCCGGCGATCTCAAGGTATTCGTCGACGAGGAGCAGGTTGCCGCGCTCGAGAAGCGGATGGCCGAGCGCGGGTATCTCGAAAGCAAGTCGATGGCGACCGTGTTCAATCTTTTGCGGTCGAACGATCTGTTATGGCCCTACGTCATCAACAATTATCTCAAGGGCAAGGCGCCCTTCCCGTTCGACCTGCTCTATTGGAATTCCGACGCCACGCGCATGCCGGCCGCCAACCACTCATTTTACCTGCGCAACTGCTATCTCGAGAACAAGCTCGCCAAGGGCAAAATGGTCATCGGCAATACGCCGATCGATCTCAAGACGGTGAAAGTGCCGATCTATAATCTTGCCACGCGCGAGGACCATATCGCGCCGGCCAAATCGGTGATGTTCGGTTCGAAGCTATTCGGCGGTGACGTGAAATTCGTCGTCTCCGGCTCCGGCCATATCGCCGGCGTGATCAATCCGCCGGCCAAGCAGAAATATCAGTTCTGGACCGGACCAAAACCGCGCAATGCCGACATCGACGGCTGGCTGGCCAAGGCCAAGGAGCATCCGGGTTCATGGTGGCCGGATTGGCTGGTCTGGCTGACGCGGCAAAGTCCGACCGAGGTGCCGGCACGCGTTCCCGGTGAAGGCGCACTAAAAGCCATCGAGGATGCGCCGGGAAGTTACGTGAAGGTGCGGGATTGATCGCTCGGCGTGGTCGGTCTATCATGTGACTATGGTCACGGACCATGGTCATATGGACGCAAATCTTGTCGCGAATGATCAAAGCCTCGGAATTCAAGTCCAAATGCTTGGCGTTGCTCGATGAGGTCGAGCGAACGGGGAACCGTCTTGTCGTCACCAAGAAAGGCAAGCCGGTGGCTGACATCGTACCCCATAAGCGTGAAAAAAGCGGGCTTGTCGGCCTCTACAAGGGACAAATGGAAATCCTGGGCGACATTATTTCACCCATCGACGTGGAGTGGGAAGCACTCAAGTGATCCTGCTGGATACCCACGTTGCGCTGTGGCTCGTCGCGGACAGCAGTTCATTGGGAAGACGAACCCGGAAAATCGCCAAACAAGCAGCGGCAAGCGATCAACTCGCAATAAGCGCGGTCAGCTTTTGGGAACTGGCTCTGCTGATAGCCAAGGGCCGTTTGCGGCCACCGGAAACAGCAAAGGAGATGCGGCGGCGAATTTTAAGCGCAGGCGCCGTGGAGCTTCCGCTGACCGGCGAAGTCGCCGTACTCGCAGCCGAGCTCGAAGGCCTTCACGCCGATCCGGCAGATCGTTTTATCGCTGCAACCGCTATAGCGCACAACGCGACTCTGGTGACTGCGGACGAAAGGCTGCTGGGCTGGCGGCATGCGCTGCGGCGTCAGAACGCCGAGCTATAACTCACGGAAACAGCGCCACCTGCTCCAGGCCCATCGTCTCCGGAAAGCCAAGCATCAGGTTCATATTCTGCACCGCCTGGCCGGACGCGCCCTTGGTCAGATTGTCGAGCGCAGCGCCGATGATGGTGCGGCCGGCGATACGGTCGGCGACGACGCCGACGAAGGTCATGTTTGAGCCGCGCACGTGGCGCGTCTGCGGCATGGTGCCGAACGGCAGCACATGGACGAACGGCTCCTTCCCGTAAGACTTTAAAAGTACCGCATGCAGATCCTGCGCCGAGGCCTTGAGTCCGCGAACATAGATCGTGGACAGAATGCCGCGGTTCATCGGCACCAAGTGCGGCGTAAAGCTGGCGACCACGTCGCGGCCCGCAGCCAGCGAGAATTCCTGATCGAGCTCGGCCATGTGGCGGTGATGGCCGACGCCGTAAGCATGGATGCCCTCGGAGAGTTCCGAGAACAGCATTTCCTCTTTGGCCGCCCTGCCCGCCCCGGTCATGCCCGACTTGGCGTCGATAACGATCTCGTCGGGATCGATGGCCTTGGCTTTAAGGAGCGGAATGAGCGCAAGTTCGGCGCAACTCGTGTAGCAGCCGGGATTGGCGACGAGCCGCGCCGCCTTGATCTTGTCGCGATAGTTTTCGGTGAGCCCATACACCGCCTCGCGCTGCAATTCGGGCGCGAAATGCTCATGGCCGTACCAGCGGGCGTAAGCCACCGGATCGGCCAAGCGGAAATCAGCCGACAAGTCGACGACTTTGGTTTGCGGCGCGCGGGCCAGCAAATCCTTGATGACCTTTTGCGTCGTGCCGTGCGGCAGCGCGCAGAAGGCGAGATCGAGCTTGAGCGCCGCCCAATCGGCCTCCTCGACCGAGGTGAGCGTCGGCAGCGCGTAGGGCGCAAATTGCGGAAACACGTCGGCCATACTCTTGCCGGCGCGGCGATCGGCGGTGAGCAAGACAATCTCGGCGCGCGGATGCCGCAAGAGAAGCCGCACCAACTCCGCGCCGGTATAGCCGGATGCGCCGAGCACCGCGATTTTCGCTTTGTCAGGCATGAGTCACACCCTGGCTTGAGGACGTCTCAGGCCGATGTCGCGGGCAACATATCAGGAGAAAGGGGCCGCGAAACCGGCGGCACGGAAGAGTTTACGCGCGGGCGCGCATCCGTGCCGTATCGCTACGGCGGCGGCGATTGCAGAACGCAATAATCGATAACCACTTATTCATGGGCGGCGATATAAGGCCCCTGCCACAGCCCGTCAATGTGATGATGGTTTTGCCGCCTAAATGGCATAGTCAGGCGCATAGTAACGCTTGATTCGCGGGGCTCCATTGTCCCGGCGAAAGCATACGCTCCACATGGAAGCTTCGGGTAAAAGTCGTGGGAAAAACCGCCAAATCCTCGAAATCCGCCAAGACGCCTGATCTGTTCTCCGAAGCGCCGAAGGCGCGGCGCGAGGCCGGCCGCGGCCGCGGCGCCGTTTCGCCGCGCGGCTCCGGCGAAGCGGGCTACACCGCCAAGCACATCGAGGTGCTGGAAGGTCTCGAGCCGGTGCGCCGCCGGCCCGGCATGTATATCGGCGGCACCGACGAAAAGGCGCTGCATCATCTGTTCGCCGAGGTGATCGACAACGCCATGGACGAGGCGCTGGCCGGCCACGCCGACTGGATCGACGTCGAGATGGAGGCGGACGGCTTTGTCTCCGTCACCGACAACGGCCGCGGCATCCCGGTCGATCCGCATCCGAAGTTCAAAAACAAGTCGGCGCTGGAAGTGATCATGTGCACGCTGCACGCCGGCGGCAAATTCGACTCCAAGGTCTACGAGACCTCGGGCGGCCTGCACGGCGTCGGCGTGTCGGTGGCGAACGCGCTGTCCGAGCGCATGGAGGTCGAGGTCGCGCGCGGCCAGAAGCTCTACAAGATGGCGTTCGAGCGCGGCAAGCCGAAGACCAAATTGCAGGAGGCCGGCAAGGCGCCGAACCGCCGCGGCACAAAGGTGCGGTTCCGCCCCGATCCGCAAATCTTCGGCGGCAAGGCGCATTTCAAGCCGGAGCGCGTCTTCAAGATGACGCGCTCGAAGGCGTACCTCTTCGGCGGCGTCGAAATCCGCTGGTCCTGCGCCAAGGAGCTTCTGCGCGGCGTCGACGACGTGCCGGAGAAAGCGACGTTCCATTTCGCCGAGGGCTTGAAGGATTATCTGTCGGAGGCGCTGGCGAGCGCCACGCTGGTGCATCCCGACATTTTCACCGGCAGCGCCGGCAAGACCGGCGCGCACGGCGCCGTGCAATGGGCCGTGGCCTGGACCGCCGACGCTGACGGCTTTCTCAATTCCTACTGCAACACCATTCCGACGCCGGATGGCGGCACTCATGAATCGGGGCTGCGCACCGCGCTCACCCGCGGCCTCAAAGACCATGCCGAGCGCGTCGGCCAGGGCAAGCGTGCCGCCGCCATCACCGCCGACGACGTCATGGTCGGCGCCGGCGCCATGCTCTCGGTGTTCATCCGCGAGCCGGAATTCCAGGGCCAGACCAAAGACCGCCTCGCCACCGCCGAAGCGCAACGCATCGTCGAGAACGCGATCAAGGACCCGTTCGACCACTGGCTCGCCGGCAATCCGCTTGCCGCCAACAAGCTCCTCGATTTCGTCGCCGAGCGCGCCGAGGAGCGCATCCGCCGCCGCCAGGAAAAGGACATTGCCCGCAAATCCGCGGTGCGCAAGCTGCGGCTGCCCGGCAAGCTCGCCGACTGCACCAGCACCGCCGCCGAAGGCGCCGAGCTGTTCGTCGTCGAAGGCGACTCGGCCGGCGGCTCGGCGAAGCAGGCGCGCGACCGCGCCACGCAGGCGATCCTGCCGCTGCGCGGCAAGATCCTCAATGTCGCCTCCGCCGGCAAGGACAAGCTCGCGCAGAACCAGCAGCTCGCCGACCTCGTCCAGGCGCTCGGCTGCGGCACCGGCGTGCATTACCGCGACGAGGATTTGCGCTACGGCCGCGTCATCGTCATGACCGACGCCGACGTCGACGGCGCGCATATCGCTTCGCTGCTCATCACCTTCTTCTACCGGCAGATGCCGCAGCTCATCGATCACGGCCATCTTTATCTCGCCGTGCCGCCGCTCTACCGGCTCGCCCACGGCGGCAAGATCTTTTATGCCCGCAACGACAAGCACCGCGACGATATCTTGAAGAAGGAATTCCACGCCAACGCCAAAGTGGAAGTCAGCCGCTTCAAGGGCCTGGGCGAGATGATGGCGCCGCAGCTCAAGGAAACCACCATGGACCCGAGGAAGCGCACGCTGCTTCGGGTCGTGCTGGTCGCCGAGGACCGCAAGGACACCGAGAAATCGGTCGAGCGGCTGATGGGCACCAAAGCCGAAGCGCGCTTCGACTTCATCCAGGAGCGCGCCGAGTTCGCCGACGAGGCGGCGCTGGATGTGTGAAATTTCCCTAAGTCAGTCGGGAAATTGCGGACCGCAATAACGCGGACGACGTCAGATTCTCAGTTCAAGTTCGCCCGTCACCCTACAAGAGTAGTCACGGCGGCGGCTTGCCCGTGAGGTACTAGTAAAACGTCCGAGAGCCCGCCGATGGCCGGCACCGAGGCGCCGGCGCGCAGCTCGCTCAGCAGACGATTTGACGTCATGGTCGGCTTGCTCCGTCTTTTCAACTTCCCGCACAAGCCATTCAATAGCTCGTGTGACGAGCGTTTCGGGCCGCTTCAGGTTTGCGACTTTGGTTGGGATGTCTTTCTGGTGGGGAGCGGTAACTGTAAATGCCCAGACATATTCCCTTGAGAGGTGCTCAAGCACATTCCCTTCGAATGTCGCAAGCGCCTTGCTGCACTCAGCTTCAAGATACTTGGCTGGATCACTCAACTGAGTTCGCGCTATAGCATCTAGCGATTCTGTCTCTTTCGCTGTGAGCGACTTCCTGACCATCATAGCCAATACAGTTGCGGTAGGCGCTTTGATCTCCAATAAGAAGCCAAGATCAATTTGAGGGCTGTCCGGCGCGACGAGATCCGTTCGGTACTGGATCGCGCTGATCGCCATCCAACTCCGTTCTCGTTTCATCGAAGTGTCTCCCAATTCCGATCTAGATTGCATGCCTCGTCCTTAAAATTTCCGTAATCCGCCTCTGTCGGTCTAGGAGGCCAGTTACTAGCTTCCGTTTACTTTGATCAGGGTCACTAACGTATTCCGCAGGAATACGTTCGATGATTTCACGGATATTTGCTTCAGGTAGTTCCTGTACGCGCTGCGCAGTTTCTCGGATCACATCTGTGTTGACAGGAACATGACGATCATATGGCGGCGGACAACTCACACCGCTCCACTCGTTGTTAGGCCAACTGTGATTCATCGAGTATGAGTAATCGATATATGCGAATCGTAGCGGACTTGTCTCGTCGGGATCGGCGCTAACCAACAAGTTTCCAGGATGGTTGTCGTGGTCTGTGTTGTGGACCCACGCGTCAAACACCAACATTGCCGACATCGCAGAACTCATACGTCGCCGAATCGAATCTGTCAGGCTGCGCAGGGTTGGATCACCGTTGATCTTGCCCCATTCGCGCGGCTGCGGGAATGGCACTGCCGAGATTGAGACGTATTGACAGTCGCCAGTGCTCAGCGGGCCACGGTCCCACAGTGTAACGGGTGGAACGGGAAGCGGCAGATCATACGCCAAGTCGGATGCGATTTTTTCGTGCGCGGCAAAGGGGCAGTTATCGGGCTTTAGCGGCTTGGCCACGCCAACAATAGACGCGGATACCCAATAAGAACTCGCGGCACCGCTGAGGGTCCCCAGGTCCGGCCGCAACCTCCAAGGTTCCTGTGTCACAGGCTGGCGCCGACATTGATCGGCGAAGCGGTCGACCCGCTCGTCGAAATAGCGCATCGATCACGCAGGCTCCCCGGCCCTGTTTTTTGGAGGTTATCAAACAAATCCATGGCGTCAACCCCAAGTTGCTCTATTTCGAAGCGGATATCCCCTATGCGATATCGGCACATGCGACCCGATCATGCTGAAGACATCCTCCACCCTTCTCGCGATGCGCCTTCGCATCCGAGCTCTACCTAAGCCACTGCACGTAAGCCCTCCCCGAAGGGAGGCGGAGCGCCGAAAGGCGCAAACTGCACGGGCCGCACCAAGCGGGTGCGGCGCGCGCCACGCCGTCAGATGTTGCCACCTGACCGCGCTTCGGGCGCGCGCGCCTTCCGGCGCTCCACCGCGGACTCGCTTCGGCGAACTAACGCCTCCGCTCAGCTCCAGCCGCGCTTCCTGGGCAAACCTCTCTTGCGAGAGGACTAGGCGTCATCGGGTGTCACCCGCATCTTCCCCTGTCCCAGTCCAGCGAGCTCCTCGCAGGCCGGTCGTTATTACCGGCCGGGCGGTGTCCGGAGCCGCCCGGGAGCGGGGTTACGAGCCCCGCCCGCGGGCACCGCACTCGCTTCCGTCATTCGGCCGTCACCGGTGACGCCCTTCGAAGAAGCAAGCTTGCCGCGAAGTAACTATGCCGGGGACATTTGTCAAGGACATGTCTCAATAAAAGAGACGGCGGCGAAACGCCGGCAAACGCCCCGCTAGTCCTCGAATTTCAAATTGGCGGCTTTCACCACGTCGCGATATTTCGCGATATCGCTGTCGATGATGCCGCGAAACTCCTGCGGCGTCGCGCCGCCAGGATTGACGGCCATGGCCTTGAGCTTGTCGGAGACGCCGGGATCGACGATCGCCTGGGCGAAGGCTTTCCGCAGATTGTCGACGACCGGCTTTGGCGTCGCCGCCGGCGCGAACAGGCCGCTCCAGAGCTGAATATTGACGCTCGGATAGCCGGCCTCCGCCATCGTCGGTGTGTCGGGCAATTCGGGGATACGCTCGCTGCCGGTGACGGCGAGCGCCCGCTCCTTGCCGCCCTTCACCTGCGGCACCGTCGGCGGACCGTCGGCGATGGTCATCGCGGTCTGCCCCTGGATCACGCTCAAGTTCATCTCGTTGCTGCTCTTGTACGGGATCATCGTGCCCGGCATGCCGGTCTTCAGTTTCAACAGCTCGGTCGCGATGGTGAAAGCCGGCGAGGAACTGGCGTAATTCGCCTTGTCGGGATGCGCCTTCATCCAGGCGATAAAGTCCTTGAGATTCTTCGACGGGTTGTCGGCGTTGATCACCAGGATCAACGGGAAGTTCGCGATCATGCCGATCGGGGTGAATGTCTTGTTGGTGTCGTATTTCAGGTCGGAATAGATCGCCGGCCCGATCGCCATGGCGCCGCTGGCGCCGACGAGGAGCGAATAACCGTCGGCCGCCTGGTTCGCCACGTATTCCGCCGACAGCCGCCCGGCGGCTCCGGGCTTGTTCTCGACGACCACCGTTTGGCCGAGGATGTCGCCCATTTTCGCGCCCACGAGCCGCGCGAAAATATCGTTGCCGCCGCCGGCGGCGAAGCCGACCACCATATGGATCGGCCGGGTCGGGAAATCGCTCTGCGCCCGCGCCGGCGCGACGACGGCAGGCGCTGCCGCCAGAATCGTCGCCGCGGACAAAATCGAACGGCGTGTGAAGGGGCCGACACTCATGAGACTTCCTCCAGTTCTTCCTGCTTAGGTTTTTTTACGGCGCAAGGTGTTTTTGCCGCTGACGCGGGCATGGGATGCAGACGGGCGGCGCACCGTTAGCACAATCCGGCCCGGCGCGCCCTGCCCTTATGACCTGCCCTTATGACCGCAGCCATTCGACCAGCGCTTTAGTCACCGCCGCCGGCTGTTCGAGCGTCGACAGATGGCCGCTGTCGGGGATCATGACCAGGCGCGAGCCGGGAATGCCCGCCGCGATCTCGCGGGCAAGCTCGGGCGGCGTCGCCTCGTCGCCCTCGCCGACCAGAACCAGCGTCGGGCAGGCGATCGCGGCGAGACCCGGGCGCGAGTCCGGCCGAGTGATGATCGCCTGCTGTTGCCGGAAAAAAGCCTCCAGGCCCGTGTCTTCCGCCATGGTGCGGACAATGCGCTTGAGCGCCTCGTCGCCGCGGCGGTTGCGGTGCACGTAGATCGGAAACGCAAGCTCCGGAATTTCGGCGTAGCGGCCATCTTTAGCCATGGCCATCAACACCCGGCGCCGCTCGGTTTGCTCCGGCGTGTCGGCCCGCGACCCGGTATCGAGCAAAGCGAGTTTGGCGACCCGGTCCGGCGCCTGGCGCATGATCTCGAAGGCGATGTAGCCGCCCATGGACAGTCCGGCGAGCGCGAAGCGCGGCGGCGCGGTGGCCAAAATCCGTCGCGCGATGGCCGCCATGCTGTCGTCGCGGCGATGGTCAGCCACCATGACCGGCCCGAACTGCCACAGCGCCGGGATTTGCTCCGTATAAAGCCGCGCGGTGCAGGTCAGGCCCGGAATAAGCACGACCGGTAATGGATCGAAACTGGGATCGGGCATGGCGGTCGCCATCCTCTCGCTTGCTGGCGGCGCCAAGCTTACCGGGTGTCGAGAAAAAGTGAAGGAATCCGTTTAACTTAGTGCACTACCAGCGCGCCGCCGCGGTTGACTTTCGGCCAATCGCCCCTATGTTCCGCGCATCGTTACTTAAGGCAGATTCGACCGCGCTTGCGCGTGTTTGCCGCTTTCCTCCGAAACGGTTCTGCCGGCGGTGCCTCGTTTGAGGGCCGTTCCAGATAGAGGGTCTATGTCGTTTTCCCATCTCGGCTTGTCCGAAAAGGTTCTCGCCGCCGTCGCGGCGACCGGTTACAAAACTCCCACTCCGATCCAAGATCAGGCCATCCCCCACGTGCTGGCGCGGCGCGACGTACTCGGCATCGCGCAAACCGGCACCGGCAAGACGGCGGCCTTCGTGCTGCCGATGCTGACGATGCTGGAAAAGGGCCGTGCCCGCGCCCGCATGCCGCGCACGCTGATCCTCGAGCCGACCCGCGAGCTCGCCGCTCAAGTCGAGGAGAGCTTCGCCAGATACGGCGTCAATCATAAGCTCAACGTCGCGCTGATCATCGGCGGCGTTTCGTTCGACGATCAGGACAGCAAATTGATGCGCGGCGTCGACGTGCTGATCGCCACGCCCGGTCGCTTGCTCGATCATTTCGAGCGCGGCCGGCTCCTGCTCACCGGTGTCGAGCTTCTGGTCATCGACGAAGCCGACCGCATGCTCGATATGGGTTTCATTCCGGACATCGAGCGCATCTGCAAGCTTGTTCCCTTCACCCGGCAGACGCTGTTCTTCACCGCGACCATGCCGCCGGAAATCCGCCGCATCACCGAACAATTCCTGCACAATCCGGTTCGCGTGGAAGTCGCCAAGCCTGCCACCACCGTGGCCACCACTGCCCAGTTCCTGGCGCGGTCGGGGCGCGAGCCGCACGACAAGCGCGAGGTGCTGCGCCGCCTGATCCGCTCGGCGCAAGGATTGAAAAACGCCATCGTTTTCTGCAACCGCAAGCGCGACGTCGCCACGCTGCATCGTTCCCTGCTGCGACACGGCTTTTCGGTGCAGGCGCTGCACGGCGACATGGATCAGCCCGCGCGCATGGCCGCGCTTGAGCAATTCCGCAAAGGCGAGGTCTCGCTGCTGGTCGCTTCCGACGTCGCCGCCCGCGGCCTCGATATCCCCGATGTCAGTCACGTCTATAACTTCGACGTGCCCATCCATCCCGACGACTACGTGCATCGCATCGGCCGCACCGGCCGCGCCGGACGCGCCGGCGTCGCGATCAGCATCGTAGCCGGCGCCAACGACGCCAAGGCGGTCGCCGCGATCGAAAAGCTGATCGGACAGTCCATTCCCTTCATGGACAAAGAGCCCGCGCCGAGCCCAGTGCCACAGCACGCGTCCGCAGAACGCCAAAAGGGCGAAGTGTCCGAACAGCGCAATCGTCGGCATCATTCGCACCGTCCGGCCAAGGTCGCGCGGATCGACGAAGCGAGGTCGCGCCGCGCTCCGGCGCCGATGCGCCCGCACCACGACGATTCCGATGCGTCGCACTTGCCGGCTTTTCTGCTGCGTCCCGTGACGGTGAAGGCTTAGATTCCGGACAGCGAAGACAAGACGAGCGCGTGGCGAATGCGAGCCGCGCGTCAGGATTTTCCTTACAGGAAATCTTGAGCGATGTTATTTACCCCTCCTTCATCGCTTTCGCCTACCTATACGTGTCATTGCAGATGCATTCCGTGCCGTCCGGCCGGGATTTGATAATTTTCAGGGCGATTGGAGACGATGGCCGTGCCCCAAGAAGAGCACGAAAGGACGCATGCATTTGCCGAGATTGCGCTCGGACAAATCCGCGCCTTGGGACAGCCGGCGTCGCCGCGTAACTTTGAAATTTGGTATAATTACGCAACGGGTTATAACCAGCCGCTCAACCTTGCGATCAACGAAGCGCTGGCCAAGAGCGGCATGCTTGACGATGCCGATCTTGAGCAGATCTACGACACCTACATCGCCGCGAGCCGGCTGGGCGACCGCATGGAGACGGTCAACAGCCGGGTGCTCGACGAGATCAAGCAGGTCATCACCACCATCGACGCGGCGGCCGGCTCCGCGACCAGCTATTCGCAGCGGTTGACCCTCGCCGGCGAAAGGCTCGCCCAAGCCGAGGACGGCGAAGCGTTGCGCGCGGTCATCGAACACCTGGTGCAAGGCGCCAAGGAGATGGAGTTCAACAACAAGGGGCTGGAAGCGAGACTGGCGGCGTCGCGGCAGGAAATCGAGCAGCTTCAACAAAATCTCGAAGCCGTGCGCAGTGAAGCGCTGACCGACCCGCTCACGACGCTCGCCAATCGCAAATATTTCGATGCCGCGCTGAACAAGGGCATTGGCGAAGCCGAGGGCAGAAACCAGCCGCTGTCGCTGTTGATGGCCGATATCGATCACTTCAAGAGCTTCAACGATCAGTACGGCCATCCCACCGGCGATCAGGTGTTGCGGCTCGTCGCCCTTGCCGTGAAGCAGAACGTCAAGGGCAGTGACGTCGCTGCCCGCTACGGCGGCGAGGAATTCGTCATCGCGCTGCCGAATACGGCGCTGCAGTCGGCGATCACGGTCGCCGATCACATCCGGCGGGCCGTCATGACCAAGGAGCTGATGCGGCGCTCGAACGGGGAGCGGCTCGGCCGGGTGACGCTCTCGATCGGCGTCGCGGCGCTGCGCCCGGGCGATACCGCGCAGCATTTGATGGAACGCGCCGACCATTGCCTCTATGCCGCCAAGCGCAACGGCCGCAACAGGGTCATCTGCGAGGCCGACCCGGAGGCTGATGTCGGCAACATGCCGGCGGCGGCGGCGCAGGTGGCGTAACGTCATTCCCGGGGCGCGCCGAGGGTGCGAGCCTGGAATCCATAATCACGAAGCCGAGCACCCGGCTTTATTCACGGATTGAAGTTTGGAGTTCCGGGCTTGCCCCCATGCGGCGCCCGGAATGACAGACTACTGCGCTTGCGCGCCGGCTTCGTCGCGGGCCGGCTCGATCTGCACCGATTCGCCGCAGCCGCAGGCCGAGGTCTGATTCGGATTGTTGAATACGAATTGCGCGGACAGCTTGTCGACCTTGTAGTCCATTTCGGTGCCGAGCAGGAACAGCACCGCCTTGGGATCGACCAGGATGCGGACGCCCTTGTCCTCGATGACCTCGTCGAGGGGATTGGCGGCTTCCGCATATTCCATGAAATAGCTCATGCCGGCGCAGCCGCCGTTCTTGACGCCGACGCGTATCGCGGCGATCGGGCGATCGGCCTTGGCCATCACCGCCTTGATACGCTGCGCCGCGGCTTCGGTGAGCCGCATCACTTGGGGTCTCGGGCGGGCTGTTGCCATCGTCATTTCCTCATCTTCGCATGTAATGCGCGGGTGCCATGCGCGCAACTTGCGCCAGAGTCTGTAAATTTCTCACCACATATTGAGCACGGTGCGCGCCTCGTCCGACATGCGGCTCGGATCCCAAGGCGGTTCCCAGACGATGTTCACCTTGGCTTCGCGCACCCCGGAAACACCGGACACCGCGTTCTCCACCTGTGCCGGCAATTCCGCCGCCGACGGACAATTCGGCGTCGTCAGCGTCATGTCGATATTGACCATGCGATCGTCATCGATATCGACCTTGTAGATCAGGCCGAGCTCATAAATGTCGGCGGGAATTTCAGGATCGAACACGGTTTTAAGTGCCGTGACGATCTCGTCGGTCAGCCGCGCCATCTCGTCGGCCGGGATGGTCGAAGGCTTCTCGGCCGAGCCGGAAGCGGCCTCGGCCACATGGGTTTTCACGTCATCGCTCATGACCGTTCATCCGAGCATGCTTTGCGCCTTTAACAGCGCTTGCGCCAGGCAATCGACCTCGTCGCGCGTATTGTACATGGCGAAAGAGGCGCGGCAGGTCGCGCTGGCGCCGAAGCGCGACAATAGCGGCATCACGCAATGGGTGCCGGCGCGCACCGCGACGCCGGAACGATCGATAATGGTCGCCACGTCGTGCGGGTGAGCGCCTTTCATCTCGAAGGAAACGATCGGCCCTTTGTCCTTGGTGGTGCCGAGAATGCGCAGCGAATTGATCTCGCGCAGCCGGTCGTGGGCGTAGCTCATAAGCCCGGCCTCGTGGCCGCGGATCCGCGCCTTGCCGACCGCGGCCACGTAATCGATCGCGGCGCCTAGCCCGATCGCCTGCACGATCGAGGGCGTGCCGGCCTCGAATTTGTGCGGCGGATCGCCGTAGGTGATGCGGTCCTCGAACACCTCGCGGATCATCTCGCCGCCGCCGTTGAACGGCGGCATCGCCGCCAAATGCCGGTATTTGCCGTAGAGCACGCCAATGCCGGTCGGGCCGTAGAGCTTGTGGCCGGTGAAGACGTAAAAATCGCAATCGATGTCGCGCACGTCGACGTCGCAGTGCACCGCCGCCTGCGCGCCGTCGATGAGCACCGGAATGCCGTGGGCATGCGCAATCCGGGTCACTTCCTTCACCGGCACCAGCGTGCCGAGCACGTTGGACATGTGGGTGACGGCCACCATCCTGGTGCGCGGCGTCAACAGCTTCTCGAACTCATCGACGAGGAAACGGCCGTCGTCGTCGACTGGCGCCCATTTGATCACGGCGCCCTGGCGCTCGCGCAGAAAATGCCACGGCACAATATTGGAATGATGCTCCATGATGGAGAGCACGATCTCGTCGCCCGGCTTGATGCGCTCACGGCCGAACGTATAGGCGACGAGATTGATCGCCTCGGTCGCGTTGCGGGTGAAGACGATCTCTTCCTTGCGGGAGGCATTGAGGAAAGCGGCGACCTTCTCGCGCGCGCCTTCGTAGGCCTCCGTCGCCTCATTGGCGAGGTAATGCAGGCCGCGGTGCACATTGGCGTATTGGGTGGTGTAGGCCAGGTCGATGCGATCGAGCACGGCGCGCGGCTTCTGCGCCGACGCCGCATTGTCGAGATAGATTAGCGGTTTGCCGTAAACCTGCATCGCCAGGATCGGAAAGTCCGCCCGGATGCGATCGACGTCATAGGCGCCGGTGGTCACCGCGTCATGCATGCAAGTCGGTCTTTCGTTTGCGCATGATCTTATCCAAAAACCGGTTCCCACTTTTCGGGATCATGCGCTGCGCGCCTTGAGCCAGTCCGCGACGGCTTCCAGCAAAGCCTCGCGCAGCCCGGCATGTTCGATGCCTTCGATGGCCTCGCCGAGGAAGGCCTGGACCAAGAGCGCTTCGGCTTCCGCCGCCGGAATGCCGCGCGCCAACAGATAGAATTTCAGTTCCTCGTCGATGGCGCCCGAGGTCGCGCCGTGGCCGCACTGCACGTCGTCGGCAAAGATTTCAAGCTCCGGCTTGTTGTCGGATTCGGCGCGCTCCGAGAGCAAAAGCGCCTGCGTCATCATCTTGGCGTCGGTCTTCTGCGCGTGCCGCCGCACGATGATGCGGCCCTGGAATACGCCGTGGGCCTCGTCATCGAGCACCGACTTGAAGACTTCGCGGCTCTGGCAGCCCGCCGCGGCGTGATTGGCAACCAGCGTGGTGTCGGCATGCTGGCGATCCTTGAGCAGCGAGGCGCCGCGAATGCCGGCGACAATGCCTTCGCCGTCGAAATTGAGGAAGAGCTGATTACGCACCGGGCCGCCGCCGGCGATGAAGGAGAACGCGTTGAAGCGGGCATGGGCGCCGATCGCGGCGGCGAGCGTCGAGACGTGCAGCGCATCGGCGCCTTCGCCGACGATCTTGACGTGATCGACATGGGCGTCGTCGCCGACGAACAATTCGAGCGCGGCGTTGACCTGGTAAGCGCTGTTTGCCGGACCCTCGTGGCTCTCGATCACCATGGCACGCGCGCCGCGCTCCACGACAACGACCGAACGCACGAAGCTAGCGACGGGCTTTTCCGACGCCACGAACAGCAGATGCAGCGGCCGCTCAATGGTCGCGCCGGCGGCGATGCGGATCACCGCGCCGTCGCCCATCAGCGCGGTATTGAGCGCGACCGCGACGTCGTTTGCCGGCGCCAGCTTGCCGAGATGCCGCGTCAGGACAGGATCGCTGTCGGCCAGTGCACCGGCCAGCGAACCAACGCTAAGGCCCTTCTCCAGATGCGCCAGATCAGACAATTCGGGCACAAAGGCCCCGTCGACAAAGACCAGGCGGCGAGTCTCGACGTCGCCAAGGAGCGCGCCGGCGGTTTTAGCGCGCGCCTTGGCCGCGGCGTCGGGCGGCGGCGCCAGCGGCTTTGCCTCGCGCATCAGCGCGCGCAGGTCGGTATATTTCCAGTCCTCGACGCGGCGATGCGGCAGGCCTTCCTTGGCGAACAGGCCGAAGGCGGCCTCGCGTTGCGCGGCGACTGCGTCATCACCGGGCAGCGACTCGCGCGCCCGCGCAAAAACCTGCGCCAGCTCGGTTTCCGCCGCGGTCTTGATGGTGGTGACTCCGGCGTTCACGCCACGGCTTCCTCTTGATATTCGGCATAACCGCGCGCTTCGAGCTCGAGCGCCAGCTCCTTGCCGCCAGTCTTGACGATGCGGCCGGCCGACAGAACGTGCACGATATCCGGCACGATATAGGACAGCAGCCGCTGATAGTGAGTGATCACGACGAAGGAGCGCTGCGGCGAACGCAGCCTGTTGACGCCGTCGGCGACAATTTTCAGCGCGTCGATATCGAGGCCGGAGTCGGTCTCGTCGAGCACGGCGAGCCGCGGCTCAAGCAGCGCCATCTGCAGAATCTCGTTGCGCTTCTTTTCGCCCCCCGAAAAACCGACATTGACGGCGCGGCGCAGCATGTCCTGGTCGATGTTGAGCTTGCCCGCCGTTTCGCGCACCCGCTTGATGAATTCCGGCGTCGAGAGTTCCGGATCGCCCCGCTTCTTGCGCTGCGCGTTGAGCGCGGTGCGCAGGAACGTCATGGTGGCCACGCCGGGAATTTCCAGCGGATACTGAAAGGCAAGAAAAAGACCGGCGGCGGCGCGCTCGTCCGGCGTCATGTCGAAAATGTTCTTGCCGTTGAACAGCACTTCGCCCGAGGTCGGCTCGTAATCGGCCTTGCCGGCAAGCACATAAGCAAGCGTCGATTTGCCGGAGCCGTTCGGGCCCATGATCGCATGCACCTCGCCGGCGTTCACGGTGAGGTCGAGACCTTTCAAAATCTCCTTACCGTCGATCTCGACGTGCAAATTCCTGATTTCCAGAAGCGCCATTTCAAACAACTCCAGTATTCAATTCGCCCGGCTAGCGGTCGCCCCAGCGCCAACGCCATTCGCCGTCGGTCTTGCGCCGCGTGAGCTCGACAAAGCCGAGCACGATCACCGCAATAATTCCGGCCCATATCAACCAGCCCACGAGACTGGAGCGGTCGATCAGGCGATTCATCGCCAAGACGGACCCCGCGAGGATGATCGCCATGAGCAAAGTGGCCAACCAGCCCTGCCAAGTCACCGGCGCGGCGCCGTAGCCATATCGCTTGGGCCTGAACCAATACGTGGTCATGACAGGCGCCTAACCCACGCTGCCTTCGAGCGAAACCGAGATCAGCTTCTGCGCTTCGACGGCGAACTCCATCGGCAGCTGCTGCAGCACGTCCTTGACGAAGCCGTTGACGACCAGCGCGGTCGCCTCCTCGGCGGACAACCCGCGCTGGCGGCAATAGAACAGCATCTCCTCGGAAATCTTCGAGGTGGTGGCCTCGTGCTCGAACACGGTCGACGAATTCTTGGTCTCGATATAGGGCACGGTATGCGCGCCGCATTGATCGCCGATCAGAAGCGAATCGCAATTGGTGAAATTACGCGCGCCGCTGGCGCGGCGGTGCGCAGTCACGAGCCCGCGATAGGTGTTGTTGGAGTGCCCGGCGGCGATGCCCTTACTGATGATCCGGCTCGTCGTGTTCTTGCCGAGGTGCAGCATCTTGGTGCCGGAATCGACCTGCTGATACCCATTTGAAATAGCAATGGAGTAGAATTCACCCCGTGAATTGTCGCCGCGCAGAATGCAGCTCGGATATTTCCAGGTGATTGCCGAGCCGGTTTCGAGCTGGGTCCAGGAGATCTTCGCGTTCTTGCCGCGGCAGTCGCCGCGTTTGGTGACGAAATTATAGACGCCGCCCTTGCCGTTGGCGTCGCCGGGATACCAGTTCTGAATGGTCGAATATTTGATCTCGGCGTCGTCGAGCGCGATGAGCTCGACCACGGCGGCATGGAGCTGGTTCTCGTCGCGCACCGGGGCGGTGCAGCCTTCGAGATAGCTGACATATGAGCCCTTGTCGGCGATGATGAGCGTGCGCTCGAACTGGCCGGTATTGCGCTCGTTGATGCGGAAATAGGTCGACAGCTCCATCGGGCAGCGCACGCCCGGCGGCACATAGACGAAGGAGCCGTCGGAGAACACCGCCGAATTGAGCGTGGCGAAGAAATTATCCGAGATCGGCACCACCGAGCCGAGGTATTTCTTCACCAGATCGGGATGCTCCTGGATAGCCTCCGAGATCGGCATGAAAAGCACGCCGGCCTTGGCGAGTTCCGCCTTGAACGTGGTGGCGACCGAAACCGAGTCGAACACCGCATCGACCGCGACGCGGCCGTAGCCGTTCCCGCCATTTTCGGATTCTTGGCCTTCCGCGCCTTCGCCGTCGGTAGTCGGCTTCTGGATGCCGAGCAGCGCCTCGCGCTCGCGCAGCGGAATGCCGAGTTTTTCGTAGGTGCGCAGGATTTCCGGATCAATGTCGTCGAGCGACGTCGGCGCCTTTTTCGGCGCGGCATAGTAATAGATGTTTTGATAATCGATCGGGCCGTAGTCGACCTTGGCCCATTTCGGCTCGTGCATGGTGAGCCAGCGCTTATAGGCGTCGAGCCGCCAGTTGAGCATCCATTCCGGCTCGTTCTTCTTGGCCGAGATAAAGCGCACCGTGTCCTCGGAAAGGCCTTTGGGGGCCTTGTCCGATTCGATCAGTGTCTCGAACCCATACTTGTATTGATCGACGTCGATGCGCCGGACCTGCTCGACGGTCTCTTGTACGGCCGGCATTCGTCCCTCCGCTCACGGGGTCAAGGCCCGCGGGTTGGATTAAGTCGGTTATGGCAATGTCCTAATCTCGGATCGTGCTTGCCTCGGGTGACCCCAGTTCGGTTAAATCGCTCAGTTTTGCAGCCATTTAGGCGGCAACGCTCCGTCCCTTAGATAGTGCAGAAGCAAGCTTTCTCCAAGCGTTTAGAAAGCTTTCAATGTCGGCTTCGGTGGTGCTCCAGCCCAGGCTTGCGCGCACCGCGCCACGGGTGAGCGGCGGCAAAACCCCCATGGCGGCAAGGACATGCGAGGGCTGGACCTTGCCCGAGGAGCAGGCGGCGCCCGACGATACCGCCACCCCCTCGAGGTCAAAACCGATGACCGCAGTCTCGGCCTTCATGCCTGGAACGGTAAACAGCATCGTATTCGGCAATCGGCCGGCTTTCGCGCCAAAGATGATCATTCCCGGCGTGACGGCCTCAAGCCCGGCTTCGAGCCGGTCGCGCAACGCCAGCATGTGCGCAGCCTCGGTGGCGCGCTGGCGGCGCGCCACGGCCGCGGCGGCGCCGAAGGCAGCGATGCCGGCGACATTCTCGGTGCCGGCGCGCAACCCCCGTTCTTGGCCGCCGCCACGGATCAGCGGCTCGGGAATATGAATGTCGTCGCTGCGACGGACCAGCGCGCCGATGCCTTTGGGGCCGCCGATCTTGTGAGCTGACAGCGTCAGCATATCGGCGCCGAGCACGGCCAGATCGCAATCGATGCGGCCCGCCGCCTGCACCGCGTCGACGTGGATAAGGCCGCCGGCCGCCCGCACAATGGCGGCGGCCTCGGCGACCGGCTGAATGACGCCGGTTTCGTTATTGGCGAGCATCAGGGAAAGAAGCGGCCGCGGCGATCTGGCAACGGCGCCGGCTAGCGCGGCCAAGTCGAGCCGGCCCTCGGCATCGACCGGCACCTCCTCGATCGCTTCGCGCGCGAAGCGGCCGCCCGCGCGCACCGAAACGTGCTCGACGGCCGAGAGCAAAAGCCTTGAACGCGGCCGCTTGTCGCCGGCGAGTTCGATCTCAGGCGTAAGCGCCAGCATGTTGGCTTCGGTGCCACCCGAGGTGAAGAACACGTCGCCGGCGCGAGCTCCAACCAGCGCTGCGACCTCCTCGCGCGCCGTTTCGATCAGGCGGCGCGCGGCGCGGCCTTCGGCGTGCACCGAGGACGGGTTGCCGGGAAGCGAAAGCGCCTCGGCAAGAGCCGCCCTGGCCTCGGCCCGCAGTGGCGCGGTCGCGTTCCAATCGAAATAGCTGCGCTCGGGCATGCTGGTTATGCTTGCTTTTTGGCCCCCGGCCTGTGCTAGAAGTCGCGACCCAATGCTTCCGCCGGTTAAAGCACGTCGCCCGTTGCGAAAAAATGAAGTGGTTATAAATAGTTACGTGCAGCGAACGGCAACGTCAAGCTTGCGCGCCCGCGAGTCATTTTGTTGCGCTCGCAGAGCAGGACCACGAGGCCGTTGAGCGGTCTTTCGCACTAATCGAGGTTTCAACAGATGCCCGAAGTCATTTTTACGGGGCCGGCCGGCCGAATCGAAGGCCGCTACCACCCGGCGCGGCAGAAAAACGCGCCGATCGGCATCGTATTGCATCCACATCCGCAGTTCGGCGGCACGATGAACCACCAGATCGTCTATCAGATCTATTATGCCTTCGTGCACCGCGGCTTCTCGGCGCTGCGCTTTAATTTTCGCGGCGTCGGGCGCAGCCAAGGCGGCTTCGACCATGGCATCGGCGAATTGTCCGATGCCGCGTCCGCGCTCGACTGGGCGCAATCGGTCAATACCGAGGCGCGCAGCTGCTGGATCGCAGGCTTCTCGTTCGGCGCCTGGATCGGCATGCAGCTTCTGATGCGGCGGCCGGAGATCGAGGGTTTCATCTCCATCGCGCCGCCGGCCAACCTGTACGATTTCTCGTTCCTGGCGCCCTGCCCGTCGTCGGGCCTGATCATCCATGGCGACAAGGATGCCGTGGTGCCGCATCGCGATGTGACGAACCTCGTCGAGAAGCTCAAGACGCAGAAGGGCATCGTCATCGAGCAAAAAATCGTTCCCGGCGCCAACCACTTTTTCGACGGCAAGGTCGAGCCGCTGATGCAGTCCATCAGCCAATATCTCGACAAGCGGCTCGGCGCCAAAGGTGGCCGGGCCAACAGCGCGGCTTGAGCGCCGCCGAGATCTACCCGCTCCCCAGATGTAGGCAGGAAACAACGGCGAGCCAAACAACGCAGAGCAAAAAAACGATCTTTGCGGCAAGTTGACATTTGGCTAGGCGCAATTTGCGCGAGAGTATTGCAATCGGCGCGTCCCGGTCGTTCAATAGTTTTATAGAAGCCTACTGGACCGGATCGGGGGGATTATCATGCGTTACAAGCATCTTATGGCCGGGGGCATCGCCATCGCCGCCAGCCTTGTCATCGGCTTAGGTGCGCGCGGCGCCGCCGCGCAAGACTCCAACAACAACACGGTCAAGATCGGCGTCGTGGTGCCGATGACCGGGACCTCGGGCGCGGTCGGGCGGGAAATTTCCGATGCCATGCATCTCTACATCGCACAGCACGGCGACACCGTCGCCGGCAAGAAGGTCGAGCTGATCATCAAAGACGACCAGAGCGTGCCGGATAACGCCAAGCGGCTGGCGCAGGAGCTGATCGTCAATGACCATGTCAATTTTCTCGGCGCCGGATTGACGCCGAGCGCCATGGCCATGGCGCCGATCGCCACGCAGGCGAAAGTGCCGACCGTGGTCGTGGTATCGGGCACCTCAATCGTGACGGAAAAATCGCCGTACTACGTGCGCACCAGTTTCACGCTCGGCCAGCAGTCCGGCATCATCGCCGATTGGGCGATCGAGAACGGCAGCAAGAGAGCCGTTTCCATCCTGTCCGATTGGGCGCCGGGCGCCGAAGCGGGCAAGGTCTTCGCCGACCACTTCACCAAAGGCGGCGGCCAAATCCTCGACACGCTCAAAGTGCCGCTCGCCAATCCGGACTTTTCGCCGTTCCTGCAGCGCGCCCACGACCTGCAACCGGACACGCTGTTCGTCTTCGTCCCCGCCGGTCAGGCCGGCCCCTTTGCCAAGCAGTTCGCCGAGCGCGGCCTGGAGAAATCCGGCATCAAGCTGATCGGGCCCGGCGACATCGTCGACGATGACGATCTGCCGACCACCGGCGATACGCTCGTCGGTGTCGTCACCGCCGGATTGTATTCGGCCGCGCATCCCTCCCAGCTCAACAAGGACTATGTCGCGGCGTACAAAAAAGCGACCGGCCACCGCGCCAATTTCATCTCGGTTGGCGGTTATGACGGCATGCACCTGATTTATGCCGCGCTCAAAGCCACCAACGGCAAGACCGATGCCGACGCGATCATCGGCGCCATGAAGGGCATGAAGTGGGAGAGCCCGCGCGGCCCGATGTCGATCGATCCGCAGACCCGCGACGTGGTGCAGAACATCTATATCCGCAAAGTGCAGATGGTGAATGGCGAGCCGTGGGCGATCGAGTTCAAGACCTTCCCGGCGGTGAAGGATCCGCTCAAAGAGGTGGCTGCCAAATGAGCGGCGGCCGCAACCGCACATGCGCGGCGTGACATTCCTCGGCGAGCGCAAGCTCGCGCTCGCCGACTTCCCCGATCCGACGCCGGGACCGCACGACGTTATCGTCGCGATCAAGGCGTCGGGCATGTGCGGCAGCGATCTCAAACCTTATCGCGCCGCGGGCGGCTCCGCCGCTTTGGGGCTCGGCAAGGTCTCAGGCCCGGTGATCGCCGGCCATGAGCCCTGCGGCGTGGTCGAGGCGGTCGGCAGCGCCGTCGACGAGCGCATCGCCCGCGCCGGCATGCGCGTGATGGTGCATCATTATGCCGGCTGCGGCACCTGCCAGCACTGCCGCACCGGCTGGACCCAGATGTGCGCGAGCGGCAGCACCGTCTACGGCATCACCGGACACGGCGCGCATGCGCCTTACATGAAGGTCCCGGCGTCGACGCTGGTGCCGCTGCCGGGCGAATTGAGCTTTGCGACCGGCGCGGCGATTTCCTGCGGCACCGGCACCGCCTATCAGGCGCTGCGCCGGATGCGGCTCGCCGGCGGCGATACCATTGCGGTGATCGGCCAGGGACCGGTCGGCCTGTCGGCGACCCAGCTTGCGGTCGACATGGGCGCCCGTGTCATCGCGCTCGACATCGGCGCCGAACGGCTGTCACGCGCCAAGGAGTTCGGTGCCGACGCTGTGATCGATCCCAAGGCGGACGACGCCGTCGCCGCGATCAGGGTGCTCACCCACGGCGCAGGCGCCGATTTGACCCTCGACACCTCGGGCACGGCGGACGGCCGGCTGATCGCGGTACGCGGCGCGCGGGCCTGGGGCACGGCCTGTTTCGTCGGCGAAGGCGGCGACGTGACCATTGACGTCAGTCCGCAGATGCTGCGCAAGCAGCTCACCATTATCGGCTCGTGGACTTTTTCCACCACCGGACAGGCCGATTGCGCGCGCTTTATCGCCGACCGCAAGATCGACGTCGATCACCTGTTCACTCACCGCTGGCGGCTTGATCAGGCCGACGAGGCCTACCGGCTGTTCGACCGGCAAACCAGCGGCAAAGGCGTTTTTCTGATCGATTGACACTCTCGGCATTCGCGCCGAAGCAACCGACTTTTCCTAGCTTTTGAGATTCGATCGTTTTCTCTTGGCAGCGAGGCGTCTAGATCGGCTGACCGAACAGCAAAACGTCGCGACACGATGGGCGCGCGCGTTCCAACGGGAGGAATGTGTGACTGCATTGGATATTCACGCCGGCGCTACCGAGATCGCATTACCGGAAGATTTCCGTTGGCCGGCCGGCAAGCGCATCGCCGTATTCTTTCGCGTGTCGTTCGAATGGTGGTCCGACGACAAGTGGCCGGGCATCGGCCCGATGGGCAATCCGTTGCGCGCCGGCGTGCCCGATCTCAATGCCGTGGGCTTCGCCGAATACGGCCACCGGCGCGGCATTTTCCGCATCCTCGACGTGCTGGCGCGACAGGCGGTCAAGGCCACCGTCAATGTCAGCGGCATCATGGCCGAGCGCTATCCCGACACGGTGCGCAAGATCGCCGACGCCGGCCACGAGGTCGTCGCACATTCCTACACGATGGATATGATCCCGGCCTACCTCACCGAGGAAGAGGAGCGGGAGAACATCCGGCGCACCACCGAGGTGATCGAGCGGGCGACCGGCAAACGCCCGCGCGGCTGGATCTCGCCGCGCAGCACGCCGAGCCTGCGCTCGCCGCGGCTCCTTGCCGAAGCCGGTTACGAATGGCACGGCGACACGCTCAACGACGACCTGCCCTATCTGGTGCGCTTCCCTTCGCGTTCGATCGTCGCCTTTCCCAACAACACCGAAGTCAACGACCTGCCGCTTTATATGCGGCACGGCAATTCGCCGCGCGTCTATGTCGAGATCTTCGAGGATTGGCTCAACAGCGTGCGCGAGCGCGAAACCGGCGCGGTGCGCATGGATCCTGCCGTGCACACCCATGTGTTCGGCCGCCAGCCCGGCCTCGCCATGTATGAGCGGGTGATCGAGATCGCCAAGGCCGCCGATGACATCTGGATCGGCACCCGCTCCGAAGCCGTCGCGCATGCGCGCAAGTTTTTCAAGGTCTGAACGCGCCCGTTATGAAGCCGCGCTCCTACCTCACGGCCGCGCCACGATTCCGCCGGGCAGCGGGCGTGGCACGCCGGTGGTGCCAGGA
>Ga0335081_10002088_pt1 | contig 31528 bp, 29 predicted proteins | sample Lox_Sample_35_FD_206713 | JGI IMG/M metagenome (GOLD analysis project Ga0335081, IMG submission 206713) | Soil microbial communities from Loxahatchee National Wildlife Refuge, Florida, United States - Lox_Sample_3.5 | ecosystem: Environmental > Terrestrial > Soil > Wetlands | place: USA...
GAGGTCGTGCCTCAGCTCATCGCTCGCTACATTGACCGCGGTCTTCCTATCGATGAGGCTATCAGACTAGCGATGGCGCACCTTCGCGGGGTTTATGCTCTGGGGATCATGCACGAAGGCACGCCGGATACGCTGTTCGCGATTAGCAACGGCAGCCCACTCATCATTGGAATAGGCACGGATGCACAGTATATCGCATCCGATGTTGCCGCGCTCCTCCCCTACACTAAGAACTTCATTTATCTCGAAGATAGGCACATGGCCGTACTCAGGAGCAGTGGGGTCGATCTAAAGCATGTTGAATCCTTGGAGACTCTACAGCTTGAAGGGAAAATTGTAACGGTTAACTTGACGCCTGCAATGGCTGAGAAGCAGGGATACGATCATTTCATGCTCAAGGAGATATACGAGCAGCCCCAGGGCGTCATGGATACTCTACGGGAGTGGACCGACGACACGAACAGGCTCATGGATGAGTTGGGCATCGCGGGAGCCATCAAGGATATCAGGCGGCTTCATATCGCAGCGTGCGGCACGTCATACCATGCAGGTCTTGTCGGTCGGTATATGATCGAGAAGTTCGTGCGCATCCCCGTGGCAGTGGACATCGCCTCAGAGTTCCGGGACATGTGCCCGATCATCCCGAAAGGAACGGTTCTCATCACGATTACGCAGTCCGGAGAAACAGCCGATACTCTCGCAGCGCAACGGGTCGCGAAGGAAAATGGAGCGAAGACCTTAACGATCTGCAATGTCGTCGGCAGCACGACCACGCGCGAGGCTGATTCGGTTCTCTACACGCGTGCGGGGGTGGAGATCGGCGTCGTATCCACCAAGGCCTTTACTGCTCAACTTGCCGCCCTGAGCCTTCTGGGTATTGCCCTAGGTACCAAGAAAGGCAAGCTCAACGACCTTGAGATTCAAACGCTCATGCCATTCTTGCTCGATCTGCCGAGGCTCATTCGCCAGGCGCTTCAAACCGATGGAGTGGTCAAGGAGATAGCAAGGACCCTGGTGGGGACGAAGAGCATGCTGTACGTTGGTCGGGGAATCAACTACCCCGTAGCGCTTGAAGGCGCACTCAAGATGAAGGAGCTCGCCTACATTCACGCTGATGGATATCCGGCGGGAGAAATGAAACATGGCCCTATCGCGCTGATTGAGGATGGAGTCCCCGTTGTATTTCTGGCAACGATCGACGGCATGCACGAAAACATTCTATCGAACATTGAGGAGGTGAAAGCACAGGGAGGAAGGATCATTGTGGTAACGGATTCACCCGCTGCCTATCGCGACAAGACTGACGACATGATCGTGGTGCCGTCGACACATCCCGCGCTTGTTCCTTTTGTCACCGTTGTACCACTGCAGCTCCTTGCATATCATGTCGCCGTAATCAAAGGCTGTAATGTCGACCAGCCGAGGAATTTGTCAAAAAGCATAACCGTCGAGGACAAGTGTCATAATATAAGTTGCTGCTATTCCGGGTTTTGCCGCAAAAGCATATCGTGCGTGGTTATCACGCCGGATGAGAAAAAAAGCATCGCCAGCAGAGTGGTCAGGCTTATGCATGTCAGTGAGTGGGAGCAATTTTCCGCGTCCAGCCTGCTTGCATCCAGCGGGAAACGACTGCAGAAAGCAGTGCATCAGGAACAGGCGTCGAAGGGATTAAGTACCTGCTTCGAGTCTCCATATTAGAGGGTTGTAGTGTCCTTTATTTTGGTTGCTATCTATATGGGTCGAGTACTGCAACAAGCGGATATTTCGTGCTGTCTCTTAGTAACAGCCTGCGCATCCGCCTAGTAAGCTCTGGAGGTTCACTTTATTTAATTATCAGCTCTTCCGTTTCGACATTCTATTCTCTTTAGAATGGCCCATTTTGAAATAGGATCATGAGGCCGATTTCTACCCTGGTCAATCGACTACACAAGCACCCACACACTAAATATGCACTCCGTTCGATTCATCTCTCTGTTGGATTGGGGCGAGGGTTTCATTTACTTTCCGTATAAAAGCAGCACCGGCATATCCAATGACCCCATAGGGTCACGTCTTGTTTCTCACTGTTCAATTGTTCGAAGAATCTTTCATCGAAACCAAACCTATTAAAGCGCTGGGGTCTTTATTTTTCGCTCGTCACTTTTCTGGCGCCCCCGCACTGAGGGCAGACGCTTTTCCCTCTACCATGACAATTCGTACACGGACGTTGAACAGCATTCGTGCTGGGCTGCCTTCCCTGCCCGCGGCACACAGGACACGGTATGGAACCTTTGCCACTGCATTGTGGACAGGGAATCATTGCCGTTTTATTTGCCATTTGCTCCTCCCCGTTGATTTTTGGCGATAATTTATGACTACGTTGTCGAACGTGAGACATCACGTTAGCCTATTAAGTTATAGCAGGGCTTCGTCCATATGAGGTAACGCTGATTCTGCAACATGCTGCGGGGAATGCACTTTCTCCGGAATTCATAATGTACTTACGTTCTGATGAATAGCGAAATTTTTCTTTTATTTATTATAAATCCGGAGCACTTTCGCCGTCCGATCGCTTATGACGAGGTTCGTTTTTCTTTCTAGCCGTTCGCCGCATTCGTGTCCAGAAGAGGACGACCATACCGGCGATCATGCCGGCCAGGAAAAAAAGCAGCGCAACTACAGCAAGGGACGCGTCGAAACGCCAGGTCAGGAACGAGATGGCGACCGGTATCGCATTTTGAACTGAAAAAAGTGCGACGATGACAATTACAATAACTAAAAGAATCGTGGCGAACATATTCATCCTCCCGCAGATCTTTATTAAACGCCGGCAAATCAGACTTGATTCACACTCCCTATTTCTGCTCGGTCAAGAAACCAGCGACTTCCGGTAATGGTATTCAGGGCCGTCATGATTAGCGGTCAAAACCTCATTGGGTATTGTGTTTTGACGTTCCCCTATCTCAGCCTCCGCTCCTACACTCGGAGATCCCGCTATATCACTTTTACACCTAGCTCTTTACACTTTGTATTCTCTCAAAGTCTTCTTTTTCTTCCCCTTCCCTTTCTTCTCCGGCAACGACAGTGCGAACCGCTTCCCGGTGTCGATCCACTTCGTCAAGTTGGCCGGACTTTTCCATCCCGCTTCCTTCACCATGACCCATCCGGCCATGGGTTTCCCGGTGATGCCGAAAGGTTGCACATTCCGGTCCTGACTTTGTTCCCTCTGTTCCTTGTCAATGCGTACAATCAGCTCATCCTTGTAAATGCCGAAGCACATGTTGCCCTTAAGCAGGTAGCCAACGCCGCCGAACATCTTCTTCTTTTCCACAATCTGCCATCGCTTCACAGCAGCGTCGATCTTCTCTTCCAACTTTGCGTTATACATCCTGGATTCCTCTGTATCAATTTGGGCCGAAAAACCCCGTCCTTCAAGGCGGGGAAGATATCAATCCCGCCCGCTATCCCGATACCGGGTACCACTCTCATACCCTTCTCCTGTTGATGCCTTCTGTGATCTTCCTATAAAAAAATATAATGGCACGCCGACGGGAGCCAGCATCATGACGAAAAAGAACCAGATAATTTTATTCGCATTGTTATTAAAATCGCTCGTTATGATATCTATTATCGTGACCAACCATATGAGAAAGAAAGCAATAGCAACCAGTACGATCGCTGCGGTGTAGCGTTCAAACAATTCAAATAGTTTGGGATCGATAGCTGGAGTCATTATTTATTCTCCACGGGCACGCTGCGGGATCAGGTCTACCCCGATAGCAAAACTGAGGTTGATTCGCGCTTAAAGCTTATGCACTGCCGGCCTGTGAGTCGCTCTTCAACCTCAAGACCATATAGAGCACGAGCCATATCGCTGTCCTGAACAGCATTGCCATAGTGCTTATCCTGGCAACTGTCTGCCCAAGCATGACCAGGGCCATGAGGCTTAAGAAGACAACGCCGTGGCAAAGGAATATCACCGCGGCAAGAACGCTGCCCCATATCCGCTGCGTCCACAGACCGGCCCCGGCAATCACCGATACAAAGCCCATTACGACATTGTACCAGACAAGCCAGGGAAGCACAGGGTACGCTTTGGTCGAAAGGCCGAGCAGGACGCTCCCCCCTTCCTTGATCGAGAGCAGCCCTATGATGAACGCCGGAATTGCTGTAAGACGATAAAAGTTCTGCAGTTTCACGTTTTCATTTCCTTTTTTTACCAAGGCCAAGGCCCCTCCGGACACCAGAATGCAGGGGCAAGGGGCCCGGAGTTAGGTAAAGACTTTTTTAATTTTACTATAGAATGCAACCGAGTGCAATCAAATCTGTTGCTGTTTGCTGAATCGGTCTTAGCCAGTCAATAATGATAAAATTCCTCTGCTCGGAGAGATCTCCTGAGAACTTCTGTTCGAAAAACGTCCCGGATAAATCTTATAGTATAATAAAGAGTATAGGCCATCCTGGAAAAGGCAGTTAACCCTAGAGTTCGAATAGCGAAGATCGCATGAACTATCCGCGAAACAAAATCGCCGGGAAGAAAATCTCTTGTGCAGGAGGAACTGATCATGCCACAACGTCCGATCCTGGTTGCTGATGATATTGAGAACCGCACCGCTGTTGGCACGAGACGTTCGCAAGCAATACAAAACGCTGCCTCTTCCCTGGCGCAGCGGCTCGGGGCCAACGTTACGATCCTGTATGTGGAGGATATCAAGACCTATCCGCTGCGCGGCTTCGATTCTTCCCGCTTCCAGGAATGGCATGATCTCCATCAGGAGCGGCTGGCAGAGATGAGCAGACAGTTCCCGATACCAGCGATTTGGTCGTTGAAGAGCGGCTCTCCTGCCGAGCAAATTCTGAAGGCCCTGCGAGCCAAGACGTCTCCGGAGCTGGTCGTTCTGGGCACACAGGGGAGAAAAGGCGTTAAGCGCCTGCTGATCGGAAGCGTGGCTGAAGAAGTGATCCGCCACGCGAAGAGGCCGGTGATGGTAATCGGGCCGATGGCCCAGGAAAGGGACCAGGATCTCGGCGCACAGAAGCAAATGAAGATCCTCGTTGCGACCGATCTCACCAGAAACAGCCATCCAGCGGAGCAGTACGCGCTCTCGCTCGCAAAGCGCGTTGGGTCACGGGCGGTCCTGTTCCATTGCCTCTGGGATAGTTACAGCGCCATCATGCGACCGAGCATGATCTCCGGCATGGTCCCTTTGAATATCGAGAACGTTCTGGAAGAGGTTAAGAAGGATACCGTCGCAACAATGCAGCAGAAGGTCCGTTTCTTTCAGGACCGCGGCGTAGCCTGTGCATATACCATAGAAGAGAAGGCCGTACCATCTACATGCGCTGTTTTTCAGGAGGCTTTACAAGGCTACTCACACGTGGTCATGGGAACGCATGGAAGGAACGCCGTGCTCACCGCCTTTTTCGGGAGCACGGCCAGGGAAACAATCCTGAACGCGCCGGTCCCGGTGATCATTGTCCATTCCGGAAAATAGAGGAATCCCTACATGCGAGGGCATTCGAGCGGAGGGGCTTTTTCTCAGCAGCGTGCCGGATACCGCTCTTATATTACCAGTGCACCGATTCGATCCCGACTGTTGAGACCATACGCATAGATCGCGAACTATCTTCATCTCACCTCTTCCCGTTGACAAACGTTCAAGACAAGCATAAACTTCTCCCTGTTATGAAGGGTAAAATGAAACATGTCACTATCGCGCTCCGTGATTTCGCTGTGCCCGTTCCCAGGACCGGGAGCATTGAGGCTCATTCAGGATACGGACGCGCGGCCTCTGACGGGCAGGAAATCCACGTCCGCGTGCAGCGGAAGAGAGCGAAGTCCGATCCTTCTTACAAACCCGAGGTCTTGATCAGGCAAGTATTCGACAGGGAGGGATATCGATTCCAGATCGACGGACGGATGGACGGGATCTTTAGGCACGATCCCCCGAAGATCGAGGAGATCAAAACCGGTTTCAATATCCGGGAACTCGTCCGACGGCTCACTGACGACCCGTTGAACCATCCTTACTGCCTGCAGCTGCGGACGTACGGCTACTTCTACTGGCTTGAACACCGGGTCGTTCCCACGCTGACGTTCCATCTCGCGTCTTCCCGCAACGGAGAATCCCTGGATCTCGAAATCGCACTCGATCTCCCCGCGTACGAGAAATGGTTGGAAACACGCCTTTGCGAACTTCTTTCGGAGGTCAGGAATGCGGAAAAACGCGCCGCGAGGCGCAGGAAGATCGCCGACTGCCTCTCCTTCCCCTACGAGAACCCTCGTCCCGGTCAGACCGAGCTCATCGAAACGATCGAGCAGGGTATGAGCGAAGGGCTCCCGATGCTCATTCAGGCACCTACGGGGATGGGGAAGACCGTCGGTGTCCTCTTCCCCGTTCTCAAGGAAGCATTGAGCCGTGGACAGAACGTCGTCTACGTTACGCCGAAGAACAGCCAGCACTCGGTCGCCGAGGACGCCGTAACGCGTTTTCAGGAGACGGGCGCGAAACTCAGGTCCCTCTCCATCACGGCAAAGAGCAAGATCTGTTTTAAAAACGAGCCGCTCTGCGACCCGGAATACTGCGAATACGCCCGCGACCATTACACCAAGGTCCACGAGAACGGGGTTCTGGATATCCTCGCGAAAAAGAAGAAGTTGAAGACCCGCGTGTTCCGCGACCTGGGCGAAGAATACCAGGTCTGCCCTTTTGAGCTGCAGTTCGATGGCGTGCCGGAAGCCGACACCGTGATCTGCGATTACAATTACGTCTTTGCCCCGCGGTCGACCTTCGGCCGCGTGACGATGATCAACATCGATCAGAAGGGGAAGCCGAATCTCGTGATCGATGAAGCCCATAATCTTCCCGCCCGCGCGATGGACTACTACTCCCCCTCGCTCTCAAGCATCACGCTCGAGAAAATGCGCGACGAGGTCCGCAGCGTACCATCCCCATTCCGAATCGAGGCCGAGGAGCTTCTCGATGGATGCATTCAGGCAATCGTTTCCTGCCGGCCTGAAGAAGGTTCGCAGCCGGTGAAGATCGACCCGCCGTGGGACTCCTTTCTCGAGCAAGATGCGAAGCTCCGTGCTTTCCTTTCCCGGTATCTCGATTCCTACGCGGAGATCCAGCATGGAGACGTCATCCTAAGATTGTGCTTTTACTGGTCAGAATTCACGGAGGTTCTCGAGTACGTTGGCGATCCTGACAGACCGGAGTTCTTCACGACCTATCATCCGCATGCGACCGGCGGCATCGTGAAGATCACGTGCTGCGACGCCTCGGCAATGCTGCAGGACCGCTATGGCGAGTACGAGCAGGTCGTGGGGTTCTCGGCGACCTTGAAGCCTTTTGATTATTACGCGAAGCTTTCCGGGCTTGATCCCGGGTCCCTGAGGAAAGCGGAATTTCAAAGTCCCTTCTTGAAGGAGCTTCGCAAACTCCTGATCATTCCCCAGATCTCGACCAGATATTCGGACCGCGAGCGCAACTATCCCCGGATCGCCGATGCCATCCAAAGGATCGCGGCATTGCGTCCGGGAAATTATTTCGCCTTTTTCCCGAGCTTCGAGTTCCTGGAAAGGGTTCTCGGTCTGTTCCAACCGCCGGAAGGTTTTGTTGTTCTGAGACAGGAGCGAGACATGAAGGCGCACCGCGTCGAGAGGGTCCTGGAACATCTTCACGAAGGGGTCGTTCCGACGATTGTATTTGCAGTTCAGGGAGGCACGTTCTCAGAAGGTGTGGACTACCCGGGGGATATGGCGATCGGTGCGTTCGTGATTGGGCCTCCGCTGCCGAACTATGATCTCGAACGCGAGCAGATGCGGGCATATTATCAAGGGCGTTATGGCGCGGGATTCGATTACGCTTATGCGATCCCTGCGATGGCCAAGGCGATCCAGGCCGCCGGGAGAGTGATCCGCTCCGAGACCGACCGGGGCCTCATTGTCCTGATGGACAACCGTTTTGTGCAGCCCGGTTATTCCCGTTCGATGCCAACGGATTGGTTCGAGTCCTCAGCTTCCGAACTCGTTTCCACGAGCATCTTAAAGGAAGTTGCCGATTTTTGGGGACGACGCTTCGATCGAAAGGACAGCGTAAAGAGCGAGGCGACTCCATGACTGTCATCTTTCGTCGTCCGCAAAAATGCTGCTCCCTGGTCTTATCTCAGACCCTGCCTCTCCCCTGTCGAGCACCACTATTATCTCCATAAGCCTGAGTATGACGACGACATCCCTGTCCGCTACCCCCCAGGTTGCGGAATGCACGAAACGATTGTGCAGGCTCATGCACCTTATGGACGCGTGCTGGAATAATTCAGCCAAGGCGATCCTTAGTTCTCATCCATACCCGTCATCGCTGCAGGAGGTCGGACTTGATATCTTCATCGGTCTTTCCCACAGACAGGATCTACATCACGCGATACTGCTAGGAATGGTGAGTAGCCATGCTAAAAGAGTATTTGACAGGGGATACCTTCCCTTTCAAATGCCGCCCTCAACTCCTCGCCCTTTTGCAGGAAGAAGCTGTCTTCTCTTGCCCATGGGAGCCCGTATCGTTTATATGCCCAGTCCGCGTAATGATAGTTCAGCCTGTCAAGGAGCACATGATCAACCTTGCCCTTCAGCGTGCCAACCAGCCCCTCGGCTCCCGGCAGGATTGGCGCTATCATGGCAAACGTCCCGATTCCTTCCGAGTGAAGGACCGCCAATGCCTCTATTCTCTTGCCTGATGGCGGCGCCCCTGGTTCGAAGATCCTCCGTATTCTCTCATCCGCCGTGGTTATGGTGAAGCCCACTTCGAGAGCGTCTGCTCTCTTCAGCGTCTCGATGTCCCTCAGAACAAGAGGGGATTTTGTCTGCACGGTGATCGGCCAGCCGTTTTCGACGAGGATGTCAAGACATCTCTTCGTGATCAAGTACTTTTTTTCCAGAGGCTGATACGGATCGCACACGCCGCTTATCCATACCCTCCCTATCTTTTTTTTCATCACTTCATGGGCCAAAAGCTCGGGCGCATTTATTTTCACATCGACGAACTCACCCCACCTCTCCTGATGATTGGTAAACCTCTTCATAAATTTGGCATAGCAGTAAACGCAGCTGTGCTGGCAGCCGACATAAGGGTTTAATGCATAATCATAGACCTGGGACCGAGACAGGATGCTCTTTGCCATTATCTCCCTGATCTTCATCTCTTTCATTTTATCACGGTTCAATCGATTCCGGACCGCTGAAGGTAATGCATATAATGCTCCCGTTCCCTTGACCTGCTCAGGGAACCGCAGCCGGTCGCGGGTACCGCAAATGTCCATGATATTTTTTTCTGAAACGATGCGACAAATTTCTTGTACAGACTGGAAATCTTCAGAGGGAGTTGAAAGATGGTTTTGGATATATATAGTATTTTTGCGTACAGACTCCCCATGTGCGGAAGCGGCATTATCTGGTATCATAGAGGAAGAAAGGGAACGATACCTGCAATGAACAGCGAAAAGACCGGCACGAGTAGAAATGACCGACGGAAGGATTACCGGGTCCGGAAGAGCCTCAGGTATTCTATCTTCGATGGTGCCTTTTCGGCCTCGATGATTGGGTTCGGGGAGTCGTTCTTCGTGGCCTTTGGCCTGTTCCTGAAGTCCACGACGCTCCAGGTGGGCCTCCTGAGCTCCCTGCCCCAGGCCCTTGGGTCGATGCTACAGTTTTTCTCGAACGGTCTGATCCGCGCCTTCGGGTCGCGCAAGCGGCTCGTGGTGACAGCCGCCCTTCTGCAGGGATTGATGTACGTGCCCGTGGCGCTGGTCTTCTTCTTCGAGGAATTCCGGGTCCAGCAGCTCATCCTCTTCGCCTGCCTCTACTGGGCCTTCGGCATGATCCTGGGACCTGCCTGGAACAGCTGGATGGGAGACCTGGTGAGCGAGGACCGGCGGGGCGCCTACTTTGGCCGGCGGAGCAACATCACGGGCACGGCCACCTTCGTGGCCATTCTTGCGGCCGGTTACATTCTGCAGCAGTGCGGTGGCAGCATTCAGAAGCAGTACACAGGGTTCGTGCTGATCTTCCTGTTGGCACTCACGAGTCGCATGATATCGGTCCTGTTCCTGTCGAAGCAGTACGAGCCTGTGTATGAGGTCCCGCGCGAAGCGGAGTTCGGATTCCTGGAGTTCCTGCAGCAGGCGCGGTTCCGGAACTACGGGCTCTTCGTGCTGTATCTGGGGCTGATGAACTTTGCCGTTTTCATGTCAGTCCCCTTCTTCACGCCCTACATGCTCCAGGACCTGCACCTGAGCTATCTTACATTTACCATGGTCAATGCCGCAGCGATCCTCGTGAAGATGCTGTCCATGCCGGTCTGGGGTCATGCAGCGGACCGCTTCGGCGCGCGGCGTGTACTGAGCCTCACAGGTTTTCTGATGCCTCTGGTGCCGGTTTTGTGGCTCCTGTCCGGGGAGGTCGCCTGGCTCATGACGATCCAGGCTTACTCGGGCTTCATTTGGGGCGGCTTCGAGATAGCATCCTTCAGTTTCATCTTCGACACCACCACACCTCAGAAGCGCGCCACTTGCGTGGCCTACTACAATATGATCAATGGCCTGGCCCTGTTTAGCGGGGCCTTGCTTGGCAGTGCCATCGTCCGGATGAACACGGCGTTTTGGTCCAAATATCTGCTCGTGTTCCTCGTAAGCGGCCTTTTTCGGATCGTGGCCTCACTCTTCTTTCTTCCGCGACTACGGGAGGTGCGAACCGTTGAAACAATCGGCTATTCTCGGCTATTCCTGAAAGTTGTCACGAGCTTGCCGACCATGGGCCTGGTATACGGGCTGATACCTTTTAGAAGGAAGCAGGAGTATGATGAATGAGGCGGGAGACACTATGCGTCATGGCCTCGGGCCAACATTAAAGATAAACATTAAATATTATAATTCAATATTATTATAATAATACATGCATTACTTTAAACAAAAACTTTATATTTCAATATTAATGGCGCAACGAAATCTGTATCAAGGACCGTGGTCCTTCCCGGTAAAGAAAAGGTCCTCGTTGTTAGATAGCAAAGCATTTCCTTGCATTCTGGCGAGAATACTCTGTCAATTCATTGACGATGGTTGGATATCTCTAAATAGGGCAAATATCAGATCATTGAACTGCACAAAATTCAGAGTACAGAACAAAGTTCCGTTCGGTTGCAGCAATAGCACCCAAGATCCAGATATGGCGGCCGTCCCTCTCCTTTCCTCATTGATTTTTCTTGATTCACCGTAATCATATCTGTCATGCGCTGTCCGGATACCGATACAGTGCTATAATGTAACTAAGGATTCCCTTAAAAAGTTTTTCGCGATACATGATTCTAGAGGCTGCGGGCATTTTTTTATTCGTGAAGTGCCTACCCAGAAGTGCAGCGGATGCAAAGAGTTCGGGGCTGAAATTTGATGTCATAAAAGGGGTCGCAACCCCCCTAAGGAACGTTGCAAAAGAAAGGAGTGATGAATATGAAGGAGAAATTCTTGGACAAAGCAGGTTCGATGGTGGTGCCGGTCCTCGCGGGCGGCTTTGTTGGGGCGGGCACGGCGCTCCTGCTGGCGCCGAAGCCGGGTATAAGGGTCAGGAAAGACCTGAAGCGGATTGCCAATATCACGCGTGACCAGGTGTCAGAAGCAGTAGATAAGGGCAAGGAAATCTATGAGGAAAGCAGAACAGCAGTTGCCAACGCCGTGGAAGCGGGCAAGAAGACATACGTCGAAGGGATAGAGAAGCTCGAAAAGTTCACGAAAAAAGATAAGCGTTCTATGCTGCTGCCGATTCTGGCGGGTGGTGTCATCGGTGCGGGAATAGCGCTCCTGCTCGCGCCGAAATCTGGGGTGGAAGTCAGGGAAGACCTGAAGCGACTTGCTGCAAGCACGAAAGACCGGGTCTCGTCGGCCGTTGAGAAAGGCAAAGCTCTCTACGGAGAAGGAAGAACAGCCGTAACCAGCGCCGTGGAAGAGGGCAAGAAGGTTTATACGGAAGGTATAGAAAAGCTCCGTCAGGCGGTTGCATAGACTGCTTTCGCTCCGGTACGAGCACTCGGGCCGGGTGCGATCAGCGTCGACCCGGAAAAAAACCGCGCTCATGATGCAGATCGGTGAGAGGCGCCTTGCATGCTTTGCGGCGCCTTTTCTTTACGTACATCATCGAGAACATGAAAAGAACGGCATTGCCCTAAGTTCAACTCTTCTTGCCCTCATCGGGCTGCACCGCCTTGCCTTTCTCTTCGAGTATCGCGATCTGCACCTCGAGGTCCTTAATCCTGGCCATGAGATCCTTCACTCCGGCGTCGAGTGCGGGGTTCTCCACCTCCCCGCTATTTATGAGGGAATAGACCTTTGCGCCCAGGTCGGAGACCTCCTTGTGGACCTTGGTCTTGAGTGTCAATATCTTGAACTGCCGCTTCCCTTCTTCGGTAAGCTCTCCTGCTTTCTTCTGTGCTACGATAGCGCCCTTCTTCATGGCGGCCATGCCTTTTTCCAGCCCCTTCTGCAGGTCTTTCTTGATCTCTTTCCAGTCGATGCTTTCGAGATAGTCCATATGGTCTCCTCCTGTTGATATGATATAGCTCCCTGGCCGAATTTCTTTCTCTGTCCCGAGACAGTCACGGGATTCAGCGGGAAAGAGTTCTTAACGCGCGGCCGTTACCATGTGTTCCTGCGGACCTTCTTTGCATCATACCTGCTTTTCACCTTTGCCGGTTTTTCAACCGGATAGCCGATGGGAACGAACGAGAACGGCTCTACCATCTCCGGTATCTTCAGCAGAGACTTGATCTTGTCCGCATTCTGTGGAAATACCGTTGTCCACACGCCGCCCAGCCCCTTTGCATGGACCGCCAGCAGGATGTTCTGCGTCGCAGCGGAACAGTCCTGCACCGAATAACCTTTGGCCTTTTCGGCCCTCAGGTCCTGACATACCAGGATGCCAACAGGCGCACCTTCGGGTGTGTTCGTATTGATCGCCAGGAATTCATCAAGCATTGACCCGGAGAGGATGATGAACTGCCAGGCTTGTTCATTCACTGCCGAAGGTGCATTCATCGCTGCCTCGAGGATGTCCTGCAGATCCTTATCAGCAACAGGGTCGGCCTTGAACTTTCTTGTGCTTCTTCTCTTGTTAAGCAGTTCGAGCATGAGAGACCTCCTTTTTCCCGGTCCGAGTGCTGCGGAATTCGATCATTTATTGCTGGAGGATTTCAGTCAGTTTATCGATCAGATTCTATTGTTCAGATACCATTCTGTTGCGATTGAAAAGGTAAATCTGCTCTGCAGCCGAACATAGAGAATAATGCAATAATGCGGGCGTGGGATTATCGATTACTATTTTGAGAATAGTACAGAAAGCTCAAAAAATCAAGGTTACGATCATGTTTTTTTCGATCAGGGCTGCGTGCAGTGAAGGCCGTCGATGCCATGCCTTGACAAAATCCAGGACCTTTGTTATCCTATTTTTAAAGCTTCTTTATCATGCCAGAATCTGCAGGATGAGGAGTTGTTCGGTTTTCAACGTGGTGAAATGAGAAGAAAGGAAATATCAATGAAAAGCAGATACTCCATAAGTATGATGGCCGTAACGGCCGTTCTTGTACTGGTTCTTGAAAGTCTGGCCGTCGCTGTTAGCGATACTCCGCAGATCAAGTACAAGGAAGGGGTCGGGAATTACCTTGCGGATGGAAGGGGCATGACCCTCTACTATTTCAAGAAAGACCAGCCCGCCCGGAACGCATGTGCCGGGCCGTGCCTCGAAATATGGCCTATCTACCATGCTGAGCAGATCAAGGCTCCCGCAGGGTCCGATGCCAAGGATTTCGGAGAATTCACAAGGCCTGATGGCAAAAAACAGACCACCTTCAAAAAATGGCCGCTATACTATTTTGCGAACGACGTGGCACCGGGCGACACCAATGGTCAGGGAATGAAGGGCCTGTGGTCTGTCATAAATCCCGTTTCCATTCCTTCCTTCTGACGGCAAGTCGGGATGAACACACATCCGGGTGGGGACCATTCCAGGTTTCTACCCTTTTTGTACTCAAGATCTGTCACGTCTGGAGCGGTTTTCTTCGCGGACGTCTGAGGGTCAGGTTTACTTCGCTTTTGGTCTGTCATACTTCCTGAACAATAGGTTTATGTGCGTTTCCTTATCGCAACACCAGCGAGATCGCTCCTGTACTGCAAGCCCTTCGACATAAACCGCAGCCAAAGCATCTTTGCGGATCGATCCGTGCAATGGATCCTCCGGTGCGGATGCGGCTGCCAATCGCATGAAAATGACATCGCGCATCGCACAGCCCGCACCCGGTGCAGAGCGTTTCATCGACTCTGGCCACATATTCGGCCCGTTCCATGGTCTCAACCCTGGTCCGGGACAGGGTCCTCATGGCAAGACATTCCTCAGGAGAACAGTTACATATCGCGCCGATGAACGGGGTCATCATGGTCCAGATGGTATGGACTGCGCCCTGCTCTTCCATTTCTTTCATCTGTGCTATTGCATTGTCTGCTGTGAGCGATTCCAAGCCTTCATCGGATGCTTTGCCAAAGTAACCCATGTCTATGTCTTTGTACCAGGCCTCAGGGCCGTAGCTCACAGCGTAGCAGCAGCGTTCTTCTTTCTTCTCGATATTCCAGCGGCAGGCACAGGGCATGCGCACCATCGTCCTGGCCTGCCCAATGACCTCGCTTATCTCTTCGATCGGCAGGACCTGGCCGAAATGCTCCATCTTTGCTTTGGAGACCAGCGCGGCCTTTACTGCTTCCGGCAGCCTGCCCTTCTTTCTGTAGATAGTCTCGAGCCTTCCGAGCGTCTCAAATCCTTCTTTGAACGCAGAGGTCAGGAAGTTCTCGATATAGCGTCTGCGCTTAAGATCGGACAGAAGATCATCGGCGTAATTCCTCGCGTTCTTATACCAGATCTTTCCATCACCGTGTTTTGTGCAGAAGTCACACATAGGATCCACCAGGCATTCAATATTTATCAATCAATAATCAGACTGTCGGAGCGCTTCAGCATTGTAAACAATGGATGTGCATGGATAAAACAATCTTGTTCGCCGTGAATGTCCGCTAATCTTCGACACGTAAGCTTTTGCGAACTATGAGCATATTAAGCACCGATTTTATCAATTGAACGACGTTGTGTTTAGTCGTGATCGAAGATGCCGATGCTCCCTCCACTACTCGTCCCCCTACCTGATATCGGTCTTTCTGCAATGTGGAACAAAAAACGGCCAGCGACAGGATGAGTCTGACCAGCAGACTTATTTTCAAAAAACCTATTGATCATGATTTTCCGTTTACAACCGGTAATGGGGTCCACCAAACGTTGCAGATAATGAATCGAGCCGGGTCATCTCCGGAAGGGCCTCATATCGGTGTGATGCCTCGCGTGACCTCGTTCCGGATGAACTGCCTGAGAAGCTCCTGGTCCTGTGGCGAGGTCCGCACGAACTGGAGCCCCATGCCTGGTTCGTTGTACGGCCCCTCACCGATCCGGTAGCTGGACCGGACCACGGCTTCAATGGTTATGATCCGGTCATTAAGGCCGATCTGGAGGGATAGCCGTGTGTCGGGGGGAGCAGGCCTCAGGGTCCTCAGAAACATACCGTGCTCTGACAACACCGAAACGCACGCGCCTTCCGCATCAACGAACGGCATGTTGTTTACGGTCACCGGCAGCCGCGTCCGGATACGAATGCTGGAGCGCGGCGTTGTTTCTACGGCCGCCTCGACGGCCCGATACATCTGCTCGGCCTGGACCGGCTTGTCCAGGCAGTCAGCTGCCCCCGCTTCGCGGCAGCGCTTATCGCCAACCAGATCGCCCTGCTTGGTCAGAACGATGATGGGAACGGCGGCAGTTGCCGGATTCTGAGCGAGCTTTTGCATAAGCTCCAGACCGCTCATGCCCCTGAGATCCAGCGCGGTGATGACGAGCGCCGGCACTGCGACCGGCATCATGGCGAGGGCCTCCTCGGCAGTCGCGGCCATGCAGATACGAAAATCGAACCGCTGAAGGAGCATGGACGTGTAGAACAGGTTGTTGGCGTCGCTTTCCACAACCAGCATGAAACGGCTGTTTCGGTCATTGCCGCATAGTGCCGTGCTGCGTATGTTCTCATCCATAGAACCTTCCTCCACCTTCTTCGCTCTCAGCGGATCCGGCATGAAACAAACTCCTCCCGTATGCTTGCACCTGCTACTTGTTGTCCGGGAGCACCAGGCGATCGGCAGCGCTCGGTGCAACGCCCTTGGTGATCTCTTCGCGGATGTACTGTCTAATGAACTCCCGGTCCTCGGGATCGATCCGGACGAACTTGAGTCCCATGCCCGGCTCCTTGAACAGTCCCTGGCCATGGCCGTAGGTGTAAAGGACCACGGCGTCCACGGTAACGAGCCTGTTCTTGACGAGGATCGTTACCGTGAGCCGTGTGTTCACCACAGCGGGCTTGAGGGTTCTGATGTATATGCCGTGTTCCGAGAGGACCGTTGCGCACTCGCCTGCGTCTCTGCTCAGGAGCACGCCGTTCACGGTCACCGGAAGCACAGTGGTGATCCGCAGGTTTTTGCGGGGCCTGGACTCGATTGCGGCCTGGACCGCAGTGTACAGATTCTCCACCTGCACCGGCTTGTCGAGACAGGCGGCAACACCTGCTTCCCGGAACCGCTGCGCCGTGAGCAGGTCCCCTGCATGGGTGATGACAACGACCGGGACCTCGGAGGTCCGAGGGTCGAGCTTAAGCCTCAGGAACAGATCGTAGCCGCTCATGTCGGGGAGGAACTGCGCGGTGACCACGAGGATTGGCGGGGCAATGGTGGTCATGACCAAGGCCTCGGCAGCGGTCTTCGCGGTGCACACGTGGTACTGGAAGCGCTGAAGCAAGATAGAGATATAGACCAGGTCGTTGGTGTTTCCGTCCGCCACCAAGATGAAGCGGTTTATGATCTCGTTCTTGTCCTTTGCTCTGTCGGTCATTGTCCTTTCCCCCAAAAAAGGGACCTTGTGGGATCAGGTCCACCCCGCATGATCGGTTCCATACGGTTGATAGTTGAGCCGCCATCCGGGAATGATGGTCTTCACAATCATCTCCCTTTGGTGGCCTTCACTCTTGTTTAACGCCTCGCGTGAGTTCTTCCCTGATAAACTGCCGTATAAAATCCCGGTCTTTGGGCGCGATGCTGATGAACTTGAGCCCCATGCCGGGCTCCTTGAACGGGCCCTCGCCGTAGGCGTGCCGGTAAAGTACCGTGGCTTCGGCAGACACAGTCCGGTTGTTGATCTTGATCTGCACGGACAGATGTTCGTTCCTCGGATAAGGCTGGGGAATCTGCACATACATGCCATGCTCGGACAGAATGGAAGCGCACTGGCCCTCGATGCACTTGAGCGGTTCGTTGTTCACTGACACTGCCATCCTTGTCTGGATCCGGATATTCTTGCGCGGATTGGGCTCAATGGCCGTCTGGACGATCCGGTAGAGGTCCTCGGTCTGGATCGGCCTGGAGATCCAGCCGGCAGCTCCCATATCGCTGCACCTTCTCTCTGCGACGCGGTCACCGGCTGGGATCAGGAAAACGACGGGGAGGGAGGCGGTACGCGGATCCTGTCTGAGCAGATGGAAGAGGTCCATGCCGCTCATGCCCGGGAGGACCAGGTCGGCAATGACGAGGGCCGGAATTGCAACGGAGACCATCTCAAGGGCCTGCCCTGCAGTGTTCGCGGACCAGACCTGGTACTCGAACCGCTGAAGGAGCAGTGAAGTGGAAAACAGTTCCTGGGTTTTGCTGTCCACGATCAGGATGTAGCGGTTCTTGCGGTTCTGTGTGCCCGACGACGTGTCGTGCATGGTTTCTCCCCTCTGGTACTTATTCCAGAGAAGTCCCGGGACCGGCGGGATCCCGGAACACGGATGACAGACTTCGGATCCACCTCATGGAGACGTAACAGAGATATGAGTTTTCCCATTCTGTCCGGGTAGGGGATGTCTCATTGTTCGCAAGTTGCATCCCTTGCCCGTCATATGGAGAGAGCAATCTCCGACTGGTCCTCACTAGAGGGGACTACATGTTGTGCTCGTGTGTCATGGGCTGCTCCTGCGGCTTCATAAACTCGAGCGGCACCTGCATCTCCCCCGATCGTTTGAACAGGAGCGTGAGAGTGAACCGGTACCCTTCCTTCACCTCTTTGGGCAAATTCACGATCATAATATGCGACCCCATGGGCTTAAGCTCCACCGTGCTCCTTTCCGGAATGCGCAGGGCCTTCGTCGCGACCATGATGGGGCCTTTCATTTCGTGAAGGTCCGCAGTGGCGCCGGGGATGCCTGGCTTTATGCCGGTGAGCATGTCGCTGCCACCTGCGTTCACGATCTTCAAGTACACCATCCCTTCATCACGCATGACCGATGACAATTCGGCCCGCGCGCTTTCGATGCTCACCTTGGGCGGCCCGCCTTCGCATCCGGTGAAGATCATGATCCCTGCGGTCATCACGAGTAAAACCAGCCGCACAATGATCCTACGAGCAATACGGTCCATATCTGTCCTCCTTGATCGAAAAAAACTGGCCCGAAATTATTTTACCACGCAGCACACAGTGAGAATATGCATCTCGCGCACAGGGACGCCAAAAAAAGAGCATTCATGGTGTCGTAAACCTGATTCTTTGGGAACCAGGGAACCAGAAAAAAAATGTTCATATGATCTTCTTGCTGCTAAGCTCCTGATGTCAGACCGGCTTGATGCCCTTCGTGACCTCTTCCCGTATGAACTGCCGGATAAAAACCTGGTCTTTGGGTGCGATGCTGATGAACTTGAGCCCCATGCCTGGCTCTTTGAACGGCCCCTCGCCGAAACGGTGGCAGTAAAGGACCAGGGCCTCGAGCGAAATGGTCCGGTCTTTGACGACGATCTGCAGAGAAAGCTTCGAATCCACGGGAGCAGGCTTGAGCGTTCGCACATACATACCGTGCTGGGAAAGCACGGTCGCGCACTCACCTTCCCCACCGCAGTCGAGCGGCTTATTGTTCGCCATCACGGGCAGCCGGGTGTAGATGCGGATATTTTCTCGTGGGGTATTCTCGATCCTCGACTGGACGATGCGGTACAGGTCCTCGGCCTGGACCGGCCTCCTGATGAGTACTGCGCCCGCCTGAAGGCATTTCCTCTCAACATCCGGCGATGGGTCCAAGGCCTTGATGACCACCGGCACCTGGGCGGCACGGGGGTTCCTCTTCAGCTGCTGGAGAAGTTCGAATACGTTCCTGCCTGTTAGAGAAAGGTCGCTGACGATGAGGGTGGGCAGGGCAACAGACACCATCTCGATCGCCTCATCAGCATTCCTGGCTGTGCAGATGTTGTATTCAAACCGCTGGAGAAGCATCGCGATGTAATACAGCTCATCGGCGTCACTGTCCACGATCAACAGGTAGCGGCTATTACGTTCGGATGCGCTGCCAGGGGCGCCGTCTTTGCATTCTGCCATATGCCTTCACTATGTCGGGGATGCCTGTTGTATCTCGGCCTTCTGGAAAAAACTGTCCATCGCGCATGAGAGGGGCGTCTATAATAAGAAAGGCTTACATTGCTGCATCTCCCCTTTATGAAAAAGGTACTATAACTCAGTGGAAAACGCAAGAGGATTTAAGAAAGGGATATGATACATAATACATGATGCACAATACAATCAAAGAACGACCGGCAAGACCTCTTGAGTTCAAAGAGGATGTTTTTTTTCATCCACTTTGCGGCAATGTGAAATTCACTGGTTTTCTGCTTCTGTCTAATACTGGCTGATAAAAATTTCACGTAAAATGATAGAAGGCACAATTTTGCGTCGGCAAATACCGGGATTACATTCGGTAAGATCAAGGATTATAGTTTGCTTTTCAGGGTGCGGAATTCCTTGCTAACGACATACATTTGTTGACGTGCAAGAGGCATAAGAATATGCGGTAGTGGGGAAAACAAGCCATATTCAGCCCTTTGGAGACCATTTCATCCCATGTCATATGAACAATTCCTTGACAATAGGGTGTTAATATCCGATAATACTGTCTATTCTCGATACTGTACACAGGCAGTTTTTTCGATGCCGGTGCATGACAAAGTCACTGCATTTTGCATCTTAATCAGTTAAGAGGAGTACGATTTGCCGCCGGAATACCTGGATTTTGAAAAACCTATCGCCGATCTTGAAAAAAAGATCGAGGAGCTCACGCTCTTTACTTCCAGCGGAAGCATAGACCTCGAAGAAGAAATCCTCAAACTCCATAAGAAGGCTGACCAGCTACGCGCCGAGATATATTCGAGGCTCACCCCCTGGCAGAAAGCGCAGATCTCGCGTCATCCTAATCGCCCCTATACCCTGGACTATATCGAGGCCATGCTAACGGACTTCATGGAGATGCACGGCGACCGCAGTTTCGCCGATGACCCTGCCATCGTCTGCGGCATGGCCAGACTCGACAGCATGCCCGTAGCCATTATCGGACATCAGAAAGGCCGGACCACCAAGGAGAAGATCCAGCGCAATTTTGGAATGCCCAACCCCGAAGGATACCGCAAGGCGCTCCGCGTGATGCGCTTCGCCGAGAAATTCAGGAAGCCACTCATCACCTTCATCGACACTCCAGGAGCCTACCCCGGCATCGGTGCGGAGGAGCGCGGGCAGGGAGAGTCCATCGCCCGGAACCTGTTCGTGATGTCCGGCCTCAGGATCCCCATCGTGACCGTAGTGATCGGCGAGGGTGGAAGCGGCGGCGCACTCGCACTCGGCGTCGCAGACCGCGTGCTTATGCTCGAGCACTCAACCTACTCCGTCATCTCTCCCGAGGGGTGCGCGGCCATCCTTTGGAACAACGGTTCGAAGGCGAATGAGGCCGCCGATTTGCTCAAGATAACGGCACAGGACCTTTTTCAGATGAAGGTTATCGATGAGGTAGTGGAAGAACCGATCGGCGGCGCGCACCGTGATCCGCGGAGGGCCGCCGAATTGCTCAAAGAGGCCATGACGAGGAACCTTACGGAGATCAGGAACATGCAGCCCGGCGAACTCGTCAAGATGCGGTATGAAAAATTCAGGACACTCGGGATGTTCGACCAGATTTAAGCCCGCTATCCAATATCCTGCTTCAACAGTTCAATCGCCTTGTTAAGCTCTGCCATGGCGTCCTGAGGACTGGCATAGGCTGACAGAAAGAGCAGGATGCAGTACTCGCCGGCGACCGGCGCGATCAGTTCATTCCCTTCTTCAAGCGAGAACAGCACAGCCTGGACCGTACCGAGTCCGAGCCGTCGCGATATTTCCTTGATCCGGTCGAGGTGGATCTCCTTCCATGCACCGAGCAGTTTCATGTCCTTGTTCAATTTCCCTACCTGCGCGATCGACTCTCCGTCGCCGTCCAGAAAAATCGCCGCCTGAGCGCCATTCACCGATGATATCAGATTGTTCATGATCGTATCGATCACTATTACCTCCGCCGTCGATCCGCTACGTGCTGAACAGCCAGAAAAACAGGGCCGTCAAGCCTGCACCGAGCGCAGCACCCGCCACGACTTCGACAGGACGGTGGATCCCGCTCGACCACCTGCTCCAGCTTACCATCAGCGCGAGAATAAAGGTCAGAACCCCCACGGGCGTCGATTGTGAAAGGTATAATGACGCCATCCAGATCGAGAACGATACCGCTGCATGACCGCTCGGCATGCCACCCCTCAGCGGCTCTCCCTTGCCGAGAAGCGCCTTGATGATAATGACAATGATGACGACGGACGCAAGCGATACGAAGGCCACCACGTCGTTCTGTGTCTTCTTGAGGTGCCAGGCTCCTTTGAGGATTGATATCCGGAAAGCCGGGTAGAGTATGAGGTATGCCAGCGCCAGCGCACCAATCGACGCGACGAGCACGACGCCTGCCGCGATGTCCTTGGCGATCTTCGCGAGCGGGTGGTACTCGCCGGATATCATATCCACGGTGACCTCGATCGCGGTGTTCAGCATCTCCGTAGCGAGCACAAGCACGATAGCCATGGAGAGTAGGATGAACTCCGTCCTCGTGATGTTCAGAACGAGGCCGAGGATGAGTGCGGCCAACGCGGCGAACATGTGGTAGCGCATGTGCCTCTGGGTCTTGACGGAGTAGATGATCCCTTCGATCGCCACGTTCGCGCTCTCGGTCCATGTTTTTGGTTTCATTGGGAAAGGCCTTTCAGAAGCTTCCGCTCCTCCCGCTCCATTCTGAGGGCCTCGTGAGGTCCCCGTTCGTGGTCATACCCGAGCAGGTGGAGGAGCCCATGAACCAGGAGACGTTCGATCTCGCGGATGAGCGGATACCCCGCTTCCGCTGCCTGGCGGGAGGCGGCAGGTAAGGAAATCACAATATCGCCTAGGACCGTGGGTTGGATGTGGGGAAACATACCCTCCCGCAGCGCGAACGAGAGCACGTCGGTGGTCATGTCCTTGCCGCGGTACCGCCTGTTGAGGGAGCGCATGGCCCGGTCTCCGGTGAACAGCACGCTTACTTCTGCGTCAGGATGGCCGATGTTCCGTAACAGTTTCCTCAGCTTTGTTCTGAGCGGAGCCATTGCCGGCCTTCGGTTCTTCAGATTGCTTTTTATCCTGATGTTCGCCACGCCTTTTTTCTCCGGAAAACTCCTTGCCGGGATAATCGATCCGGTGGTGAAAAATGCCGGTAAGGATGAGGTTGAAGCTCCGCGCAATGACGCGGAGGTCCTTGAGCGTGAGGTCGCACATGCTGAGCTGGTCATCAAGGAAGATACGGGTTATGACGCTGTTCGTCAGCGCCTGGATCCGCTGCGGCGTCGGGTCTTCAAGGGTCCGCGACGCAGCTTCGACGGAGTCGGACAGCATCACGATAGCGGCGACTTTCGTCCGCGGGCGGGGACCGGGGTAGCGGTAATTCTCTTCCTCAATTTTGATGTAGGGGTGGAGATCCCTTGCCTTCTGGTAGAAATAGGTTATGAGCGACTTGCCGTGATGCTGCTGGATGATGTCGATGACCTCCGACGGCAGGTTGCATTCACGCGCGATCTCCACACCGTCCTTCACATGCGATGCAATGATGAGGCTGCTCATGGATGGCATGAGATGATCGTGCTTGTTCTCAGCGATGCGCTGGTTCTCAATGAAATATTCTGGTTTCCGGATCTTGCCCACATCGTGATAGTACGCCCCTACGCGGGCGAGGAGTGGGTTCTCACCAATGGACTCGGCCGCTGCCTCGGCAAGGTTCCCGATCACGATGCTGTGGTGGTACGTCCCGGGGCTTTTATAGACGAGTTCCTTGAGCAGTGGCTGGTTGGGATCAAGGAGTTCGAGGAGTTTGATATCCGTAGCGATATCGAAGAGGGTCTCAAAAAACGGCAAAGTCACCGAGACGATTATGGACACGATGAGCGCGCCGAGGAACCCCGCAGCCATGTCGTGAGTGCCCCGGAACAGAAGCTCACCCTTGTAAAGGTCTATTCCGGTGATGGCGATGATGTTGACGAGTCCTGTGATCGCGCCCGCCCTGAGCACCGCCGTTCTCCTCTTAGAATGGAACACCGAAAGCGCCGAAGCGATGCTACCCAGGAAATAATAAAGCGGCATGAAAGGGTCGCCCCGGAACACGACGCCGAACAGGATGCTTACGATAAAGGAGAACCCGAGGGCCAGGTGAAAATCGAGGAGGAGGCTCGTGAGCATGGCGCCTGCGGCAATGGGGAGGGCAAACCCGATGGTGGCCGTATCCAACCAGATTCTATCCGCGACAAGCGAGAAGATATATTTTGAGAACAGCGATACCACCACCGTGACGAGGAGCAGGAACGAGAGCAGAAACATCTTTCTCGTATCCGTGATCAGCGAAGGGCGATACCGCTTGATGTCGCGATAGAACAGGTAGAACAGGACCAGGATGAGCAAGCAGAGCCCGAGATAGGCGTACAGTCTGTTGCCGATGCCCTCCCGGCGTCCTAATTCATCGAGGATCCGCGCGGCCCGCTCCGTGACGCGATGGCCGGCCTCCACGATAACCTCGCCCTTCATTACCCTGTAGGAAAGAGGTGTCTCGTCCGGCCCCACGTACTCGACGTACAGTGTGTAGGGTGCTACGATGTTTCTCGCTGCCACATCTCCCCGCTCCAGGAGAGGCGTTCTCGGCAGAAGCACGAATGCCAGCAGGAAGGTCGTTATTAGCGCGAGCCCGACATTCCTGAGTATTATGGAGTGCGTGATCTCCGCTGAAGAATCTTCCCTGTCGGGATCGGTGGTCCGGAGCTTGGGAAGGAGCTTTCCGGTGGTCTCATGCTTGCTGTTCATCGTTTGTCTCGTATTTCTCGTATGCCTTGATGATCTGCTGTACCAACTTGTGGCGCACCACGTCGCGGTTCGTAAAATACATGAAGCAGATGCCTTCGATGCCTTCAAGGATCTTCTGTACTTCGATCAGGCCAGAATTTCTGCCGCTCGGGAGGTCGATCTGGGTAATGTCGCCCGTCACCACGGTCTTCGAGTTGAAGCCGAGCCGTGTCAGAAACATCTTCATCTGCTCCGTTGTGGTGTTCTGCGCCTCATCGAGGATGATGAACGAATCATTCAAGGTTCGCCCGCGCATGAACGCAAGCGGCGCGATCTCGATGTCCCCTCGTTCCACGAGCTTGTTCGCCTTTTCCGTTTCGATCATATCATAGAGAGCATCGTAGAGCGGCCTGAGGTAGGGGTTGACCTTTTCATACAGATCGCCGGGCAGGAAGCCGAGTTTTTCACCCGCTTCCACCGCGGGCCGCACGAGGATGATCCTGCTCACCTCACGCCGCAGGAGAGCAGAAACCGCAGTGGCCATGGCGAGATAAGTCTTGCCGGTGCCGGCCGGTCCGATGCCGAAGACGATGTCGAACTGTTTGATCGCTTCGATGTATCTGCGCTGCGTCTCGTTCTTCGGCGCAACAGGCCGTTTCCTGCTCGATACCGGAATCGCTTTTTGAAAGATGTCCTTCAAGGCGGCCGATGGATTGGAAGCGTAAGCATGGATGGCGGAGCTCACATCATCCTTGTGGCTGATTATCCCCTGCTCCAGCATGGCGGCGAGCTGTTTGATAAGGTGTTCGACCCTCGCGACGGATTTTTCCTCACCCTCGATCTGGATCTTGTTACCCCGGGCATGCAGCATCACTCCGTACGTGTTCTCGATGAGCCTGAGGTTCTTGTCCATATCTCCGAAGAGACTCGGCAGCGATAGCTCGTTTTCTATGGTTATACTTACTGCGGCAGTTTTCATTGCATGGGAATACAGGCGTCTATCCATGCCTGTATGTATAGAAATATACTAGCATTGTGACTGCGCAAAGTCAATTTGCGTTTTTGATTTTTGTTATCGTCAGAAGTCTATTCCCTTCCGTGCAGGAACCCCATTTTCGTAGGGGTGCTTGATGGAGCGCATCTCGGTGACGAGGTCGGCGACAGCAATGAGGTCCGGATGCGCATCCCGGCCGGTGAGAATGAGATGAAGTTTCGGCGGTTTGCTCCGGACCAGGGCGAGAACATCTGCGATATCGACAAGGCCGAGCGCCACCGCCGTATTGATCTCATCGAGGATCAGCACGTCCCATGCCCCGGAGAACATCCGTTGACGCGCGTGTTGCATCGCTTCTGCGGCCGTTTTCTTGTGTTCGGCCAGCGGAGTCGTATCGCCGCAGCAGCTTACAAACCCCCTCCCCAGCGAAACGAATTCGAGCTCGGGCGCGAGCCGCTCCGCGGCCCTTGCCTCGCCGGCGGTGGAGGAACTCCTGCTCTTGATGAACTGAACCACGGAAACATACATCCGATGGCCGACTGCCCGGAGCGCAACCCCCATGGCCGCGCTCGTTTTCCCCTTGCCGTCTCCGGTAAAAACTATAACCAATCCGTTTTCCAGTATCAGCTCCTTCTGAAAATATGATCGGATGGGCAGAATGCTTGCGCGATGCGCATGCCCTATCCAGCCTGTGCCCTCGCCGACCCGTCAAAAGAATGGACCCACATCGCGAAGCGGAAGGTAGCGTGACACCTTGCCTGATCGAGGGGCCGACGTACTGCCCTATTTCAGCCGCGATTCTGCGCCATTCCAGTTGATGTTCGCAAAAAACGATTCGATGTAATCGGCTTTTTTAAGCTGGTAGTCGGTCATATAGGCGTGCTCGAACACATCCATGATCAGGATTGGAGTGCAGCCTGCGAGGTGGGCAACATCGTGCTCGTTGATCCATGAGTTGAACAGCCGATCGCCTGCGGCGTCATGATAGAGCACCACCCAGCCAATCCCCCGCATGGTCCCGCAGGCTTTGAAGTCTTTTTCCCACGCCTCCACACCGCCGAAGTCCTTCTCCATCTTCTTTGCCAGTTTCCCCGACTTGTTGATGCCGCCGCTGCCCTTGAGGTTCTCGAAATACAGCTCGTGAAGCCGCATGCCGTTGAACTCCCACCCAAACCTTCTTTTAAGCTCCGCGTACTCCGGCGTCCCGGTCTTGCCGTCCTTCAGCATCTGTGCGAGGCCATCAGCGACCTTGTTGGTGTTGGTCACGTACCCCTGGTAGAGTGTGAAATGATTCTTGAGCAGGGTGTCGCTGAACCCCTTCATCCCGATTAAAGCGCTATAATCCTTGGCAGTGTACGACATAAGTTCCTCCTTCCTGATGATGGATGTTTTTGTTATGGTGTCCGAGGATAAAACGAACGTATTTTTATCATAGCATCTTACTCCCCAAAACTCAAGTCATGAAACACTTTCAGCCGCTTTACTTTTTCATTGACGCAAGGGTATAATGGCGGCAACGATGAAAGGAAAATCCCTAATATTCTATCTCTTCCTGATCCTGACCGCCGTGCTTATCGGCGGAGCGGCGGGGTTCCTCATGTACTCGATGTGGGACTTGCCCGAGATCCGGACCCTCGAAGAGTACAGGCCGAGCATTACGTCGCGGGTCTATTCTGACAATAACAAGCTGCTGGCCGAATTTTTTCTGGAAAACCGCACGCCCGTGGCTCTTACCGACGTGCCTGTGATGCTGATCAATGCCCTCATTGCTGCCGAGGACGCACGGTTTTACAGCCATCACGGTCTCGACATTCGCGGTATCACCCGAGCTTTCGCCCGGAATATCCGCGCCCACAAGGTTCTTGAGGGTGGGAGCACGCTCACGCAGCAACTCGCGAAAGTGCTCTTCCTCACTCCGGAGCGGAGCTACACCCGCAAGCTCAAAGAGATGGCTCTTGCGCTCAGGATCGAGCAGCGTTACACAAAACAGGAGATCCTTTCGCTCTATCTCAATCAGATATACTTCGGTAGCGGTGCATACGGCGTTGAGTCGGCGGCCCAGATCTACTTCGGAAAATCCGTGAAAGACCTGAATATCGCCGAATGCGCCCTACTCGCCGGACTGCCACGGTCTCCTAAATACTATTCGCCGTTCAGGGCGCCGCAGAGCGCCCTCGGCAGGCGGGCCTATGTGTTGAACCGGATGGTCGAAACGGGGAGCATCACCAGGGCGCAGGCCGATGATGCCAAGAGGGCGCCTCTCCCGTCGCAGCCGACCGTCAAAGTGAGCGGTCCGGCACCCTACTTCGTCGAATATGTCCGGCAGAAGGTCGAAGAACGCTTCGGAGCAAGCATTCTGTACTCCGGCGGACTCAATATATACACCAGTATCAATGATGATCTCCAGACGTACGCCGAACAGGCCGTAAAGGATGGCCTTGCAAAAATTGAAGCACGGCGCCGGAGAAAGGGAGCCTCGCAGCCGCTCCAGGCCGCGCTCATCGCCATTGAACCATTAACCGGACACATCCTCGCTATGGTCGGGGGCCGTGATTTCAGTGAAAGCCAGTTCAACCGTGCATGGCAGGCCCTCAGGCAGCCCGGTTCGGCGTTCAAGCCGGTCATCTTTGCGGTTGCGCTCGAACAGGGCTTCGGCGCGACCGATATCCTCGATGATTCACCCCTGACGATCAAGGTCGACCGGAAGAAGAACTGGACGCCGGAAAACTTCACGCACACCTACCAGGGCGCCGTGACCCTGCGAAATGCGCTGGCCCAGTCGCTCAACGTCCCGACGGTGAAGCTGCTGGAAAAGATCGGCGTTGATGAAACGATCCAGTATGCCAGAAAATTCGGCATCCGGAGTCCCCTTACGCGCTACCTTTCCCTGGCCCTCGGGAGTTCAGATGTCACGCTCTTCGAGCTGACTTCGGCCTACACCGTGTTTGCAAACCACGGCACAAAACTGGGCCCCGTCTCTATCCTCATGATCACCGACAGTTCCGGCCGCGTTCTTTACACGAACGACGCGCTTCCGGTCCAGGTCATGAAACCTGAGACGTCCTACCTCATAACCAATCTGCTCAGAGGTGTGATCGAACGGGGAACGGGATGGAAGGCCCGCGAACTCGGCAGACCTGCTGCCGGGAAAACGGGTACGACCAATGATTACCGCGATGCCTGGTTCATGGGATTCACGCCAAACCTCGTTGCCGGCGTCTGGGTCGGCTATGATGACCACCGGAGCATCGGGCCGAAAGAGACCGGTGCTCGTGCCGCGCTCCCCATTTGGCTCGAATTCATGAAAAAAGCGCATGCCGGGCGTGATGTCGAGGACTTTTCTGTCCCCGAGGGAATAATCTTCAAACAGGTCGACCCCAAGACCGGCCTTCTCAGCACGGACACCTGTTCATCTTCCATCCGCGAGGCGTTCCTGCCGGGGACGGAGCCTCGAAAATACTGCGATGAAGCTGCCGCTTTCGTCAAAGGGGAAGCGCAGATACGGGATGAAGCGCCCGAAACCCCATAATAGTATTGACAATACTATGTTTGTTTGTTAATCTCAAAGCGTGAGTTTCCGGCCATCGAAAATGCGCACACCCATACCCCCCGCGATACTGGACATGCTAGTCCCCGCCAAACTTTTTGCCAGACTGAACATAGCAAGTAAAATGCTTCTTGGATATATGACGCTCGTACTGCTTACGGTCATCGTCGTCATATACGCTCTTATCAGCCTGCAGCGGATCAACAGTCTGAACAAGAGCATCGTACAGGTCGATATTGTAGTGCAGGAAGCAGCCGATAAGATGCTCGACGCCCTCCTTGCTCAGGACACTTTCGAAAAGCGTTATTTCATCCTGAGAAGTGAGGACATGCGCACTCTGTTCTTGAAACGAGGCGATGAATTTCGCCTGTGGCGTTCCACGCTCAGGAAACTGCCCGAAAAAAGCGGGATCCCAATCGACGAACTCGATGGCCTCTACAGACGGTATACGGACCTTTTCAACGAAGAAATTCAGCTGATCCGAATGAGCAAAATCAAGCAGGCATCGGCCATTTCAAACGGCGACTTAAAAAACACGCTCGATAGGCTCCTCGATACGATCAGGACCATGTCCGCCTCCGCAAAGGAATCACAGGACATCAAGATGAAGCAGATTAGCACCATCGGCAGCACAGCCTTTTTCACCACATCCCTTCTCTGCATTTTCAGCATCGTCGCCGGGGCAGTTGCCGGACTCGTGGTCACCCATCATATTTCCTCGTCGATCAACCGGTTAAAAGTAGCCACGGAGCATATTGCCGAGGGGAACTTCGACTTTGATCCGGAGATCAAGACAAAAGACGAAATTGGCAGCCTTTCGGAGGCCTTTCTCACCATGGGGAAGAGGCTTCGCAAGCTCGAAGAGATGTACCTCGATGCCAGCCCGCTCACCCGACTGCCGGGCGGGATCGCCATCGAGAACGTGCTGAAAAAGCGGCTCGAATCGGGCCAGTCCATCGCCTTCAGCGTGCTCGATCTTGACAATTTTAAGGCGTTCAATGACCGCTACGGGTACGCGAACGGTAGCGAGGTCATTAAGGAGACGGCGCGCATCATCGAGAACGCCGTCAAGGCCAAAGGCTCGCCTGATGATTTTATCGGCCATGTCGGCGGCGATGATTTCGTGGTCATCACCACCCCCGAATTCATGCGTGAGATCTCGACCGAGGTTATCAATCAGTTCGACCGGCGTATACCCGATTTCTACGATCCGGCAGAGCGACAGCGGGGCTACATCCTTGGGAAGACGAGACAGGGCGTCGAGATGCAGTTCCCCATCATGACCATATCCATTGCGATCGTGACGAACGAGCGCCGGAAACTCACTAACCCTCTTGAAGCCTCGGAGATCGCAGCAGAGCTCAAGGACTATGCCAAGACAATACCCAAGAGCATCTTTGTGGTGGATAAGCGGAGGGGCGCGTGACAAGATTGATGGTGGTCCTGCTGTTGGCATCGTTCAGCATGGCCGGCTGCGCTCGCATCATCGGGGGGCAGGACACTGAGATGTACCGCGCTGAAAGTTTGTTCAGTGAACGGGACTACCCCGAAGCCATCGCTGCCTACAGACAGATCGCGAAAGAGACTGATGATCCAGAGCGGGCTGCGCATGCCCAGTTCGCGATTGCATCGGCGCTGGCATATTATGATAACCCTCTGAAGGACTATGAAGCGGCCTTTCAGGAATTCGATCAATTCCTGAAGATGTATCCGGACGATGAGAAGGTAAATGAGGCCCGGCAGTGGCGCTCCTTGCTCCGCACGATCGTCGAACTCGAGAAGGAGAACGAGAACCTCAACAAGACCATCGAGCAGTATAAACAAAACGTCGAGCATCTCAACAAAAGCATTGAGCAATTAAAACAGCTCGATATCCAGCATGAAGAACGGAGGAGGAATAAGTAGATGCTGATGCACTCCTAAAACGGGTGGGCCAGTTTTCCGTCCCAAGGAATTCTCTGAAGCGTGGATTGAGGGCAACTATGGAACATCCATGGGGAAGCAGTGGCAGTTTTTAAGAGTAGAAATCCGCTACGTAACTTCGACTAGAAAAACGATTGACCCGGTAGCAACAAAGAAGGTGAAGAAGGCAATAAACTTAAATGTCGATAGGGCATTAATTTTGCTTCGCTTGTAGTTTTTACCTGCCCATGAGAATCAATATAATAGTTTCCTCCGTACGGTTCCGGTGGGAGTTTATCAATGATGTGTTTTATTATCAAATCCTCTATTTTCCGGGGATCTCTGCCAAATCTTCGCTTATACTCCGCTACAGCTTTTTCAAGATCGAGTAGACCACGAAGGGTATTGAGACGGGTTTCATATTCCGTGCGCAGCCGCGAGTCTTCGGTATGTTCTAATATATATTCCTGAAAAGCAATCGCATTTTCCGTTCTTCTTTCTTTATACGCCAGTTTTGCAGCCAGGGCCGCATAGATGGAACTCGCGCCCGGCCTACGCGCCGCTTCCATAAGGAATTCACTTGCTTTGTTATCGTCATCTAAAAAATAGAAATCGTTGAAACCAATGTAAAAAGGCAACAAGAAATCCCAACTTCGATAGCGGCTGCCCTTTTCCAGCAGAGCATTAGCTTCCTTAATCAAGCCTCCGCCCCAAGTTAGATATGCGTTCCCCAAATAATAAGGGTCAAAAAAATACGGGTCAAGGCTGGTTGATGCGT
>Ga0335081_10002089_pt1 | contig 31511 bp, 27 predicted proteins | sample Lox_Sample_35_FD_206713 | JGI IMG/M metagenome (GOLD analysis project Ga0335081, IMG submission 206713) | Soil microbial communities from Loxahatchee National Wildlife Refuge, Florida, United States - Lox_Sample_3.5 | ecosystem: Environmental > Terrestrial > Soil > Wetlands | place: USA...
CGAGGAGGAAGGAGGTGCAGAAGACATCGTTGCGGCCGGCGATCCAGGCCACCGCCTCGGCATGGGCGGGGTGGACCGCAAAGAGGGAGGCGGCGACCAAGGGCAAGAAGTCGTGGGGGGTGAAGCGCGAGAGGTTGGACGATCCATTTCCTTGCAAGGGTCCGACACCCCGGATCTGGTTTCGGGCCAGGAAAAAAAGGAGGGCGGTGTTGAGGGCATGGGCCAGCCAGACCGAGAGATGAAATCCAAACGGCCGATCGCCCCAAAGCCAATGGTCCAAATAATATGAAACCGAGACAAGGGGTCGGTAATAAGCCGAGGCCTGCTTAGGGGAAGCCGGCTCGGGCAGAAACAAAAACAACCAACGGTCGGGCGGCTTCAGGTGGGGTATGATCGATTCATCGTCCCAACCGAAGCCGTTCTGAAGAACATTGAAGTTGACCAGCAAACACAACAGCACCGGCGCGGCCCAGAGCCATCGTTGGAGTCGGCCGGTGGGGGCGGTGGATTTTATGGTTGACGGATCGGTCTCCCGCATGAGATTTCTTTCAGTTCGGGACATAATGCCTGAGAATCTCCCGGGCCCGCGTCTCAAGCGCGAGGGCTTCATCATCGCGCCGCACCGATCGGAGCAACCGGGCGTAGTTTTCCAACAGCGCGCCCAGTTTCGGATCGTCCGGTTTTAAGACATTCTCCGAAATCGCCAAAGCTTGTCGGTATATCGGTTCGGCTTCCGCATAGCGGCCTTCCGCCTGATACACCAGAGCCAGGTTATGAAGGACGTTGGCGACATCGGGATGATCCGGTCCGAGCGCCTGCCTCCAAATGACGATGACCTGCCGATAAAGCGGTTCGGCCTCGCCGTATTTCTCTTGATCCTGGTAGAGATTGGCCAGGTCATACAGGCTGTCGGCCACCGCGAGATGTCCGCGACCGAGGGTCTTTCGGAAATCCTCGACGGCGAGTCGAAATTGTTCTTCCGCTTCGGAGTACCGTCCCATCGAGGCGTATTGGATGCCGAGCAGTCGGTGTGGAAACCCGGCTTCGGGCGAAGCCGCCACAGCCGTTTCCCAAAAGGTCAAGGGACTCCGCCATGCGGTGTTGCGGTTCCAGCTTTGCCAGCCCCATAGGCCGATCATCCCGGTCCCGAATACGATGACAAGAAGGTAGGCCGGAAGGGGCGGTGTGCGAGTCGGGTTTCCAGCAAACGATAGTTTTTCAGATCCCTTCAGGAATAACCAGCCGAACACGACCAAGAATCCGGCCGAGGGCGCATAGACAAACCGTTCGGCCGCGGGAGTCGCGGCCAGGTGCAGGGAGGCCACGCCGGCCGCCGGCGCGATAAGGATGAGCACCCACGCCAGCCCCGTGCTTAAAACAGTCTGGCGTCGGACCGTTGCGAGTGCGAGGGCGGTCAGCAGCAGGATAAGGATCAAGGCTGAGAAGAACAAAAAGAAGTTCGATGCCGGCAATGCCGCGATAAAGGGGTTGTGCGGATAAGGAAACGACATCAGGCCAAAATTAAAGCCGTAGGCCCGAACAATGTCCGGAAGGATTGAGAACGAAAGAATCGCCGAGGAAGACGAACCTCCCGGCAGGAACTGAAGTGTCGCGCTCCGCATCCAGAAGTAAAGGCCCAGGATGGCGAGGGGGATCAGCAGGCGAACGATCAGGGGTTTCCAGCGAACCGGTTCCATGGGATTGATCGCGAGGAATTCGTAGAGGGGAAAGAGGACGATCAAGCCGACGGCGATCTCCTTGGTGAGGAGGGCGGCGAAGAAGGCGAGCATGGAGAGGGCGAAGGGAAGGGCGCGATGGGTGCGATGGAAGCGGAGGTAGAGGAGGAGGGCGGCGAGGAGGAAGGAGGTGCAGAAGACATCGTTGCGGCCGGCGATCCAGGCCACCGCCTCGGCATGGGCGGGGTGGACCGCAAAGAGGGAGGCGGCGACCAAGGGCAAGAAGTCGTGGGGGGTGAAGCGGGAGAGGTTGGACGATCCATTTCCTTGCAAGGGTCCGACACCCCGGATCAGGTTTCGGGCCAGGAAAAAAAGGAGGGCGGTGTTGAGGGCATGGGCCAGCCAGACCGAGAGATGAAATCCAAACGGCCGATCGCCCCAAAGCCAATGGTCCAAATAATATGAAACTGCAGTCAACGGACGAAAATGCAGATAGGCCGATATCGGGGAATGGGGCGGAGGTTGGGCCGGTAAAAATAAATCGGTCCAACGGTCGGGCGACTTTAGATGCGGTATGATCGATTCATCGTCCCAGCCGAACCCGTTCTGAAGGACGTTAAAGTTGAACGCCAGAGCCAGCAGAACGGGGACCAGCCAAGACCATCGATGGAATTTTTGCCAGGACATTTTTCCCACAAAGGTTCTTTAATGACCCGGAGGCTTCAGAACGTGGGGGGGCATAATTTCGCGGACCGCCGCGCAAACCTCCTCGACCGTAATCCGATTCAAGCAATCCACGTTGTAAGGGCAGGGAGGGATATGACCGAACCGGGAACAGGGACTGCACGGCGGCGGATGATGGAGCGTACGATGACGTTTACCGCGAGGCGCCCACTGAGACGGTGGTGTCGGGCCGAACAAGGCAATGGACGGTGCGCCGAAAGCCGCGGCCAGGTGCAGCGCCACGCTGTCGCCGCCGATCACCAATCCCGCGACTGCGACGAGCCGCGCCGTTTCAGGCAGGGTGGTCCGTCCGGAAAAATTCCGGACCGGCAAGGCGTCGGCGATCGGCGCGGTCGTCTGAACATCCGCGGGTCCCCCGATCAATCCGACTGAATAGCCGTTATTGACGAGCCATTCCGCCAGTTGTCGGAATTTTTCCAACCCCCACCGTTTTTCGGGATAGCTTGCTCCCGGTGCGAGCAACACGCTTTTAGGGGCTCGCTCGCGTTGCTCGCCGGGCGGATGATCCATGGACGCGGTTCCGACCGTCAGAAACGGCTGCTCCGGATCAAAACGAGCGGGCTCTCCGGTGAGGGCCGCCATCAGATTCAGAAAATTCTCCGCTTCATAACGGTTTTGGTCGTACGGGACCGGAACACTGAACAACCTTCGCCGTTCGTTTGTCGCAAAGCCGACGCGTCTTCCGGCGCGAACCAGCCGCGCCGTCACGGCGGAGAGACGGTGCCATTGTTCGGTGTCGATCACCGCGTCGTATCGGCGGCCCAACGCGCGCAAAAAATTCCCGATGCGGTCGTAACAGAGCACTTCCGAAACAAGGTTCGTTGTCAGACCAAAGATTTCGGCGTTCCGCCGTTCGGCCAGGACATGGATGGTCGCGGAAGGAAATCGGGCCTTGAGCGCGCGGAGCATGGGGATCAACAGGATCGCATCTCCCATTCCGCCGGGACGGATCACAAGGATCGTCCGGATCGTCGAGAAAGGTTCCCCGACCGGCCTGCCCGTCACGAGACCGAGCAGCCGGACCAGCGCGCCTCCGGCCAAACGATCGATCGTTTTAAGGACGTTCCGCTGGAGGATCATCGGGGTGAATCGCTTTGTAAAAGGTCCGGTCGCATTTTTATTGCACTGTATTGATAGCTGACCCATCCTTTTCCCGAGTTTTGATTGGATTGAATATCTACAACGTTGGCTCCATGCTCCTTAAGAAAACGGACGACTTCATCCATTCTGATGCCGTGCATCTGCAATCGGGGTTGATTTATACTTATCGAGTGGAGCATCAGCGCTTTCAATCCTCCGGCTCGGAGCGTATCCAAAATGGAGGCCGGTATCATGCGGATGATCAGCCCTTTTAACGTCGTCGCCGGATGACTCGGCAGCTGAAAGATGAGCAACCCTTGCGGCGACAGCACCCTCAAAAACTCGCTTAGATAATTTTTCGTATAATCGGGCCCGATGTGTTGCAACGTGATGTTGGTGTAAATCAAATCAAATTCATTATTCGGGAAACGCTTCAAATCGACCGTGTCGTTAAGGATATAACGGCAACGAACGCCGTGCGTGTTATATTCTCGGGCCCGGTCGATCATCGGCGCGGCGATATCGACTCCCCAAACTTCGTTGAAATATTCGGCCAGCGGCTGGGTCAGCCTTCCGACACCGCAACCGAAGTCCAGAGCCTTGTTCCGCGGAAGCCGGATGCCAAGCGATCCGACATGATTCATGAGGGCATCGATCTCTTTTCGGCCCGTCTCGAAAAATTCATCCGGCGACCACCGATTACCTTTTTTATCGGGCTCGGTCAGGATGGCCCAAAGCGGATCCGTTTTACTCAAGTCATCCCAGTGCTTCTTAAGTTCCTTGATATCCATCGGTCTTCCGCGAGTCCATGGCAAATTCTCAAGACGGGTCCAATCATCTCAGGTGCCGTTGATAAACCTCCGAGAACCGCTCGGCCAAAGACGCCCAGGAATCGGCTTCCGCCATCTTCCGACCGTTGCGCGTCATGGCCTCCATCTCAGACCGGGATAATGACATGAACCGCTCGATCCCCTCGCGAAGCGATTCGACATGGTCCGGCTTGACCAAAATTCCAATCGTGGAGGCTTCAAAGTAAGGCGTCATCGAACGGAGTTCCGTGCCGATCACCGGCTTTCCGAAGGCCAAAGCGGTATTCAAGGTCCCAACCGTCCCCTTGTAATGCGACTTGTACGGATAGATCACCGCATCCGCAGCGGAATAGTAATAGGCAATCCGGTTCTGGGGAATATAGTCGAGATGCGCAACGATCTTGTCTTCGCAACCGCGGGAGCGGATCAGGGCCCGGACGGCCTCTTCGGTGATATCGAAAGGCATGCCAGCGAGAAGGAGTTTGCATGGGCCCTTGACCCGACCCATCGCCTCGATCAGCAACTCCACGCCTTTATCTTTTCTCAGGATGCCGAAATACAACAACACAATCCCGTCGTCGCGCAGCCCCAGCGCACGACGCGCTTCCTCTTTTGGATAAGGTTTTTCGGCCACCATGATCCCGTGAGGAATCGGGTAGAGCGGGGGGATCCCGGTCTCCAGACCCAACTGAGCCTCCAGTTCACCGGGCCGCCAGAGGCCGTCCGCCATGATCGCTCTTGCGTAACGTGCAAGAAGAATTCTGTTCATGCGGTGATGAAGTTTGCCGTACAAGCGATAAAAAGAATTTGTATAGTCTTCCGCCGTATAATTCGCCGCAATCACCACAAAATAGAGCGGCGGCATTCGGATTTGCAAGAGCCGCAGGGCCGTCCACAGCATACCATATGTCGTGACGGGATCATAATCGAAGAATTGGATCGCGTCATACCGCTCCTTGTGAACCATCCCGAGGAGGCGAAATAATACTCTGATATTGTCCCAGATCATTGAGGCTCCTCGAAGGAGCCCTTCCAGCACAGCCCCCCGTTTCCGGAAAGCCAACAACCGGCTCGGCCCCGTGTTCATGACCCTAAATTGCGGTGCGGCCGAAAGATAAGGCCGGGGATCCATCTCGGTCGTGACCAGCGTGATTCGATGACCGGATGAGGCCAAGGCCTGGCAGGCCCGGGTCGTATAACAGGCAAAATGGCCTTCCCGTTGGGCAAAGGGCTCAAAGGCGAGTATGTTCATGAAAGAACCTTTTGATCATCAAAACGCCGGTCATGGAAATTCGGGGCACAGGGTTGTTCGAAATCCGACGGGCCGTCGATGTCGGATACCAGCTCCCATTTTTGTCTTCTTAGGCCAGGGCTTTTCTCAGGATATTTGCGAATCCCTCTGCGAATGCCGCCGCCCTTTTTTCCATCTCGACAATCGCTTTTCTTTCGGTTTCGACATCGGGCCCCGCATCGCGATCCGTCCAAATAGACCACATCTTGTCCGCGAGGTCTTCGGGGTCCCGGGGATCAAAATAGATTCCTCCCGGCGGATTCTGCTCGCGGTGCGCGGGGATCGCCGAAAGCAGGGTCGGTTTCCCGAGCGATCTGGCTTCCTCCACCGAGGTACTCCAACCCTCGAACAGCGACGGGTTTAAAACCGATATGGATTGACGCATGAACAGGTAAAGATGCCGCACCGGAACCAGACCCTTCAAAAAAATCTGATCCGCGACCCCCCGTTTCGAGATTTCCTTTTTGATAAAATCCAAATGATCGGGATGCCGGTAATCCTGTTCCTTTCCCGTGCACACGACACAGACCTTCCGGCCGCGGTCCTTTAATGTTTCCAAGGCCCGGATGACCGCGTAATGGTTTTTGTGCTTCCAGAACTGGTTCGGTAGATGAAAAAATTTTTCCGGGATGTCGTATGGATGCAATTCCTTATACGGAGTTGCTTCGTAGATCTCCAAGGGGATCTGAGCGCAAAACCTCAGTACATCCACGCGGTCGACGTAGGCGGGGAGAAACGCCTCGAAATCCCTTTTCACGGATTCGCTGTTCAGGATCAGCCGTTTTGCGGATTGGGCCAGCATCCGAAAGACGAAGTTTCGCATCAGCCGTTCCCTGGCGGAGAACATTTTCGGCATTCGCGCGTGTTGAAAATCGGCGATCCAATTCACTACGGGGACGGAGAATCGGGCTCCGAAAAATCCGGAAAAGAACACCACGTCCACGCGATGCTTCCTAAACACCTTTTCAGTCCGAGAATCCCTTTGAGCGACCATCGTTAAAAGTTGCCGCGCCGCCCAGCTGGGGGTCCATTTGTCAAAGCACGGGTCCACCACAATCTCGGAAACGTAGGAGCGAAAGGGATCAATTTCTCCTTGTGAAACCTTCTGTCCAACGAACAGGATCGGTTGAAGGAGGTTTCGGCGCGCGGAGGCCATTGTCGAAAAAAGGTGCCTCTGATATTGGCTTCCGCCCGTCCAGCCTTCAAACCCGATGAGCGTAAATGCGACCCTCATTTCAGATTGTGCGTCTCCTTAAACCACGCGACGTATTCTTTCACGCCTTCTCGCCAAGGATGCTGCGGCTTCCATCCGAGGGATTCAGCCCGTTTCGTGTCGGCTTGGTAGTACCTCGGATCTCCTTTTCTGGCGATTCCGTTGAACTGGACGGCGCACGTGCTATGAAAAGCGTTGCGGACCTCTTCGGCAATCTCTCTCACGGTAATGCCCGTTCCGGATCCGCCATTGAAGGAAGGACAGCCGGCGGAAACGGTCTCCGAAGCGGCCAGAATCAAGCGGACGGCATCGTCGATATGCAGCAGGTCTCGAATTTCGTTCCCCGTGCCGTACAAAGCAATTTGTTCCGGGGCTTCCGAAAGCCTGGAACAGAGGTCCCATAAGAGCTGCTTTGTGAGCCCGTTCCCGTAGATGGAGAAAAAACGGATAATGGAACCGTTGATTCCAAAATGAGAACTGTAGGATTTTAAAAGATGTTCCGCGATCATTTTATGCGTTCCGTAGGGCGAGATTGGGTTCAAAGCGGTGTCCTCTGAAATCTTTCCCTTGGGAACCGATCCATAGACGGCGGTGCTTGACGGATAAACGATTTTTGCGCGGATCGATCTGAGCCGTACGAATTCCAGGAGATCCATCGTGCTGGCCACGGTTTTTTGGAAGTCCTCGAATGGCGAATTGAATGAAAAGCCGACGGAACTGCTTCCCGCGCAATGGACGATGAGATCCGGATTTCCGTCGCAGGCGGCCAGAGAGTCGAGGTTTACCGTCCGATGATGCCATTCTTCGATGCCCCAACTTTTCCAAAGGGCCGGGGCCCAATCGCCGTGTCCGATACCGACGACGGTCCACCGCCGTTTGGCATATTCTCGGGCCACATGGCGTCCGAGGAAACCGTGAGCGCCTGTGACCCAGACGAGTTTATTCGGCATCGCGCTTCCTCGCAACGAAGGTATAAAGCCGGCCCGGCAGGCGAAACTGTGAACCCAGAAGAGTCAGCAGGGTTCGGGGAATGAGGTGTGGCCAAGGGAATTTAATTTTTTTCGCGAGGCGTTTTTTGAAGTCGTCCAGTGTTTCTGGAAAAAGATTGATATTGGATTGAAACGGGTTCAGGGTTTTCTGAATTTCAAGGCCCGCCGTTGTGATTGAGCCAAGATATTCCTTGAGCAGATAAGCGTTCTCGCCGCCGTACAACCGATGAAGCGGATGGGCCTTCAGGAAGTCTTCCAGATCCGCGCGCTTTGAGATGACATGCTCCCTCGTTGCGATAAAGATCCCGCCGGGCTTAAGCACGCGGGCGACTTCGCGACAGAGCCTTTGAAGGTCGGCGGCATGATGCAACACCTGCCGGCCGAGGACGAGATCAAACGTGTGATCACCCCAGGGAAGTTTCTCCCCCCTATCTTCTTTGATCTCGATCATGAGCCCCGCTTCTTGGAACAGGGCCCGGATCGCTTCGGTTCCCACGGTCGGGCTGGGGTCGGGTTCAAGCGCCGTGGTGATCCAGCCTTCTTTCGTCAGCGCATAGGAAGATATCCCTCTGCCCGCTCCGAGGTCCAGGGCCTTGCCGGGCGGGCGTGGAAGGACTTCCCGAACCGCCTTCCATTCGGAACAGTGATAATAACGCTCCGCCGCTTCCAGCAAGGGATCATCGTAAAAACAGGCCCGAACAAGGTCGACTTGATCCGGCTGTTGTTTCAGCCATAGAACCGCCTCCTCCCAGGTCATGGTGTTAGCGGTCTTCAACGGGGACTTCTCCTATCTTCTTGGCGGGGTTTCCTGCAACGATCGTGTAGGGTGGAACATCATTCGTTACGACACTCCCCGCCCCCACAACGGCCCCTTCTCCCACGGCCACGCCTTTTAATATGATCGAGTGAGCGCCCACCCAAGCCTTATCCTCAATGCGGACCGGGGATCGTTTGACATGGGTCCAGTCTTTCATTCCGCGAATCCAATCCCGGACATCATTTTTTCGCTCTTCGAATTTCAATGAATGTGAGTCGTGGTCGGCGATCAACACATTGAACCCGACCAAAACATCATCGCCGATTTGGATCGATGTGGCGGCGTCGATAATCGTGCCCCCGCCCACGTGGGTTCGTGATCCGATATGGATGCGGGCATCGTCCTTTTCAAAGATCAGCGAGCAGGAAAGATGACTGAATTGGCCCACAAACAATGAGCACTTGACCGGTACGCGGACGAGGAGCTTTGCGCCGTTCAGTACGGTGTGTTCCCCGATTCGAAGTTCTCCGCGAAGCGATGTTCTCCAGCGGTTCTCAAGCAAGGGGCGCACAAGCTTATGCCCCAGCAGTTTGTTGAGTATAAAAACGAGATCCGAAGCGTCCATATGAAAGTCGAAACCCTTCCCAGCGATCCGAGACGATCGGATCACGCCACGGAGCGATGTTTGCCGCCGTTTTGTATAATGTTCATCAGCGCGGGAACCTTGTTGGAATAGGAGTACGTCTTCGCTTTTTGGAGCGCCTTCTCGACAACCGCAACACGTTCCCCCTCACGGCTCAGATAATAGTTAATTTTTGAAATAAGGTCGTCGGGATCATGAAAATAGGCGATTTCGTCGTCATTGAAATAGTCTTTCATGTTCCTGTGAAACGCGGACAGCTGTAGGGCTCCTCCGCAGGCGGGAATCTCAAAGCATCTGGCGTTGACCCCCTTTTTCACTCTGTCGTACCCATCCAGGGTGAGATTCAGCGCGATCTTGCTGCTGGAGAAGAGCTTTCTCATCGTGTGATGATCGGCCCAGCCCTTGAATCGTTTCCTCAATGCCGAACTTCGTCCGGCCTGTTCGATGCCGTACCCGTAAAACGCGAAGCGTTCGAACCGTTCCGCAACCTTCTCAAGAATCGGGATGCGCCCCGAATGCGGCTTGCCGATTCCGCCGACAAAACAGACGTCGTAAGCGTACTTCTTTTCAAATTCATGGTGGAAGAATTTTTCGTTGAATGACGTTTCGATGTAATGGATATTCGGATTTTCTACCCCGCGTTTCCGGAATTCATCGACGATATCTCCGGGACACCAAATGTGGGAATAATGGTCCAAGGTCCGGAGGATTCTCTTCGGAACCATGTCCGGAAAAACGCCGAACCATTCTGTGACGACGACCCCTTTCTTTTTCATGCGATCAATCGATGCCATGGAAAGAAAATCGTTGATCTCCGTGAAAATGAGATCGATGTTCTCGTTCGAGACCCTGTTTTCAATCGATCGAGACAGGCAATACCGGTCCACGAGAGAAAGTCCCGTCACGAACAAGAGACCGGAAAGCCAGAAATACAGCTTTGGGAACCGATAAGCTACGGACAGGGGAATAAAAAAGCGGCTCCGTCCATCCAGAAGCGTTTGGAGGCCGTGATTCCTAAAACCGCTCCACCATCCCTCGAACGCGTGGTCATTTTGTATATAATCCTCGACGCCTCCGATCGTTCCTCGTAAAAAGGGCCGTTTGCATTTTGTAAGGATTAATACTTTCATTCCGGCTTGTTATTGTAGAAATCCCTGATCTTGCCGCAGACGTATTCGATTTGATCTTCCGTTATCTCCGCGGATATCGGCAGAGAGAGGATTTCTCTCGCCGCGTCATGTGTCATGGGAAGCGAGTCGGGGCGATAATCGAGAGAACGATAGGCCGGCTGCTCGTGCAAGGGGACGGGATAATGGATGCCGGTCTGGATCCCGTTGTCCTTAAGGTGCGTCTGCAGCTTGTCCCTCAAGCCGGTCCGGATCACATAGAGATGATACACATGAGAGGTATTCTCGCGTTCCGATGGAATGGAAACATTCTTAATCGTCGATAAACCAAGAGTGTATGCTCGGGCCGCGCCGCGCCTGGCTTCCGTCCATCGTTCAAGATGCCTTAACTTAACATTTAAAATCGCGGCCTGAAGTCCGTCAAGCCTGGAATTGTAGCCTTCCACGGCGTGGATATATTTTTCGGATCTTCCATGATCCCGGAGTTCCGCAATCTTCCGGTAAATCTCCCGGTTGTTTGTAACCACGGCGCCCGCATCTCCGTAGGCTCCGAGGTTCTTCCCGGGGTAGAAGCTGAAGCACCCCGCGTCGCCCAACGCGCCCGCTTTTCGGCCTTTGTACGTGGCGCCATGGGCCTGCGCCGCGTCCTCAATCACCTTGAGGTTGCGCCGACGCGCGATTTCCAAGATCGGATCCAAGTCGGCCGGGCGGCCGTAGAGATGGACGGGAATGATGGCCTTCGTGCGATCCGTGATCGCCTTTTCGATCAGGGCGGAGTCCATACAGTAATTGTCGTCGATATCCACGAATACGACCTTCGCCCCTGTCCGGGTAACGGCCTCCGCCGTGGCAATGAACGTGTGGGAAACCGTAATAACTTCATCGCCCGGGCCGATCCCGCAGGCCAGGAGGGCCAGCATGAGCGCATCCGTTCCGTTTCCAACTCCGACGCAATACCTTGCATCGCAAAAACGCGCGAACGCCTCTTCAAACAGGTTGACATGCTTTCCGAGAATGAAGGCGGAATCCGAAATAACCGACTGGATGGCCGCATCGATCTCCGGCTTAATGCTGAAATACTGGGTCTTTAAATCGGCCAAGGGAATCCTCATTTCATCACTCCCTTGTTCATGAAATGGGACAGCAAAGACCTTATATCTGGAAATAGATGGTCGGGATGGTACGGAGCGAGCATCTCCTCGGTTCGTATGCCGGATGAGAGGGCCATGGTTTCAAAGCCGACGCTTCTTCCGGCTTTGATGTCCGCCTCGCTGTCTCCGATCACGATTCCGTTTTGGCCTTCCAGGTTCGTCTTGAATAGGTACTCCTTCTTCCGCCATGCCGGTTCAATGCCCTCCGTCGTATCGCAGATTATTTTCTTGAAATAGCGGTTTATACGGAGCCGCTCTAGTTGTTCCGAAAGGGTTTTGGCATTCTTTCGAAGCGTAACCAGCACCGGTTCGGCCGGATGGGCGATCCACTCCAGAAATTCATCCGTCCCCGTCATCAAACGATCCAGGTTTAAATACACGGGGGCTTCGATGCGCTCCGCAAATCGCTCTCTATAGATGTTCCAATCCAGGGAACAGCGGCTTTCGGACAGCATCTTTTTGTTTGGGACGCCATTTCTCTTCATTCCCCAAAAAACGTCCAAGTCGAGAGGAACCGCCCCGTGTTCCTTCACGATACAACTATAAACGGCGTGATATTTATGTTTGACATCCAAAAGCGTTCCGTCCAGATCGATGGCGATCACCATTTATTTCTCCGCGACGGCGATGAGGCTCGAGCAGTCATGAGGCCTGCTCCTTCCGATGCCGTACAGGAGAGGATAGAGCCCGCTGTCGACCCGTTCCATCTGCTTATGGGAGAGGGGTTTGAAAAAGATCCCGTCGATCGATTTCAATTTTAACGGGGTCTCCCTGAACTCCTCTCTCAAACGTTCCGTGTCGTAAATTCTCCTGTGTCCCTTCTTCAGGTCTTCCGCCGTCAACGCGTAGAGATCGTTCACGAGGCCCATTTTCATTCCCAGTTTTTTGTGGAATCCCGTTGCGTTGGGCACGGTGACGATCAATACGCCCTCGTCCGCGAGCCATCCCGCCACCGTTCCTAGAAACTGTTTCGGATCGTCGACATGCTCGAGCACGTTGGCGGCGGTGATGGTGTCAAAATGTCCCTGCGGAATAAAATCATCAAACAAGGAACATACGTATTTGACGTTCTTTGAAGGGTTTTTCGTCATGGCGGCGTGAATTTTCTTCTGCGAACCGTCCACGCCGATGACGTCATGAAAGACTTCCCCGAGTCTTTCCGTCAGCAAACCGATTCCGCAGCCGAGGTCGAGCGCGCGCCGGCCCTGAACGTGCTTCGCGATCTCTTGAAACTTGTAATCGATCAGCACCCTTTCAAATCCGGTTTCCTCGGTGTAGTCCAAATAGATCCTGTCGAGATCAGACTCCATGCTCATGCTTCAACCATTGGGCGGTTTTCTGCAGCCCTTTTTCAAGATCGAACGTTGTTCTAAACCCAAAATCGTTATTCAGCCGGCTCGTATCAAACACGAAGTCGACTTTGTCCTTTTGTCTTGCGAGAAAACGGGGCGGTTCATCGATTGCGAATTGTTTCATGATTTGGGATGCGATTTGAAGAACGCTGAAAGATTGTCCCGTGGCGACGTTAAAGGTGCCGCTCTGTCGGGTTTCCACGAACCGTTTTATCGATGCGACGGCGTCGTCTATAAAAAGCAGATCTCTCAGGTCCGAGCCGTCCCCGTAAATCGTGGGGCGCTTGCCGTCGGCGACGTCCCGCATCATGGCGGTCACAAGTTTCGGGCTGTTGTCGGCCGGGCCGTAAATCTGAGTAAACCGCAAGACGGCCATGGGCATATCCCGTTTTGCGCAATAGTCTGAAAAAAGCAGTTCGCCCGCCAATTTGGTTATTCCGTAATTCGTCACGGGCCGCGTAAGACAATGTTCGTCAACGGGCGATTTCGTTACGGGTCCATAAACATCGACCGAACTGGCAAAACAAATTCCCTCGAGGTGCTGCCCCGCCCGATCGAGCCATTCTAACAGGTAACAGGGCCCGATGATGTTGGTTTTTAGCAAGGAAGTAAGATCATCGCGGGTTTCCGGGGAATAAGGGGTGGCCGCCGCCAGGTAGATCACAAGTTGAACCTCCGGGATCCGGTCGAGAAGCGTTTCCAAGCCTTCACGTTGCGTGACATCGATTTGGAAATACGGACCGGATATTAAACGGGACGAAGGCGGCCTTCGGCCGACCCTGACAAGGTCGTGACCATCCCCGGCCAGGGTTTCGCAGAGCCTTTGGCCTAAGAAGCCGCTGCTTCCTATGATCAAAACCTTGGCCTTATCCATCGTTTTTCAGCGAGCCGAGGGTTTCTTTGAATGCTCTTTTTGCATTCTCGATTTCATCGATTGTGGTTAGCAGCGGTTCTTTGTCCATACCTCGAATCCAAAGCAGTCCTTCCGGAAGGGGGTTCAGAATTCTTGGTATTTCCGGGAGGGGTTCTCCAAAGGCCAGTTTGAGATAAATGTACGGCATGTTCAGGCCCGCCTTTGTAAAAAAATAATGGGTGGTGAAGAATTTCCCGATGTTGATTTCCGTGGGATTGGGGATCCCGTCCGCATCATACGTCAGATCGACACTGAAGATGCCGTTCGGCTTCCCATCAATCGCGAAGACGGCTCTCTGGGCGGTTTCATCCAGCCGCGGGTCGGATACGGTCATTCCCGTTCCCGTGATCCCCGTAACCCCCGACTGGGTCCTGTCGGCAAATTCCCAATAAAGTCGTTTCCGGCCTTGAGCAACAATCAACTCGCCATTCTTGTAGAGGGACATCCAAGTGACGGTTTCTCGGGACAGCTTTTCCGCGGCGGTATATCTTCCCCATCCTTGGCGCAACGTGATCCATTCTCGCGCGAGATCAAAGGTCGGTGAAGCCAGGGACCCCTTGCCCGCCGCTCCCTCGATTTCTCTCAGCCATATCTTGAGCCCGAATTGCTCGAAAGCCATCTTCAAATCTTCGACGGTATTGACGAGAATGGTCTTGGGAACCTTCAATCCCGCTTTTTCCCAGTATCGATAGGACTCCGCCTTGTTTCGGAGGACATCGATCGTTTTCTGGTTCGGCAAGAAGGTCCGTACGCCCAGTTCATCGCGATGCTTCGATACGATTCCCACTTCGATATCCGGTTGGCAGTGGATAAAATCGACGTTTTTTTCCTTCAGGGTCTTTTTAAGGAAAGGGATATAGGATGGATCCGTTGCTTTGGGGATCAGGATCTTTTCATCCGTTTCCGAACGCAAGAGGTTGTACTCGTTGCAGTCGCAGCCGATCATGTACATCGGTTCCGGGGCGTCGCGAAGGGATCGTACGAAACCGAGCGCCGGCGCGCCGCCGGAAGCGGTAACCAAGATTCTTTTCATCTCTTACGGGTCCTCAAAACACGCCCTTTCAAGCACCATGGAGCCGCGTGGACGGATCTGCGCTCAGGATGCGGAGAGATAGTTGACCTCGGCGACCGATCCGCCGTCGGCCAGCGAGTCGCTCAGCGCTTGAAGGACGCAAACCACCTCAAGCCCGTTTTGGCTGTCTGTCCTGGGCCGGGTTCCATTCCGGGTGCACTCGACGAAGTGGGAGATTTCTACGCTCAACGGCTCTGTGAGCCGAATGTTGGGAATGACGAGATCGCCGGCCCGGATCCTCGTACTGAAATCGGCGAAGTCGGATACGTCCGCCGTGAATTTTTTTTCAACCGACTTGTCGTAAATTTGAATATGTTTGTCGGGATCGGTGTCGTCATATACCAGCATCTTCTCCGATCCGACAATGACCAGCTGACGAACCTTTTGCGGGTCGATCCAGGACAGGTGAAGATGGGCGCTGCGGCCGTCGGGGTAATCCATCTTGCAGAAGGCCACATCGGAAATATTCTTTTGTTTTTGGATGAAACTCAATCCTTGGGCCGAAACCTTTTGAGGTCGCGAGGAAAGCAGGTAATTGATGATGGAGATATCATGGGGCGCGAGATTCCACATCACGTCCACGTCCTGTCTCACGTGGCCGAGGTTCAGTCGCCGGGAATACACGTAATACACATCGCCCAGCTCGCGCCCGTCCAGCCGGCGCTTGATTTCATGGACGATGTTGTTATAGAGAAACGTATGGCCGACCATCAGAACGACCGATTTTTCTCGCGCCAGCGCCGCGAGCTCGCGCGCTTCCGCGGGTGTTGCGGCCATGGGTTTTTCAATAAGGACGTGCCGCCCCGCCAGCAACGCCTTCCGGGCGTGTTCGTAATGCCGCCTTGCCGGGGTCGCAATGATGACGGCATCCGGGCCGGCCTCCAGCATCCGTTCATAGGTGTCAAACGCGGGAACATGCGGATAGTGCCCCGAAATTTTTTTTAAGGTCTCCGGATCCGAATCGCAGATCCCCGTAAATTCGATTTCGTCATTGAAGGAGACATTCCGAATCAGGTTCGCTCCCCACTTTCCGGCGCCCAACACGGCCACTTTTCGTTTTGGCTTCATCGAATCCGTTTCGCCTGTCGTTGTGTTACGTCCCCGCCGGGATCATCGGACCCTTTAAAAAGAGCCGGGTCCACAGAGCGAGATTGATAAAAGGCCATAGTCGATAGGCGTCGTCCCACGTCATTCCCTGTTTTGATTTCCGTTGAAACTCGCTCCGTATTTTTGTCCCCTCGAAGAATTCGGAATGAAGAAAATCTTCGCTGCTGATCATGTCCTCGATCCAGGACCGCAAGGGGCCGCGAAAGAGATCGACCATCGGAGCGTTGAACCCGATTTTGCGTTTTCGCCAGCGGATGGATTCCGGCAGAATCCCGCCCATCGCCCATTTCAGGATCAGCTTGGCGTGGCCCCGGCCGATAAGGCTTTCCGAAGGCAGTGAAAAAACATACGTGACCAGTCTCCAGTCCATGAACGGCATTCGTACCTCGACACCGTGGGCCATGCTCATTCGGTCGAAGTTGCGCAGGATCGCCGGGAGAATTGTTTTATGAAAATCGAAATATAAGTTGCGCCGAAGCGTTTCGTGGAACGGCGTTGGGTGTTCGGATTCGCCTTCGCGTCGGCGGCCCGCGACCGTATTGTTCCGAACGTGCTTTGGATATAGCCTTTGTAAGAAGGGGCTCGACCGGTAGATCGAGCCGAGAACCGCGGGGATCACGGGGTTCTGTGAGCCGCGGATCATGCCCAGTTGCATCGAAATGAGTCGAAGATACCGTCGGAGCCTGCGCGTTCGAAACGCGTCGGCCATGGCATAACCGACATAGTGGTTGTAACCCGCCATCATTTCATCGGCGCCGTGACCATCCAAAGTCACTTTCACCGCGTGCTCACGGGCCGCCTTGTAGACGTTATACGCCGGCGTGAGCAGGCCTCCGTAAAGGTCCTCCGAATGGTAGACAACCTTTTCCAGGCTTTGAAGGTACTCTTCCGGTTTCGTCTCAATATAAACGGGTTTGATTCCGGCGTGCCGGGCGATTTCATCGGCATAGGACTTTTCATCGAGGGGGGTTTCCGGAAAAATGTGTACAAACGCCCTCTGCCAATCCCCCGGCGTTCTCTCGAGTCCCACGCTCGATTCCGAAAAAATCTTCGACATGGCGCACGCGACCGAACTGGAGTCTAGTCCCCCGCTGAGGCAGGTGGCAATGGGAACGTCGCTGCGCATTCGCAGTCGCACCGCGTCTAGAAAAAGCGACCGGAACTCCTCGGCCTGTTCTTCCAGCGTGGAGGGCACCGGTCTCAGATGGTCGCGGGTGGACCACCAGTTCAATTTTCGGACGCCCGTCGGCTTGACGATGAGACTGTGGCCGGGCTCGAGGCGCTTGATCCCCTTCCAAAGGGTTTCCTCTCCTCCTTCCAGACTGAAGGGATCCTGGAGCTCCGCACGAATGTTTGGGCCGCTCACCTCGCGGCCCCGATCCGGAAACGCCAGAAGCGCTTTCATTTCGGAGCCGAAAAGAAAGCATTTTCCGTCGAACGCATAATAAAGGGGCTTGATGCCGAATCGGTCTCTTGAAAGAAACAAGACCCGCTCCGTTCGGTCATAGATTGCAAAGGCCCACATCCCATTGAATTTCGTGAGGCAGTCCACTCCCCACTGCGCGTAGGCGGCGACCAAGACTTCCGTGTCCGTTTCGGAACGAAAGCGATGGCCTTTGGCCGTCAGGTCTCGCCGGATCTCCAGAAAGTTGTAGATCTCTCCGTTGAAGACGATCCAATATTTTCCGTCCCCGTAAGTCAGGGGCTGGACGCCGTTATCGGAAAGATCGAGAATGGAGAGTCTCCGGTGTCCCAGCCCGACGTTTCCGTCCCTATAAATACCGGAGCCGTCCGGACCCCGGTGGCGGATGACCTCCGTCATTTTTCTGATCGCCTCATTCGACACGGGCTTGTTGTCGACGTTGTATATCCCGGCTATGCCGCACATAATCTCTTTATAAACCGCATGGGAAGTGTAAGACTGACGAGGTACATCTTGACACTGCGCCGGATCGGCCTGGAGTAGACGGCTACGAGAAGGTTGGCGCCGTAAGCGGTGATCAGAGAGGCCGACGCGGCCCCGATCGCTCCGTAGGCGGGGATCAAAATCATATTGCATCCGACATTTAAAAGAACAGCCGCGATTTCAAAAAGCATGCCGTCTTTTAAATGACCTTCGGAGGTCAGCCACTGCTGTCTCGCGACACCAAAAAAAACCGCGGCGGCCATCCAGGCTTGCAGTGAAAGAACCGGCGCCGCGCCGCCATATTCGGGACCGAACAGAATCGAGACAACCGGGCGCGATAAAATCGAAACCAACAAAGCCAGCCCAATGGCGATCCAGATCATCAGATCGTACAGTCTTTGAATCCGTGCTTCATAAACGGTCTTGTCCAGCTTCTTGGACTCGACGATCACCGGGAACAGAGACGTGGAGATGATCATGGGAATAAAGTACCAAGCCTCGACCAGTTGAACCGCCGCGGAGAAATTCCCCACATCCCGGTTGGTGGCCAGTTCTCCCAGCATCACTTGATCAATCCGCATGTAGATCAGGATCACGATGCCCGACACGCTGAGCGGCCAACCGTCTCTAAGAAGCTGCCGCGCTCTGGCCGCATTCCAACGCCAATTTTTGAGTGTGCGCCCCCGCCACGCGTTTACCGCGATCAGCCCTGTCGCTCCAATGGCGATCTCGGCAAGACCGACACACGCAAAAGCGATCAACGGCGCCTTTAACATGACCAGAACGATTTTGCCGATATTGGCCAAGAAGAAGGCGGCGCTCTTGGCATAAACCGTATATTTGGACTGAATTTGCGATTGGAACCAAAAATCAATCGAGTCAAAAGCCTGGACGATCAAGCCGGCGGCGATAAGGCCCACCAGCCAGCGGGTCAAGCTGTCCGTCGGCCGCAACCAGGTCATCGTGCAGACCGAAATCAGGAAGGCCGACGTGCCCCCCATCAATTTGAGAAGGAAAGCGGTTCCGAGCGTTTCATCGGTGTGCTCGGGATCACGGAGGATGTCCCGGACAACGATCGGATCCAGCCCCAAGGCGGAAACGGCGGAGAACAGGGCAACGAACGCGACGGCGTAATTATAAATTCCGAATCGGTCCGGACCCAGGTAACGGGCCACCCAGGCCATGACCACCAGACCGACACCCATCCGGAGCACCTTGTCGGCCAGAAGCCAGCCGGTGTTGGACGCCACCTTTTGAAGGGTGTTCCGGCCTTCCAGCCTGGATCGGATTTTTTGGGGGAGATATGAAACCCACATCGGATTCATCCCGCCGCGAGGCCCTATCCGGCCTGAATCCCGATTATGCATATTTGCGAAGGTCCCGATGCATTAGTATAGTGAACAAACCCGGTCCCTTTTTACCCCGTAGACGGCCAGATGGTCCGCAACTTTTTCAGTCGGTTCTTCGGTGGTCACCAGCACACGGTCGAATTTCAGATCGGCCAGCGACTTGACCGGATCGATTCCATATCCTAAAAATGTTGTACCGGCCGTCGCGTCGTCGACGATCGTGAGAAGTTGAATCGAACGGTCCTGCAGCACCAACACCGCGATCTCGGCGATCACGGTGGCCTTGTAAAGCACGATCGAGCGGACGCCGGCTTTTTCCAGGTCGAGAAAAAACACCTCCAGTTTTCGGCGGGCGTCGGTAAAAAATTGATAGGATCGTTTGATGTAACGGTAGGTCAGCGCGCTTTTCTCCGCGATGCCTTTCGGGGTCAGGAGATAGTGAAGGCGTTTTCGTTCGGCTTGAATAATCTGAATGTAGCCTTCCCGCGCCAAACGCTTCAGGTAATTGTTCGTCATTCCCAGGGCGATCCCGAGTTTGTTGCTCAGATCGCGTTGGGTCAGGGGTTTGCCGGTGGCGACCTCATCCAGGATCTGGAGGGTATGCAGGGACTCGCGATTGAGCAAATCCTTGTCCTTATCGGGTGTTTCTGTAGATAAAGAAGTTATGTTCATTATATGAACATAATATCGCAAAAAAAATATTTGTCAAGATGTCCCGAAAGAATCAAGACACCAGCGGTCTCGATGGCAGTCACCCGTAGATGTCCCATAACATGAACAGGGTCCACCCCACCACGGTGGCCAGCAGCGGGCGATCGGTCAAGAAAGACTCGGCTGCATGGCCGCCGTGGCCCCGGTGATGAATCAAGTAAAGATAGCGAAACATTCCGTATAAGACAAAGAAGACCGAATAGATTTGGAGCGGGCCGTTGTTAATCGTGTACAACGCATAGGATACGACGGTTGCGGCCAAGACCGCGCCGATCATCTGGTCCAAGAAAGTCACGGAATACTGCCGGAGCACTTTCCGATGGGCAACCGCCTGGTCACCCAAAAGAACCAACTCGTGTCGTCGCTTGGAAAATCCTAAAAATAAGGAGAGCAGCATGGTGCACAGGATGATCCAGGCCGATGGGACGACGGCAACCAGCGCCGCCCCGCCCAAAACCCTCAGGACAAATCCCGCGGCGATGAGAAGGACATCGACGATCACCCAATCTTTGAGACCGAAGGAATAGGCCAGGTGCAGGAGACTGAAAACGGCGGCGATCATCCCGAAGCGGACATCCAGCACAAAGGCCCCGATCAAGCCGGTCAAAATCAGTCCAAAGGCGACCACGCCGGCCAAGGCCGCCGGCAGCTGACCCGCAGCGATAGGGCGAAGCACTTTTCCCGGATGGTATTGATCCTCCTTGCGGTCCATGACGTCATTGAACAGGTAGGCCCCGCTGGAGAGGATACAGAAAAGAATGAAGCCCAACAATGTTTTTGAAACCAACTCGGCGGTAAAAAGGTGACCGGAAAAAAGGAGAGGCGCCAGAACAAAAAGGTTTTTGATCCAGTCCAATGGACGGAGTCCGGTCCACAATGCGACGGTCAACGAAGCCGGCTTTTTGACGGCCGGGATAACCTGTTCGGACGGATGAACGGTCATCGAAGGACTCCGGAATTGTTTTTTCATCTTAAGTAAGAGAGCGAGGTTTGTCAAGAAACGGCCTTGACTCGTTTGTTTCCCGCGCGTAGAATCATAAGGCTTCAGTTAGGAGCCACATGAGTCGAAGTAGCGCCTTCCTCCCGCTTATCTTAATCTGGACCGTCAGCTTCTCCGACATCGCGGGCTGCACCTCTTCGAAACCGGCTGTGTCAACCCACCCCGTTTGGACCAATTACGAGATGAACGTCAGCGTTTTTTCGATGGCGTTTGAAGGAAACGATGTATGGGTCGGCACGGAGCAGGGACTGATCAAATACGATCTTGTTCAGGACCAAATTGTGGGACGATATGACAGCAAGAACGGTCTTGTGTCGGACATTGTCACGACGGTCAAACTGGACTCTCAAGGGAACAAGTGGGTCGGAACGCATGGCGGAGGTCTGGCCGAGTTTGACGGAAAGACCTGGCGCCATTACAACGTTCCGGACCTGGCGGATCCCTATGTATATGACATCCTGTTCGACCAGGGCGGGCGCATGTGGGTGGCGAACTGGAAAGGGGTCAGCCTGTTTGACGGGAGAAAATGGAAGAGTTACACCAAGGCGGACGGGATTGTCGACGACTGGGTCTATGCCCTGGCCATGGATCATGACGGAGTGATCTGGCTGGGGACGGAAGGCGGGGTAACACGATACGACGGCCGGGGGTTTGTAAGTTATACGCATAAGGACGGCGTCGGCGCGGATCTTGAGACGATCGGTTCGTATGAAAAAATCCCCAACCCCAGCTTCCATCATCGCACCACGCCCGGAAAAGAAGCCGAGGGATACAATCCGAATTACATCCTGGCCGCGGCGGTCGATTCTCAAAACAATAAATGGTTTGGAACCTGGGGCGCGGGGCTGAGCCGGTTCGACGGCAAGCATTGGACGACCTACACGACGCGGGACGGATTGTCCGGTAATTTCATCTCGGACATTCTTATCGATAAGGCCGACGATCTTTATGCCGCGACCGAGGGCGGGGTGAGTCTGCTCAGCGGCGGCCGTTGGAGCCGTTTCACGTCTAAAGAAGGATTGGTGGATGACGGCGTATTTGCCGCGGTCATGGACGCGTTCGGATATAAATGGTTTGGAACACTCAAGGGGATCAGTAAACTGGAAGGTTATTCTCCGCAGTAATATTCCCATCCGGGCCTTTGCGGGTCATCACTCCGATCGTATTCATTTATTTATATAAACAAAGGACATACGACAGAATTGTGCCAGTTTTTTGCTTGACAGTTCCGGCCAAATTTTGTAGCCTAGGACACTCGTAGGGTCAGAACATTGTCATAACCTGTTAACACATTGGTAAATCAATGAGCAAACCCTTGACCGAATCATCCCTCAAACACGTTCTTTAATTAAGTAAAGAGGGCAGAAGAAGCGCTTCGTTGGCTCATCATCAAGAGGGGACATGAAGACCTCTCGGTACCTTATTGCGGTTGTCGTCGTCGGTGGAGGCCTGATCATCCTGGCCATGTCTGCTTTGGGAGGCACCATCATCGGATCGCGACATGACCTTTCCGCGTTGAACCGAAGGGGCTACGGCAGTCCGACCGGCCCGATGACCGGCGGATCGTTCAACGATTATGAGGAGACCTGCATCTATTGCCACACGCCCCATAACGCCGGCACCGTGTCGCCCCTCTGGAACCGTCACCTTCCGAATCCACAGGGTTACGAAATGTACTCCAGCCCCAATTTCGATTCGAGCGCGTCCGCTCCGGACGGCATCTCCCTCGGTTGCCTCTCGTGTCACGACGGATCCGTGGCGGTGGACGCCGTGCTGAATAAACCGAAGTTTCATGATTGGTATGATTCCGGAGTGCATTACCGCATGAGTCCGGAAGGGAGCGTGGGGTCGGATGCTTGCGGGAAGTGTCATAACAGGCAACGCGGGGCCTACGCCGCGTTGAGCGGCGCCCATGACGCGACCATCCGGTATCTGACCCGGAACCTTCGAGACGACCACCCGATTTCGATCCCGTATCCGACCTTCGGCAAAGACTCCGCCTTCAATCAACCGCTCATTGCGAAGGAAGACGGAGGCCGGACCTTTCCGAACGGCGTTCAGACGTTTGACGACGACAAGGTTCAATGCGCGTCGTGTCACGATCCGCATAATCCGGACGAGAAGAATATCGAGGGACGAGACCCGTTTCTGAGGACATCAAACCGGTACAGCGCCTTATGCCTGACCTGTCATCAAAAGTAGCCGATGGACCGATGAAGAGGACGAGGATCAAGCGAAAACAGTTTCTTGGGCTGATGACCGTTTTATTGATAGCGACCGCTTGCGCCACGCCCCCAAAACCCGTCGATATTATCTGGCCCTTGCCTCCGGAGGAGCCCCGGATCAAGTACGTCAAGAGCATCAGCAGTTCGGAGGACGTTCAGCCGAAAGGGGTATGGGAAACAATCGAAGAGTTCATCACCGGTTCCAAGTCGGTTGCGCGCATCGCCAAACCCTACGCCGTTCACATGGATCGCGAGGGGCGGTTGTTTGTGACCGACAGCGGGTGGCCGACCGTTCTGGTCTTTGACACCAAAAATCATCAATTCACCGTGATCGGTTTGGAAGGACCGGGGGTGCTGGCCAAACCGATGGGGGTGACGACCGACGCGGCCGGCCGGGTTTATGTGACGGACACGCTCGAGAACCGGGGCGTGGTGTACGATCATGATGGGAACTTCCTGTTCGGAATCGGTGAAAAGGGCCGTTTTGATCAGCCGGTCGGCATCGTCGTCAACGATGCCTTGAACCGCGTCTACATCGTCGATACGAAAAAGCACAACGTTTCCGTCTTCGATTCGAAGGAAGGGAAGTTTCTTTTTGATTTTGGCGGTCGCGGCGTCGAGGACGGCCAGTTCAACTGGCCCACGAATATCGCGATCGATAAAGACGGCAAGTTGTTCGTGATGGACACGTTTAATTTCCGGGTCCAGATCTTTGATCCGGATGGGAAGTTTCTGTCCAAGTTCGGAAGCGTCGGCACGGGGCTGGGCCAGTTTGCAAAGCCCAAAGGGATTGCGGTCGATTCGGAAGGGCATATCTATGTGGTGGACGCCGCCTTCAATAACGTCCAGATCTTCGATCCGCAGGGACAACTGCTTCTTTTTTTCGGCGGATTCGGGAGCCAGCCGGGTCGGTTCTGGCTGCCGGCCGGGATGAATATCGATCGGGACGACCTGATTTATGTGGCGGATCAGTACAACCACCGGATTGATATCTATCAATACCTGAGCGAGAAATACAAGGCCGCCCAGACGGCCGCCATGAAGAAGTGACCCGAAGGTCGGAGGCAAGTCCCGAGGTTATTGCCGTACCGCGATCGGTCAGGAGGCAAACGGGTTGTGCGCCGTTTAACTGTACGCAGTATCCGCGCGGCTCAGGTTCTGATCGGCATGCTCCTGATGGTGTCGATGGAACCGAAGGTTTGGGCCACGCATGATGTGAGGCTGTCGGAAGACGTGAGCCGGACAAAACACAATCTTTCCTCCAATCCCGATATCAATGAAACCGGCACGACCGAGATCTGCGTTTTCTGCCACACCCCGCACGGGGCCAATTTGGCCGCCTCGGGGCAGGCCCCTCTCTGGAACCGTCTGCTGCCGGATGATACCAGCTACACTGTTTACAGCTCTCCGAATTTCGATGCGCAGGACGTCACCGGGACGCGTCGGCCCAAGGGCGTCTCCCTGGCCTGTCTGTCCTGCCATGATGGAAGCATCGCATTCGACGCGATGATCAACGCGCCGGGTTCGGGCGGGTTTATTCCGGCCAATCTCGGTACGGGGCGGGGTCCGGGCACCAGCACGACGACGATTAATTTTTCCGGGGGCGGGATCGTGGGTCCCGACAAAACCTTCAATGAGGGGCTGCGGGATTCAAACGACGTGGAAACGACTGCTGAAAGTCCGTTCTCAGGAGGCCTGCACGACCTGGTGCACGGGGGCGGCGGCGGCGAGGGTGCCCAGCCCTTCCCGAATCTGGGCCTGGATCTTCGTGACGACCATCCCGTCGGGATTGAAATCCCGTGCCTGACCGACGCCCAGTTCAACCAGATCTGTCGGGATCTGACCACGGCCAAATTGGACGGCGGGACGGACGGAACCAGCGTGGCCTATATCAGCCGGACCGATCCCCATCAGCCCGTGATCTGGCCGCTCGAAAAGCGGGACCGGCTCCGGGCGTACCCTTCGACCGATCAGCCGGGGCGTTATTTTATCGAATGCGCCTCCTGTCACAACCCTCATGCCCCGCGTGTTTCCTTCCTGAGACTGCCGAGCGGGGTGCCGGGCTTGGTCGAGAAGGATCTGTCTCCGTCGGATACCTTCGGGAACCCCAACGGGAAAATGTGGGGACAGCGGCCCAATGCGGGGAGCGCCATCTGTTTGTCCTGTCATGGAAAATAATTATATGCCGAACCAGAATACATGCGAAACCGGATTCGCAACATACGAGAGGAGGAAAAGTCAATGCGGTTGAAATTGAAACGGAACGTCTTCATGCTCATGATCGGGGCGCTGATGGTCGCCTTCCCCTTGCCCGGCCGGGCGATGCATTTGGGGGGCGCAACGGGTCATTCGCCGGGCTATACAAGCGTGCCGGCCGAAGACATCTTGCACACGCTCCATAATCTCAGTTCCAGCAAGCAGGGAGACTTCAACCCGAACCTCCCGAATGCCGGAAGCAATTCAGCCGAGGTCTGCGTTTTCTGCCATACGCCGCACGGGGCGAATCTGAACGCGCCGGGTTCCGCGCCGCTCTGGAACCGGACGGTGGGCACGTCCGGATCGTACACGATTTACAACAGCCCCAATTTTGACGCTCAGAACTCCGGTCAGCCTCAGGGTGTTTCCCTGGCCTGCCTGTCCTGCCACGATGGAACGGTCGCGCTTGATTCCTTGATCAACATGAGCGGCTCCGGCGGATACCGGCCCGCCAACCTGACTCCGCCGGGAAGTACAACGGGGATCATCACGGCCAACACCGCTTTTTTGGATGTAGACAAGTCCATGTCCGATGCCGGCGACCGGACGGACACCGGGCCGAACTACGAGCTGATCACGGGCGGGGCGAGGCCGTTCCCGAACCTCACGACCAACCTGTCGGACGATCACCCGATCAGCATGGAAATCCCGACGACCGATCCGCAGTTTGATTCGGTGCTTGCGCTCTCCCAGCCTGATCCATCCGGAAGCGGCATGACCTTTTTGACCCGAACGGGGGTATTGAATGCGGATAAGCGGGACCGGATTCGGGCCTATCCGGGAGCGACCCGGACGCCGGGCACCGGAAAATATATCGAGTGCGCCTCCTGCCACAACCCGCACGCGCCCCGGCCGCTGTTCCTTCGTCTGCCGAGCCGTTATGACTCGGCCGTGGCCCTTGTCAGCGGAGGCGGAACGACGACCGTGAACGACCTGCTCGGGAACGGCGATGCCACCTTAATTGCGGATAATCCGAACGCGGGGAGTCTGGTCTGTCTGTCTTGCCACCAGAAATAGAAGGTGAAGAACCTCGCTTGGGCCGGTAAAGGCGGGGCGACCCTGCTTCGACCGATGGAAATTAAAAGACTTATTTCGCGGATGCTTCTCGCGATTGGGGTGTGAGGCATCCTGTTTTTATGCATGATGGAAGATAAAAAGTCAACTTGGAGGATCTGCGCGACAATAAAGGAGCGACGCGTCCCCGCGATTTTTTTACTGGCCATGCTCTGCTTTGCGGAGACCGGGGTTCAAGCGGGAGGGCCCGACGGTCCGCCGGCCGATCAGGGCGGACGGATGGATCTGTCGAAGCCCGTGGCTTCGGTGAACGGGGTCCAAATCCGGGCGCTTGATTTGAAAAAGGCCGTGGAGGAGCGGATTCCGGAGACCGGCCATCGGAATATCTCCGAGAAGCGGATGACGGAGATACGAAGCGAAGAGCTGGACCGGCTCATCGGCCAAGAAGTCCTGTTTCAGGAGGCCCGGCGCCTCAAGGTTAAAGTGACGCCGGAAACCGTCGTGGCCGAAATTCAGAAAATCGAGAGCCGTTTCCCGTCGCAGGAGCAATACCGGGAGGCGTTAAAGGTCCAGGGGCTGACTCCGGAGGATGTCCGGACCGGGGTCGAACGTTTCCTGGCCATCCAACAGCTGACCGACCAGGAAGTCCGTTCGAAGATCAGCGTGAGTGACGATCAGATGAAAACGTATTATGACGGCCATCGGGAACAGTTCAGACTTCCGCCCCAAATCCGGTTGCGGATTTTATTGGTCCGTGTGGATCCCGCCGGCCTTGCGGGTGATTGGGAAACCGGCCGTCGGAAGGCGCAGGAGTTGGCCGACCGCGCCCGAAAGGGGGAAGCGTTTGAAACATTGGTTCGGGAGTTTTCGGACGACGCGGAATTGAAACCGAAGGGGGGCGATACCGGTCTTCTTCATCAAGGGCGCTTGCCTTATGCCGAGCTTGAACGGGTGGCGTACGATCGTGCGGTGGGTTCCGTCGGCGATCCGATTCGGACCCTGTACGGATATGTCGTCTTCAAAGTCGAAGAGAAAAGGCCGGAGCAGCAGCTGGCCTATGAAGATCTCAACAAGGCGTTGCTGCGAAAGGAAATGCAGGAGTCCGCTACAGACGCAAAATTGAAAGCGTGGATGGACGGCCTCCGTGCAAAGGCCGAGATTAAAATCTACTGATCCGAATTTCGTCGGTTCATCCTGAATCCGTGTGGCGAGCGCAATCCCCGCCTGGGAGGGCGGTGTTGGCGAGTGAATCAAAATAGGGTCCTCTTCACTCGGATCGAAGAATACTCGGCTTAAAAGCCGGGATTCTTCAAGGGCACCTGTTCAGGAACCATCCTTCATCGGGGCGCGGGGCCATTGATGCAAAGGGGAATCGCGGGGCATGTCCACCGGTGTGTCCGGTCCGCTGTTTCGGGAAGGGGTTGTCCATGGGAAGAGTGCGGGAGCGTCGCGTCGCGGGTCCCGAAGCCGAACCGCCGCTGGTTGTGGATCCTGGCGGCCCTGTGGGTCGTTATGGAAGCTTCCACAGTCCATGCGCGCTTTCTCAATATCGGCGGCTCCCTGAACATCGATTACGACCGATCCACGACCTTTTCGGATACGGACGTGGGTAAAACGACCAGCAAAATGAGTTCGCTCAACCAACAATACGGCCTGGACTTTTTTGGAGACGCCTATCGTCTGGGCAGCTATCGCTTCGACTTTTCATGGCTGGATCAAAACATCCGTCTCGACCAGCCGGATCAGAAGAACCGTTTTAACGTGACGGAATACCGTCTTGCTATGAATCTGTTGCCGTTGTGGTCGCCCCTGGACCTCAACGCTCAACGCGTGGAGCGGCGGAGCGACCTGGATATCGGCGGTTCGGGTCTGACCACCAAAGACCATATCGACTCTTTGGGCGCAAACTGGGTCATGAACCTTCGCCAGATCCCCCGCCTGACGTTCAACTTCCAGCAATCCGATCTGAAATCGGATGCGGGAGACGAATTTCTAACCCGAACCTTCACCGCGTTGACGGACACGACCCTGGGAGCAACCCACCTGTCGGGCGGGTACCAATTCAGCGAAGCGGACACCAACACCTCGTCTCCCTCCACCTCGCACGGCCTCGACCTCGACACCAACACCCAATTGACGACCAGCCTAACCCTCACGGCGTACGGGCATTACGCCCAACGGCATATTCCGGAAAATGTGACCGCCATTCCGCTGGTGCCGGGCGGGCCGACCCCGGGTGTCGCTTTTTTTCAGGAGCGGAGTTACGGCGCCGCGATGATTTATCGGCCCCCGCTGTATTGGTGGGATGGAATGGCCAGTTATAATTATACCGAAACGCCGTATTTCAATGATTTTAAGAGCCAGGCCGTCCAAGGCGTGGCCAACCTGCGATACAACGAAAAGACGGATTCAAACTTTGACGGCCGATATCTGCACATTTCGGTCACCGATTCGACCATTAATTCCGAATCGGCCGACGCCACCTTGAACTACCGTCCGATCTTCGGACTGACCACCGGCCTGGCCGGAAGCGCGGGGCTGACGTCCACCGGCGCCACCGGCGCGGAGGATACCAACAATCTGTTTCAGCAATACCAGTATAACATGACGTACACACGGCCCTGGCAACTTCTGCAGTACCGGACTTCCTATCAGATCACCTACGGCCTTTCAAACACGCAACCGACCGGCGTCGATTCGCGAGATCTCGGCAACAACATCTCGCTGGGGGTGGACAACACCAACACCCAGATCATCCACGTCGGTTTCAACACGACCTACAGCAACATCCAACGCACGACCGAATCCGTCCGGAACAATCAAACCACCTATCTCCTCCAGCTCTTGGCCGACAGTTCGTATTTTAGGAATCTGATTTTGAACGGGGATAATCTGCTGCTCCGAGGCACGGCCAACTACTCCGACAGCACGGGCTTCGGAATCGCCGGAAAGGTTACCTCGGCCGACGCGCAGGCCAACTACTCGACCGCGATCGGCCTTCTGGTAAACACGACCTACCGGATTGAAAAATATCCGGCCGTGCTTCTTCTGGACCGACAGATTGTGACCGGCCAGGTTCAATATACAACGTATTTGATCTTCAACACCAACCTGCTTGTCTCGGTCAAGGATATGGAAGAGGACAACCGCTTCCTGGCGGATGTCAATGTGTTGGAGGAGAATCTGACTTTAAATTACCAGATCGGCAAATTGATGATGGGCGTGCAGTATCAGGAGATAGAAACCCGGACGGCCGGAAATCGATACGGAACCCGCTCCATCATGGGGCGGGCCAGCAGGTCATTTTGATGAAGGGGAGACGATGGATCGGGCTTTTATGGGCGGGGTTGATGTTGACGGCCTGCGCCACCCCTGAAGCAGCCAAAACCAAGGTCGAACGGTATTGGCCATTGCCGCCCGATCCGCCTGTCATTTCGTATCTGAACAGTTTTTCCGAACCCAAGGATCTGGGCGCGAAACGGAGTTGGTTCAGGATGACCGTTGAATTTCTGTTCGGCCCGGAGGCGGCCCCCCACATGATTCGTCCGTATGCCGTGGCCACCGATGGGAAGGGGCGCGTCTACGTCACGGACACCGGCCTCCAGGCGGTCCATATCTACGATTTTGCGGACAAGACTTATCGGCAGATTTTTTGGATCGAGCGGAGCCGATCCCGCTTGATGTCGCCTGTCGGCGTCGCCCTGGACGATCGCGGCCTGATCTATGTGTCCGATTCGGAGCTCAACCGGATCTTCGTGTATGAACCCCGAAAATTACGATGGGTCCGGACGATCGGAGACGCGGGACAGTTTCAGCGCCTGACCGGCATTGCCTATCATCCCAAGCTGCAGCGCCTTTACGCGGTGGACACGGCGGCCCATCAGGTTTCGGCCTTTGATCTTTCCGGCAAGCGGCTGATGACCTTCGGCCGGCGCGGAAAAGAGGACGGCGAGCTGAATTTTCCAACCCATATCACGATCGATTCGGAAGGCGCGTTATACGTCACGGATTCGATGAACTTCCGGGTGCAGATCTTCGATGCGGACGGAAAATTTCTTGGCAAGCTGGGCCATGTCGGAAATACCCTGGGCAGTTTTTCAAAACCCAAAGGGGTCGCGGTGGACGCTTCCGGACATATCTATGTGGTGGACGGCCTCTACGACACGATCCAGATTTTCGACCGGAAGGGGGAATTGCTTTTGAACTTCGGTCGAACCGGCGAGAAAGCCGGGGACTTCTACTTGCCGGCCGGCATCGCCGTCGACAATAAGAACCGGATTTATGTGGCGGACACCTACAACCAGCGCGTGGAGGTTTTCCAGTTTTTGGGAGAGCCTCGACCGTGACGAGGCCGTCCCTCCATCCTCACGGATGCCGGGTCCAAGAAAGAAAGGGTGCGAGATGGGTTTAAGAGGGATTGTAAGTCGGGATCTTATGAAAAATCGGCGAATGACCTTCATGCGGTTTCCTGAGCGACACGGCCACCGGGGCCGTTTTTGGCCATGGGCCGCGCTCGGTGCTGTGGTGATGTTCCAACTCGTCCGCATGGTCGGTCCGGTGTTGGCCCAGCCCGTGCCGCCGGGGACCGTCACGATCGAAGAGAACATCAAGATCACGAAACACAACCTTTCGAGCTCGGGGCTCGGAACCGTCAAGTCCACCGAGACGTCCGAGATCTGCGTCTTCTGCCACACGCCCCATGGCGCCAACGCCACGGCCTCGACCATCAAAGCGCCGATCTGGAACCGCAACATCGACTATCAGAATACCCAATCCTATACCTTGTATGACAATACCTGGAGCTTTTCGTTTGAAGGGCAGCTGAACGATACCAACAAACCCACCGGGTATTCCCGGCTCTGCCTGTCCTGCCACGACGGCACGCTCGCGATCGGGACGGTGGTGAACAAACCCGGATCGGGAGGCTACCTGGGCGCGACCCTCGGGATGAGCGGCGTGCAATCGGGAGGTCAAATGCCGCTGGGAACGGGACCCGGACCGAATCCGGAGTTAACCGGGGATACCCGCTACCTGGGGACAAACCTTCAAAATGACCATCCGATCTCGTTTCGATTCGATTCTGATTTGGCCACGAAAACCGACACGGAGCTGGTCGACCCTGGAAA
>Ga0335081_10002090_pt1 | contig 31497 bp, 32 predicted proteins | sample Lox_Sample_35_FD_206713 | JGI IMG/M metagenome (GOLD analysis project Ga0335081, IMG submission 206713) | Soil microbial communities from Loxahatchee National Wildlife Refuge, Florida, United States - Lox_Sample_3.5 | ecosystem: Environmental > Terrestrial > Soil > Wetlands | place: USA...
CTTGCTCAATCCAGTTCTCCCCAATCTCAGTTCCTCCCCCGGAGGAACTCTAAAGGGGACACTTCTAATGTGGTCTCAAGGGGACACTTTCAATGTGGTTCAACAGGTCTGGTGAACAGCGACGGGAGGAGTTTCTAAAACCCACCCTTGCCGAGGCTGCAAGGGTGGGAGAGCTCCGCAACAAGGTGAGTGAACCTGGGAGGTAGGAAGCCCACGGCGCTTCAGGCAGCGGTTCGCAAATGGGTCAGGACTGGTAGTTCCGTGCAGATGGTCGATCCTTCAAACTTGAAACAATATTGATGGACGCGAAATTCGTGACGGTCGTCGCCTTCCTGCGCCATCAGAAGCTGAGGTTTGTCGGAGGCACTTGCTTCTCGTTCACGCTCCGTAACTACAACCCCGAGTTTGGCAAACTGCACCTTCAATTCTTCGAGCGTAAAAGTAAGCTGTGTTATGCCGTTCACGTATTGCGCGAGCGCCGCGATGGCTTGTGCCGCGATGGCTTCCGGGGCGGGATCTCCGCCGTGGATGGCTTTCCAGAGCGCGATGATCCAGGCAGCGTCGAGTTCATGAGCTAAGTAAATAGGTCGCATGATTTGAGCCTCCTGCTCGGTATAGTGCAGGCATGGGCGAAAACGTTACATGCGGCGGGAGAACCGGAGTAGGGCTATTGGCAGCCTTTGAAGGCGCGCCTAGAGGGAGGCGTTCGCGGCATGCGTAAATGCGGGCCCTGAGAGGAAGCCATCTTGTGCAGGCTTTGAGCATAGATAGGCAGGCGTATAGTCGTTTGCACATGAAATCCTCGAACGCCAAAGGCGCGCGGTATTGGATCGAAAAGCTTGGGCTCGCGCCTCATCCCGAGGGCGGATACTTTCGCCAAACTTACAAGTCCGATCGAATAATTCCCGGCGAGGCTCTGAGTCGCAGTAGACCAAGGGCAGCATCGACCGCGATTTACTTTCTGCTCGACGGCGAGAACTATTCTGCGTTCCATCGGCTGCAGTCGGATGAGATATGGCACTTCTACACAGGATCTGCGCTGGCTGTGGATGTGATTTCGTCCGAAGGGACGCGCTCAAACATTCTGCTGGGGAGCGATCCCGAGGGTGGGGAGATGTTTCAGGGCATCGTGCCAGCGGGATGCTGGTTTGCATCGCATGTCGCCGATTGGAGAGGATGGGCGCTGGTGGGATGCACGGTGGCTCCGGGATTTGAGTTCGAAGATTTTGAGATGGCAAAGCGGGAAGAGTTGGTGAAGGCGTATCCGCAGCACGCGGAGATTATCCGGCGGTTGACGCGGCACTAGTCTGATTTCGCTGATCTAACGCGGAGTGGAAGATACTGGTGGTCCGTCGGGGTGATCGCGCATGTAAAGTTCGACTGGCTCATTGCGCAGCATGAAGCGGAATCCACGCTGCGTGTTCACGTCGATCGTCTTCTGCAAATCCAATTCGTCGAACGGAACGACGTGCTCTGCCGGCTGCATTCCTTCGTCTTCGATGATCGTGAAGTGAAGTTGATCGTCGACCACCCAGTAATCATTCACAAAAAGGGTCGTGCCGTCTTTCAGGAAAAGCTGCGGGATATCGGGTCTTTCCGCGCCGAAGACATCGAGCGGAGGCGGGGATGCGGGCGCTGAAATCGAGTTCGTGGGATTCCAATTATCAAGGCCGAGCCCGTTGTAGACGAGGGCAGACGTCCAGAAGGGCTCGCATGTCGCCCACCAGCAGAAATTTGTTGGCCATACGGGAACTGCAACTGGAAAGATATAAAAACGAAAGGTGGGTGGTAAGGGATGAATTGGGCGAGCGGGAGGTCGAAAGATTATCGTATTCAGCGGATTTGCTGGCGGTGAAGTGCGGGTCTCGTAAGTCGGTGTGTACCCTGGTGAGGGAAAGTTGGGTGGTTGATAAATGGGTGCCCGATAAACCGGCGGATGAACTGCGGGCGGAAAAGGCATGGGTGGCGGTGCAACCCGCATGGGATGCTGCGCTAACAAGGGCACGGCGAGACAAATGAAAAAGCAGAGGAGGGTGGCGACTCTGACACGTTCGTTGAGGAGCGAGCGGCGGACAAGAAGCGACATGTTCTCACCCTGTGCCGAAATCCGCAGACGGCACGAACTTCCTTACAAAGATTGTATCCCTGCCGGGCAAGGGGGATATCCACGCTCTCTCGTTAGCGGTCAGTAGGCAGAGGAGTCACAATTACTTTGCGGCGACGGCCTTCTTGGGGAACATTTCGCCGATGCGTTTGATTTGCGCGCCGACGTCCTTCAGCTTTTCTTCAATGTGTTCGTAGCCGCGGTCGATGTGGTAGACGCGGTCGATGATGGTTTCGCCATCGGCGACCAGGGCGGCGAGTACCAGGGAGGCCGAGGCCCGGAGATCGCTTGCCAGAACGGCGGCCGCGCTCAGAGATGTTTTGCCGCGAACCACGGCACGGCGACCTTCGATTTTAATATTTGCACCCATGCGGACCAGTTCCTGGGCGTGCATGAAGCGGTTCTCGAAAATGTTCTCAGTGATGATTGATGTGCCATCGGCTTGCGTGGCGAGCGCCATGTACTGCGCCTGGCAGTCGGTGGGGAATCCAGGGTGTTCTTCGGTGGTCATGTCGGAGGCGGTGAAGGGATTGTCGCCCATTACGCGGACGGCTTCGGCTGAAGCTTTCGTTTTTACGCCGACTTCATGAAGCTTGCCGAGCAGAGCGCCGAGGTGCTTGGGCTCGCATCCGGAGATGTTGAGATCGCCGCCGGTCATGGCCGCGGCGATGATGAAGGTTCCAGCTTCGATGCGGTCGGGAATGATGCGATGCTTGGCGCCTTTGAGTTTGCTGACACCTTTCACTCGAATGGTAGGAGTTCCCGCGCCTTCGATCTTCGCTCCCATTTTGTTGAGCAGGTCGGCGAGGTCCTCGACTTCGGGCTCACGCGCACAGTTTTGAAGGACTGTGTCGCCATCGGCGAGAGTTGCTGCCATCAGCAAATCTTCCGTGCCAGTGACGGTGATTTTGTCGAAGACAATTTCGGCGCCTTTCAGGCGAGCGGCGCTGGCTTCGATGTAACCGTGATCTTGCGTGATTTGCGCGCCGAGTTTTTCGAGGCCCTCGATGTGAAGGTCGATGGGACGGGCGCCGATGGCGCATCCGCCGGGAAGCGAGACGCGGGCGCGGCCGCAACGGGCGACAAGAGGTCCGAGAACAAGAGTGGAGGCGCGCATCGTCTTGACCAATTCATATGAGGCTTCGGGGGCGGCGAGTTTCTCGCAGTGGATCGTCGTGCGGTGGTGGGCGCGTCCGTAGCCGAGTTCGACTTCGGCTCCCATGGCGGCGAGCAGGTTGCGCGTGGTCTGGATGTCGCGGACCTGAGGGATATTTTCGAGAATGACGGGCTGATCCGTGAGCAGGGCGGCGGCCATGCAGGGAAGCGCGGCGTTTTTTGCGCCGCTGACGCGGACCGTGCCGAGAAGCGGCTCTCCGCCGCGGATGACGAACTTGTCCATGAATGAGTCCTGTGTGTGATTGTAATGGGAGTTTGTATTGAAACTTGTTGACTTGGGTGGAACTGGAGTGCTTGGACTAACGGCAAAACCCACCGCGCTTACCACAGAGGACACAGAGGAACACAGGGAAAACACGGAGTGGTCTCGTGCTAGCATTGTTTCAGCGCAAAAGGGCGCATCCGGTCCGCGGGAAGGACAGAAGTCCACCTTGCATTAAGACAACTCGACTGCGAACTGACTTTCTGCCTGTAAAGATGCGGACACCGGGCTTAGGAAAGGAAGTTCGTCATGCCGGTAAGAGCTCTATCGAATCCCAACCTCGAACACCTTAAATATCAAGCCAAAGATCTGCAGAAGGGGCATAACGCCCGGGATGCGGCTGTGGCTCAGCGGATACGGGAGTTCCACCCATCTTTTTCGAAGGCCTCGGATGCGGAAATCTTCGCGGCAAGTTTTCGTCTGAGCGATGCTCAGCTTGCGATCGCTCGGGAATACGGATTTGCCAGCTGGGCGCGATTGAAACGCCGCGTCGAGAAACCCCGCCCGAGCGACGAAGTCAGTCTTCCTCATCAGGAGCGCATTGAAGATGCAGTCTTCCGTCGGGGAGTGGAATTAATTGATTTAGGCGATGTGGAAGGCTTGCGGGCTCACCTGAAGAACCATCCGAAACTGAGCCGACAGCGGGTGGAGTTTGAGGGCGAGAATTATTTCCGGAATCCCGCACTGCTGGAGTTTGTGGCGGAGAATCCAATACGCCGGGGAAAGTTACCGTCCAATATCGTCGAAATCACGGAACTGATCCTGGAAGCAGGAGTCGATCAGTCTGCCATGGATGAGACTTTGATGTTGGTCGCGACCGGCCGCGTGCCGCGAGAATGTGGAGTGCAGATTCCGATGATTCGATTGCTCTGTGATCACGGAGCAGACCCGAACCGCGCTGTCGAACCAGCCGCCGTCCAGTTTGAAAGGCTCGCGGTCGGCGCCCTACTGGTGCAGGGAGCACGTATAACTCTGCCACTCGCTGCGAGTTTGGGCGAATACGAACAGATGAAATCCCTTCTGCCGGACTCCAAGCCCGAGGATCGTCACCTGGCCCTCGCCTTGGCGGCGCAATATGGCTATGCGTACGCGGTGGAGATATTGCTGGACACCGGGGCGGACCCAAACCGCTTCAATCCGCCAGCGGCGCATTCGCATTCCACACCGCTGCACCAGGCAGCACTGAATGGGCATCTTGACGTGGTCAAGGTGCTGGTTTCGCGCGGTGCGAAGACCGACATGAAAGATATTCTTTTCGGCGGCACACCAGCCGGATGGGCGAATCATGCCGGCCGAAAGCACGTGGAAGAGTACTTGCGCTCTTCAGGCAATCCGCCAAACCACTGAGAGTTTATTTGCCGTTGGCGATAGCGATCGCTTCGCGGACATGTCCTTTGCTCTGCTTCAAGGCGGCGGCGGCGTTGGAGCGTGTGACTCCTGCGGCCAGCATAACCACCGCAACGGGGGTGCGATTGCCGCTTTCCTTCAGTGCACACGCGGCAGCTTCGTGATCGGCGCCAGTGGCTTGTTCCACGATGCGCACTGCGCGCTGCACGAGCTTTTCATTCTTCGTCCAGACATTCACCATCAAGTTCCTGTAAACGTAGCCGAGGCGCGTCATGGCTCCCGTGGAGATCATATTCAGGACCATCTTGTGGGCGGTGCCGGCCTTCATGCGTGACGATCCAGCAAGGACCTCCGGGCCGACCTCGGTGACGATGGCAAAGTCGGCGGCGTGCTCGAGTGGAGAATTGCAGTTGCACGTTAGAGCGATGGTATGAGCGCCGCGGGTGCGTGCGTACTCGATTGCGGCGATCGTGAAGGGAGTGCGTCCGCTGGTGGCGATACCGAGAACGATATCGTGCTTGCGCGGTTTTCGTTTCTTGATTTCCTGAATCGCGAGCTTCGTGTCATCCTCGCTCGCCTCGGTGGAAGAGCCCAGAGCGCGCGGTCCTCCCGCCATGATGTATTGCACCGTTTGAAAGCTGGTATTGAAAGTCGGAGGAATTTCGGAGGCGTCGAGAGCGCCGAGGCGTCCGCTGGTGCCGGCGCCGACATAGATCAGCCGACCACCCTGACTGAGACCCTCGGCAACAACATCGATGGCGCGAGCGATCTGCGGTAAAGCATGTCGCACGGCTGCAGCGATGGTTGCGTCTTGGTCATTGATAAGGCGGGCGATCTCGAGCGAGGAGAGTTGGTCGAGATTCGACGCAGTGCTGAGGTTCTGTTCCGTAGAAAGTTTCTGCAAGTCTGACTGCAGGGGCCGAGGTTGGGTCAAGTCGTACGCCTTTCGGTGGATCAGATGACTGATTATTGTACGGGTTCCAGCCCGTATTTTGACGATTTAATAGTCCCAAACACCGGTCGATTGCGGGAGTTTGCGGTCGCGGAGCCGTCTGCTTTCAGACCAATGTGTCGAGGCATTCGATGATGGCATCGTGAAACTTCGGGCGGACCTTTTTGATTGCCTGATTAGAACAGTCGGGCCATGTGCGGTTGGTGAGAAACGTGATCGAGAGTTGGCGGTCGGGATCGATCCAGAGCGAGGTGCCGGTATAGCCGAGATGTCCATAGGAATTCGGGCCGAAATACTTTCCGGATTGCGACGGACGGGAGGGAGTGTCCCAACCTAGAGCGCGTGAGGTGCCGGGGGTCGTATCGCGGCGTGTAAACACGGAAAAGGTTACTGGGTGCAAAATGGGAGATCCACCTTGAAGCATGGCATGGGCGAACTTCGCTACGTCTTCCGCTGTCGCGAATAATCCGGCGTGGCCGGCTACTCCGCCGAGTACTGACGCATTTTCGTCCTGAACTTCTCCTTGAATGATGCGGTTGCGGAACGTGCTATGGGGTTTGGGGTGGCTGGCGCTCGGCTGCGGGTCCCTTTTTCGGCGTTCGCGGACGGGGGCGTCCGCGCCACATAAGGCTTCTCTCTCATCCGCTGTTGGTGGAACTTTTGTGCGCAAGTCCTGTGCCGGATTGAATGTCGTGTTCGTCATTGCCAGAGGACCGAAGATTTCTCGCTGGCAGAATGCCTCGAGCTTCTCCTGCGCGAGACGTTCGACCGCAAGACCAAGAATGATGAATCCGATATCGCTGTACTCGGCCAGTGTGCCCGGATCGGCGGACAGCGGCACAGTCAACGCGGCGGCAAGAAGTTCCTCGCGCGAGCGTGCTTTCAGGAACAGCTTTTCGTATGCGGGCAGTCCGGACGAGTGAGCCAGGAGCATGCGGAAGGTGACTTCGTGACGGCGTGGGCCCGAGTTGCCGGTTGAATCGATGAGGAACTCTGGAACCGTGCCAATGATTGGGGCATCGAGTTCGAGCAGGCCTCGTTCATAGAGGAGCATAGCCATCGTCGTGGTTGCTACGGCTTTTGTGACTGAGGCGAGGTCAAAGAGGGTTGCCGGAGTGACTGGGGTGTTCGGGAAATCAAAATCCTGGCACTGCTCGTGTGCATACCGGAATGTGCCGAAACCTTTTCGGGCAAGTACCTTTCCTGCTTTGGTCACGGCAATGGAAGCTGCGGGGAAGACATGATCGCGGATGGCAATGCGAACCACGTCGAACGCCGAGGAGAAAATTTGGTCCTGATCGTCAAAAGCGGCTACGGGAATATGGGCTTGGCTATGAATGTGAGAGCTCGCAGAATCCTAATATGCGCGCGTTATAGCAGAGTCGGACAGAGAATTGCTAGGGGAGTTGGTGCGCACGAAGGTAACTAGTCACGGGTTGGAGCGAGGTTCTCAAGCACCTTCGGATCGCCGTGCAACATCGGGAAATGCACCGAACGAAGCATTTCTTCAAAATTCTCTGAATAGCGGCCGTAAACCTCGCTGGGGGCCAGAGCGGTGAGCCGATAGTGATCGTCACCTATGGTGAAGAATTCCGTCACGGCTGTATAGACTATTCCTTTGTCTTTCCAGGTCATGTTCCAGCGAGTACCCGGAAAGCCATCGCGTTTAACCTGCATTTCCCCGGAGCGCCGGTATTCTTCATAGTGCGAGAAAAAGCCTTCCAGCATCTTTTGATATAAGTCTGCGCTGCCTTCCACCCGCTCGCTCGTCATCATGAAATATGCGAGAGTTCCCGGTTTGCCGAGAATGGCATTGTGAGGGCGGCTGAATGAACCACGCTCCTCAGAAACGACTTGCCACTCGTCTGGAAGAGACACCTTGATGCCAATGGCGGGATTGTCATAAGTGTGCCGGTCGGGAAGGGAAGTTTGCGCCAAGCTGGCAGCGTCGCTCGCATTTTCGCGGCGTGACAAATCTATGGCGTCGTTTGCGCTCAAGAATACGAACTGGCACGCGCTATTTTCGTCGGGGCAGGTTACGGTTCCACGCCGCGTAATTTCAATGTCTGTAACAGCAGGAAAAGTAAAGGGCAGAGTTGTGGAGGCAAGAACTGCACTGAAGGGGGAAAGCGACGGACTGCCGGAAACCTGGCGGACTTGAGGCGGTTTGCCTTGCGAGAGGTTTACCGCGAAATCGGCATTGCCGCTTTGTTTCGCGCTGTTCTCAAGTTGTAAAGGATTTCGTGCGCTGAATTCGGTCCGCGCTTTCTCGATGAATCTGTTAGCTGGCTTGTCGCCGCCAAGGATTTTTGTAAGCCGCAGCTTTGCATCGTCTACCGATTCGCTTGCCTCTGGGTTCAATGGAATCTGCGATGACTCGGCAGAAACGATCGCCAAAGCGTAGGCCCGAGCAGCGTCAGTTTTGCCAGAGGCTTCGTAAACTCGTGCCAGATGATAGCCAATGACAGGAGCGTACGTTAAAGACCAAGCGGCTTCGATGTACGTGGTGGCGTCCGGCTGATTGCCGCGTTCAAAGAGTATCCAGCCGAGCGTATCCCAGTAGCTCGCAATCGCGCTGACGCGGGACCAGTGCGACGTACTGAGATGATCCAACGAAACGCCATGCAACTGTACCGATTCAGTCGCAATAGCGCTCTCGGCCCATTTCTGGGCGCGTTCGAGTTCGAGGTTGTGTCGCGCTAGGATATAAGCGGCTGCATTCCACATGTAGGGGCTCGCCGCCTCCGAGGTTGCTTGCTCCAGTTCCGACAATCCTTTGGCAGTCTGTCCGAGATCGAGTTCGCATTCGCCAAGTGTCGACATAACCCGAGCGTTGCTCGGGTTAAGGCTAAGTGCCTTTTCAAGTTCGGCTATGGCCAAATCACACTTTTTTTGATCGCGGAGCATCATGCCGAGATTGGCGTGGGCGAAGTGATCATCTGAGTTGAGGACAATCTGTTTTCTGAACTGAGCAGCGGCGTCGTCGTACCTGCGTTGTTGCCAGTACACCCGGCCAAGATTGTTGTACGCGTAGGCGCTTGCAGCGTCGAGACGGATTGCAGTTTCCAATGCGGAAGCTGCTTTGTTCAACTCGCGCACTTCCAGCAAGGATGCGCCCAGCCAGTTCCATGCGTTGGAATTTGACGGGGACAGATCTGTAAGGCGGCGAGCAAGGTTAACGGCAGTCTGGTAGTCCCGCCGGTTGTAGGCGGCTTGCGTATCCGAAAACAGGTTACGAAGCACTTCGTTTGTGGACTGCGATGTGCTCGTGTTCGGGCTCAGACGGAAGCTGATCTCCACTTTCAATTGCGTAGCAACCGGCTGTCCTTCGCGGGTGCCTGGCTTGAACTTCCATTGCTTAACAGCTTTGATCGCCTCTTCGTCGAGTCCGAAGCCGAGCGGATTCAAGACTTGAATATCTTGTGGGTTGCCGTCTGTGCCGACAACCAGTCCCAGGACGATCACGCCCTCGCGGCGTGCCTGTCGAGCCTTGTCGGAATAGGAGGGATTGGGTTTCACGAGGGCCTGGGGCGCAGTCGCACAGGGCGTGGAGGGTGGCAGCGCCGTAGAACAGACGGGAAATGTATCCGTGGCTTCCGTCCGGATGGTGTCCTGGGCCAGTACAGCCATCGGAAGAAGGATCAGGGTAACTAGCGCATGACGCATATCGTGCGAAATGAGCAATATTCTACGACGAAAAGTGCCACCTGTGAGCCGTGGCAATCGAGATGACCTTACCAGAGTTTGTTGAGCGGGGCGTGAGGGTTGTGTACTCTCTCTATATCCGTTCTACAAATTCCAATTCGATTTCGGGACGATCCTTGCGTCTTACTTCTCATAGTGTGTCTCTGCGTCGCTTCTATAGCGTTGCTTTTCTAATCCTTGCGGCGGTTGCTATTGGTTTTTCCCAAGAAGCGGCCCGTTCTGGTTCCAAGCCGTCCACACCGAAGCAGGACGTCCGTCTCAGCAATGTTGATTCGATCATCAACCAGGCCGTCGCCGAGGGAAACATTCCGGGAGCGGTGCTGGTCGTTGGACATAACGGGAAAGTCGTGTACCGGAAGGCATACGGCAGCCGTGCCTTGGAACCCAGGCGCGAGCCGATGACGCTGGACACGATTTTTGACCTGGCGTCGCTCACGAAAGTGATTGCCACGACGACCGCCGTGATGCAACTGTTCGAGCAAGGAAAGATCCGTCTGAACGATCCGGTCGCGAAGTATTTGCCGGAGTTTGCGCAGAACGGCAAAGAAGACATCACGATCCGGCAGTTGCTGACGCACTATTCAGGTTTGGCGCCAGACCTGGACTTGGGAACCGAGTGGGAAGGGAAGAATACTGCCTACCAGTTGGCATTTGTAATGCCACCTGAGACCACTCCGGGCTCGGGATTTGTATACAGCGACATCAACTTCATCATGTTGGGTGCTCTGGTCGAAAAAGTGTCCGGAGAGACTCTCGATGTGTACACGCAACAGCACATCTTCACACCTCTGAAGATGACACACACGCGTTTTTTGCCTCCAGCGTCATGGCGGCCGAAGATTGCTCCCACACAGTATGACGAGAAGGAGCACATGCTGCGCGGCGTGGTGCATGATCCCACGGCGCGGCGGATGGGAGGCGTGGCGGGTCACGCCGGATTGTTTTCGACGGGGGATGATCTGGCGAAGTTTGCGCAGGCTTTACTCGATGGCGGCGATGGTATCTTGTCTCCGCTGACGGTGGCGAAGATGACTCAGCCCGAGACGCCGCCCTCGGCGCCGATTCTTCGCGGATTCGGCTGGGATATTGATTCTCCTTTTTCCTCGAATCGTGGCGACCTTTTGCCTGTCGGTTCGTATGGGCATACCGGATTTACCGGAACATCGATCTGGATCGATCCGACGACGCAGACGTACATCATCCTGCTGACGAATGCGGTGCATCCGCGCGGCAAAGGAAACGCGATCGGGCTGCGAGTGAAGGTCGCGACCGAAGTTGCCGCGGCGCTCCCTTTGACGGTGGACGAGAAGGAAGCTCTGCGATGGAAGAGCATCACGGGATACAACGAGGCTCTTACGGCGGGGCGCAGGATGAACGCGCGGAATGGAAACGTGAAGACCGGGATCGACGTGCTTGAGTCTCGTGAGTATGAAGGTCTGAAAGCCGGCGACGGAAAGAAGCACATTGGCTTGGTGACGAATCAGACGGGCATCGACGCGGATGGACGGCGCACGATTGATGTTCTGTCGCAGGCTCCGGGAATTTCACTGGATGCCATCTTCAGCCCGGAGCACGGAGTCACAGGAACGCTCGATACAACGGACATCAACAATTCAAAGGACGCCGCGACGGGAGTGCCCGTATATAGCGTATACGGAGCGACAGACGCGGCTCGGAGACCTGCGCCGGAAGTGGTTCGTACGCTGGATACGATTGTGTATGACATCCAGGATGCTGGTGTGCGCTTCTACACATACGAAACAACTCTCGGATATTTCCTGGAGGCGGCCGCAAAGGCAGGCGTTGAGATCGTTGTGCTGGATCGGCCCAATCCGATTACGGGGTCGTTTGTTCAAGGGCCGGTCGCCGATGAAGGGAAAGAAGGCTTTACAAACTACTGGACCGTGCCGGTTCGACATGGGATGACGGTTGGCGAACTGGCGAAAATGTTTAACGCGGAGCGCGGAATCAACGCAAAGTTAACAGTCATTCCTATGGACGGATGGGATCGCGGAGATTGGTACGATTCGACCGGCTTGTCGTGGGTGAATCCGTCGCCGAACTTGAGAAGCGTAACGGAGGCAGCGCTTTATCCCGGAGTCGGGTTGATCGAAGGCAGCAACATTTCTGTTGGTCGCGGAACTGACACGCCCTTTGAATTGGTTGGAGCACCGTGGATCAGGAGCCGCGAACTGGCTGCGTACCTGAACGCGCGAGGCATCGCAGGAGTGCGATTTGTGCCAACGACATTCACTCCGACGTCGAGTAACTACAGTGGACAAACATGCCAGGGCGTGAACATTGTGATTACCGACCGGAATGGATTGGACGCACCCGAGTTGGGCATCGAATTGGCGGCCGCGCTGAAGAAGTTGTATTCTGCCAATTTCAAGATTGAGAAGATACAGGGTCTATTGGTCAATCAAAGCGCTTACGATGCCCTGGTCGATGGGCAGGACCCGCGTCGAATTGAACAGGATTGGATGGATGGACTGGAAAAGTTTGGCAAAATACGAGAGAAATATCTGATCTATAAGTAAGTGCCGGATCTGTGGCCGGCTGTTCTGAGCTTCTACGTCTGTAGAAAGCGCTGTCGATTTAGCCGCACGCACGAATGTTCCGAAAACTTCTTTTTAGGAGGAGGGATACTTTTGCGCCGCATCGCCCTGGTCATCCTTGTGACTCTCTCGATGAGTAATCTGGTGGTTGCGCAGTTAGGGAATCGTCTGGAAATCTTCGGTGGCTACTCGTACATGCATCGCGACATGAGCATGGTGGCTCCGAGCGGCGTGCACGGCTGGAATGCCTCGGCCAACTACAGGTTATATCGGTGGTTCGGGGTCACGGCTGATTTCTCCGCCTTTTTTCCAGGAATTCCTTGCTGTACTGCCTCAAGTTCGGCCGAAGGGGCAAGGACAGATACTTTTCTTTTTGGGCCGCAGGTCTCATTGAGGCGTCGGCGATTCAGCCCGTTTGCCCGTTTCCTGGTTGGTACTACAAACATCTTGCCAGCGAATAACGGTGCTCTCAACTTACAAGTTTTCACGTCGGACAATTCGTTCACGTTGGCGGCGGGAGGCGGAGTGGACTATTCACTGACCAAACATTTCGGGCTGCGCGGCCAAGCGGACTGGCTGCATTCAGGATTCGTGCTCTTGAGCAGCCTGGAACCGGGAAGGCACTATCCGCCGAACGATAATGTTGTGCGAATCTCAACGGGAATCGTGATGCGGTTCTGATCACTGATTTCCGCACGCGCTGCGACTGTATCGAAACCGTTGTTACAGGATGTGCAGTTGTTTGCATAGGTATTGAAGAAATAAACAAAAAACATTCGCCACTCGTTACGTGCTTTGATAAACTTCCGCTCCGACGAAGTGACGTAGGGGCTCGCAGCGATGTCGGCTTGGGAGTTGCGGGCAATCCTTTGGGGCCCATAATTACAAGCAGGCTTTCGTTCGCCTCCTTTCCCCCTGGCTGATTAGGCGAGAGCCAGCCCCTGCACAGCTTCGATTTCAATTGGGGGAGAGGTAATGAAAAAGAGAGGTGTTTTAGCCGTTACGGGGGTGTTTCTGTCTACGTTTTTGGTCTCGGGGATAGTGACAGCCCAGGATGAAGACGCAAAGACTCCGGAGCAACCTGTTGTCGCAGCACAACCGTCATTGCCACAGGGCGCGATCGTCAAGCATGAAGGCACCGTCCTTACACCGCCGAGCAGCATCATGCGACCCGAAGATGCGGGCGTGCGCGCACATACCAACTACCTTCTTTTCGTGCCGTCTGGCAAGACGCTGACGAGTGCCAATCCGAACAACACATATGCGGAATATCCAGCTTCGATGGCCTGCGTTTATAAAGTGGGCAAGCAGTACGCTGGATGTACTCCGATAAACAATAGCGCCTACAACGCCACTGGCGGCTGGGGAGCGATCGCCATTGTCGATGCCTATGACGACCCCAACGCCGCATCAGACCTGTCCTATTTCTCGAGCTTTTTCGGACTGCCTGCTGCGAGCTTCACGAAGGTCATCGCCAACTCAAGCTTTGGAACGCTAAATGGCATGACTGCCAGTTGCAGTGGAACACCCGACAACGCGAATCTGCACGGTTGGGATGTGGAAGAAGCCCTGGACATGGAGTGGGCTCACGCGATGGCGCCCAAGGCGAAGATCATTTTGGTGGAAGCTTGCACGAACTTGCTTTCAGACTTGTACTATGCCGAACAAGTAGCAGGTATTCAAGTATCCAATGCCGGCGGTGGAGATATCACGAACAGCTGGGGAGCTGGAGAGTATTCCGGCGAAGTCGGCTCCACGGACAACGTTTTCTACCGGTACTCCTGGAAGAACATCACCTATTTTGCGTCTGCTGGCGACTCCGGGTGGGGTGCACAATATCCCAGTTCCTCGCCTTGGGTAGTTTCGGCGGGCGGCACGACAGTCAATCGAGATGCAAACCAGAATTTCGTGAGCGAAAGCTGCTGGGCCGGGTCTGGCGGCGGTGTGAGCGCTTACGAACTCTGGCAAAGTCCACCCAACATCTCGAACGGGATGGGGCCGTGGACGGTTTCTCAGTATCCATTTTCGGGCCAAGGCGCTCGCCAGACGCCCGATATTTCCTTTAATGCCGATCCTGCCAGTGGTGTGTGGGTCTACGACACGGATTCGGGTGGGAGCTGGTACGTCGTGGGCGGCACTAGCGTTAGCTCACCCGCGCTCGCCGGCATCGTCAACAGCGCGAATAGCAAACTGGGACAAGCACCTCCAGGAGGCGGCTACTACTCAACCCTTGAACTCAACCTGCTCTACGCCCAGCTCTTCTTTCCCAATGCATACAAAGCAGACTTCTACGACGTGACCACCGGATCGAACGGCAGCGGCCACAACGCCGGAGTTGGCTATGACCAGTGCACGGGCATGGGAAGTCCACGAGGAAAAACAGGAAAGTAAATCGGCGGTTGCGCGATTGCAGGGAGGTCCTGGATTTCAGGGCCTCTTTCATTTGAGCCGTTGCAATCAGACCAATTGCGGCTTTCTCCCGGAGCACGGAAACTTCATCTCTTTAACGAACTGTTTTGCCTAATGCCGCCACCGCGTGCGCAGGGGCGAGCCTTACTGCGAATTTGTCTTCGTGTCCGCAGCTGATGACCGTCGTGTGGTTGGGATATTCTCGGACCCAGATTACCCGGTCGGGATTCACGTAGACTTCCATTCCGTCCACATCCTCGAACATTACAAATTCCATGTTGTCTCCTTGCGCGATGGGAGAGTTCCGATTGATTCCGGTGATTATATAGATCGTCGGATTCGACGAGGCAACGGAATCGATTCGGGGTAAAAAGTTCCCGAGTTCAAGGAACAGCAGAATACTTGCTAACCCCCTTCGGTCGAAGAAAGTTTAAATACGCGTATTCTTGCCCTTCTGCCGGAACTTCGTGGTTGGATCATCAATGAGGATGTAGTTGCCGCAACGGCAGCGATCGATGAACACAAACATAAGATCCTGACCGACCCCTGCTATATGGTGATAGCGCCACATGTCTGTCGGGTAGCGTGAGGTCTCAGGAGCTGCTGATGGAAAGTTGGTACCTGAACTCGCCGGCTGGGTTTCGCGCTCATCCGGCGGACCGTACAAGATGTAAATTCGACCGCGATCGGTTTTCCAGCCAGGAACGTCTGAAGCAAAATGCTGATTCACGTAAGCGAGGCGTCGATAATGTTCTTCCTTGAAGGGATTCGAGCCTGATCCGGGAGCGGGATTGTGCCGCTCCCAGAAATTGACGATGAACGTATCGCGGTCTTGGTTTGTCGTAAGCTTTAAGAAATTTGATCTCTCCTCGCCGGTAATGATGTAGACGACATCCTCGTCTAGCCATTTTTGGTACGGTGCCTGCTTCTGGTTTTCTCTCGATGTTGCTTGTCTAGTTCCTGACAGGTGGGGCTGTCGGGGCAACGCCTGTATATTCAAGACCACGGGCCACAGTGCGAGTGCAACGATGGGCGAAATGAATTTGATCCTCATGATGGCCTAACCTTTCGAGTGCCCACAATCATAGGACGTTGCCCAACTCGAAACAAATTTGTGATGAGATGCAGGACTTTGGCTGCCTCCTGAAGTCGCGAACAGGTGATTCAAACCAATATCCTTGCCCTGCAGTAACTGCCCTTTCAGATGCCCGTTCGTAATTTGAAAATAAGCGGCTTCGGCTCCAGAATCAGCTTGCCCACCACTTCGTAGTTCAGAAATTCACTTCGTTCGTGGAAGTGTTTCTGCGAACAATTCCACTCTGGCCGGATGGGATTCAACCATGCCGCGGCCGAAAGCAACCATACTTTGCATTGACGACCACTGGAACGGCCTGATCGGGCGCAAGCAGTTGCTGGAACAGAATGGATATAAGGTGCTGGAAGCGAGCGGCGGAGATGAAGGGTTGAAGCTGTTTCGATCACGCAACGTGGATGCAGTCGTGCTCGATTACCAGATGCCCGGGACGAGCGGCGACGTTATCGCGGCGAAGATGAAGAGTATCAACTCACAGGTTCCGATCATGCTCTTGTCGGCGTACGGGCCGCTGCCCAAAAACAAGCTGCGGGCGGTGGATTCCTTCCTTTCAAAGTCGCAACCAGCGAATATTCTCTTGTCGACTTTGCAGGGGATGCTCGTCGATCAACACAAACCCTTTTTCTCGCGCTGGCTCGATCAGTGGAAGAGCCGAAACCAGGTGAAATCGTGAAATTGTTGAAGCTGCTATTGAGGCAAGGCTGCAAGCATCGGTTTTCATGGCCACGGATCGACGAGAACGGCCGACATTACCAGGTTTGTCTCGCCTGCGGCACTGCGTACGAATACGACTGGCAGGCCATGAGGCGAACCGACGTCCTGCTCATCACAGTAAGCACTCATGCATGGCCGGACAACCGCCCATTGCACTAAGCAGGCGGATTGCTCGCGCAGTCAAACCGCAGTGGGGAATCTTCGATGAGTCAGTTTTTTCAAAGACAGCCGGCAAGACGAGCTCCACGGGCGAATCTGCATGGGATGATCTCAGCCGCAATCCGTTTGCAGAATGGGCGCCAGTTTTCATGCAAATTGCGGCAGTTGTCAATCACAGGTGGCCTATTGGACGCTTCCACGTATATCGAGGAGCGGACCTGGGTGAAGTTGACGATTTACCTGAATTCGGGTGCCGTCAACAGCGTGGCGGAAATGATGTTTCCCATGCGCGGCGGTGCGGGCTATCTGCAGCCTTTCCGCTTCGTCAGGCTGGGCGCCGAGGAACTCCATATCATTGACTGTGAAGTTACGGCGGCACTGAAGCAGACCGTGACGGGAAAAGCCATAGACCCGGGACTGCGGGCGCCGCGATTCTATCTGGAATCCTGGTAAGACAAACGCATAGACCCGCTCTGGGGTCCTCCGGATAACTCCCCGCCTAGAATCGCGCATCCTAGCCGCTGAGAGCGTGATACCCTCACGTTTAGCGAAGGCTGGGAGGTGCACGATGCGGTTACTGATTGGTCTACTGCTGATTTCCGGGATGGCTTGGGGACAGGCAGCCGTGCCACAGAGCGCTTCGCCGAGCGCGGGAAACCAAGCCCCGGCTGTCGCGCCTTCCAATACGACCAGTGATTCGAATGTCGCCGTGATTCCGACGGGCAGCAAAATCCCACTGCTTCTGAAGCAAGCGATCTCGACGAAGAACGCGCGGGAGGGAGACGCGGTCTACGCCGAAACGGCGTTTCCCTTCGTGATGAATGACCGCATTCTGATCCCCGCGGGGACGTATATTCAGGGCAAGATTTCACGGGTAGGAAAACCCGGGCGCGGACAGAAGCGTGCCGAATTGCTGATCCACTTTACGTCGATGATTTATCCGACTGGGTACACGGTAATGCTGCCAGGATCGGTCGAGAACACGCCGGGCTCGGATTCCAACGGCGTTAAGGACAAAGAAGGGACCATCCAGGCAGACAAAGATACGGGAAAGCGTGCGGGAGATGCAGTTAAGGGAGCCGCCGAAGGAGGAGTGGTTGGCTCAATCGCGGGGGCGGCGGCAGGTGGCTACAATGGCGCCCGTTACGGGGGCCTGGCGGGTCTCGCCGGCGGTGCGGCATTGGCTCTGCTGAAGCACAGTCCGGACGTGAAACTGGATGTGGGAACTTCACTTGAGATGGAGATCCAGCGCGACATTACAGTCGACGCCAGCCGAATACAAGTTGCCAGGGCGCAGTAGAACGGGCTTCTGGCTTCCGCTTTCGGGTTTCCGCAAACCTGCGCAGGTCCTCTGGACTTTGCTTGTTGACAGATTCTCCGTCCAGACTGTTTGCCAGATCGTGGACAATCCTTTTGAAAGAGCTTTTTAGCCAACAAACCGCGTATCAAGCCAAGCAACCTTTGGTAACCCCGATTTACTCTCCCGGTTCACCGCACTGCTATACAATCCGCGGTAGGGGCGCTGTCGCTCCCTGAAGGGGAGGTGTCATGCCGGAAATTCTAGGCGGATTTACCACCATCATCATCGTTGTTGTCGTTATTTATGTGCTGAGTTCTATCAAGATTTTGGCGGAGTACGAACGCGGTGTAATTTTCCGATTGGGGCGCCTGCTACCTGCGGCGAAGGGCCCGGGCGTGATCCTGGTATTTGCGCCGATTGACCGCATGGTGCGTGTCTCGTTGCGGCAGGAAGCGCTCGAGGTGCCTCCGCAGGACATCATCACGCGTGATAACGTGACCCTGAAAGTGAACGCGGTTATTTTTCTGCGCGTGATCGAGCCGCGGAAGGCGGTGGTTGAAGTTTCGAACTACGTTTATCAGACGTCGCAGTTTGCTCAAACGACCCTGCGCTCGGTGTTGGGCGAACAGGAGCTGGATGAGTTGCTGGCGCATCGCGACAAGATCAACCTGCGGCTGCAGAGCATTTTGGATACGCACACGTCGCCGTGGGGTGTGAAGGTCACGAACGTGGAAGTAAAGCAAGTCGATCTGCCGGAGTCGATGCTGCGCGCGATGGCGAAACAGGCCGAAGCCGAGCGCGAAAAGCGCTCGAAGATTATTCACGCGGAAGGCGAGTTCTCAGCCGCGCAGCGATTGGTCGACGCGGCGCGCTTGCTGTCGAGCGAGCCAGTCAGCGTGCAGTTGCGGTACTTGCAAACCTTGACGGAGATTGGCGTGGAGAAGAATACGACCGTGGTATTCCCGGTGCCGGTGGATTTCTTCTCGGGGATTCAGAAGATGCTGAATAGGGCGGGCGGAGATGCGGCGCCGGAAACGCCCGCGGGGAAGACCGCGTAATCTGTTTACGGCACGGAAAGAAACAGGGGAAGAGAGAACTAGCGCCTCAATGACGGTTAACTCGGCAGGCGAGTCGTCCATCGGCGCTGCTATTGCCCAGGAGTTCAGCCATGGCTTCGTCGGAAGATACTGAAATAACACTCGGCACGGGAAAACTGCTGGTCCTGTTTTTTGGGCTGGTAGCGATCTGCGCGTTGTTTTTCGCGCTGGGATATTCACTCGGCCGCAAGTCGGAGCCGACATCGGCTACGGTGACAAGTCCGACTATTCCGCAAACATCTGCTACCGCCAAGTCCGCGGGGGGCCCTGCTGCTCCTCCGATGACTTTTTACAAGGCTGTCGAGCAGAAAGACGCGAACCCGCAACTGACTCCACCTTCGGATAGCAAGACAGACGCGACAGCTACACCCCCTGCCGCTCCAACCCAACCTCCGGCGCCGACTGCTGTAGATCCGAGTACAACGCTGCCCACTAGCGGATATTTCGTTCAGGTGGCTGCAGTCAGCAAAGAAGAAGATGCCCAAGCTTTGGTCGACGCATTGAAGAAGAAAGATTATCCGGCGTTTGTGGCCGCGCAAGGAACGGCGGACAAGCTGTTCCGCGTCCAGTTAGGACCGTTTGCCGAAGTGAAGGATGCGGAAGGGATGCGGGCCAAGCTAATCGGGGACGGTTACAGCCCGATCTTGAAGAAGTAAATCCGTCACCTACAATCCGCGCGGGACCAGTATGAAGTGATCGATTGCGATGCGGGCTCCGGCATCGGCGCGAGCGCGGTCGAGCACAAATACAATCTTAACTTCATCGAATGCTCGCAGTGAGCGACGGGCCGGAATTGGGAAACTCAACGTTTCGTCCACCGTCTCCGGTTTTTCGTACAACTCCCACGTACGGGTGGAATTCACCATCATTCGTCCAAGCGAAACTGACGGGTTGTGAGGGACGGTTGTGTTGACCAACACCAGTTCAAGCGAAACCGTCTCAGGATATCGGTCTGCGTTACGGATAGCGACCTGCACACGACTGCAACAATTGAGATCGATCAGATTGTCGAGATGATCATGGGCCTCGATCAACAAGGGCCGGCGGTCGGTCGAGTGAATCTCGACGATATCCGGAGTCGTATGGGCCTGCCGTGACCCTGGAGGTGGCTGTGCATCAGGTGATTTGAAGAACCAGTAGACTCCGTCGAAAGGGATGATTAGGTCCTTCGCATTCCCGTTGCTATTCCGAGCGTTCATGAGCGCTGGTGTTGGTGCTACTAGCTTCGTAGAATTCCGTTGTTCACCCCACAAAATGATTCCCTGGTCGCCCTCTCCTTCGGGACGGCTACCCTGAATGTGGGCTGCTGCGGGCGGCTGGGGATTCTTTGAGTTTGCTTCTGAGCGACGACGGGGAAAGAGGCCAAGGTGAGCTGTCGGCGAGTCATACCCACCGCCCCGTCTCAGAAACGGAAATAGGCCAACAATCATCAGCATGCTGACAAATAAAACTGTCCGGACTGGATTTGCTTTTGGCATTTCCGTCGGTTCTGCTTGCAGCCGTCGATAATCCCATGCCCAAACTGCAAAGGAGACGGCGACCAGGAACGTCCCAGCCGCGGTGTAGCCGCCGAGGGCCGCTAATGTTCCGATTTGCAGCAGCATGGCGGCGACAACGGATTTCTGAAGGCGAAACCGGGCAGCTAACGGGAGGTGATCGGTCCTGAGTGAGATCAAGACCGAGGCAGAATCGTTGTCCCGTCCGGCTTTCGGTTCGATCGAAGTGATGGCAACAGATGTCAGAAGGGCCGCGATCGGCAGGGTCCAGAGAGAGTTCTCATGAAGAAACAGGACGAAGGGAGCAAGCCAAAGTGCGCTGACCGAGGCGCGCTGGACGAGTTGGAGAAATTCGGTCTTGTTCCTGTGGACGACTGCTGGAGATAGGGCGGCGACGGTTATTACGCACACGATCGACAGAGTGAAAACTTCCTCCACGATCAAGCCCAGCAATCGAGTCCAGGAGAGGGTATGCCCATATGGCACAGGAAAGGCTATAGCGGCTACGCAGGCGGCAACCAGTAATCCGGCAGGCAAGAGCAGGGATCGGGTATTTCGGTGCGGGATGGAAGCCGTGGGTGGATTGCTGAGTAGTCCCATCGAATGCGGTGGCCCTTCCCGACATTCTTATGATGATCGATTGGACACCGAAAAGCCGCGGAAGGTTTCCGCAGTCAGGACGGGGCCGTACATTGACAATGATCGATTTTAAGGCTATTTCTACTTCATCATGTCACCTACGGATGCTGTCCTCGATAAAGCGCTTCAGGCAATAGCGGATCCGACGCGGCGACGCATTCTCCTCGTGCTTAAAGAACGCGGAGCTGAATTAAAGGCTGCGGGAGAGAAAGGCGAGCACGGACCGTGTCTCTGCGGAGGCGAAATTGAGGAGCGGATTCGTCTGTCGCAGCCGACTATCTCTCATCACATGAATATCTTGTCGAAGGCTGGCCTTGTCGAGGTCGCAAAACAGGGACAGTGGCGGTGGTATCGGCGAAATGAGAAAGCAATTCGGGAAGTGGTGAAGACATTGAAAGGGAAGCTCTGAGGCACAAGTGAGAATGCAGAGTCCGATATTAGCTGCGTACCCGAATCTGCCGTTGTATTTTTATCTTCCCAGGGCCCACTTCTCCAGATCGCCGGTCGATCGCATCAATCCCAGTTGTGCCCGTTGAAGATCAAAAGTGACATCCTGAAGTGCCATGAAGTGTTCGCTGACTTGTGTGCGCGCATCTTCGAGATCGTGCAGGTTCGCCGTGCCTGCGTCGACACGAGTTTGGGTTGAAGTCAGATTCTTGTCGGCAAGTTCGTACTCCAGTTGCGCAACGTTTTGCGCTGCCTGCAACTGAGCGACGGTGCGCTGCAGCCGCAACGTATCTTCGGAGACTTTCTCTCTGGCGGCTTGCGCCTGCTTTTGGGCTTTGAGGGCGTCGGCATCGGCGGCTTCGGCGCGAGCGCGCTGTGAAAAGTTAAGGAAATTAAATCGGATCGACACACCAATCGTCGCGTTGTTCCGATGGAAATCGCCTGTGGGGCAGAGATAGGACCCGAAGGAGGCAACGCAGACTTTTTCCGGGATGTAGTAGTCCTGGAAATTGCTGAATGTCGCCAATAGTGCGTACTGCCCGGCGAAATCAAAGGTCGGCCAGAAGGCGCGATGTTCTCCCTGAGCGCGCAGGTATTGCGCCCGCGCATGTTCAATCGAGGCTTGGACGCCGGGATTGGATCCGGCAGATTCTGTCAGTGTTTCTTCTGCTGGCAATTGCGGTGGCGCCGGAAAAGAGTCGGGATCGGTCTGAATGCTCCCTGCCGCAAGGCCGGTGAGCTTTGAGAGGTGTTCGCGCAAAACATCGGCAGATCCCTGGGCCTCTGAGATGTGCAAATGCACTCGGGCTGATGTGAGACGGGCCTTGGTGCCATCAATTTCGCTGTCGACGCCTTCTTTCACGCGTTCGGCGACGGCAGCCTGAAACTTGTCCGCTTGGTCTTGAGTCTCCTGCAGTTTGATGAGGCGCTGTTCCCACTTCGCGAGCTCGGCATAGCTCTGGGCGGCATCCTGGATAATTGCGTCGCGCTGATCTTTCGTGTTCAGCGCAGCCATCTTCTTATCTTCTTTTGCGGCATTGATCGCGGATTTGAGTGACGGATTCAGCACCGCAGATTGCGCATTGATATTGAACAAAGACGGAGCCTGGCCTTCGAGCGCGAGCGGGAAACCGTAGGACGGCGGTCCTAATCCGGCGCCCGCAGTAAGCTGCGGGATGTAGTTGCTACGCAGTTCGCGGTAAAGGGCATCCATGCGCTGCTCGTCGGCCGTGGCGATTGCGCCCGCGGTCGCGTGCGAAACGGCGAGTTCGACGATGCGCTTCAACGAGATCGGCTCAGCCAACAAAGTAGTGGGAACTAGAACGATCGTCAGGATGTATTTCCAGCTGAGCGAGCCAATTCTGTATGGGCGGCATGAGATCTTCATTGCGTCCCTTTCCAAGCGAGATAAAGGATGGACCAATCATTGGATGCAAGCGAAATTCTAAATGTCCGAGGAATCGCCGGGAGTGATATTCCGGATGCAGGACGCGATACGTGCTTCCCGCACATGAGCGGCGGCATTTGAGGTAGAGCTTATTGCTCAAGCTTTTTTAGATCGTTCCTGGCTCGCGGATAGTCCTTAAAAAGCGAAAGTGCTGCCTGAAACTCTTGTACCGCAGCCTGCCGATCACCCTGCTTCTGGAGCAACTCACCCAGAATCGTGTGCGCTTTGAAGGCGGGTCCCTCTTCGCAGAGCCGATTCGAAAGATATCGGCGCTCCAGTCGAATCCCTAGTGGGTATTCCCGTTGCGCGCGGAGCAACAGGTCGCCCGCATGCATGATCGATTCCGGATGGTCGATGGGAGCGGTTTCGGCATGGACGAGCGCATCTTTCATTTCATCGTAGCGACGTGCGTACATGAAGAAATTTGCCAGGTCGACCCAACCACGGACGGCCGACTTGCTTGCAGCAATTTCCGCGCGATATTCACGCTCGGCCTTGGTAGGATCCTTTTCCTTCTCGGCGATTCGCGCCAGGACCCAGTGCCCCATGGCCGGGCTGAGAGGCATCAGGAGATCAGCCTGCCGGTAGGCCTTGTCCTTTCCACCGCCAATGATTCCAGGGGCCTCTGCGTAAAACTCGCCCAGGTCCACATGGGCTTCGATATTCTTGGGATCAAGTTCGACCGCGCGCTCAAACGCCGCACGCGCCTTCTTCGCGATGCCCGGCGCGGTTAGAAATGAAGTGCGGTCAGCTTTTTCGCCATACGCGCGCCCCAGCCACAAGAAGTAGTTGCTGTTTTGGGGGTCGAGATATGCTGCTCGCTCACATGCAGAAATTGCTCGATCCCACTCCTCCATCATGAAGTAAGCACGGCAAAGTAGATTCTGCGAAACGGCATCGCGGGAAGACTGGCTGATTTGCTGTTGCAGCTTTGGAATGAGTTCGTCGACCTGACCCAAGGCGAGGAGTTGTTCATCCGGCGATGGATTCGCTTCTAGCGATACGACCAGCAAAAGGGCGACCAGAAGCGTAAAAAGAAACCATCGTCCAGCTTTGGATGAACTCCGGGGCATAGATCAGGGAACGACCTTGACTGCGGCGCCATCCGAGAGTGGCTTCATTTCTTCGGCGGGCATCGCCACGGCATCGCCTTCCGAAAGCCCAGAGGTGATCTCGACCCGCGTCAGGTTCTGTAACGAAAATTCGATGGTCTGGCGCTTCAGATGGTTATCGACAATTCGAAAAACGTACGGCTGGTGATCGTCGATATGCAATGCGTCTCGCTGTAGCGTGAGTACGTTCTGATGTTCGGCAACAACGATAGTGACCCCGACGTTGATATTCGGCAGGAGCCGTAAATCCTTGTTGTCGATGAGACAGGTGGTTTCGCCGACGTTGCGATTGCCGTGCAATTTTACAGTCGAAGGGACAGTATTCACGGTGCCGAGCCAAGTGCGTCCCGGGACTGCGTCCCATGTGACCTCGACTCGCGCCCCGACCTGAAGGCGTCCGACATCAGGCTCGTCAACGAAAGCGCGCACAATGACATGTGAGAGATCGGCTTCCTGCAGGAGCAACTCGCCGGTCTGCACGAATGCGCCCAACTTCACGGGAACGGAATAGACGACCCCGTCGAACGGTGCCCGGACACTCGATTTGCTGAGCGCATCTTCCGCACTTGCATAGGCGGCTTGCGCCTCCAGGGCCTGCGCTTCGGTGCTGGCGACTTCTGGAGCGGAGTATCGATCATTCTTCTTCTGCTCGAGCAGATTCAAATCGGCCTGTGCGTTCTGCAAAGTGGTTTCTGCCTGTCGGACCTCCCCGGGCGATGCAGCGCCGTCCTGCTGCAGGCGCTTTAGGGCATCGAGATTGCGCTGCGCTACATCACGTGAGGTGCGGGCTTTGATCAACTGGGAATTGAGGGTGATGATTTCTTCCTGAGTGCCGCTGTTTTTCGTTGCAGCGAGACTAGCTTGTGCGGCCCTGACTTGAGCCTGGGCCTTGGCAGCTTGGGACCGGATGTCATCGTCGTCGAGTTGCAGAAGCAGCTGCCCCTTCTTGACGCGGTCGCCTTCTTTGATGAGCAGGCGTTTCACGGTAGTGGCGATCGGAGCATGAGCTTCGAAGCTCACATTCTGGACAGGTTCGACCTTGCCATTAGTGGAAATGACGCTTCGAATGGGACCGCGCTGCACCATTACGGCGTGAACTTTAATTGGCGTTTGGTGCAGGTAGGAATAGAGGATGAGGATCAGGATAACGATTGCGACAACAACCCAAATCAGGCGGCGTGACGGCGTCGCGTTCGAATTGTTTGTGAGCGCCAACCCGGTTTTCTTTCAGTCTGCGGCAGGTATTTCTGTAAGTAGTAATTTACCATTCCGAAGGCAAGCGGAGCACACATCGGCCTTCAGGCACGGTTGTGAATTAGATGCTGGGGCGGGACCGTCCGGTGCAGTCTCAGTGCCGTTACAATAAAGAGATATGCCGAAATCGCCCCGCTACACGCCTGAACACGCCGCTGCAGGTCTGGATTTCAAATTTCCTGAAATTGAGATTTGGCCAAACCAGTTTCCCGGATACGAGATTGTGGTGGATGATCCGGAGTTTACTTCGGTGTGTCCGAAGACGGGTCTTCCGGATTTTGGCGCGTTGAACATCCGCTACATGCCCGACAAGGATTGTTTGGAGTTGAAGTCACTGAAGGAGTATCTGCAGTGCTACCGGAATTTAGGGATCTTTCAGGAAAACGTGGTTAATCAGGTACTGGAAGACGTGGTGAAGTGGGCGAAACCGGTGTGGGCAGAAGTGCGGGGAGAGTTTCGTCCGCGAGGCGGGATTTCGACGACCATTTTGGCAAAGTGGCCGAGGCCTGCGAAGTCATAACCACCAAGGACACGAAAGATCACGAAGGAATTCCGATCTAGTTTCCCTTCGTGTCCTTTGTGGTTCCTGGTTTTCGTGACGATCTGGAGTTCTAAATTGCTCATGGTATAGTCGCTCGACGCGTGTCTCAGAACAATCTTCAGCCGAAGACTGCGCTGATTGTCCTCACGGCGCTCAATCTGCTCAACTATGCAGACCGCAACGTGCTGTTCGCGGTTCAGCCGCTCGTGCAGGACGAATTCCATGTTTCAAAACAGCAGATTGGATATCTGACCAGCGCGTTTCTTGGCTTCTACATGATTGCCGCCCCATTTGTTGGGCCGCTCGCGGACCGCTATTCGCGCAAGTTGATCATCGTTCTCGGCGCATTTTTCTGGAGCGGTTTGACCCTGCTCACCGCGGTAACCCACAACTACACTGAATTGCTTGTGCGGCACACTCTGGTGGGAGTGGGTGAAGCGACGTTTGTGACCATCGCTCCGACTTTTGTATCCGATCTTTTTGCCGAAGATGTCCGCGGACGAATCCTGGGAGTCTTCTATCTCGCGATTCCTGTCGGATCAGCCGCCGGATATTTGCTGGGCGGTTATCTTGCGCCGCATCACGGTTGGCGCTTTCCTTTCTATATTGCTGCGGCTCCAGGATTTCTACTCGCGATCACGGTGTTATTTCTGAACGAGCCGGAGCGCGGGCAGTTTGACTCGCTGAAGGAAACGCCCGAGCGCGGAACAATTCTTGGTTTGGCGAAGAATCCGGCATTCCTGACAGCGACCTTGGGCATGGCTTTCATGACGTACTCGCTCGGCGGAATCCAGGTGTGGATTCCGCAGTTTCTCTACAGCGAGCGGGGGTATACGCTCGAGAAAGCGAATTTGTTGTTTGGCATCGTGATCGTGATTGACGGAATTCTCGCGGCACTGGCTGGAGGCTGGTTGGGAGATTATCTGCTGCCGAGGATGAAAAGTTCTTATTATTTCGTGTCCGCGGCGAGCATGTTGTTGGGCATTCCCGTAATGATCGTCGCGTTGTTCAATAAAGGTCCGATGATGATCCCGGCCATCGGCGTGGCTGCATTCTTCCTGTTGCTCAACACCGCACCGCTGAATGCCGCCGTGATTAATTCTGTGGGCGCGCACATCCGCGCCACTTCTCTCGCGGTAAACATTTTTATTATTCATCTGCTAGGTGACGTGCCATCACCGACCATGATGGGATGGGTGGCCGACCGGCGTTCGCTTCAGGCTGCGTTCGTCCTGCCGATCATTGCGATGGGGGTTTCGGCCGCCATACTCTTTTATGGGATGAAGTTTGCGCCCGCGGTGGCGACAGAGAAGCCACAAGCCGTTCACCATTAATGGCGCGAAGGCGCAAGAAGAAACCCCGAAATCTTACAATGGCGTATTTTTGGTGGATTACTGGAGTCATTCTCGGCCTCGCCTGGGCCTCCCGCATTGTTGATGCGGCCCTAGGCATGCCGTCGGTTGCGGATGTTTCTCATCCCGAGTGGGATCGAAGTCCTGTCTTAACCTCCGGTAATCCACGCGTTTCGATTATTGTCCCCGCTCGAAACGAAGAGGCTGAGATCGAAAATTGTTTGCAATCACTGCTCGCTCTGGACTACGACAATTACGAAGTGATTGCGGTGAACGACCGCTCGAACGATCGGACTGGCGAGATTATGGAGCGCATCGCATCGAGCTGTCGCCTTGTGAAAACCGAGAAGAGCGGGCCTCCGAAGCTTAAGATAATTCATCACACGGAACTTCCTTTCGGATGGCTTGGTAAGACTCATGCCATGTGGACGGGCGCTAATGCTGCCACGGGAGAGTGGCTGCTGTTCACCGATGCCGACGTGATCTTCAAGCCAGATTCGGTCCGGCGCGCATTGGCCTATGGCGAGGCTGAGCCTGCCGACCACGTTGTTCTGTTCCCGCGCATGATCATGAAGCGGCCCGGCGAGTACATGATGATCGCATTCTTCCAGACCATGTTCATGTTTGGGCATCGTCCGTGGAAGGTAGCTGATCCGAGTACGAATGATCACATGGGCGTGGGGGCTTTCAATCTCGTCCGCCGGAGCGTGTACGAGGCAGTGGGAACCTATCATGCTCTCCGCATGGAAGTTCTCGATGACATGAAACTCGGTAAGGTCGTGAAGAATTCTGGATTCGCCCAGCGCAACGTGTTCGGCGGGGATCTGATTTCGATCCACTGGGGGCATGGGGCGTTTGGGATCGTGAACAATCTGACCAAGAATTTCTTTGCCGTATTGTCGTTTCAGTTGTGGCGGACAGTGCTCTCGGCATTTGGGCTGGTGCTCCTCAATCTCGGACCCTTCCTCGGATTCTGGCTGTCGCACGGCTGGCAGCGCCTGCCCTTTGCCATTGCACTGGCATCGATGTTCATGATCTACATCGGCATGTCCTGGCGATCGTCGGTGCCGCCGTATTACTTCTTCCTGCATCCGGTGAGTACCGTGTTCTTCACGTACACATTACTTCGCTCGATGTGGTTGACGCTGTGGAATGACGGCATCGTATGGCGCGGAACGAAGTACCCGCTAGAGGAGCTGCGCAAGGGGATGGTATGAAGGCGGCGGTGAGGGGATGAGTGAAATCGCGATATTTCAACACTTCGGACCAGAACTGGCGGAACGTCCGAAACTGTAATAAAGTAACGCGCATAAGCGAAGCAATCAGGCAACCGGGGTTTTCGCTACGCGCAGTGGTTCACGATGGCACATTGGGTGGCTGCTTTTCTCCTGCTGAGTATCGTCCAAAGCCACGAAGGCGGCCAGGCCCCCCCAACACCAAACGCCTTTCCCGACAAAGACACAAATCCTCAAAACTACTACGCCAACGCACATCCGTACTCAGAGGAGCCTCTGGAACAGCTTCGCAAACTGGTTCCAGAACTGAAGGGGCTTCAGCCTAGCCTGGATCAGGAAGGGCTACCTATGATCTTGCAGCACGCGGGACAGCGGGTGGACAGTTTCTTTCGCGATACCCCGAATCTGATCGCTGACGAACATGTCAGACAGCAAGAAATACGTAGGATTGGCGCCGATAACATTGGCGCCGACTATAGCACTGGCGCCGACCATAGCATTGCGGTCGACTATCTAGCTCAAGAGATCAGAGACGAATATCTTATTATTCTTCATGGCGATAAAAATGAGGCGAAATTCGATGAATACCGTATGGACAAAAAGGGCAAGCGCCTTGATGAATTGAATACCGCGCGTCCCTTCAAGTCACGATTTTTTGTTACGCACGGCTTTGCGTTGAGCTGCGTTTATTTTTCGACGGCGTTCCAATCGGAATCGACTTTCCGCTACCTTGGCGAACAGCGGATTGGCAGCCAAAACACTTATGTCGTGGCGTTCGCCCAGCGACCTGGGCATGCCACCATGACTGAGACGGTGAGAGGACCGGGACATGCCGTCGTGCAGATGCTCGTGCAGGGAGTCGCATGGGTGGACAAAAGTAATTTCCAAATCATTAAAATACAGACCGACCTTCTCGCTCCCCGCCCCGGGGTTGGACTTGATCGGCAAACGACAGAGGTCACTCTGGGCGAAGTTCGCCTTCGCGACATTGCATCACCGTTGTGGTTACCTAAAGTAGTGAAGGTCAACATCAGATTTTACGGGTTAGATTTTAGGAACGAGCATCAATATGCTAATTATCGACAGTATCGTGTGTCCTCCAAGATGATTTTCCCGCACTAACTTCCAGCACGCCGTCGCCCTAGAATCTGCGTGCGAACGGGCAACAGGCACACTCGCTCTTTTCATCCCACCCCGGACAACTGTGATTGACGTAAACAGATGAGATGAGAAGGTCGGTCTCCGACGGGATGCTGTACGCTCCCAAGTTATCAACGTGCTCGAAGCACAAGCGATAAAGGAGACCGGCAATGAAAAAGGTTGCGTTGTTGGCCCTTGGCGATTACAAAGCGAAGCTGACAGAGGACGTACATAAGAACAATTACGAATCCTCACAAACCTACCAGTTCCAATTTTCCGATGGAAAGACGAGGAAGTTCACAGTCTTCGGTCAGACTGAGTAGGACCTGCCCGGGGCCTTTTGAGCGGAATCGAGATTTTTCATCAACCGTGACGAAAGCCTCAAGGGATAGCGATGAGAAGGCCGCCATTTATGCCCAGTGAATGCTCATGCGCAGGTCCAAACTTGAACTCATAACTTGGCTCAAGGTACCAGCCGAATCTGTGCTTGCGGGATGGCCAAAACATAAAATCAGGCACGACTTCGACAGCGGGTGAGTTCGTCTTCAGGCCGTTCGCGTTTGTGTGAATCCATTCGGGACCAACCCCAATCATGAACTCGGCTTTTTCAGACAACGTCCAAGGCTTCTTGAATAGCAGATCAAGGCCCCACTCGGTTGAGTGATGTCGAAAAAGTGGCGTGACGCCAACTTCAATTTCCAGCCACTTTTCGATGGGTGTCACTTCCACAGCGACGGTGGGACCGAAGGATGATTGGCCCTCCGTAAGACTTCGGCTAGCAGCAGGGCCGACTTCAATGACTGCAATCTCCTTTTCTCCCGACTGTGCGAGGGTCCTAGAACAACAGAGAAGGGACCAAGTGATAAGGATTGCTGGGCAGAGACACGCCTTTCCTAGATTGAGCATGGGGGTCGGTCAGCGAACCACTATCGCATATTATTGCTGAGACCGCTCATCGAGGGATTTTGAGCGTAATTAGGATGTTACGTAATTTGGCCAGATTGCTAGAACTTCTGGACCTGCTGCAAGAGCGAATAGAACATCTGGTCGTGGTCTTTGGTGGAGAAAATGTAGGGTTGGAAAGTCACTTCTAGAGCACTCTCGGAGATGTTACAGCAATTGACGTTTAGCGAAACGTTGTTTCCGCCATCTTCCGAGCATCCGCTTCGACTTTGTCCAGTTCCGCTTTCCACGCGGCCCCTGTCGCTGTCCGAGCCTCGGCTACGAAGAAGACCACAGCAGTCGCACCTTCCCAGTAGGAGCAGTCACTGACGCCCTGCGCTGCTACCTCGGTCATCTTCGCCGGATCAATTCCTTCGGGCACATCGACTCTGTAGCCCAAGCCGATCTTGTCCTTGCCCTCCCGATATACCTCAACCCATCCAATCCGATATCCGATAATCGGTACGGTGCTGACATTCCTCAATGTCGCGGATTGAAGGAAATCTTTGCCGTGAAGAGTTCGTACCAGAATTGCGGGACTGTCAGGCTGATTTAGCCGCAGCATCGCTGTGTTCTGTTGTTGTCCCATCAATGATGAAGTCATCACCAGCAGCGTTGAAAGGCATCCAATCCATATCGTGCGGCTCATTGGCAGCCTCCCTTCGTCCCAGTATACTAACCATTTTCCCTGCTAAGAACTGACGATTCCGAACGCTCGTGCAAACGATAACTGTCGTAAGCAGGCCATTTGACTCAGAACACCTTGTCGCTCTACAAAATCGGTGTACAATCGCTCCGGTTTTCCGAAGTCACTAGCAAGCGAGGTACGCCCATGAATTGGAAAAGACTTGCTCTCGGAATATTCACTGCTCTCGCCATGCTCGTCCTAACGTATGTACTGCCAAGAGGAGGCGCGCTGCGCGACGCGTCTTTAGTTCAGTTTCCCATGACAGTCGGAGTGTGGGCGATCTTCGTACTGCTATTCGTGAAACTGAAATAACACGCCGATTGCTCGT
>Ga0335081_10002091_pt1 | contig 31455 bp, 28 predicted proteins | sample Lox_Sample_35_FD_206713 | JGI IMG/M metagenome (GOLD analysis project Ga0335081, IMG submission 206713) | Soil microbial communities from Loxahatchee National Wildlife Refuge, Florida, United States - Lox_Sample_3.5 | ecosystem: Environmental > Terrestrial > Soil > Wetlands | place: USA...
GGTGGCAATCATCTGGGGCACAGCGTTCGTTGCCCAGGGTATTGCCGGACGATACCATGTGGCCTATTTATTCAATGGGATTAGCTTCATGATCGCGTCACTGATTCTGATTCCTTTCATTCCTCGCCCTCTGAGGATCACTCCTCAGCAATGGTTCTGGATGCTGATTGCCGGCTGCGTGTTGTTCGTCGCAACTGCATTGCAACAAATCGGAATCTTTTACACCAAGGTTGCCAACGCCGGCTTCTTGACCAGCCTGTACGCCGTGTTTACGCCATTCTTTTTGTTCATTGGTTTTCGTGAGAGGCCTCATTTACTCGACATGATCGCAGTGGTGATGGCTGTCGTTGGTGCGTTTCTGCTCTCCAGCGCGGGAAGCTTTCAAGTGCAGCCTGGTGACGCGCTGGAAACCATCGGCTCGGTTTTCTGGGCGCTGCATTTTGTCGTTCTGGGAAAGTTTGCGTCGAGGTTTGAGTCTATCTCTTTTGCTTCGGGTCATTTCTTCATCAGCGGCTTTCTGAATTTCACGGTGGGATTGTTCCTTGAGAACCTGGGTTTGCTGGTTCCCTTGCCTGTCCTTGGAGCCATCGTGTATCGTGCCACCCTTTCCATAGCCATTGGATACACTTTGCAGGTTTGGGGGCAAAAGCACACACCTCCGACCGATGCAGCCCTCCTTCTTGGTCTTGAGGCCGTCTTCGCGGCCATCGCAGCTTGGATTGCGTTGAGCCAGATTCTCCTGCCGATTCAGATCGCCGGTTGCGTGATTATTTTCCTGGCCGTGGCGATTTCCCAATCAAAGGGATGGAGTAAAATTGACCACGAGCATTTGGTGGAAGGCCGATGAAAGTCAAAGTATTATTGAACCCGTATTCCAATCGTTGGAACGCCCGCAAACGCTGGCCGCAGGCGGAAGCTGCGCTGAAATCGGCTGGAGTGGATTTTGATCTATCCGTTTCCGAGCACCCTGATCAGCTCGTGGAGCTTGCGGCGGAATCTGTAAACCAAGGTTTTACCACCATCGTCATCGCTGGCGGTGACGGCTCCATTGATGAAGCGATCAACGGCGTCGGGCGCGATTGGAACGCGCAAGATGGATTTCCGGCCAACATTGGCATACTTCCATTGGGTTCCGCGAATGATCTTGCTTTTGCACTTGATCTTCCGCTGGACCTGCGTGCGGCGGCACAGGTCATTGCGCGCGGGAAGACCAAATCAGTCGATCTTTGCAAATGCAACACACGATTCTTTATCAACAATTCCGGCATTTGCCTTGAGCCTTACGTCTCAACCAGACATGAGCGCATCCACTGGATTAAAGGCATGGCTCGTTATCTAGTGGCCGCGCTGTGGGCGATCCTGGATAAACCCGAATGGAACGGTCAGTTGAAGTGGGATGGCGGTGATTTCGAGGGGCCGATCTCCTTGGTCTCGGTCGGCAATGGTCGGCGCACGGGCGGTTTTTTCATGACGCCTCACGCTGATCCCTTCGATGGCAAGCTGACGCTGGCATTCGGTTACAGGGCCACTCGTCTTGGACTCTTCGCGGCGTTGCCGCGCGCCCTCCGGGCAGAGCAGGGCAGTTATATTGAGATGGAGGGAATGCATGAAATCCATTGTGCGCGGCTGCAAATCCACCTCGATAAACCTTCGCCAGCCCATACAGACGGCGAGTTGTTCGATGAATGGCTGGCAGACTTTGATTATCAGATCTTCCCTGGCGTAGTTCCGGTGCTTGTTCAATAATGGTGGGGCATTGGATTTCCAAAAGAAACCGCGCTTAACCCCGAACGAAATCAGCTTGTTGAGTCTGATGGGTTTCGTTGCACTGATCGTCGTCAGCATTCTAATTGGCGCCAATATTGGACTGAGCCGCTCGGTGAAGGGCGGAGGCGAGTTCTATTCTGCCTGGAATGGCGCACGGATGTTTTTGTTCAGCCATGTAAATCCGTATAATGTCGAGGTGGCTCAGCGGGCACAGCTTCTGGCCTATGGTCATGCAGCAGCAGCTGGACAAAACCCCTATTATTTGACCATCCCCTTTTTTCTGCTTCCGATCTATTTCCCGTTTGCGCTCATTTCTGACATAATGCCGGCTGCGTTTCCGTCCAGATTTGCCGTGGACCCGAGCATCGTGCGCGGTTTGTGGCTGATCTTGAACGAGGGCGCTTTGCTCGCAACAGCGATTTTAATATTGCGTTTGATCGAATGGTCGCCGCGCAGATTCTTCCTGGTCGCGTTCTTTCTACTTTCGATTTTTTCTTTCTATTCCGTTTCCGCGTTGCTGGACGGCACGCCTGTGATTTTTCTTTGCCTCCTTTATCTTGCGATTCTCTACGCGCTGGGCAGTGAGCGGGATGAATTGGCCGGTGCGTTGTTGGTGCTGACGTTTTTCCGCTGGGAGGTTGGTTTACTTTTCCTGGTATTAGTGATGTGGCGCATTTATTCCGAGAAAAGGTTTCGCGTCTTTTACGGTTTTAGCATGTTGATGATCGTCCTTTTAATAGCCTCATTTCTGTTAAATCCCGCCTGGATCATCCCGTTCCTTCAATCTTCGCTCACGGATCTTCGTGTCGCCTACGGATTCACCTCGGGTGCAATTCTCGCGCGCCTCTGGCCTGCATTCGATATGCGTTTCTTCTGGGTCATTCCGATCGGGCTGATCATCCTATTGGGCGTTGAGTGGCATGCCTCGCGCGGCCGCGACTTTCATCAGTTTGTCTGGACTTGTTGCTTAACTCTTGCTGTTACTCCGCTGCTGGGTTTTCGGACGGACTTAAGCAATATGGCCGTGCTCTTTCCGAGCCTGGCATTGATCTTTGCCACAGTGGTCGAGCGCTGGTCACACGGCTACGCTTTGACCGGCTTGCTTTACTTAATTGTTTTGCTGCTGCCGTGGGGATTATTCATTCGAAGCGTATTTTTTCAAAGCCAGTTCTATCAGGATTTGCTTTCCGTCTTCTTTCCTATTTTTGTCGTGGCTGGTTTATACTGGACGCGCTGGTGGTACATTCATCCGGCGCGCACCTGGCTGGATGCCGTTCGTTCATCTCATTCATGAATTGCATTTATGACCTGGCGTAGTTATCTTCTTCTTGCAACGCTTGGCTTAATGGTCTCCTTGTTCTTTGCCCGCTTCGAGCCATTTCCCGGCTATCTTGATTCCGATTATTACTTTGGCGGCGGCATCCAACTCGCACAGGGCCACGGTTTTAACGAGCCGTATGTTTGGAATTATCTCGACAATCCCCAATCCCTGCCACACCCTTCCCATAGCTATTGGATGCCGCTTGCCTCGATCGTCGCTGCCCTGGGCTTGGTCGTATTGCATCAGACGACCTACACGGCGGGTCGTCTCGGCTTTCTGGTTTTTGCCATGCTTGTGCCGGTGGTGACGGCGGCTCTAGCCTATGACTTTTCGAAGCGCCGTGATCTTGCCGTCGTGTCGGGGGTGATTGCGATCTTCTCCATATATTATGCGCCGTTCATACCAGTCACGGATAATTATGGAATCTACATCGTGTTGGGCGGTCTGTATTTCTTGCTCAGCACAGATCGTCGGCCGCGAACTTATTTCGTTCTTGGCTTGATCGCCGGACTCTTGACCTTAGCCCGCAGTGATGGGCTCCTTTGGATTGGTGTGACCGCTTTGCTAATTCTTGGGCGCTTCGTCCGCGACCACAACCCGGGCGAGTCCGTAATGAATCTTGCTCTCGCTCTAGTAGGTTTTCTGCTGATCGTGTCTCCCTGGTTTTGGCGTAACGAACAAGTCTATGGCGCGATTCTTGCTCCCGGCGGACATTATCTTCTATGGCTGAAGAACTACGATGAAACCTTTGTGTATCCCGCCAGCCAATTGACCATGCAATCGTGGCTGGCCCAGGGATGGCAGAATATTGTCGCTGTCCGCTTGGAGGCTTTGAGGATTAATTTGCTCAACGCGTTTGCAGCGCAGGGAGGTATTTTTCTCTTTCCATTCATCCTTGTCGGAATCTGGAAAAATCGCAGGGATGAACGCGTTCAATTTGCCGGTTTGGCGTGGCTGGTACTTTTATTCGTCATGACTTTCCTTTTTCCGTTTGCCGGCCCGCGCGGCGGTTTCTTCCACTCCGGTGCGGCGCTTCAATCCCTGTGGTGGAGCCTTGCGCCGCTGGGCTTGGAGTACGCGGTCGATGTGGTGCGGAGGCGGGGTTGGCTCACGCTGCAGGCATACAATGTCTTCCGGTTCGCCCTGGCCGGAATCGCGGTGGTCATGACGGGTCTTATTTTTTATCTTCGTGTCCTGCAACCGGGTTGGGGGGAGGATGAACAGATTTACCCCAAGGTCGAGGCGGTGCTACGGCAAAACGGCGTTGTGCCGGCGGACGTTGTCATGGTTCGCAATCCGCCCGGCTATTATCTGATGACCGGGCGTGCCGCGATTGTGATTCCATATGGAGATGAAAATTCTTTGCTGGATGCGGCCAGGCGTTTCCACGCGCGCTTCGTGGCGATTGAAGCCGCGGGCGCCTCCGGTCCCATCGAGACGATTTACAACGAGAAGGACGATCCGTCCCTTCGCTTCTTAAGTCAAATCAATGAACCTGGAAATGACACGCGCATCTTTGAAATCCAGCCCTGAACTAAGCCGGCGCGACTTGATCATTCTCGCTCTTGCCGTGGGTGTTGGTGCAGGCGCTTATTTGCTGGCCAGTGCCCTGATTTATGGCATTGGTTTTCCGCTGGATGATTCGTGGATTCACCAGACCTACGCGCGCAATCTCGCGCTGTACGGCCAATGGGCATTTCAACTGGGGCATCCGTCCGCCGGTTCGACCGCGCCGGCCTGGACGTTTATTCTTGCCATCGGTTTTTGGCTTCACCTCTCCCCATATGTTTGGACGTATTTCATTGGCGGGTTGACCCTCTTGGGAGTCGGTTTGGTGATGGAGTTGGCCGCCCGGAAACTGCTCTCGGCTTATCGGCCGAGCATTCCTTGGGTCGGATTATTCTTCGTCGCCGAGTGGCACTTTCTATGGGCTGCCATGTCCGGTATGGAAACATTGCTTGACGCCTTGTTGCTGAGCAGTGTATTGGTTTTGCTGATGACCGGCTCGCCGCGTTACCTGGCCATGGGCTTATTGACCGGTCTGAGCGTCTGGGTCCGACCCGACGGTTTAACTCTGCTCGCTCCCGTTCTCTTGACCATCTTGCTGATGAATTTGTCCATAAGAGACAAGTTCAATTCCATGATTCGTTATTTGATTGGTTTCGGCTCACTCTTCGTTCCATATCTGCTTTTCAATCTCTGGCTTTCCGGAACACCGATGCCCAATACTTTTTATGCCAAACAAACCGAGTATGCATTCTGGCAGACCGAACCTTTCCTCTATCATGTGGGAGTCCTCTTCGTGCAAGTTTTTACAGGGCCAGGCATAATCCTGTTGCCGGGAATTATCGGCTGGGCCGTTCTGGCGATTCGCCGACGGGATTGGGCCAGCCTCGCATCGATGCTTTGGTGCGGCGGATACCTGTACCTATATATTTCTCGCCTTCCGGCCTATCAACATGGACGCTACCTCATGCCTGCCATGCCGATTTTGTTTCTGTTTGGAATGCTGGCTTTCTTGGAGTTTGCAAAATCTCATTTATTGAATCGCTATCATTGGACGGTTCAACAAATCTGGCAGGTCAGCCTGGTTTTGGTGACGCTTGGTTTTGTGGCACTGGGCGCACGCGCTTACGGAGAGGATGTGGGCCTGATAGAATCGGAAATGGTTGTGACCGCCCAATGGGTGGCCCGAAATATTCCGCCCCACGCAATCATCGCCGCACACGATATTGGCGCCCTGGGTTATTTCGACAACCATCGGCTGATTGATTTGGCAGGCCTGGTTTCGCCGGAGGTGATTCCCTTCATGCGCGACCAGCCGCGTCTGGCTGCGTATCTTAATCAGCGCGGCGCAAACTATTTGATCGCCTTCCCGGATTTTTATCCGGACCTGACGCGGAACGCCCCGGTTGTCTTTAGTAGTGGAGGCAGGTTTGCCATTGAGGCGGGTCAGCAAAACATGGCAGTTTATCGCTGGGTATTGCCTTAATCGGTTAACCTCAGGTCGTAATTTCATGCTATACTGAATTAAGTCTGCCTGTGAGCTAGGGATGAAGAAGATTACATTGATTATTGTGGATGATCATCCACTGTTTCGCCAAGGCGTTGTGGACGCACTCGCTTTGGAATCAGACATGAAGGTCCTTGGACAAACATCCAACGGCTCCGATGCGTTGGAGCTGATACGGTCGCTTAAACCGGCGGTCGCGGTACTGGATGTAAACCTGCCGGGAATAAATGGCCAGCAAATCACCCACCAGGTGACGCAGGAAAAATTACCCACCCGAGTTCTTCTTGTAACCGGATACGACGATGTTGAGCAGGCCCTGCATGCAGCCCTGGCCGGCGCGGCGGCCTTCTGTTCGAAGAACATTGAACCGCAAAATCTGGTACAGATCATTCGTGAGGTGGCTGGCGGCAAATTTATTTTCAGTTCACAGGTTTTGAGTGCGCACGAACTGGATGTCTGGATGAACGAACATATGGAAGGTGCGCGTCGCTCGTACAGCGAACCCGGCAGCCCTTTTCATCCGCTTTCCGAGCGCGAAATGGAGGTGCTCCAGTGTGTTGTGAAGGGGATGAGCAACAAGGAGATTGCCGGCTTACTGGGGATCAGCCACCAAACGGTTAAGAATCACGTGACCTCCATCCTGCGGAAGTTCAGTGTGGAGGATCGAACGCAGGCTGTCGTGTATGCCTTGAAACATGGCTGGGTGCAGCTGAAAAATGCAGAACACAAATCCTAACAGAAGATATAATTGAGTTAGAGGATGTTGAAAATGGCAGACGAGAATTTTAATGCCGAAGCTGAATTGGAGGAGACCCAGCGCGCTTTGCGCGAGATCACTTTGATGATTGAGCAAAGCCAGGGTGAATTATCCAAGCTCACCCAGCGCAATGCGGCTATTACGGCACATCTGCAGCAGGTCCAGAATCAAATTGGGCAGATTGCACCGCAGGAGATCCGGATGGCATATGATTCTGCCTTGGACGCGCAACAGCGCTTATTTGTGATGCGCGGGCAACTGGAAAAATTACAAAGTGACAAGAATCACCTGGAGAAGTATAAGGTCGCGCTTGGCCAAATCAGCCCTGAGGCTGTTAGCGAAGGCGGTGCCGCCTCCGACGGCGCCAAGACGCCCTCCAGTGGAATAGAGATGATTGTCAATGCGCAGGAAGCGGAGCGTCAACGGCTTTCGCGTCAGATGCACGACGGCCCGGCCCAGGCGATGTCGAATTTTATCTTGCAGACCGAGATTGCCATGCGGCTCCTGGATGTCGATGCAAATCAGGCCAAGGAAGAGCTCTCGAACTTAAAGTCGGCGGCCATGAACACTTTTCAGAAAGTCCGCAACTTTATCTTTGAGCTGCGCCCAATGATGCTTGATGATTTGGGGATGGTCCCCACCGTCCGAAAGTATGTGGAAGCTTTTAAGGAGCAAACTGGCTTGGATGTCAACTTGACGGTCACGGGCAGTGAACACCGCCTTGAGCCGTATTTGGAAGTCATGATATTTCGCGCGGTCCAGGAGCTATTGGGGAATGCCGCGCGCCACAGTCAGGCCACTACGGTCAAGATTCTGCTGGATATGGGAAGTGAAATGATACGGGTCAGTGTGGACGACAACGGAAAGGGCTTTGACGCCGAATCCGTTCTTGGCGGGAAGAGTCTGGGCCTGAAACTGATTCGGGAGCGGGCTGAGATGCTTGGAGGCGGGTTTGATATTGACAGCACGCCGGGAAAAGGGGCCAGAATTTCTTTTTCCATTCCCGTTAATGCCTGATTGTTTGCCCGAATTACAAAAACCTAAGGCTAACATAATTGTTAGGGGCGTACCTTGATTATTATTGGGATTCCGCTATAATATAGATACCTTGGATGGCCTCCAGGAAAATCACAAAGAAAGGAGAATAAGTTGCTATGTTATTCGCCCCGAAGGAAAAAGGCCAGGGGTTGGTTGAGTATGCGTTAATTCTTGTTTTGGTTGCCATTGTTGTTATCGCGGTCTTGATGGTCTTGGGCCCGATCATTGGCAACGTGTTCAGCTCAATCAACAGTAGCCTCTCTGGCGTGTAAGATTGAATATTGCTCCCGGCGAGCGGGTGGGACTCTGTCAAACGGACAGAGTCCCACTTTTTTACCACCATGCTTTTGTTATTTTCCTGTATAATGAAAGTGATATAAATTGATTATCCTTTTGCTTGAGAGGAGAACTATATGCGCCGCGGGCGAATTCTCATCTTTGTGATATTGATCGTGATTATCGGCTTGGTCGTGGCAGTGGTTGCATTGCGCAGTTTCATACTTCAGCCTTCACAACCAGCCGCGCCGTTAAATGTGGAAGTCTATGTGGCGGGACAAAATATTCCGCAAGGCGGCAAGATCACGGAAGATGTTTTGGCCACTAAGACCTTGCCTCAGAACTTGGTAACTGCCGACATGTATACGACCGATCAAAAATCTGATCTCCTCAACAACAAAATCGCCAGTATCCCGCTTTCGCAGGGAACGTTCATCACGAAGGGAGCCATTACCGATGCTTCTCAGGCAGTCGCGATACCCGGTCCCACTTGGGCGTCGGTCATTCCGCCAGGAATGGTGGCGGCCTCCATACCCACCACGCGTTTCTCGTTGTCGGCCTACAGCGTTGCCGATGGTGCGCATGTCAATGTAAATGCTTGTTTCCAGTTCGTGGATGTTGATTCGGGTTTTCAATCCGTCTTGCCGAATCACACTGCTGTGATCACCGGCACGGGGGCTGCACAGGGCGCCCTGCCCGTACTCTCGTTGGGAATCAATTCTTCTGGTGACGCCAGTTCGGAGGGCCGGGTTGAGCTTGAACCATCACTGCAACAGCCGTACTACGTCGTGCCCTCTGAACCCCAGCGCGGCCGCACCGTATGTCAGACCATCCTGCAGGATGTGGTGGTGATGAAGGTCGGAAACTTCCCGTTGGTAGCCTCAAGCCAGACGTCGACACAGCCGCAACAAACACAGCAACAATCCGCGGCAACCGGCACGCCCGACATTATTACGCTGATCGTTTCACCCCAAGACGCCGACATGTTGGATTATATGGTTTATACTAGCGCGCAGATCACCCTGGCCCTGAGAAATCCTAATGACCAGTCTCGTCAGGCCACGAATGCGATTACATTGCAGTTTGCTCTTAGCCAGTATAATATTCCAGTTCCGGCGAAGTTGCCGTATGGAACTCAGCCTCGAGTTGACGCTCTGGTGCCGCCGACCTTGGCCAACGATGCTGCCCCGACTCCGGCTAAATGATATATTAATTTTAAGTTGAATTTAGAGGAAATACATGGCTGATAAGATCCGAGTTCTGATTGTTGATGACGTCGCGGATACTCGCGAGAACGTGCGCAAACTGCTTCAATTCGAGTCGGATGTTGACGTTGTGGGGGCAGCTCGTTCTGGAAAAGAGGGGATTCAGCTTTCTCAGGAACTGGATCCGGATGTCGTATTGATGGATATCAATATGCCGGATATCGATGGCATTTCGGCTACGGAATCCATCCGCCAAAAATCGCCTCAGACGCAAGTCATCATCTTATCAGTCCAGAATGACCAGAACTACATGCGGCGCGCCATGTTGGCGGGCGCGCGAGATTTCTTGGCAAAGCCTCCCGTGGGGGACGAGTTAATCTCGGCCATTCGTCGAGCTGGTGAGATGGCGCGCAGTGAGCGCAGCAAGAGCGTTCAGGCACGTGCGATCTCTGCCCTGCCCGGCGCAAACCCGATGGCGATGACGGGGCTGGTGGGTCTTTCGCAGGGAAAAATCGTTTGCATCTATAGCCCCAAGGGCGGAACCGGCTGCACTACCATTGCTGTCAATCTGGCCCTGGCCCTGCATAATGAGGATACCCATGTTGTTTTGGTGGACGCGAACCTTCAATACGGTGACGTAGCCGTCTTTGTCAATGAACAAGGAAAGAACACTATTCTCGATATCGCTCCGCGTGTTGATGACTTGGACCCCGATATCGTTCAGAGTATCATGATTAAGCATGAAGCGTCCGGCATTCATATTCTGGCTGCCCCTCAACGCCCTGAAATGGCCGAGAAAGTTTCGGCGGATCAATTTACCAAGGTCTTGAACTACTTAAAACAATTGTATGCGTATGTCGTCGTGGATACGGCATCGCTCCTCAATGACATCACCCTGGCCACCATTGATGCCAGCGATGCCATTGTGCTGGTCACCACGCAGGACATTCCTTCCGTCAAGAACGCCCGATTGTTCCTGGATTTATCTCAAACGATGGGCGTGGCGCGCGATCGCATTGTCTTTACCATGAATCGTTTCGATAAGCGCATTGCGATTACCCCCGAGCGGATCGGCGAGAATCTCAAGCAGGAGGTCAAGGTGGTCATTCCGCTTGATGAGCGCGTCGTGATTCCGGCGGTTAATCGCGGTGTTCCCTTTATGTTGGATAATAAATCTCAGCCAGTGGCGAAAGGCGTATTTAGTCTTGCCGAAGCCGTGCGCGCTCAATTAGCTACCCTTGAATCGGAAGAAGCCCCGGCTGCTAAGCGTTAAGGAGAAGATGTATGTCGTTGCTTAAACGTATTGAACAAGGCGGTCAACAGGGTCAAGGCCCCACGCCCGCCCAGCCCGCTGGCGCTGGGTCGCAGGGCGGCGGTGATAATTCGCGCCTTGCGTCACTTCAGGCTCGACGGGTTAGCGCACCGATTACCTCTCCGCAAGCCGGCTCTTATTTTGACCTGAAGACGCGGGTGCAAAACAAGTTACTCGCCGAACTCGATCCTTCCATGGACGTTACGAAGACTGACGAGGTTCGCAAAACAATTCAGGATTTATTTGAGCAGATTCTAACTGAGGAAAACATCGTCTTGTCGCGTCCTGAACGGGCGCGCTTGTTCGAACAGATCGCGGCTGAAATTCTCGGCCTGGGTCCTCTTCAACCTCTTCTGGAGGATGACACCATTACCGAGATCATGGTGAACGGCGCGAAGAATATTTACGTTGAACGCAAAGGCAAGGTTCATCGTGTGCCGGTGACATTTGAGAACAACGAACACGTCCTCCGAATCATCGATCGCATTGTTGCTCCCTTGGGCCGCCGCATTGACGAATCCAGCCCTTATGTGGATGCTCGTTTGCCGGATGGCTCCCGCGTGAATGCCGTGATTTCTCCAATCTCACTGGTCGGGCCAGTTCTTACCATCCGTAAATTCTCCAGGAATCCTATTACGGTCGATCAGTTGATCCAATTTGGATCTGTGACCCAAGAAGCGATCCAGTTTTTGAAAGCCTGTGTGGAGGCCCGACTAAACATTATTATTTCGGGCGGTACCGGCTCAGGCAAGACCACCCTTTTGAATGTGTTGTCCGGTTTTATCCCGGCTGACGAACGCATCATAACCATCGAGAACTCGGCTGAGTTGCAGCTGCGCCAGGAGCATGTGGTCACGCTTGAATCCCGCCCGCCCAATATCGAAGGGCGCGGCGAAGTCACCATCCGTGATCTGGTGATTAACTCCCTTCGGATGCGCCCCGAGCGGATCATTGTAGGTGAGTGCCGAGGCGGGGAGGCCCTGGATATGTTGCAGGCGATGAACACGGGTCATGATGGCTCGATGACCACCGCCCATGCCAATAGCCCGAGAGACGCTCTGGCACGTCTTGAAACCATGTGTCTGATGGCCGGCATGGACTTGCCTGCCAGGGCCATCCGTGAACAAGTTGCAGCGGCCGTCGAGTTGATTTGTCAAGTATCACGTATGCGGGATGGAACTCGCAAAATCGTCAGCATTTCTGAGATTAGTGGCATGGAGAGCGATGTCATCACGATGACGGACATCTTTATATTTGAACAAACGGCCATTGAGAATGGACAGGTGGTCGGTCGTTTGCGGCCCACTGGGCTGCGTCCGAAGTTCATGGAGAAGATTGACGCCTCCGGCATTCACCTGCCTCCTTCCATCTTTGGTATTGGTGAAAGGCGCCGTTTGTAGATATCCTATTCGCTAAGGTAGTGAGCTAGATATGGCATTGGTCATTGTTATCGGCGGAGTCATTTTGATCGTCCTATTGATCATTGGGGCGGTCGTGTCCGCGTCCAGCGAACGGGCGCTGGTTGAACAACGCCTTGGCCAGTATCTTGATAGCGGTAAGGCCTCTGCTGATCGTCAAGCTCAGGGCTCGGTTTTGACGGAATGGGTCTCCCAGCGCGTTGAACGAACTTCGTTCGGAGAGCGCATCAGCCGGAGCTTGGCGCGTGCGGATTTGAAATTCAAGGCAGGTGAGTATGTGGCCTTGATCGTCATTGCAGTCATAGCAGTTGGCGGCATCGCTTGGCTGATCGGCGGCCGCAACCCCTTCTCCTTTTTGATCGGGGCGGTCGTCGGTTATTTTATCCCCGGTTTCTATGTTCGCCGACAACAGCGCAGGCGCCTGACAAGGTTTAATGAGCAGTTGTCCGATATGCTCAACCTGATGGTGAATGGTCTGCGAGCGGGCTATTCAACGATGCAGGCGATGGAGGCAGTTAGCAAAGAATTGCCCACTCCGATCTCGGATGAATTTCGCCGTGTAGTCCAAGAGATGCAAATTGGCATCTCCATGGAGACGGCGCTCGAGAATCTGTTGCGCCGTATTCCCAGTGAAGATTTGGATTTTGTGATTACGGCGATCAACGTCCAGCGTGAGGTCGGTGGAAATCTATCGGAAATCTTGGACACGATTTCGTTTACCATCCGGGAACGCGTCAAAATCAAGGGCGAGATACGGGTCATGACTGCGCAGGTTCGTACCTCCGGTGTTATTCTGTCGTTGGTCCCTGTATTCCTGACGTTGTTGCTTTGGTTTATTGATCCGAAGTACATAATGTCCTTTCTAGATGACGGCCCGATTTGTGCTGCCGCGATTGCTGCGGTCGTTCTTATATTGATCGGGCTGGGATACTTTATCATGATGCGTATTGCGGACATCGAGGTGTGATCATGAATGCTTTGATTTGGGTGATAATCATCCTTGTCGTAGTGGGCGCCGCGGTCGCGCTGATTGTCGTGGGCATTAACGCCAGGCGCGGCAGCGAGGATGAAGATCCCTTGATGGCTCGACTGGCTGAGGCCACAGAGCGCGGTGAGGTGGTGAAATCTCTGGAAGAGATCGAGATGCAGCAGCCGTTTAGCGAGCGCGTTATTTTGCCCCTGATCCGTCGTGTTGGCGAATTCTCAAGCCGGTTCACTCCGCAAAAAGCGCTGGAGGACACCTCCAAGAAGATTGAATTGGCCGGCAATCCTTATCACATTGATGCGCCAACCCTGCTCGCCTCACGCTTCGTGTTCGCAGTGTTTTTTGGCGGCATCCTGCTTGTTATCGCCCTGATCTCTCCCAGCAAATGGCCCCTGATTCGAACGTTTGTGGTGGTGGTGCTCTTTACCGCTCTGGGATTTTTCTTTCCGCAGTTGATACTTCAAAGCCGCATTAACGCGCGCCAAAAGGATATTCGTAAAGCGATGCCAGACGCGCTGGACCTGCTGACTATTTGCGTCGAAGCCGGACTGGGTTTTGATGCCGCTTTGTCCAAAGTTGGCGAGAAATGGGAAACATATCTCTCCGTTGCTTTGTTGCGGACGATTCGCGAGATCCAGTTGGGCAAGCCGCGGCGTGATGCCCTGAAGGATATGGCGGATCGGATTGGCATCCCTGAAATGACAAGTTTTGTGGCCGCCGTGATTCAAAGTGAGATGTTGGGCGTCAGCTTGGCGAAGGTCCTGAGAATCCAATCCGATCAGATGCGCGTGAAACGGCGTCAGCACGCCGAAGAGGAAGCGCACAGCGCACCGATCAAAATGATCATCCCGATGGCGTTCCTCACGTTTCCATCTATCTTTATTATTCTCCTGGCACCCGCGGGTATGCAGATTCAACATTCTCTCGCGGGTGTGATTCGATAAACAGCTGAAGCGCAGGGGATGGTTTTGTGCCGGATTTTCCAATGAGCTATTGGCGGTATCGATTCGGCGGCAATGCTTCGGTCTTGAATTTTCCTCTATTTTCGGGCGGAGGTGGCCGGCCCGCTCCTGTCGATGCACAAGCGGCAGCATACTGTCCAGCATCTTGCGGAACCCATCTGCGAAATTTGCGGAATCTCGATCAAGGCCCCGGATTTTTGCACGGACGGTCAGGGGGCGCGGTCCCGATATCGCATTCTGCTCTTCTCGTCAGGGTTTGATTCCGCGGTCCGGAGGGCGTCGCACAAACCTCACTATCGGTGCGATCCGGACTTTGGTGATGTACTGATCACCCCGTGATCAGGATTTGCCCTTGGTCTGAAGTGGTCCGTCGAAATGGTCGTTCTTGTCCGATCTGTGAAGGTCCGCCCGGAGGCGAGGAGAGATTCAAATAAGTTTAATGGCGCGCCTGCCTTGCCAAGCCGATTGATTCTTGCTCCTGACCCATCGCGCCGTGTCTGCGCGAACAAAACACACTTTGGATCAGAGAGGCAGGGCGACGCGCGAGGGTCAAGGGATATCCGCGACAAAGGAGAAGCATGTGCATCGTCGGTTCATGCTGTTGATGGATGATGTCGCCCCAACGGGATCTACCCTTATTCCTGTGCGCAGACTCTTTATGCAATGTCGCCGCGGGAGGTTCTTGCGTTGAGGGAGGCCCGCGCCCTGCTTCGTCTTGGCTTGGGCGACGTCTGAGCTGTTCGTAAAGTCCTTTTCCATGCTCAAAGGAGGCTGAAATGGCAATTCAAGTAGGCGTTCAAACGAGAAATATCCGGATGACGGATCGCATCAAAGATCATGTCGAGAAGAAGGCCGGAAAACTGGATCATTACCTGCCAGCCATTGAAGAGGCATACGTGGAGTTAACCTATCACAAGTCTGCCCGGAATGCAGAAGATCGCAACGTGGCTCAGATTACGGTGCGCGGTAAAGGCGTGCTGCTTCGCACGGAGGAACGCGCTGACGAAGCGTTGGTAGCGTTTGATTCTGCCATTGATAAATTGCAGCGCCAGATTGATCGTTATAAAGGAAAACACTATCACGGTCGGGGCGACGGACATTCGGTCGGCGACGTGGACGCGGGTGCTGCACAAGTGGACGAAACCGGCGAACTGCCTCCGCTGATTGCGCGGCGCAAACAGTTCCGCATTTTGCCGATGAATGAATTGGAAGCGGTTGAGCAGATGAAACTGCTTGGCCATGACAATTTCTTTATTTTTTACAACGCCGAGACCAGCAAGATTAATGTGTTGTATCGCCGCCGTGATGGCTCCTATGGTCTGATCGAGCCGGAGGTTGGCTGAAGGAAAATAGAGCGAGGATATGTGAAATATAGTCCGGCCATTCGGTCGGACTATATTTTTTGAGTGAGCAGGTCGCGAACGTTATTCGATTTTCGGCTCCAGTTTTTCTTGATGGTCCAGGCCGATGAGCGCGGCCAAAAGTATGAACCACGCGATGATCTGCGCCGCGCGAAAGCCGCCGAGAATCAAGGTGCTATCGCCGCGAAAGCCCTCGATCACCAGCCGGCTCGCCGACGTCAGCGCGGCAAATAGCAAGAATTGGAATCCGGGTTTGGACGTCGCTCTTTGAAACAATATCAACGCCAGGGTCAAGATGGAGGCAGTGAGTTCATAGACTTGGGTTGGATGCCGGAATGCACCCCATTCATAAATTGCCCATGGTACGTTGGTCTCTTTTCCAAAAGCCGAGCCCGAGGCCAGATGCGAGAGTGCGATTCCAATCGCCAGGGTGGCGAGGAGCGGCGTCACTGCGTCGAGGGAGGGCCAAAGGGGCAGATTCCATCGCCGTCCAAAGGCAAACGCGATGATGACTGCTACGGCCAATCCACCCCATGGGTCGAAGAGCGCGGTGTTCAAGGAAAATAGGCTTGCGGGACTTGGTATAAAAGTGGCAAGGTTCTCAACTGCATAAAGCAGGCGTCCGCCCACAATAAAGGTGACCAGGCTTACCAGCAAGAGATTGCTGAGAGTATTGAGATTCATGGAGCGGCGCGGCGTGCGTCGCTCGGACAGCATCAAACCAATCCAGGCGGCCAGAACAATCAAGATCAGGTCGCGCGGCGGTGCGAAAAGCTCTTGGAACAAAGATAACAAATTCATTTGAGGATTTCTTCAACCTTCGCTTGGAGCAGCCCCTCAGACATAGGTCCGCCGACGACCACTTCTTTGATGATGCCATCGCGTCCAATGAAGAAGGATGTTGGCAGGGAGCGTATTTCGTAGAGGTCGGATGCTTCGCCGTTCACATCGAGCAGAATGGGGAACGTAAGGTCATATTGCTTTACGAAGGGTGCGATTGCAGCTGGATCATCCTGAATTGTCGAGTTCACGCCAAGTACGACCAAACCCTGATTCTGAAATTCCTGATAAACCTTTTCGATGGTGGGCATCTCGGCCCGACATGGCGGACACCAAGTTGCCCAGAGATTGACCAGCACGGCTTTTCCGCGATAATCTGTCAATGCAATGGATTGGCCCTGCGATGTTTCGAGCTTGAACTCGGGCGCCAAGAATCCCCTTTGTGGGGCCGGGATTTGCCCAGCGGTTGCTGAATTGGTTTTGTCTGCGCTGAGGAGGATCCAAGCCAGGCCCGCCAACAAAATAACTACGTAAAGAGAACGGCGAAGTGTCGGTTGCATAAGTTTATTTTTTGTACTACACTATTATTGTTTGGGTTCGCAGGCCATATCTTACTATGCTTTTCACAGATTCGGTGTATATTGGCGTTGATTTGCTTTCAGGGCGCAGGGTTCTAACTTACGCCGCGCTGGATCGCGAACTGAATCTGATCGCCTTGGCGGAGGCGGGACTGGAAGAGACGCTGGCGTTCCTCGGCGGACAAGCCTCGGTGGTGGTGTGCGTAAATGCGCCCTCCCATGTCAATCACGGTGTTGTAAAGAAGAACCTGCAAACGGAAAGCCTGACTCCGCATTCGATGCACCAGGCCGAGATGCGCGTTGCTGAGTATGAGTTGCGCCGGCGCGGAATTGTCATCCGGGGGACGGATGCCAAGGAATCGCTGTGTTCGGCTGCGCTCCGCGCAGGATTCGCCTTTTACAAAAAATTATCCAAGCTTGGGTTCGAGGCCTATCCTGGTGATGACATGCCGCATCAATGGCTGGAGACCAATGCGCATGCCTGTTTCTGTGCTCTACTTGGGCTTCATCCGCTTTCCAGATTGACGTTGGAAGGACGACTCCAGCGCGAATTGTTGCTGTACGAACTCGGATTGCGAATCCGCGACCCAATGATTTTCTTTGAAGAAATCACCCGCCATAAATTAATGAACGGTCTTTTACCTTTCGAGCTTGTGTATACGCCTGCGCAGTTGGACGCCATGGTTGCCGGTTACACAGCCTGGCAGGTGATGCACAAACCTGCCGAGGTAATTCGGCTTGGACATCGGCTGGAGGGTTTTGTGACGTTGCCGATCAGTGCGTTGAAAGAAAAATACTACTAGAAAAATACTACTAATTGAGGACAACTATGCCCACTGATGATTTGCAAATTCGAGCAATAAATACGATCCGTTTCCTCTCCGCCGATGCAGTGCAGAGAGCCAATTCGGGCCATCCCGGATTGCCCATGGGCGCTGCTGCCATGGCCTTCGCTTTGTGGACGCGTCACCTGCACCACAATCCGCACCATCCAAAATGGCCCGGCCGCGACCGGTTCATTTTGTCCGGCGGACACGGTTCCATGCTTTTGTATTCCTTGTTGCATCTGACGGGGTATGACCTGTCGTTGGACGAGATCAAGAACTTTCGTCAATGGGGGAGCAAAACGCCAGGTCATCCTGAATATGGATTGACCGCAGGGGTGGAGACCACCACCGGCCCGCTGGGTCAAGGCTTTGCGACCGGTGTCGGCATGGCGATCGCGCAGGCACATCTTGCCGCGACGTACTCTCCGGATTTGTTTAATCATTATATCTATGCCATCGTGACCGACGGGGATTTGATGGAGGGCATTGCGTCGGAGGCCGCCTCGCTGGCGGGGCATTTGCAATTGGGGCGATTAGTTTATCTTTACGATGACAATCACGTGTCGATTGATGGATCGACCAACCTGGCCTTCACGGAGGACCGCGCTGCCCGCTTTGAGGCATACGGATGGCATGTTCAGAAAGTGGATGATGGCAACGACGTTGAGGCGATTGACAGTGCGATTCGGGCCGCCAAGACTGATTCTCGCCCATCACTGATCTGCGTTCGCACTACCATTGGATTTGGCGCTCCGAATCGCCAGGGAACAGCCAAAGCGCATGGCGAGCCGCTTGGCGACGAAGAACTGAATGCCGCCAAGAAAAATCTCGGCTGGCCTCTGGAGCCCCGTTTCCTGATCCCCAGTGATGTGCAGGAATTTTTCTGTGAAGCCGTGGGGCGGGGACAAAAACTTGAAGACGAGTGGAACAGGAAATTTGACGACTATAAACGGTCCAACCCCGAGAAAGGCGCGGAGTTGGAAAGGCAATTCGCGGGCAAATTGCCCAAGGGTTGGGAGTCCGCCTTGCCAGCTTTTGCGGCTGACCCCAAAGGCATGTCGACGCGCGCCGCATCCGGCAAAGTGATCAATGCGCTGGCGGCAAAGCTTCCGGAACTCATTGGCGGCTCGGCGGATTTGGCGCCATCGAACAACACAAAAATTGACGGCAGCCCTGATTTTCAAAAGGAGAGTTATCAAGGCCGCAATTTCCATTTCGGCGTGCGCGAGCATTCCATGGGCGCGGTGTTGAATGGCATGAATCTCTACGGTGGGGTGGTCGCGTACGGCGGCACCTTCCTGATCTTCTCCGATTACATGAAGCCCGCCATTCGTATTGCAGCGCTTTCACACATTCCCACCATCTTTGTTTTTACGCACGACAGCGTCGGCCTCGGTGAAGACGGACCCACACACCAGCCCATTGAGCATTTGGCAGCGTTGAGGGCTATCCCCAATGTCACCTTGATTCGTCCTGCAGACGCAAACGAAACGGTACAAGCCTGGAGGGTGGCCATCGAAAACCGCCACGGACCCGTTGCTCTTGCGTTGACGCGCCAAAACGTGCCGATCTTTGAATCTTCAAATCCTTCTGCTGTTGAGAAAGGGGCGTATGTTTTGAAGGACTTTGGCAGGAAGCGACCTGAATTGATCATGATGGCCTCCGGGTCAGAAGTTGGATTGGTTGTGGAGGCCGCCAAAAAACTTGAGGAGCAGGGACGGAGTGTGCGCGTCGTTTCCTTCCCATCCTGGGAATTGTTCGAGAAACAGGATTCGGCTTATCGCGAGTTGGTACTGCCCAAAAAGATTCAGGCACGGATCGCGGTCGAAGCCGGAGCCAGCCTCGGTTGGGAACGATACGTCGGTTCTCTCGGAAGGATCGTCGCGATCGATCGCTTCGGGGCCTCGGCGCCCTATAAGGTCATTTTCGAAAAACTTGGGTTTACGGTGGATAATATCATGGCTCAGGCCAAGCCTTTGCTGCCGAAGAAAAAAGTCGCCAGCAAAGTCAAAGCCAAGAAATTGGTCAGGAAGAAGAAATGAAAGTCGCTATCGGGTTTGACCATGCGGGCTTTCCGCTGAAACAAACCGTTCTCGAAACGGTGAAGGAGACGGGCCACGAACCGATGGATATGGGTACGAACAGCGCCGAGCCTGTGGATTTTCCTGACTTCGCCGAAAAAGTCGGCCGCGCGATCCAAAGCGGCAGGGCCGAACGCGGAATTCTGGTTTGCGGTTCAGGCATCGGCGCATGCATCGCTGCTAACAAGATGAGGGGGGTGTATGCCTCCATTTGCCACGACACCTATTCCGCCGCGCAGGGCGTAAAGCATGACGATATGAACCTCTTGTGCCTCGGCGGGCGCGTGATCGGTCCGGAACTTGCCAGGGCCCTCGTCGTGGCCTTTCTTGGGGCGCGTTATCTCGGTAACGATCCAGATGGCGAGCGGCTGGCGAGGCGAGTCAACAAGATACACAAGATGGAGAATGGCGAGTCTGTTTTATAGAGGTGTAAATGTCAACTCCTATTGAAAAATTAACGTCTGTGGGCCAATCTCTTTGGCTTGATAATATCCAGCGCCGCCAGTTAGAAAACGGCGAGCTCAAGGCCATGATCGAGCGCGGCGACATCCGCGGTATGACTTCGAATCCGACGATCTTTAATAATGCGATTTCAAAGTCGAAGGATTACGATTCCGCCCTCGTGCCGCTGGCGTGGGCCGGCTGGAACGCCGAGAAAATCTTTTGGGAGCTCGTGGTCGAAGATATTAAAGAGGCTTGCGATTTATTTTCTCCGCTTTATGAAGAAAGCGATGGAAATGACGGCTTCGTGAGTATTGAAGTCAGTCCGTTCCTTGCCAATGATACCGGAGCAACGTTGGCACAGGCCCAGCAACTCTGGGCGCGGGTTGCCAGGCCGAACCTGATGGTTAAGATCCCTGCGACCAAGGCCGGCATTCCCGCCATTCGACAGGCCATTGGCCTCGGCGTGAATATCAATATCACGCTGATCTTCTCGCTGAAGCGATATGCCGATGTGATGGAGGCGTATGTCGGCGGCTTGGAGGATCATCTGGCCGCAGGGCATTCCGTTGATCACATTGCGTCCGTCGCCTCGTTTTTCGTCTCGCGGGTGGATTCAAAGATCGACCCAAAACTGCCGGAGGGCTCGCCCTTGCGCGGTCGGGCTGCAAATGCGAACGCCAAACTTGCCTATGCAGAATTTCAAAAAGTCTTTGCAGGCGACCGTTGGGAAAAACTCAAGGGACATGGCGCGCGCCTGCAGCGCCCGTTGTGGGCATCGACCAGCACAAAAAACCCGGCGTACCCTGACACGCTCTATGTGGACAACCTCGTCGGCCCACATACAGTAAACACCGTTCCGCCGACAACACTCGAGGCCGTGAGGGATCACGGCAGGACCGAAATCACCATCACCAAGGATCTTGACCAAGCTCATGACGTTATTGCCCAGCTTGAGGCCGCGGGCATTTCGATGGATCAAGCGACGCAGGAACTGGAGCAAGAAGGCGTGAAGGCCTTTGCGGATTCAATTACGGCCCTGCTGCATACGATTGATGAAAGGCGGCAGAATGCCGTCTCCGCCCTTGGCCCTTTGGCGGACTCGGTATCAGACCGCCTGACTCGGTTCGAGGCGGATTCTGTCCCCGCCCGGTTGTGGGCCCATGATCCCAGCCTGTGGACAAAGGATCCGGCAGCTCAGACGGAGGTCAAAATCCGCATGGGTTGGATGGATTCGCCCGACAAGGCGCGTCTGCGGTTGAAGGAATATCAAGCTTTTGCGGACGAAATGCGCGGGGAGGGAATTGGTCGGATTTTGGTCTTGGGCATGGGTGGTTCGTCCCTGACGGCCGAGGTCCTAGCTTCGTTACTGGCCGATGCGAAGATTGATGCGCCTTCCTGCCTGGCGATTCTAGATTCGACCGATCCTGCGCAGGTTGCCAAAGCGGCAGAGGATTATCCACCGGATAAGAGCCTATATATCGTCGCCAGCAAGTCCGGTGGCACAGCCGAAGTCATGGCAAACTTCAACTACTTCTGGAAGCTGTGCAAAAAGGATGGCTCGCGCTTTGTTGCCACCACCGACCCTGGCACATCCTTGGAATCGCTGGCGCGCAAACGCGGATTTAGAAAGATCTTCAATGCCGACCCGACGGTCGGTGGGCGATATTCGGCGTTGACAGATTTCGGTCTGGTGCCGGCCGCCTTGCTCGGCATGGATCTGAGCCGGCTGCTCGACAAAGCAGAATGGATGAAACGCCAATGCGGTGAACATATTCCCGCGGCGCGCAATCCCGGTTTGGCGCTGGGAGCTGTGCTCGGCGAGTCCGCTCTCGCCGGACGTGACAAGCTGACGATCCTGGCCGATGCACCGCTGGCCGCGTTTGCAGGGTGGATAGAGCAGATTATCGCTGAATCCAGCGGCAAGGATGGAAGGGGAATCCTGCCCGTCCCGCTTGAACCGGTCGGCGATGTACAGGTATATGGAGACGATCGCTTGTTTGTGTATCTCCGCCAGTCCGGCGAGTTGGATGCCATGGTCAAGACCCTGCGCGCGGCCGGATATCCGGTTCTCGATTATGCGATTGCAAACCCCTACGAAGCCGGTGCAGAAATGTACCGCTGGGAAATCGCGACCGCCACTGCATGTTCGATTATCGGTGTGAATGCATTCGACCAACCCAACGTGGAAAGCAGTAAAAAAATCACAAAGGCGAAGATTGCTGAATATCAACAGAAGGGGAAGTTGAAAGAAGGCAAGCCGGTTTGGAAGAAAGATGGCTTGCAGGTGTTCTCACCGTCGAGCCTGGTTGGCGCATCGTTGAAATCCATAATGAATGGATTCCTGAAAAAGGCCAAACCGGAGGGCTACGTTGCGATCAACGCCTATTTGCCGCGCAATGCCGCGAATGTTGATATTTTGCAAAGCATGCGCGTTGCCATTCGTGCCAAGACCGGTAATGCCGTCACCGCAGGCTTTGGCCCGCGCTTCCAACATTCCACGGGTCAATTCCAAAAAGGCGGCGCAAAGAATGCCTTGTTTGTTCAAATTACGGCTGAGCCGGAAAAAGACCTAGATATTCCGACCGAAGGCTTGACCTTCGGTACCTTGATCCGCGCACAGGCATTGGGCGATTACGAAGCGTTGATCGAAGCCAAGCGTAAGGTGTTGCGCGTGAACTTGCCGACCGTAGAAGATTTGGGTTTAATGTTGGATGCTCTCAAGTGACAGTCTAACCCATGTCTGAACGTTGATCAAAAGGAACCTGCCATGGCACACAGCGTGTTGATTTCGAAAGTCGACCCTCTCGTTGAGAAGACAGCTGATTTGCTTGAGCGAATATTTCCGTCGCCACGCAACTTTGTGATCCGTTTATGGGATGGAAGCGAATTGCCCGTGAATGGCCGCCCGTCATTTTGTCTTGTGCTTAAGCATGCCGGCGCCTTGCGGCGGATGTTCAAGCCACCCGTGGAACTCGCGCTCGGTGAGGCCTACATTCTGAAGGATTTCGATATTGAAGGCGACATTTTTTCTGCATTCTCTTTGATGGACGCGATTGCTTCCCGGACATTCTCCCTGGGCGAAATATCCAGAATTGGACTAAATCTGATGGCGTTGCCTACTTCGAGCGCCGCCCGGTTGCACGGTCGTGGCCCGCTCCAGCTGCACGGCGCCATCCATTCTCGAGAACGGGACCTGCTTGCAGTTCAATATCATTACGACGTGGGAAACGATTTTTATTCACTTTGGCTCGATCGAAATCTCCAATACTCGTGTGGTTATTTCCCAACCGGTGCGGAGGACCTCGATACCGCGCAGGAACGTAAGATGGAGCATATTTGCCGTAAATTGCGGCTGAAACGTGGCGAGCGGCTGCTGGACATTGGCTGTGGCTGGGGCGGGCTGGCGCGTTATGCCGCCTTGAGATACGGCGTGACGGTTCTGGGCGTAACCCTGAGCAAGAATCAAAAGGCTTATGCCGATGAACAGATCGCTCTCAAGGGACTCCAGGGGCAAGTTGCGGTGGAACTGAAGGATTACCGCGACCTGCAGAAGCAATCGTTCGAGAAGGTGGTAAGCGTTGGTATGTTCGAGCACGTGGGCCGGAGCCATTTGCCGGAATATTTTGCCCAAGTTAATCGCTTGCTCAAGTCTGGCGGTTTGTTTCTCAATCATGGCATATCTCGCCGTGCCGCGTCCCAAGCGGGCGAGCAAAGTTTGATTGCTAAGAAAGTCTTTGGTCGCGGTGCATTCCAGCAGAAATATATTTTTCCCGATGGCGAGCTGACGCCGGTCAGTGAGGTCAATGCAGTGGCCGAGCAGGCCGGTTTTGAAGTACGGGATGTGGAAAATCTGCGTGAGCACTATGCGCTGACGCTGCGCCAATGGGTTAATCGCCTTGCGGAGCATCGGGAGCAAGCCATCGAAGTCTCTGACGAAGTCACATATCGAACATGGCGCCTATATATGTCGGCCTCGGTATATGGGTTTGAAAGCGGAAATATCAGCGTCCATCAGACTCTATTAGCCAAGCTGAGGCGCGATGGCAAAAGCAATCTACCACTGAGCCGCGCCGACCTTTACGATTAAACTCTTTTGTATTTTGGAATCTCAGAGGCGTATGTGACAAACCTATCTCAAATGAAATGTGTTGCTTGTCGCGGCAGCGAGCCGACTTTGACCGATGCGCAAATCGCTGAACTTCACCTGCAAGTGCCGGAATGGCAAATCAAAGAAGTGGACGGAGTCAAACGCTTAGACCGCGTTTTCAAGCTGAAGAACTTTATCGAAGCGATTGCATTTACCAATAAGGTTGCGATGATCGCCGAGAAGGAAGACCATCATCCACTGATAATTACGGAATACGGGAGGGTAACGGTCAATTGGTGGACACATAAGATTGGCGGATTGCATCAAAACGATTTCATAATGGCCGCGAAGACAGATCAATTGCTGTAGATCACAGGTCTATTTTTTGGATGCTTTTTCCAGATGTGAATTCGTCAAACTGAATCGATAAGTAACAGTAAATGGACTTTGTGAATTCTGGCTGCCATTACGTGGAGTGGTAACCCACAAACGACGCTCTCTTCGGCCGAACTGTTGAGCTATCCAGCACCTGATAGATTAAATGATATTACTTGCAATCAGCCGCGCGCAAGGTTCGGTGACATTTCCCGTGAATCACTGGTCCGTTATGGGATCGCATTGATATTCATATCGAAGTCCCGCGCGTAGATTATCAAAAACTGAGCAGTGACCGGTTAGGCGAGTCGTCCGATGTAATTCGCAAGCATGTGCAATCCACACGCGATATTCAAAGACAATGATTCGCAAATGTGAAAACAGCGAGCATCGTTGCCAATGCTGATATGCATGTGCGGAGATTCGCCAGTTCTACAAATTGGGTGAGGCGGGGGAAAGTCTGATCCGCGCCGCGATGGGACAGATGAATCTCTCGGCGCGCGGATATCATCGCGTGTTGAAGCTGGCACGGACGATCGCAGATTTAGCAGGAAGCGAATCTATTCAATCGGTACATTTGGCAGAGGCATTACAGTACCGGCCAAAATTGATGCGCAGTTAAATTCAACCGAGGATCTCCATGCATAACGTTTTGATACCTGCGGCCATGTCTTGGCAAGGTTGAGTGCTCAAACAGATATAAGCGTTTTCAGCGCACTCATGAGGTTTTCAAACTCTTTTCGTTTCTTGAATTCCTTGACAAATTGGAATAAAGCACTATAATAGTAATTAACTGACCAATTAATAAATTAGGAATATGTATGCCTAGAACTGTAAAAACTGTTGATGATCGCCGCGAACAAATAATGGAGTCAGCGCTCCGAGTCTTTGCCAAAAAAGGCTTTTCGGGCGCAAGTAATAAGGATATTGCTCGCGAAGCTGGCATTACCCCGGGCCTGATCTATCATTATTTCGAGAGCAAAGATGCGCTACTAAAAGCGATCTTCGATGACCTTTCCCCACAGCGTATCGTCCGCTCGAATCCAGAGCAAATCCTTGCGCTGCCTCCCGAACAATTCCTGCGCCTTGTTGTCAGGCAGATGTTGACGGTGGTGGAGGAAGAAAATTATATAGAGTTATTGCGGGTATATCTTCCCGAAGTCATCTATCATCCCGAGGTGGTTCCGATAGGAGTCGCCAACTTTGAAGAGGGGACGCGGTTTGTGGAAGGCTATCTGGCTGCAAAAATGGAAAGCGGTGAGTTGTGCAAAACGGATCCAGCTTTGGTGACGCGAATCGTAATGGGGAGCGTCATGAATATTGCCCTGCTTCGCCAGGTGTTGCACGATCCAATTGCACTCCAGTATTCGCAGGATCAGATTATTGAGAGCGTGGTTTCATTAGCTTTGCACGGGCTTTTGCCCGGATAATTTTTTTATCAAAACATTAATTAGTCAGTCAATCAATAATAGAATTTGTAAAGGAGTAACTAATATGTTGCAAGATATGATGCAAGCTGTACGTTTTCATGAATACGGCGGACCTGAAGTACTGGTCGTTGACCAAGTACCGATCCCGCATCCCCAGCATGGTCAGATTCTAATTCGCCTTATCGCCGCAGGCGTAAATCCTGCCGACGCAGGGTTTCGCTCCGGATATTTCAAGAAGTTTATGCCGGTTACGTTGCCGTGGATTCCGGGTGTGGATGGCGCGGGAATCGTAGAAGAAGTGGGCGAGAAAGTCACGCGCTTTCATAAAGGGCAGGCCGTGTTTGGAAGGGTTTGGGGCAGCTATGCCGAATATGCGGCTGTGCCCGTTGCCGATTTGCACTTGAAACCCGCCCATCTGACCTTTGAACAAGCTGCGGCAGTGCAGCAGGGCGCGCTAACGGCTTGGCAGGCAGTTGAAAACGCCAATCTACAACCCAATCAGCGCGTGTTGATTCAGGGGGCAGCAGGAGGTGTTGGAGTATTTGCAGTTCAGTTTGCTCGCTTGAAAGGCGCGGAAGTCATCGGAACGGCATCAGCAAAAAATGTTGATTTCGTCCGTTCGCTCGGCGCGCAGGAGGTCATTGATTACAACGCAGCTAATTTTGAAACGGTGGTGCACAATGTGGACGCAGTCATTGATGCGGTTGGAGGTGGAGTGATCGAGCGCTCATGGCAGGTGCTCAAACCCGATGGAATTCTGGTTTCCGTTGCGGAGCACCCAACGCCAGAGCAAGGACAAGCTCACGGCGTCAGAGCGAGTTCTAGTGGTCCCGCTCCTATAGAAAAGCTCGAGGAGATTTCTGAGTTACTCGAATCGAAACTTGTTATGCCAACCGTTGGCGAAGTTTTTCCACTGAAAGCGGCACGTCAAGCGCAGGAATTAAGCCAGACGCGCCACGGACGCGGGCGCATTATCTTGCTCACCGCTTAAGCTTAAATGATGTGTGAAATAAAAAGGAGTCTCCATCTCTCACATATCACATTCAGTTTATTTCTCAACTCTTCTTTCGAAATATATCTGCTAATATAAAAAACAATAATAAACAACAGGAAAAATAAAATGAACACAACAACAAAAATCTCTAAGTCGCAAAGCAGTTCACGTATCTACGCAGTCGTCATAATTGGTCTATTGGTTATTCAATATGCCTTGGGCATGGAGACGAATATGTTTGTACAGTTTCCCGAAACCAGCGATGTAGGTCAATTATGGGAATTTACTCGTTCGCAACTGCCTTCGGGCGCTCATATGTGGGTTGGCGCGCTCTTAGTTTTGAGCGCAATAATTTTCGTAATTCAATCTGCAATGAAGAAAAACCGGAATTGGATCGTAAGCTCGGCAATTGGATTGATTGCGATCGCAGCCGCCTTTTACGGTGGGGTCATGTTTGTTTCGACTCAACTCGATGCGTACTCGATGGTCATGGCTCTGGCATTTATCATTGCCTTTCTGGCTTATGGCTGGGGCCTTTATGCAGATAGGGCATAGGTTTGTAAATCGTTTCGTTAAGGATGAAGGAGAAAAATGACTAATTCAAATGTTGCTTCAATTGAAATGGTTCATCTGGTGAAGCGGTTTGGAAATTTCACCGCGGTAGATGACCTGTCCTTGACAGTGGAACCCGGTGAGATCTTTGGCCTGCTGGGTCCCAATGGTTCAGGTAAAACCACCACAGTGAACATGATTAGCGGACTATCCGCCCCGACCAGCGGTCAGGTGCGTGTGATGGGCCATGATCTGCGCACACAAACTCGACAAGTGCGCCAGATCTTGGGATCAGTTCCCCAAGAGACCGCCCTATACGAAGAGCTTTCTGCGTGGACCAACCTTGATTTTCACGCCGATATCTTTGGCATTCCAAGCCGGGAGAAGAAAGCCCGAATCGAGAACATGCTGAATCTCGTTGGATTGACCGACCGCAAAGACTCGCCCGTCGGCACCTTCTCGGGCGGGATGAAGCGTCGTCTGGCTCTGGCGCGCGCCTTGTTGCATGATCCCCAATTGGTTTACCTGGACGAGCCTACCTTGGGAGTGGATGTACAGTCTCGTCGCGCCATTTGGGATTACATTCTGGCACTGCGCCAGCAAGGCAAGACAGTTCTTATCACCACCAATTATTTAGAGGAAGCACAGGAACTGTGCAGTCGCATCGCCATCATTGACCACGGGCGGTTAGTCGCGCTGGACACTCCAGAAGAGCTAAAGCAGCAATTTGGTGGCAGTGTCGTGGAGATCGAAACAGTCGAACCCTTTGGGATGCTTGCAGAACTGCGCGCATTGCCTGGGATCAAGGATATCCAGCTGGAGAACCGGTTCTTGAAAGTCACCACGGAGTCAGGCACAAATGTGGTTCCACAGGTTATCAACCTGGCTGCCCAGTGTTGTGAAATCCGCGATATCAATATACGCGAACCCAACCTAGATGAGGTATTCCTACATCTGACTGGAACCGCACTGCGCGACTAAGGAGATGAGAAATGTTTAACGAACTTGGTTACCAACTACGCGTGGTGTGGGCCTGTGCGAAAAAAGATTTCCAGGCAGCGCTAACGGATAGGTTGTTTACCGTGCTCAGTCTGTTTGTGCCGGTCAATCTGTTGATTCTGATGAGCCTGTTTGTGCTGGCGGGCAGCAATGCCCCCACCGCAGTTGTGATGGAAGACCAGGGCCCTTACGCACAGGCTTTTTACCAAGCCATGAGCCAAGCCCATTCCTTTCGCTTGCAAATAACTTCGGCAGCTGAAGCAGAACATTTGATTACGGCCGGTCAAACCGTTGCAGTCGTCACGATCCCCGCCGACTTTGACGCCAAAGTTCAACGAAATCAACCAGTGCAAGTGGGTGTCAAGATCAACAACCTTAACACGGACTTCACCAATGACATCCGGCGGGCCATCCCGCTCTCCATCACTAGCTTTTATGCCAAAGCGTTTCCCAATTTGGTCAGTGTGAGCGTACAGGAACATGATTTATACGTCCACGACACCGATTACGTTCCGTATCTTGGCGTCTCCATCTTGGTTATTGCCTTGATGATGGGCGGATTACTTCAAGCGGGTACGGCCTCGGCAAAAGAGTGGGAAAACCAGACCATCAAAGAGCTGTTGCTATCTCCGGCCAGTCGCTGGGCCATTACAGTGGGAAAAATGCTGGGTTCATTTATCGTCAGTCTGGGATCAACCATAATCGTCTTGTTGGTGTTGATCGTGTTTGTCGGCGTGGTACCCGAAAATTGGGGCGAGGTATTGGGCTTTACCTTGCTCAGTTTGGTAATCTTCAACACCGTTGGAACGCTGCTGGGAACAGTCATTAAAACGCGCCAGCCGGTCATTGCCTTGAGTATGGGAATATCACTCCCGCTCTTCTTCCTCAGCGGAGCATTTGGCCCCATTTCGTTTTCCACGCCCGTGTTACAAACCATTGCCAAGATCTTTCCGGTCTATTACCAGATCGTGGTTTTACAACACGCGTTTCACGGGTTTGCACTGAATACCTACGGGCTGTGGGGTAACACCTTGATCTTAGTTGGCTACGCCCTAGTCTTGATTGTCTTAATGGCTGCTGCTTTACAACGTACTACTGTGAGCCATTGAATCAGCAGGGCATACCTTGAAAAGCAAAGAATGGATAAATAAAATGATGCTAAATTTTCTCCGCACAACCTGGTTTATTTTGCGCAAAGATTTACAAATATGGGTGCGCCAGCCAGCTAACATTGGTGCCACAATTGTCCCTGCCTTGGTGGTATTGTTCATACAGGCGCTGGGTGCACAGGCGGTGGGTCGTAGCCCGGTCGCGCTCGTTGCGGAAGATGCAGGGGCACAAGGCGCTCTGATCGCTCAAGCGATTCGTAATGCGGATGTTTTCCGCTTGCAGGAAGATAATGCGGTTCAAGCACAAGTAGCGCTTAAGAACTTGGATGTGGTCGCTATCGTAACCATCCCGGCTGATTTTACAGCGCGCCTACAGGCTCATCAGCCAACGCAGGTAGAGGTGACGGTCAATAACCTAAACTTAGATTTAACCAATGATATCCGCAGAGCCGTACCCGATGCAGTCACACAATACTATTTAGCGCAAGGTGATGCGAGTCCTGTCAAAGTCACAATGAATGAAAGTGACCTTCGCCAGCGGGACATCCAGTTGTTCCAATATGCTGTCCTGCCCACTATCGTATTGTTGCTCATCATAAGCGGACTGATTACCGGTGGACTCGCGACTGCCCGCGAATGGGAAACCTCTACAATTAAGGAACTGCTGCTTTCACCCGCTCCCGGTTCCGCGGTGATCGCCGGGAAAGTGCTAGCTGGGTTTGTGACCAGTTTCCTTTTGGGTGTATTGGTATTAGCCGTGGCATATCTGCTGGGCTGGATTTATCCGCTGGGTATTTACTGGCTCACCACGCTGTTAATCGTTGCCTTGATTGCTTTATTGGGTTCCAGTTTAGGCGTAACGATCGGCGCGGCATTCCAGCGCATTCAACCAGTTATTGGTGTGTCGATGTTCATAGCACTATATCTTTTCTTTCTATCGGGTGGAATCAGCGTGCTGGCTTTTGAGCCGAGCTGGTTGCAATCCATTGCCGCGTTCGTTCCGCTCACCTACGGCAACCATGCTTTACAAATGGCGGTCTTTTACAATTCCGCTGATCTGCTCGGGCGGGATGTGTTGGTTCTGGCGCTGTTTAGCCTTGTTGCCCTATTCCTAGGCAGCATGGCTATCAATCGGCAGTCCAAGTACTAGCCCATAAGTAGAAAATCGAATGAAACTCATTGTCTTTGGTTCTACCGGAGGAATCGGTCGTCAAGTCGTAGCGCAGGCGTTGGACGCTGGTCATCAAGTTACCGCCGTGGCACGTCACCCGGAAATGTTGACGATCCAACATGAGCGCCTACGAGTGGTTCGCGGCGATGCATTGGAGCTGGCTAGCTTTCAACAGGCGTTGACCGGGCAAGACGTGGTGGTTTCGGCGCTTGGAATTTTGACGAAAGAACCCACTGTGTTCTATTCGTCCAGTATGAACAACATCATGGAAGCGATGCACAATGCCGGGGTACGCCGACTCCTGTGCGTCTCCGCCGGCGCAACCGATCCTGGTGGGTGGCAGCGCTGGATTGTCAAGCCGATCCTCTGGCGGATGCATGGAGAAATGTATATGGATCTGCTGCGGATGGAAGACGCGGTCAAGGCTAGCGGCTTGGATTGGACGATCATGCGCCCGCCGCGTCTGCTTGACGAACCGCGCACCGGGCGTTATCGCGTGGCAATCAATAGGCACCTATTCAGGTTAACCTGAGTTGACTTACAATTGATGGATGACATGGAAACCAACCTATCTGACGCGAGAGCAATTGGAAGAACGACGGCTGGAAGGGGG